>JACCDG010686334.1_pt1 | contig 52666 bp, 47 predicted proteins | sample 7442471 | NCBI WGS metagenome assembly JACCDG01 (sample SAMN15323444, study PRJNA562643) | freshwater metagenome | isolation source: river surface water | place: USA:Blue River Watershed | collected 2017-08-17 | reverse complement strand
TCATAGTACTCACCGTAGAGGTCTGGCTCCATTTGTAAGGCAGTTTATACAGATTGATTGATTAGGTAGCAACACGGGTAGTGGTTCTTTGCAGACCACACAGTTATTCTGATGGTTCATCTCTTTGGAATTGGATTCTTACTTTTTCATCAATGGGTACAGGATCACCCATCTCATCAATTCTGACAAATCGTACGTTAGTGTGCAGAACAACCGTTTGTGTGCCGCTATATACGTTGTGAGCCCTAGCTTCCATGTACAAAGTGATACTGGTTGTACCTACATGCATAACGTTTCCGTAAATCTTAAGCAGCTGACCTTCTTTTGCAGGCTTCTTAAAGATGCATTTGTCAATCATTACAGTAACCATCCGGGGATTGTTACAGACTTCCATAGCATAAGCTGCTGCAGCTGCATCTAACCAAGCCAGAAGCTTACCTCCAAAGAGATTAGCGTGAAACCCTAGATCTGATTTCTTAATTGGGTGGGTAGTGATGAGTTGCATTAGTTGCTTAGGGGTGCTTTGATTGCTGGGTGACATTGGTAGTTATCTAAAACAAAGTCTACAGGACGAAGAATATCAATGATGCTATCGTGATCATCAAGATGATCTTTAAAGAGAATCGTGGGCAGCTCATATGGCTCTCTACTAATTTGCTCTTTTGCTTGGTACAGATGGTTTAAGTAGAGATGTGTGTCACCCAGGTTACCAATCAGCTCATATGGGATCATTCTTACCTCCTTGGCAAGGATTTCTAAAAGCAACCCATATGATGCGATATTAAATGGTAGACCTAAGAAGGTATCAACACTTCTTTGATTCCACATTAAACTGATTCCACGGGTTGGTACACCCACTGCATCCATCTCTTGAGAGATCCTATCATGATAGAATCCATCCATCTTTCTTTCATACCAAGCTAATCTCTGAGATTCACTTAGAGTAAACGTGTAAACTTGGAATCCGTAGTGACACGGGGGTAGAACCATCTGGTCTAGTTGAGCTACATTCCAAGCATTAACCATCAATCTTCTTGAGTCTGGATTTGCTTTAAGATCACGAATTAGATCCTGAATTTGATCAATGTATCTTGTACCTCTAACAAATAGCGGTTCAGTATCATCCCCATCATTAATCGTTAGCCCTGTTACAGGTATTGCAACTTCTGTCTTCCAGTCTCTCCATTGTTTACCATAGATAGGACCTAGCTCACCCCACTTTTTAGCAAACTCATCGTCCATTTTGATACGTTCAATGTACTCCTCCATAGTATCTGGCCAATTACCCTTGTACTCATTGGTCTTAGACAGATAGTTTTTGAAGGCATCACCGTTCCAGATATTACATCCATTCTCTACCAGATACTTGATATTGGTGTCACCTCTGAGAAACCACAGTAACTCAACTACCATAACGTTAAATGCCATCTTCTTAGTGGTGAGCAAAGGATAACCATCAAGCATGTTGTGACGAATCTGTCTTCCAAATACTGAAAGTGTGCCTGTACCTGTTCTGTCTTTTTTAACCTCACCGTTTGTGATGATGTCAAATAAAAGGTTCTGATAGTTTTTATCTAGATTGTTCATTGTTCAAATGTTTGGATTTTAGCGTCTACTTCTTTTAGTTCAGACCAAGTGCCCAAGTATGTGATGGCTCTTACCTTACGGTTGTCAATCCATACATACTCTTGTCCGTCTTTGATTCTAGGTTTATCCATCACTAGTCCGTGGTATTTAAACCCGTTTCGTTTTAACCAGCCTTCAGTTACAGTTCTGTCTTTAGACTCTCTAGCGGTAAAGAAGGTTATGATATTGCCCTCGTCATACCACTTGTTGATGATCTCCAAAGCATTAGGTAAAGTATTGGCAGTCAGATAGAGATGACTATCCTCGTTCTTGATATCATCACAGATAGTACCATCAATATCAATAAGAAAAATCTTGTTCATGAAGAAGCGTTTTGCAGTATCAAATATAAATATAAATTTGTAATGTTTAAACTTTTAATGTATATTTATAGTGTACCAACAAACCTTTAAAGTATGAGTGAAGATCAGCAACCTTACGAAACTCCTGAAATGACTCCGGAGCAAATGCAGGAAAAACGTGCTCAGCTTGATGCTTTCTATGATGATGTTATTCCTCATCTTGAGAAGCAGCTGAAGTATGAAGAGCTTCGTGCAGCTATTGAGATTGCACGTTTGAAGAATCTCCAAGCTCAGGTGACTATGGCTAATATGATGGCACCAGAGCCCGAGGAAGATGATGACGATGCTACTGAACAACCCATCAAAAGAACTCTAAGAAGAGAGAAGTGATGGCAATTGTAAATCAAGTAGCAAAGAAAGTTGTACTACCACGCTGGAACATTGTACAGTTCCAGATTATGGTGCATTGCTATTTGAATGATGTTTCAGTTAGCAGTGCTGATTTAGATTGCCTAACTCATCTTGGTGTAGACCAAGAAGCTGAGCTTACTGAGTTCTGTAATAAGATTACAGACTTAGGGGTGTTTAAGTCTCCACAAAGTGCAAGAAATGCTTTATCAAAAGCAGAGAAGAAAGGTTTGATTATTAAGAAGGGTAAGAGTAAAAAGAAGATTTCTGTTCATCCTGACATTAATATTCAAACTGAAGGAAACATTCTGTTGGACTATAAGTTTGCTCATATTGAACCCAAGAAAGCCTAAACAAGCAATTAAGAAGACGGCTCAAGCGGAGGATGTTACCGAGCAGCTTGTATCAGATCTAACGCACTACTTCTGGCTAAGGGCAAGAAAAGATATATCTAGTCTTGAGTACCCTAGAGTTAGTATTGCAAATTTTGGTACATTCATGGTCAGATATAACAGAATGGAGAAGCAGATTGAGAAGTACGAGGAGATTCTTGGAAAGCTCAATATGACTAGATACAGAGACTATCAAATATTTGATGAGTTGTCCAAAAGAGTAAGTAGAATGAAGGCTTTGATTCTACAGTTAGAAACTGAACGAACTGAAAGATCCGAACACTATGAAATTAAAAACGCTAATAGAGAACCTGAAAACGATCTGGAAGAACAAGACACTGATTCTTGAAGGTCTTAGGTACAAAATTTTTAAAACAGAACTAACTGAGAGGGTATATGTTAAAAGACATTCTATCTGTGCGACTTGTCCTAATAGAACAATGGAGTCTCATAAATGCATTGCTCCTGGAACACAACCCTGCTGCTCATTATGTGGTTGTTCTTTGTCTCTTAAACTTAGATCTTTAAGTTCAGAGTGTCCTGCTGGAAAGTGGAAAGCCCACTTTACAGATAAGCAGGAAGAAACTTATTTGAGAAATTATGGCCGTTAAGTTTTTACCGGAAGATCATAAATATGTTAGCGTTGATCCTGCTGAAGATATCAGCTGGATGAGCGTTACATCATTGATTAGTAAGCTTAAACAACCTTTTGAGGCTGAAAAGATTGCTGAGAAGTCTTCTAAAAACAAAAGATCCAAGTGGTATGGAATGACCAAGGATCAAATCCTTTCTGTATGGAAGGCAGAATCGGAAAGAGCTATTACTGTTGGAAACTGGTACCACAACCAAAGAGAAGAAGATCTTTTGGGTTTAGATAGTATTGAGCGTCACGGTAAGGTTATTCCTATTATGCAACCTCTAGCTGATACTTCTGGTTTAAAGGTTGCTCCAGACCAACGTCTTACAGATGGCATGTATCCTGAGCACTTTGTTTATATGAAGAGCTTGGGTATTTGCGGTCAATCAGATCTTGTAGAAGTCATAGATGGTGTAGTTCACATTACAGATTACAAAACCAACAAAGAAATCCGTAGTGAGAGCTATAAAGACTGGGAGGGTTTGTCACAAAAGATGAACCACCCAGTCAGCCATCTTGATGACTGCAATCTAAATCACTATAATCTGCAGCTTTCCATCTACATGTACATGATTCTTAAGCATAATCCAAGACTTAAGCCTGGCACATTGATGATTCAGCATATTATGTTTGAGGATGAGGGTAAAGATCCAAACGGATACCCTATTCTAAAGACAAACACTGACGGAGATCCCGTCATTAAAGACATTATATACTACGATATTCCATATCTTAAAGATGAAGTCCTTGCAGTAGTCAAGTGGTTTCAGGATAATAAATCTAAATTCAAATGATAGTAAGACTCTTTGACGTACAGAACGGTAAGGTTATTCCTTCTGAGCATTGTTATACCCTTGACAGTCTAAAGAAAATTATGACTGCTTATGATGAAGATGCTGCCAAAGTATATTCGTACATCTTTTACATGACTTGCCCGGATCCGGATATTAATCCATTCTTTAATGTACTAGAGTCTGAAAAGGAAGAACTTATCATTAGAGAGGTGGGTATGGATTACTCTACGGAGGATCCTGAGATACTTGAAGCAATGGATCTCTGCAGAAAGTTATATGAAACACCAACATACCGTGCGTATAAGGGTATTGCATCTATGCTTGATAGACTTGCTAGATACATGGAAACCACTGATATTGAGCACGGTAGAGACGGTAACATAAACTCTTTGATTAATGCAGCTGCTAAATTTGAGCAGATTCGTAACTCATTTAAGGGTGCGTACAGTGATTTGAAAGATGAACAAAAGACTACTGTCCGTGGTGGACAGGGTCTTGCTTATGACCAATTGTAACATGAACGAGAACTTCCAAGATATTCTGTTTCACTACAATCCTTATGAAGAGTTGTGGTATGCTTTTAGACGTGATGATGCAAACAGTTACTTTAGTGATAGAAAGTCAATACCGACTTTGTCATCAGCCAAGATTAAAGATCTTATACAAGGTATTTCAAACGGCATAGAGATCGTTTAATGTTTATTACTGTTCCAACATATAAAAATGGTGAGTGGACTGAAACTTCTTTTGAAACAAGAGAAGCTTTCAGAGATTTTCTGCTGACTCTTTTTAAAGAACCGGGACAGTATGGGTTTGATGAGACTTCTGAAGTATTTCAGGAGCAATCAACAAGATTTAACAAGTTAGGATATTATACAGATGCACCCTTTAGATCTAAAGATTTTGTAAACTATTGGGATCTTGAGAAGAGAAAGTGCAGAAACGGTGTAATTGTTATAGGTAAAAAGCAAACCTGGTATCTCACTAGAGACTACTACATGTGGTTAAACTTTCTTACTATCTATGATAAGGAGGAAAAGAGATACGGATTTGCAAAAGTTCGGGATGCTCAGTATCACATGGCAATGTATGAGATACTTGCAGAGGTATCCTACAAGCACGTTGCTATTCTAAAGAAACGTCAGATTGCATCATCTTACTTTCATATGGGTAAGTTGATTAATCAGTACTGGTTTGAAGAAGGTTCTATCTGTAAGATCGGTGCAAGTCTAAAAGATTACATTAACGACAAAGGTTCCTGGAAGTTTCTTGATGAATATGCAAACTTTCTAAACGAACACACTGCTTGGTATAGACCAAGTAACCCAAATAAAGTACTTCTTTGGGAACAGAAGATTGAAGTCAGGATAAATAATAGAATTAGTAAGAAGGGTCTTATGTCTAAGATCCAGGGTATGTCATTTGAAAAAGATGCTACCACTGGTGTAGGTGGACCCGTAACATATTTCTTTCATGAAGAAGCTGGTATTGCTCCCAAGATGGATAAGACATATGAGTATATACGCCCTGCTGTTCAGTCTGGGTTTATTACTACTGGTACTTTCATTGCTGCTGGATCTGTGGGTGATCTTGATCAGTGTGAGCCTCTTAAACAAATGATTTTAAACCCAGAGATAAATGATATCTACGCTGTTGAGACTGATCTTATTGATGATCAAGGTACCATTGGGGTTGCTGGCCTTTTTATTCCTGAGCAGTGGAGCATGCCTCCTTTTATTGATGAGTGGGGCAACTCACTTGTTAAATCTGCTCTTGAAGCAATCGAATTAGAAAGAGAGAAGTGGAAGAAAGATCTACCACCTGAGCAGTATCAGTTGCGTATTTCTCAGAAGCCAACAAACATTCAAGAAGCATTTGCTTATAGAAAAGTATCTGTATTCCCAACAAATCTAGTTTCTGCTCAATTGAAAAGAATTGAAGAAAAAGAGTATCCTTTTGAATTTTTAGAACTAGAATACGGAGAAGGCGGAAAAATTGTAGCAAAAGACTCAAGAAAGTTGCCGATTCGTGAATTTCCTATTTCTAAAAAGACAGAAGATAAGACCGGGGTACTTGTAGTTTATGAAAGACCAGTGGCTAATGCAGAGTTTGGTACGTACTACGCATCTGTTGACCCTGTAGGTGAGGGCAAAACAACCACCTCAGAGTCTCTCTGTAGCATCTTTGTATACAAGAACCCAGTGGAGGTTACCCGAGAGACAGATAACGGCATAGACAGCTTTATTGAGCAGGATAAGATTGTTGCTTCTTGGTGTGGTAGATATGATGATCTAAACAAAACTCACCAGCAGCTAGAAAAGATTATTGAGTGGTACAATGCGTGGACTGTTGTGGAAAACAACGTATCTCTGTTTCTGCAATACATGATGTCTAGACGTAAGCAGAGATACCTTGTACCCAAGAGCCAGATGCTTTTCTTGAAAGATATTGGTTCAAATGCTAACGTATTCCAAGAATACGGTTGGAAAAACACGGGCACTCTGTTTAAGAGTCACCTGCTTTCTTATGCTATTGAGTATTTGAAAGAAGAGATTGATGTTACTACAAAAGCAGATGGTACTATTGTAAGAACTACCTATGGTGTGGAGCGCATACCAGATCCAATGCTTTTGAAAGAGATGATGGCATATCATCCTGGTTTGAACGTTGACCGATTGGTTGCGTTTTCTGCATTAATTGCCTTTGCTAAGGTGCAGCAATCTAATCGTGGATATGCAAAAAGAAAGGAATCTACAATAAAAGGTTTGGAAAAGTCCGATAATTTGTATAAATTAAAAGTGAGCCCGTTTAGACATATGGGAGCATCATCTATTTCTAAACCTCGTAATCCGTTTAAAAATTACAAATAATGTTTACAGCTGTTAATTCAACAAGTGATTACGGAAGTATAGCATACGTCTATGTGGATGAATTAGCGGATATGGAGTACACCACAGTTTATGTGATTAACACAATTGACGACGAGAGTTATGAAGGTTTATAATGCCCTAGATCTAAAAGCGGGAGCAAAAGCGGAGTATAGTAAAACCGGTACTCTTATTCAGCCTGTTCAGTTTGTTTCTAGAAAAGAAAAAGATGAAGAGTGGGCAGCCTGGAATATGGACTGGCATGAGTGGCAAGGCATTAAGCAACTCAGAAGAAACGCTAGAAGACTTCTAAAGAACTATAAGCTTGCAAAAGGTATCATTGATAAGACTGATTATATCATTGAACCAGACAACGAATATGCAGATCTTGTAGATACATTGATCCAAGAAGATCAATCAGCTCTTGAAATTAAGTTCTACCCTATTATTCCTAACGTTATTAACGTTCTTACAGGTGAGTTTGCTAAACGCTACTCACGTGTAACATTCCGTGCGGTAGATGACATCTCCTACAATGAGATGATGGAGATGAAGAGAGCAATGATTGAAGAAACATTGCTTGCTCAAGCAGAGCAAAAGCTTATGTCTAATTTGATTGCTCAGGGATTTGATCCTGAGTCTGAAGAAGCTCAGCAGGTTCTTGGTAGAGATAGACTTAAGACTCTTCCTGAGATTGAAGATTTCTTCTCTAAAGATTACCGTAACCTTGTTGAAGAGTGGGCAATGCACCAGCTTAAGGTTGACGAAGAAAGATTTAAAATGCAAGAGCTTGAGGAGCGTGGTTTCCGTGATATGCTTATTGCAGACCGTGAGTTCTGGCACTTTAAGATGAATGAGGATGACTATGAGATTGAACTCTGGAATCCTGTACTAACATTCTATCACAAGTCTCCGGATATCCGTTACATTTCTCAGGGTAACTGGGTTGGTAAGATGGATATGATGACCGTATCTGATATCATTGATAAGTACGGTTACTTGATGACTGAAGATCAACTGAAGTCATTGGAAGCTATTTACCCTGTACGTTCTGCAGGTTATCCTATTGGTGGATACCAGAATGATGGAAGTTACTACGATGCTTCTAAGAGCCATGAGTTTAATAGTATTCAGCAAGGCTCATTAGGTTACAGACAATTTATTTCTACTTACCAGAATAACATGTACACGGGTGACGTTGTAAATGAAATTCTGAGTGAGTCCGAAGATATGTTTGACAATGAAGCAGCTTTCATGCTTCGCGTTACTACTGTTTACTGGAAGTCACAACGTAGAGTTGGTCATCTTACCAGAATTACTGAGGATGGTGAGATCATTCAGGATATTGTAGATGAGACTTACAAGATTACTGAAAAGCCCATTTACAATAACTCATTTAATAAAAACAAGACAAAAGAGAATCTTGTATTTGGTGAGCATATTGAATGGATCTGGATCAATGAAACTTGGGGCGGTGTTAAGATTGGACCTAATGCTCCTACTTTCTGGGGTCAGAAGAATATTTCAGGATTAGATCCTATCTACATTGGTATCAATCAACCTAAAGTTGGAAGACTTAAGTTCCAGTTTAAAGGTGATAATACGCTATACGGTTGTAAGCTGCCGGTTGAGGGTGCTGTGTTTTCAGATCGTAACACACGTTCAGCCTCTTTAGTAGACTTGATGAAGCCTTACCAGATTGGATACAATATTGTAAACAATCAGATTGCTGATATTCTTGTAGATGAGCTGGGTACAGTTATCCTACTAGATCAAAATGCATTACCTCGTCACTCTCTGGGAGAAGACTGGGGTAAGAACAATCTGTCTAAAGCATATGTGGCAATGAAGAACTTCCAGATGTTACCTCTGGATACTTCTATCACTAATACGGAGAATGCTCTGAACTTCCAGCATTACCAAGTTCTTAGCCTTGAGCAAACTAATCGTTTGATGTCAAGAACTAATCTGGCTAATTACTTTAAGAATCAGGCGTTTGAATCTATTGGTATTAACATGCAACGCATGGGTGGTCCGGTAGAACAACAAACGGCTACTGGAGTACAAGCATCTCTTGAAAGCTCATATGCACAAACAGAGATCTACTTCATTCAGCACTCTGATTACTTGATGCCACGTGTACACCAAATGCGTACAGATCTGGCACAGTACTACCACAGTAATAGACCTTCTATTCGTCTTCAGTACATCACTACAGCTGATGAGAAGATCAATTTCCAGATTAATGGTACAGATCTCCTTCTTAGAGATCTTAATGTATTCTGCACCACTAAAGCTAATCACAGACAAGTTCTTGAGCAGCTTAAGCAGATGGCAATGACCAATAATACTACTGGTGCAACTATCTACGATCTTGGTAATATCCTTAAATCAGATAACATTGCTGAGGTTAGCCGTATTCTTAAAGAGGCTGAAGCTAAGCAACAGGGTCAGAAAGAAGCTGAAATGCAGCAAATGCAGCAGATGAAAGAGCAAGAGATTCAAGCTCGTCAGCAAGAGGCTATGATGAAGATGCAGTTTGAACAAGAAGAAGCTGAAAAAGATCGTCAAAAAGATATCACCATTGCTGAGATCAGAGCTGCTGGATACGGCTCTATGCAAGACATTAATAAGAATGAGGTTTCTGACTTCCAAGATGCTCTTAAAGACATCAGAGAGTCAGATCGCTATAGAGAGCAGATGAATCTGAAGAGAGAATCTGAGGTTAATAAGGGTGCAATGCATCAAGATAAGATGGGTATTGAGCGTGAAAAGCTGCAAACACAGCGTGAAATAGCTGAGAAACAGTTGCAGATTGCTCGTGAGAATAAAAATAAATATGATGCTAAAGAAGATAAAAAGTAACTATAGCCTTATTACTGCAAATTTTTTATAGAGAACCGCTAAACGGGTGCAAATCTTATAAGTTTATCTGATTTGCAATCCGTATATTATTAATGAGATAAACCAAAACATTGACATAATGGCTGACGATAAAACCAACGTTACGGACCAAACAGTTGTAAACCAAGTAGACATTGATCTTGATGATCTATTCGGTGGGGCTCCAGGTTCTGACAGTATCGTTCTTCCTAATTCAGACCAGAAGAAACCTAATATGTTTTCAACTGGTGCAGTAGACCTCTCCTTCATTGATGAAGATGATGATGATACTGATACTGATGACGGAAAAGCAACTACCGATAATAACTCGGATGTTGCTGATGACACTAAAGCAGATGCTACAACAGATACTTTAGATGACATTCTTAATGATACCGATGATCAGGACAATGAGCCCTCAAAAGCTGGACGTAAGAAAGTAGACAAGTCAGGACTTGTAGAAGTCATGTCCAAACTGGTAGAAGAAGAACTTCTTATTCCGTTTGATGATGATAAGTCCTTTGATGAGTATACCGTTGCTGATTGGAAAGAGCTTTTAGAAGCAAACTTCCAAGAGCGGGAAAATAAAGTGAGGCAGGAAACTCCTCAACAGTTCTTTGAATCACTACCTGAAGAGCTTCAATATGCTGCTAAGTATGTTGCTGATGGTGGACAAGATCTAAAAGGTTTGTTTAGAGCCTTGGCAGAAGCAGAAGAGACACGCGAGTTGTCTATTGAATCTGAATCTGGTCAAGAAGAAATTATCAGACAATACCTTTTGAATACAGGTTTCGGTACTCCAGAAGAGATTGCTGAAGAGATTGATACCTGGAAAGATCTTGGTAAACTTGAGCAACAAGCTAAGAAGTTTAAACCGAAGTTGGATGCAATGCAAGAAGAAATCCTTATGGATAAACTTGCAGAGCAGGAGCAAATGAAAAAGCAGCAAGAAGCTGCTGCTCGTCAATACATGCAAAATGTATATGAAGCTCTTAAGCCTGGTGAGGTAAATGGTATCAAGCTTGACAAGAAAACTCAAGCTTCTTTGTATCAGGGTCTGGTACAACCAAATTACCCCTCTTATATGTCAGGTAAAAAGACTAACCTCTTAGGTCACCTTCTGGAGAAATACCAGTTTGTGGAGCCTAATTACGGTTTGATTGCAGAAGCTGCATGGTTGCTTTCTGATCCGGAAGGATATAGAAACAAAGTGCAGGAGATTGGTAAAACCAAAGCAGTTGAAAAAACTGTACGCCAACTTAAAACTGAGCAATCAAATAGAGCAAGTTCAACTGCTGCTAATATGAAAGATGATGAGCCAAGCAGAAGAACTATCACTCGTCCCGGAAACATCTTTAAACGAAACTAACTTTTTTTTTCAATTAATTTTTCATTAACCAAATCTATATTTCAAAATGGCAACACCTGTTTTAAATAATGGTATCTTTTTGAGAGATACTCAGTATCAGGCATCCAGCCATGTAGATTCTTACCACCTGGTAAACATGTTGAAGTCGGCTGAGCCGATGGACATGGGTCCAGTTGATTTGTGGGCTATGGCACAAAAGGTAGAAATGCCTTTGTACCAAATGGCTTCTTTCGGCGGTAAGAACACTATCATGGTTGACAATGCTAAAGGAGAGTACAAGTGGCAAGTTCCTGTTACTCAAGACCTTCCTTACATCATTGAAGACATTGAGACTGGCAACACCTCTAAGGGTATTGACGGAACTACCTTCAAAATTAAAGTAAACAAGCGCGCTTTCGGTCACGGTGATATCATCACCTACGATAAGTACAACGGTGCTGAAATGTACATCACTGCAGAAGATATCCTTCCTGCTGGTGACGGTTTCATCTACACTGTGCAGCTTGTAAACAACGACAACATTAAGTTCCTGGATAACAAGTACCTTGCTTCTGGTACTAAAGTATTCCGTAAAGGTTCTGCACGTGGTGAGTACGGTGAGCGTTTCTCTGACATCGGAGAGTTTGGTGCTGGATTCCGTGAGTTCTACAACTTCGTTGGAGGTGCAGAAGCTCACGTACACTACAGCATCTCTAGCCGTGCTGACATGATGATCAAAGGTGGTCTTAACCAAGACGGTTCTGTACCTGTAACTGAGATCTGGAGAAACTTTGACAAGAACATTGATCCGTCAATCACTTCTTTGGAAATGATGGCTAGCCGTATGGGTAAAGATTACGTTAAGAAAGCTATGGCAAATGGCTCTTTGAACCGTACCTTCTTGACCACTCTTGAGGCTGCTCACCTGACTAAAATCTCTACTGACATTGAAACTTACCTCATGTGGGGTCACGGTGGACGTGTTAAGCAAGACGGTCCGGATGATGTTCGTCTGTCTGTAGGTTTGTGGAAGCAGCTTGACAACTCATTCAAGCGTGTTTACAACAAGTCTTCTTTCTCTCTTGACATGTTCAAGGCTGAATTGTACAACTTCTACCAAGGTCGTGTTGAACTGCAAGGTCCGGACCCCAAGCGTCAGATCATTGTTCAAACTGGTCTGGGTGGTATGAAGCTTGTTAACGAAGCTATCAAGAAAGAGGCATTCGGAACTGGTCTTACCGGTATGGTTGTTAATGGTGATAAGTCTGGTATCAGCGCTATCTCTGGTTCTAGTGCAATGGATCTGAACTTCGGTTTTGCATTCACTAGCTACGTGATTCCGTTCTTGGCAAACGTTAAGTTTGTTCTGAACCCTGCGTTTGACAACCTGCACACTAATGACATTGAGAACCCGCTGATTGACGGTCACCCCTTGAGCTCTTACAGCTTTGTAGTATTTGACATCACCGAAACTGGTAATGACAACATCTACTTGTTGAAGCTTTCTTGGGACAACCAACTGAAGTGGTTCTACCAGAACGGTACTATGGACTACATGGGACGTACTCAAGGTTTCCAGTCTTCTGGTAACTTTAACGGATACCGTGTATTCATGACTCAGAACATGCCTGCTATCTGGGTTAAAGACGCTACTAAAGTGTTGAAGATCGTTATGAGAAACCCGATCACTGGTGGATCATTCTAATAACAAATAGGGTAGAGGGGGTAGCAATACCCCCTTATACCTTTACCTTGTCGTGCATCATTTATGATGCTTCACCTGTGCATGCCAGCAGATTTGTTTCTAGAACAAGTTTAGAGGTCGGCAGCCTCTCCAGGTACTAATTAGTGATAAACCCCAAAACCAATAATTATTAACCAACAAAAATCACTATGTCATCTGTAACAATCGTTGAGAAGTATCAACAAACCAAGAGCAACAAGGTTGCTGTTAAACCGTTCTTTGAATCTACCGTGGCCAATATGGGTCTTGAAAAATATGGGATGTCTCTCATGGATGGTGTTTATCATGAGGAGCAACTTGCTTGCTTGGAAATTAATGGAATTAAGCGTTATGTAACAGGGCTCAATGAGTTTGCTCCTGAAGTAAAGCTTCTTCCGGATGACCAGAGAGATGCAGTAATTCAAGATATCCGTAAGACTGTAGCACAGCTTGAAAGAGAACTTGCTGCTAATATGCTTAATACGGAGGATCCTGAGTTCTGGAACAAGGTAAAACTTCTCCGTCCAGACAATGATGAGTTCTGGGGAAAGATTACCATTCGTTGTGGTAATGAACCTCTGTTCTTGGATCCTGTAAAAGACCCATATGATCTGATTAAACTTCGTGCTATTGAAGCTGGTGGTTTTTCAATTGTAGCAAAGAGTTTGCAACATGCTAAGTCTATGCCAGTTGCACCTAAGTTCTTTCTTGATAAAGTTGAGAATACAGCTTCTACTACCACAGAACTTAAGAAGTTGCGCAACAAAGCTCTTGCTGAATTGCAAAAACTTTACGACAAATCTCCTCAAAAACTTTTCCTTGTGGCAAAAGTTGTCGATATTAATAGTGCGCAGTATAAAAAGTCTACTCCTAATGATGTTATTTATGACAACATGGATAGATTTATTAACGGTGAGTCTGTAGAAAAGAATAAGAAGAAAACTGCTGAGCAGTTTTTGGATGCTGCTAGACTAGATATGGAGACAATCAAGATCAGAGCCGTTGTGAAGGATGCAACATACTACCGCTTTCTTGCAACAAAACCAGACGGCTTTATCTACCATATGGATTCTGGAACAGCTCTTGGAAAGACACCGTTGGCTGTCATTGAATATTTGAAGAACCCGCTCAATCAAGAAGTTCTTATTGGACTGATGGAAAGAGTAGAAAAAATGTGGAACGAATAATGGCTGAAGATAAAGATCCATTTGCAGATTGGTTAGGGGAGCTTGAAAAAGCTCCTCAACCCACCTGTAATATTGACAATCCTGAAGATTGTGAAGCTTGCGGTAGTTAATGAATTGTTTAATCCATGAATAAGAAGAAATTATCACCAGAAAAAGGTCCAAGAAAAATGAAGCTTTATGATGAAAGCTTGGATAAAAAGAAGTATGGTGGTGCATCAACTAACAAGTCTGTTAAAAAAGGCTTTAAAAGAATGAAGTAATGACTAATGCAGCTCTACAGCTTAAGATTAAGCAGCGTCTTAACAAGCTGGCCAGCAATGACTATGATAACATAGAGTGTTGGCAGATAGTAGAGGCTTTCAATAAAGCTCAAGTTGAATGGGTGCGCCGTCAATTGCACGGTAATAATCTATTTAAAGAGGGTGATGAAGGCTCTAAGAGACGTGTAGATGATCTGCAGATTCTTCTTACTCAGAGTAAACTGTATGGTAATAATAGAAAGAAGTACTTTGAATCAAAAGAACTTCCTTCTAATTACCTGCAGTATAAGCGTGTAGATGCTTATGCTAAATCTGAATGCTGCCCTGAAAGAGGGATTACAGTATATCTAGCAGAGGAAGCAAATGCTGAACAATTGCTTAGAGATATGTATCGTCAACCAAGTTTTGAATGGGGTGAGACTTTTTGCACGTTGATTGGTAATAGAATTAGAGTGTATACTGATAACAAGTTTGATTTGTCAGATTGCAGTTTTACTTATTACAGACAACCAAGAAGAATTGAAATTCTGAACTGTGTTGATCCTTATACTGGAGTTGCTTCTACTCAAGATATTATCTGTGAATTTAAAGATGATATTGTAGAACTACTCATTGATGAAACAGCAAGCATTCTTGCTGGTGATATTGAATCTACTAATCAGTTCCAAAGAGGAACACAATCAGCTGAACGCAGCAACTAATGGCACTACAAAGACTCAAAACGTCTGAAGATAAAGCATTTGCAACTTTGGTTGGCAATTTGTTTGCATCTACTACGGCAGCTCATATGCTGCATTTAAAGGTAACCGGTGAAGGTTCTTACTCTCAGCATAAAGCTCTTGGTGAGTACTATGAGTCTCTTCCTGGATTTCTTGATTCAATTGTTGAAGAATATCAAGGTCATCATCTTAAGCTTCTTGAACCTACAGTTGTGACTCCTCCGAGCTTAAAGACTGTAAAAGAGTTTGTTGATCATCTAAATTCTTTGTATATTATTATTGACGAAGCACAGCAAGCAACTATGTGTAGTTCTTTAAAGAACGTACTAGATGAAGCTAAAAGCTTAGTCAACACTACAAAATACAAGCTCTATTTCTTGAGCTAGTTGTTTTTTCTTTTAACCTAAATTCTTTTCAATCATGGCATATTTTCCCCATGCGTACAAGAAAGTCTTCGTTGCTGCTTCTGTAGAGGCTGCTGCTGGACAAAAGTCGCACCAACTGTCTGCTGGTGAGCTGGCACTGTTGGACAAAACATTTACTTCGGTTGCTGCTGGAGGTGCTGTTGCAGGTGGTCTTTACTACTTGGCACAAGGTAGCTACCACACTGTAGACAAACTTGGACCTCATCACGGTGGTTACAAGGAGTCTGTAAAATCTAAGGGTATCAACCCTAAGTTCATTAGCAAAATCTGGACTGTAGACGCTGAAGCTGCTACTGCTGCTACTGCTACCATTGAAACTACTTCTGGTGAAGTATTTGCAAAGGGTGAGGCTGTATACCTGCGTGTAGACGTTAAAGGTTCACCTGCTCTCCGTTTCTTGGGCCGTAACAGCTACTTTGTTGCTGACTACACTGTAGAGTGTCAAGCTGGTAACACTGTTGAGCCTGCTGCTGTTCTTCTTGAAATTGCTGCACAAATCACTTCTGACAATCTGGTTGGTCCGTTTGTAGCTGCTACCGTACAACACTACGATCCTGCTGCAGGTGGTGGTGCTGGTGCTTGGGTTACCGTAACTGCTGCTGCTGGTTCAGCTTCTGGTTCTCACAAGAAAGCTCGTTTGATCTTGACTGGTGCATATGTAGATACCACTTTTGGTAACTGCTCTTTTGCTCCGACCGATTTCTACGAGAAAGAGCCCGTACAAATTCTGTTGGGTGAGCTTGATGAGACTGGTAACGCTTGTGGTACTGGTAACTTTACTGCTCCTGTTATTGTTGCTGGAAAGCAAGGTAACGGATTTGGTGAGACTGTTCTTCGTGAGTTCATTCTGTCTAACAGATACGCTCAAGAAGATTTCCAGACTGACCCCAGAATGCGTGAAATCTTGAATGATATTGCTTTGACCGGTGTATCTCGCACTGCTACTTACAAAGCATTCAACATTCTTCACAACATCCCACGTTCATACAATCCTTCTGGTGTGCACAACAGTGACCAGTACTTGCTGACTGTTTACGCTGTAGACGGTTCTGCTGCTGCAACTGCTGTAGGTGCTATCCTGACTGACTTGGCTGATGCTGCTGGTCTGACTGTAGAGACTTACTAAGAGTTCTTAGTAAAGAAATTAGGGGGAGTGAGAGTTTTTATGACTCTTCTCCCCTTTTTTCTTTGATATGTAGATCATTTTTAGTAAATTATTTATGAGCACAACTCTGTGCGTAATTCTTGTCTGTTATGGGAGCGAAACATCATTTAAGTTTAGAAATTCCGGAAACTGCCAACACTAAACTTTTTAGAGTTAGTGATACTAGTTTCTATGCTAACGACTTAGCAGTAGAGTGCCCCACTCTTCAAATTCTTTCACCTGGTTTTAATGTTGCTAAAGATGTAGAAGCAATTCCAGGATTTAACTATGTACTCAATGCTTGCACACTTGGTACTCAAGTATCTGGTTGTGGAGATGTAAATGCTGATCTTGCTGATGGTATTTACGTTATTCGTTATAGTGTGTCTCCAAACACACAAGTATTTGTTGAGTATAATTACTTGAGAGTTACTGCGGCACTTAACCTTTATTACTCAAAGCTTGGTCAATTGGACGTAAAAGCTTGTGAGCCCGATCAAGAAGTTAAAAAGAATCTTGCTGAAATGCGTTTGATCAAATCAATGATTGATGCAGCAAAAGCAAAAGTTGAATATTGCCACAACCCTAAAGAGGGTTATGAACTTTTCGTATATGCTCTAAGACGTTTAGAGAAAGTTTGTGTCTAATCTTTAAAAAACCAAAAACCAATGGCTCTTTGTCCCAACTGCAGATCTGTTCTCTCTTGTGGCTGTCAACAACGTACAGCTTCTAATGGTGCTTCTATTTGTCAGAATTGCCAAGCTGAATACGAGAAACAGTTACAGCAACAAAAGAAATAATTATGACTAACGAAGATAAGGCGGGTATTTACGGTAAGTTCTCTGATTCTGTATATAAGAAGTTCAGAGAGCTTAGATATGGTATTACCTCTTGCTGTGATCATAAGTCCTTAGAGGAATATGAGATGAGCAAAGACCTTTGTGATTGGAAGCAGCTTAAAGGTTCTCAAGACCTTTCTGATACTCAGATCAGATACTTTGCTAATATGCCTATCTTCGTTGATGGTCAGAGTGGAGAAATCAGCAGTGATTCACACTACCGTTATGCCGGTTCTGCTTCTAACAGATCCGCTACTGTCACTTATGAATATGCTAGTGATGGTAATGTAAACATTATTGAAGTAAACTCTGGAGGAGCTGTCACACGTATTAACCTTAATCCGGTTATTAATATTGACAGACGTGCTCCGTCAGAGTTCACCTTTGAGCAACTTACTCCGTTGGCTGTTTGGGTAATTACTCATAACCTTGGATTTGTTCCAGGTAATGAGCTTATTACAGATCTTAACGGTAATGAGATTGATGGTATTACTCGTCCTATTAACGATAATACTCTTGAGATTACGTTTAGTGAACCAGTAGCCGGATACGCATACTTGAGTTAATATGTCTACTCCTAAGAAAAGAATATTTTATAGTGATCTCAGCTTAGCTAAAAATGAGCTGCTAGATGCCCGTATTGAAAATACATCAACTACGGAACGCCTTGCTATGTCATTGGGTATTCCTCATACAGGTCTTGCTGTATGGGATACCGATCTTGAAGGTTTGTATATCTGGCATGTAGACCACTGGGTAAGAGTAGGTGCAACTGTACAACAGATTAATAACTGGAATCAGGCTTACAATGATTCGGTTATCAACTTTACTCTAACACAAGGTACGGATAGTGTCATTACTATTCAACGAAGAAATAGTCCAGATTTATCAATTACATATCGTAGTGGATATATCTATAATCAGGGAGTACCCTCAGATACTTGGGTTATTAATCATAACCTAAATAAAAATCCATCAGTTACAATAGTAAGTTCTGCTGGTGAAGAGGTAGAGGGTGCAGTAGTGATTAACTCATTAAATCAAATAACAATAACGTTTTGTGCTGCGTTTTCAGGTAAAGCGTATCTCAACTAATTCTTTTTTATCATGGCAAAGAAATTTCTTACATCCATTGATCTTAGCAAATGCGAGTTAATCAACGCTAGGATTCATAATTTACCAGATTCACCAGGGTCACCTGTATCTGGTCAAATCTATTTTAATACTGCTGATGGTCAGATGTACTTCTACGACGGTAGTGTTTGGCAATCAATGCGTGGTGACATTACTAGTGTTACACTTACTGGTGGAGCTGGTGCAAGTGTTACTCAAAACAACAGCAATGGTGGTGCATATACTGCAACTATTGATGTAAACGTTGATGGTACTACAATCGGTATTAATGGTTCTGATAATCTTTATGTTATTAAAGATGCTGCATACCTAGAAAATATTTACACCACAGATAGTTCATTTACTAGTAACCGTACCGCTACTCTTGGTGCTAGCAATTTGACCTTTAACGCCACTTCTACTGGTAAGTACACTATTCAAAATAGTCTGTACTTGGGTCAACAGACTGCAGGTAATGGTGGTCAACTCTACATTTACGCCCCTGCTGATGGTCTTTCTACAGGTATTACCTGGGATGATGGTAGTGCTCCTACCGGTAAGATTAAGTTTCAGCACAATGTAGGAGACTTTGTATTTGAAATTGGTGGTACAGAACTTCTTCAGTTAGATGGTACTGCTGGAAGCACCGGTCTTAAGATTAATAAAGGTGTTGTATCTAGTGTATACGCTCTTGACGTAACCTCTAATGCTGGTTCAGACGTTGCTCGTCTTGAGGGTATGCTTGAGTCTACTACTGAGACTAAGTTTGTTACTATTTCTACTGGTGGTGTTCTTAAATATCGTACTGTTACTGGTATTAACGGTAGTGGTCAAGTTGAGAACCTTGGTAATACCAACCTTTCCGTTACTGCTGGTGAGTCTAGAACCTTTACTATCAATGATGCTAGAACAGATGCGTTTAAGATTGCTGATGCTGATGGTGCTCTTCTTAACTTCAATACAGTTGGTGCTGGTATTACCGATAAGGTAGCAACCTTTGGTACTTCAGTTGTAATTGATGGTAACCTTACCGTATCTGGTACAACCACTACTGTAAGTACTGAGACTGTAACTATTGCTGACAATATTATTGTTCTTAATTCTAATGCCACTGGTTCTGCTACTGAGTCTGCAGGTTTTGAAATTGAACGTGGTACAGATGCAAACGTACAATTCCTTTGGAATGAAACAAATGATTACTGGTCTGCGGTAAATACCAAGCTTCATATTGGTAATATTCCTACCGGTACTTCTGATAGTATCCTTATTGAGAACTCTGGAGTTATTGAAAAGAGATCTCTTACAGGTCTTGTTGATGAGCTTCAGTTCTTTGATACTATTTCTGGTTATGCAACTCCTACCGGTGGTGTAATCACCTTTACTGGATCAAACGGTGTTAGCATTGTTGCTGCTGGTAACATTGTAGCGGTATCGGGAGTAGATGCAACTACAACTACTAAGGGTGTTGCAAGTTTTGCTGCTGCTGACTTTGATGTAGCTTCTGGTGCTGTTAGTCTTGAAGATACTGTTGTTAAGACAGTAACTACTGATTCAGGTGCTCTTACTCCCTCTTCTCATGGATTCTCAATTCTTGGTGGAGAAGGTGTTGATGTTACTCATGCTGGTACAGTTATCACAATTGATGGAGAAGATGCTACAACTACCAACAAAGGTATTGTAGAGCTTGCTACTGGTGCTGAAACAAAAGGTCTTACTGATACTGCACGTGCTGTAACTCCCTCTGGTCTTGCATCACTTCGTTATGCAGCTGCGGGTAGTGGAACTGCTTCTACTTGGACTGTAACACACAGCTTGAATACTAGAGATGTAATTGTACAACTTTACCAGATTAGCACTGGAGATACTGTAGAATGTGATGTAACTAGAACAAGTGTAGATGTTGTTACTCTTGGCTTCTGCGCTGCACAAGATCTTTCAGATTTGCGTGTGCTTATTATCAAGATTGCTTAATTAAACTTACTATCTTTATAGTAAGAATAAATGCTGCATTAAATGAAGTTTTTAAATCATAATCTTTTTACAGGTGATATTACGGTAAACGGTACTACAACTCTTAGTACCGCTACCGGTATCACTCGTCCAACTGGTGATAATACAACTCACCTTGCGACAACAGAATTTGTAAAAGCACAAGGTTATGCTACTACAGCAGCATTATCTGGGTATGTTCCTATTACTCGTACTATTACAATTAATGGAACAACTCTTGACTTATCAGCAGACAGAACTTGGACAATAGCAAGTGGTGACTATACTTCTAAGGTTCAGCATCAAGTAAAAGCTGGTGTTGCAATTAATAAAGGTCAAGCTGTTTATGTTACTACCTCTGATGGTACTAACATGATTGTTGGACTAGCATCCAATGCTACCGAAGCCACATCTTCTAAGACTATGGGTCTTTTAGATGCTACAGTTGCAATTAATGATTTTGCTAACGTTGTTACAGAAGGTTTACTTGCAGGGTTAAATACTCTTGGCGCAACCGCAGGAGATCCTGTATGGCTTGGAACCGGAGGTAATTTGCTTTATGGTTTATTAAACAAACCGTATGCTCCGGCACACCTTGTATTTATTGGTATTGTTACTAGAGTAAATGCAAATAATGGTGAAATCTTTGTTAAAGTACAGAATGGTTTCGAGCTTAATGAAATCCATGATATAGACTTAAAGACTGTAGTTCCAGTAAATGGACATATTCTTGGTTTTGATGGCACTCTTTGGGTAAACAAAACAATTGCTACTTGGCTTGGATATACTCCTGCAAATGCAAGTGGTACTACCAACTATCTTTCTAAGTTTACAGGAACTACTACTCTTGGTAATTCTCTTGTTTATGACAATGGAACGAATGTGGGTATTGGTACGACGACACCATTCTCACGTTTTACTGTAAACGGTGCGCTTTCAGCATCAACTTCACAAATTAGCATCGTAAATACGGAAGGGGGACATTCAATTATTCGGTCCGGAATTTCTGGTGTTTCCAACAATGGAATGTCATTTGTCACGGCAAGTGTTGATGGGTCAGGTCAAACAATTCCGATGGTAATTAGTGCTTCTGGTAATGTTGGTATTGGTACTGCAACTCCAGGATATAAGCTTGAAGTTCAAGGAAACGCTAGATTTGCTGACATCAATCAGGCATTTGGCTTAATTGAAGTTGGTGGTTATTACTCTCCATCATCTGCTTATTGGACAGCAAAAATAGTTGGTGATTATTTTGGCGGACTACACAATTCAAATGTTCTACATGGAATGTCTTTTATCGGAGGACGTTCAGGACAAGACAACTTTAGATTTTTTGATAGTTCATATAATGAACTTTTTACAATTAGATATACTGGTAGTGTAGGTATTGGTATTAATACTCCAACTAACAAACTACAAGTAGCAAATGGTAATATGAGTATCTCAACCGGGTACTCATTTATTCTTGCTGATACTGATACAAACTGGAGAATTGGTAGAAACATTATTGCAGAAACTGGAAACCAACTTACTGCTAATACTATGCAGTTTGTTGCTGCTAATGCAGCTAATGAGGGTTGGCAGTTTGTAGATGATGATGGTAACACCCGTTTTGAAATTGGAGCTAGCACTGGAACTGCTTGGTTACCTAGTGGTAATCTATATTTGAACAGTAACCTTGCTTGGCATGCTGGTAATGATGGAAGTGGTTCTGGTTTAGATGCTGATTTGTTAGATGGTGTTCAACTTGATAATGTTGTTTGGGGAAATGCAAGAGGTACTAATCAGCATTTAACTAACAACAACAATGATTTAGACAAAACCGGATATTATACTAGTGATAGTTTTGTAACAAGACCCAGTGGAGTAGCTAACTGGATGTACATAGAGCACATCAAGTTATACAATGACAATACTCAGTATCAAAAACAAATAGGTTATGACACATACGATGATCGTATGTGGGTTAGAACAAAGAACGCTGGAACTTGGACATCTTGGAAGCAAATATGGACATCTGATAGCCTAACTAACCTTAACCAGCTTACGAATGGCCCTGGGTATATCACCGGATATACTGAAACAGATACGCTGGCAACGGTAGCTGCAAGAGGTAATATTTCCAACAATCAGCTTCAGATTAGAACTGCTGGTAACACGGCTGGAGGTAATCTTCAGCTTGGACTTTATAGTGATGGAGCGTCCAAGTGGTCATACATTACTTCACAGCATTATAACTCGTCTAGTGAACCTGAAGGATTTACTCTGATAGGTGGTCTTGCTCAAAATGGAACCAATGCTGTTGTTATTGGTGGAAACATTTATGAGTCCAATCCTTCAACAGAAATACAATTTTGGACGCACGACTCATTCACCCACAACTTGGGTGGCTCATTGCGTGCAAGAATTGACGGTGTTGGTAATTTTGGTATTGGTACCGCTAACCCATTGCACAGGCTATCTGTAGACAGTGTTAGTCAATCAACTGTTGCTAAGTTCTACACCTCTGACAACAACTATAGCACTATTGAGGTAGGTGATACTGGAGATGTATACTCATCTGTATATCTTGCTAGTAATAGTGGTAATGGTCAGATTTACAAATATGGTTCTGGCTGGGGTGCAGAAAGCGGAATGCTTTCATTGTATAGTTCTAATGGACCAATTGCTTTACAAGCTGGTGGATCAACTAAAGTATTTGTTACAGCGCTTGGTAGTGTAGGTATTGGTACTATTAGCCCAGATTCAAAACTTCAAATAACGTCTAGTAGTTCTAATATATTTAGAATGGTTCGTAGTCAAAACAATTTTGGTTTTGAAGCTACGGCAACATCAAGTGGAGGATATGGATTATATGACTATCAAGCTAGTTCTTATGATATATATTTTAAAGCCGGTACTGTTGGTATTGGAACTACAAGTCCAACATCTAAATTAAATGTTGTTTCATCTAGTGCGGCAGCATTTGTACAAAATCAAGCAAAAACATTAGAGTTAGCTGTATTAGCAGCCCCTGGAACAGGTGAAACTGGTGCAGGTTTAACTTTTTCTCAGCAATGGTGGACAGGATCTCCCTCTGAAACTGTTGATGTTGGAGGTATATATGGATTTAAAGATAACGGCAACGGAACTTTTGGTGGCGGATTAGCGTTTTATGTAATGCCCAATGGCAATGATACGTTATCTGAAGCAATTCGTATTAAAAATAATGGCAACGTTGGCATAGGTACTACTAGTCCATCTACCAAGCTTGATGTTAACGGTGTAATTACTGCAACAGGTGGTAATTCTACACAATGGAACACAGCATACGGATGGGGTAACCATGCGTCTCAAGGATATGCTACTCAGACATATGTAAATACTGCTATTGCAAATCTTGTAGATGCAGCTCCAAGTACTCTTGATACTCTTAATGAACTTGCTGCTGCTCTTGGTGATGATCCAAACTTTGCTACTACTGTAGCTACAAGTATTGGAAATAAAGTAGCTAAGGCTGGTGATACCATGACTGGTAATCTTAACTGGGGTGCCACTGGTCTTGGTCTTACCTGGGATATGAATACTGATGGTGCATACATCAAGTTCTTTAATACTGGAAACGGTGATACTGATTCAAGATTAGAGTATGGTACATATGATGATGGTAATGAATATCATCGTTGGGTAATCTCTAGTGTTGAGAGAATGAACTTGAAGGCTGCAGGTCTTACTGTTACCGGAAACGTTACATGTACAGGAACATTTACAGAAACATCTTCTCGTAGATTTAAAGAAAATATTGTAGATCTTGAACCTACTGCAGAGAAAGTAGAAAAGCTTCGTCCGGTACGATACAATAAGATTGACAATGAAGCAACTGAAATTGGCCTCATTGCAGAAGAAGTTGCAGAACTCTTTCCGGAGGTTGTAACTTATAATGAGAATGGGCAGCCTTCCGGTGTGCAATATCAGAGACTATCAGTAATCCTGCTGAAGACAGTTCAAGAGTTAACAGAAAGAATCAACAAGCTAGAAAACAAGTAATATGGCAAATCTTATTAGTACCAGCATATCTGGAACATTAAGTGTAAGTGGAAATGGAAGTTTCTTTGCAGGAGAAACTTCTCAGTTGAGTATTGAAAACCAGAGTACTTTTACTCGTTTTGCGTTTAATAAGCTTACTTTCTATGACTGGAATAATGGTTATGATGTATTGATTATTGATGGTGGATATGTTGAATCTTCTACATCTTTTAGAGCACCAATATTCTATGATTCTCAGAATACTGGATATTACCTAGATCCTAATAGTACATCTAACTTAAATACTGCATATGCAGCGGCATTTTATGGTAGCGACGTATATACAACTGGTGGTTGGTTTAGAAACCACACTAATAATAATGGTATATATTGGCAAGGAACAGGTTGGCATTTAATGCCTGAAAATAGCGCTGATTTTAGAATCCATTCTGGAAATAATAGTGAGTCTGCACTTAGAATGGAGACAAATGGAACTACCAGAGGATATGTGTATGTTAATAGTAGCAATGAAATTGGTTTTTTAAATCAAGGTAGAAGCTGGAGATTAAGAGTGTATTCTGGTGGTGCTGTTGAATCATATGGTGACTTCCGTGCCCCAATTTTTTATGACTCTCAGGATACTAACTATTACTTAGATCCTAACTCAACCACTGCTCTTAGAACTGTTGGTTCTTGGAGATCTGATTCTGCTGCTTGGGATGGTGAGTTTGCTGGTAAGATTCAATACCATTCTAATAACTGGTATTTTCAGGCATCAAGTTATTGGTATTTTAGAAACTCTGGTGGGTCAAATGTTGTAAGATTTGACTCTGGTGGTAATGTATTTGCCGATGGTTTTATAGGATCTAATAGCTCACAGACTAGAGATAAACTGAGAGTTTGGGATAGTGGTGCGTACACCATTGGTATGAAGAGTGGTTATGATTATGGCCATCTTGGTAATGATGAGTATGCTATGTCATTCCAAATGAATGATAATAGTGGTCGTGGTTTCTGGTGGGGAGATGAAGCACATAATGATAACCAGGGTGCAGCATCTCTTACTACTGATGGTCGTATGACTATTGCGAGATCTCTCAGTGTTGGCGAAGGAGAAGCTGTTGTTTCTCCATCTAGTACTCCACTTTTTGTAAAAGGATCTACATCTGGTGCAGATGTAGTTGGTGTAGATGGTATTAATGGTAGACTATTTACTGTCACCGATGATCTTTCTAATTCACTATTTTCAGTAAACACAATTGCCGGTCTTCCTGTAATTGAAGCTTTTGCCGATAATACAGTTAATATTGGTAAGTACGGATCAGCAACTACTTGGTCTACTACCGGATTTGTAACTATGCCTAATAGTGCAAATATCTATAGGGATCTTTTCATTAATGGTGGTAGAGGTGGAAACTTTGGTAACCGATTAATTATTGGCACTGATGCTGCTACCTATACTATGCAGGATGGTAATCAGAGACCTACTGCATATTTACACGGTGCTTATCCTGTACTTACATTAAATCATACTGTATCTAATGGTTCACATGGACCAACTATACAGTTTGCTCATAATACAGAAAATAAGCAATGGGTAATTGGATCAAATGGAACCGGTACTCGTCTTGATATTGGATATTCTACTAATACCGATCGTAATCCTCACAATGGTATTGATGATTACAACGGATCTACTTTCCTAAGAGTAGATAATGGTGGTAATATTCAGCTTGGTAGAGGTAACGGTAGATCTACTTGGGTAAATGATACTCTGTATGTAGGTGCTAGTGACTCTGGTGATGCTCACATGTACTTTGGTGAGGACTCATCTGGTTGGTATGGTCTACACTGGTACTGGGATTCTGCATATACTGTATATCTATACGGACGTAATGCTGGTACTGATACAGAGATCATGCGTTACACTACAAACTCTAATGCTTATGTAGAGTGGCGTAGACATTTCCATATGAATAACTATGAGATTAATTATCTCAGTCAGGTTCATTTTAACGCTGGTACTCGTTTTGTGGGTAATAGTACTAATTATTTAAATTTTCAGACAGATTCAACAAGCTACGGTGGTATTCAAGTAAGAGACGGTAATAGTACAGTAAGAGGATATAGTGGTTACTACGATAGTTCTGGATTTGGTCTTCTTAACTCTAGTGGTAACTGGGGCATTAGATTAAATCCAGGAAATGTTGAAACTCTTCTTTACTATGCTGGAGCTTGGAGAGTTCAAACTTTAAGCGGTGGTGTTCAAATTAACGGTAACCTATATATAGATACAGATTATGGTCACGGTATAGTAGGAGTATACGACTCTTATAGATACCAAGGTGTATGGGCAATGGGAGATGCCTATAAGTTACTTGCTAATGGAACAGGTACTGGAAACTTATATGGTCTTGCTTGGACACACACTAACGTAGGAGGTCAATCTAAAGCCGGACTTGAACACCAGCTTTTGATAATGAACTATGGTACCACTTTAACTGCACTTGGTAATGGTATCTGGACTAGTGGACTTATTACTACAACTTCTTATGGAACTTCTGCAAACTGGAACACCGCATACGGATGGGGTAACCATGCTGGATTATATCAACCATTAGAAAATCAGAGACTTTCTACTGGTAATAATGTTACATTTAATCAGGTTTATACAAATAACTGGTTTAGAAATAATGCATCTAATACCGGTTTGTATAATGAAGCTACTACAATGCACTTATCATCTCAATCAAATGGTTATTGGGATGTATCATCAACAAATAGTGAATCAGCCTTTAGATTTTATACCGGTGGGCACGTAAGTGCGGTAAGAGGTTATGTATATGCAAACTCATCAAATCAGGTTGGTTTCTTAAATAATAGTGGTTCTTGGTCTCTACGTACTGATGCTTCTAGAAATACAGTATTATTTGGTCAGCTTACAGTAGGACAAGACGTAGGTTACTCATCTATTTATATGTATGATTCAGATGAGGGTACACGTGAAATTCACTGTAACTCAAACCGCATCGGATTTTTAACTCAAGGAGGTAGCTGGGGAGCATATCTTGATGACAGTACTAACTGGTATGCAGTTGGTTCTATGCAGGCTCCAATTTTCTATGATTCTGCTGACACTTCATATTATGTAGATCCTAACTCATATAGTAGACTTTGGAGAACATCTACACATTGGGGTCCATCACCTGGAGTAGGTTCATCTAACTGGGTAACCGATTTTAATAATACACCAGTTAGTAGCATGAGTTTTGGTGGTGATTTGTCAGCCGGTGGACCACAAGGAACTTGGTGGTTCCAGCAAAACATGCGTCATGGTAATTCTAGTAACTATTGGGGTACTCAGATTGCTTGGGGTTGGGAAGATAATGCTAATGAACTTTGGCAGCGTAACGTTACCGGAGGTAACTGGAGCGGTTGGGTACGCTATATCAATACCAACAACTATGCTGGTATTCTTGATGCACGTTACTACACCGAGACTGAAGTAAACAACCTTCTTAGTTCTTATGCAACAACTTCATCACTTAGCGGATATGTAGCAACAACATATAATACTTCTCTTAATTCAGATTCAAGAAATACGAGAGGTGTTACTAGGCTTTATCGTAGAGATGATAACTCTGATTTTTCTGTACAGACTCACTGGACCGGAACTTATTGGAGATTAGAGGGATATTATGGTGATACCTACCATGCTGGTGTATCAGTTGCTCATGCCGGTTTAGCTGATTTAGCAAGTAATGCTAACTATGCTACAAGTGCTGGTTCTGCATCTTCTGCTACAAGTGCTTCTTATGCATCTGGACTTAGTCGTTACGGTATTATTTATGGTAATGACTGGAACAGTTACAACGTAAACGGTCAGTTTATTGTAATGTCTGCTCATGGTCACAGTGGCTCTAATAGACCTTCCGGTGCATATACCTACGGTTCCGGTATGAGCTATTACAATTCTGGATCAGATCACTACCAGTTCTATTTTCCAGAAAATTCCGGAAGTCAGAATGGTAATTCATTTAAGATCTGGTATCGTTCTGGTTGGAATAATAGCTGGGGAGGTTGGAGATCTATTGTAGATGTTTATAACAGTGCATGTGCCATTGATGGTACCGTAACAGCAACCGGTGATGTTATTGCATATTCTGATGCTAGAGTAAAAGAGAATGTTCATACTATTGAGAATGCTCTTGATAAAACTCTTAAGCTTCGTGGTGTTACTTACAATCGTACTGATGTTGAGGATAAGTCAACTAAGATTGGTGTAATTGCACAAGAGATTATGGAAGTACTTCCTGAAGTTGTTAGTGAAGATGAGACAGGAATGTACGGTGTATCTTATGGTAACCTTACAGCGGTTCTTATTGAAGCTATCAAAGAACAGCAAAAGCAAATTGAAGAGCTTAGAAATGAACTTAATAAACTGAAAGGATAATGACAGTTCCTGCTAGTGGTTCTCTTTCTCTTGGTAGAATTAGACAAGAGCTTCAAAATGGTAATTATTCTGGTGGTCCGTATACTTCTGCGGCCACCGGTTTAGATACTGCTGAGAATGGTGGATATGCTACAATTAATACTTGTAGTACACTTAGACCATCAGCTACAAATCCCGCATCTATGTCCGAGTGGTATGGTTATAATCATCTTGCTCCTTGTGGTCCTTCTGCTTATGCATATAGTGATGGTGGTATGTCTAATAGCCAAAATATGCTTTATGCTAACAGTTTAAACTGGGAAACTAGAGTTTCTTCAACTAGACCTAGTATAAATAGTGAATTTACAATTAGCTTTTGGATTAAACGAGCAACAGCAGATTCTAACCAAGGTTATATTTTAGGATGGGATGCGCCTAATGGTGATGATATTGTAGTATACTGGAGTGCTTTTGAAGATCCGAACAATCCTGGAGTTTTTTGGAACTACATGTATTTAGGTGCTAACTGTGCTGCTGGAGGATATTTGAATTCTGCTGTAAATTTTAGTGATGTTAATAATACTAGTATTACCGGAGTTTTGGATAGTTCAGAATGGAGTCCAACTAATCAAGGATATGTTGGTTCTCATGGATATTCATTGATTACCGTTGTGGTAAATAATGCGAATTTTAGTACTGCTGACTACGTTAAGTGGTACTGGAATGGTACTCAACTTGAAGTACCATGGCAAACACATATAAGCGGAGAAAGTGACACTTACGCTGATAGTCCAACTACTGCTAACTGGACAGGTACAGATTTCTTTGTTGGTGGTTATGTGCCAAGTGAGCTTTCTGCAGGTTGTCAATTAGACGGTTTAGCAATTTATCCGACTGCCGCTCTTAGCGGTTCTAACATTAATAGTTTTTATAATGGTGGATCAATGAATGAATTAAGTGCTTATGTTAATCCTACCGATGAATTTGTTTTTTATAACTTTGAGAGTGCTAGTCCTAATTTAGGTCTAGATTCTCATACATATTATCAAATGAATCTTGATGAGTATAACTCACCAATAAGAGTTGCAGATCCTGCTGTATAATTAATATTGATACAATGGCACTACATTACGGTCCTAGAATTCCAGGAATAGCTTTAAATCGTCAATATTATTTGGATCCGGTATTAGGAAAGTCTTATACTGGAGGAACTTCTACTATTAATCTTGTTGAAAATTCAACATATAATTCAGCAAACGCTACTGGCAATTTAACAAATGGAACTGCGTTTTCATCATTAGGTAATGGATCTTTTCTATTTGATGGTGGTAATGATCAGATTAGATTTGACTTAGGATCTAATACAAGTAACCCATTATTCTTACCTGAAGTTTGTACCGTTTATGTTTGGGTATATCCTTTGTCTTCAACAGGTGCTATATTTTCACATTGGAGTGGTGGTCCTGTTAATCTTGGTTACTACATAGAGAATGGTAAGATTAGTGTAGCTCAGTATTGGAGTGATTGGAGATATTATAGTAGTGCTGGAACTTCTGTTCCTACTAATACATGGTCACAGATTGCATGGGTAAGATCAAGTTCAACTAGCATGAGTCTTTATTTAAATGATGCTTTAAATGGAACCCTTACCCCTGATACTGGTGCTGGACAATATTTTGGTGGTGGAAACCAAGGTGTATTAGGTTCTTTGTGGGGTTGGAAGTTCTTTAACGGATACATGGGTGTATTTATGATATATCATGAGGCCCATACCCTTGCTCAGGTACAACAGACGTTTAATATGTATCGTAGTAGATACGGTGTATAAATAAGAAAAGACAATGCCAACTAAAGTAGGACCAAGAGCAGTTAGTCAGGGTTTAACGTTTTCGTTTAATACGAAAGATGTTAAGAACTCTTATTTGGGTAAACCTATAGTGAATTATATTTCTACTATAGGTGATCCTACTGAAGTAATGCCTAGAGGAGAATTTGGTCAATACTATAATCTTGTTCCAATTTTTGAAACGTATGGTTTGATACCGTATACCCTTTCAATGGAAATGAAAGGAAATATTTTTGGAGATTGTTTAGTTTATATGCAAAATGGCTCATATACTAAGTATGGGTTTGTAAGTCAGTGGGTAACTTTAACACCAGAATGGCAACGTTTTGTGTTTCCTAATATTACACCTTCTGGTCCAACTGGAGCATGGCAAGCAAATACTCCTGGAGATAATAGAGCAATGCTTGCTACTTATACTATCTATGGTACAGGAAGAAATCCAACAGTTAGAAATGTTCAAATAGAAGCCGGTCCTTATGTTAGTCCTTTTACTGCAGGAACAAGATCTACAACTGAAGCTTTAAAGGATCTTACAGGTAATACAACTATTACTCTTACAAACCTTTCATATGATGCTTCAGGACAAATAGTATTTGATGGTACAGATGATTACTTAACACTTTCATCTGGAGTTTATCCTACTGGAAGCTGTAGCGTAGAATTTGTTTTTCGTCATACTCATAATCTTGTTGGTCCTAGATATTTAATGTATGGAGCTGGTGGACTTGGCTTTACAATTTTTATGCGTGGAGACTGGGCAGGAGATCTGTTATACTTTTTAAGAAGAGTTAATAATAGTAGTAACTATGGAGATTCTGCTTGGGGGTATACAACGGGTATATATGTGTCAGCACCAGCTAACCAAATGACACACTTTATTTTTACTCATGAAGCTGGTACTGGTCAGTTTAAGTGTTATAAAAACGGAGTACTTGTAAGAACTACTGATGGTAATCTAAAAGATTCTGGAGGTCTAAATACTACACAAGTTGTTCATTATATAGGTGGAACACCAGGAGATAACTTTCCTATGATTCTTCCTATCTTTAAGATATATAATAGAGTTCTCGTAGAGTCAGAGGTATTAGAAAATTATACAGCTGTTAAATCACAACACAGTATTTAGTTATGGCAGTAGCGCAAGGATATGGTCAAATAGTAAAAGATTCTTTAGTGTTATCTATTGACACTAAGGACATGCTTAACTCTTATAAGGGTAAACCAGGAACAAATATTCTTGGTACACCTGTTCAATGGGGAGGTAATGCTAATTTGATAAACTATGCAAATGGTCAAAGTTTTTTTACTCAGGTAGGACAAGAGCAAGCTTTTATTCCGCAACTTGGAGAAAGAACGGTTCAGTTTGTTTTAATTAGAAATGATTACAACTGTTGTGGTTGTGATGGTTATTGCTATTGCTGTCCTTCGTTATGGAGATATGGTGACTGGGGTGTTCCAATTGAACCATCAACCACTTACACGTATTCTATTATCTATAAAACTCAGTCTGGTTATACTCACCCAAACTTTATGTATCACTATCAGTATGGTCCTTCTGGATATGTTACTGAATACGGTGTACATACAGAAGCTCAAAGAACACATCTTGGAGATGGGTGGTATTTTGCTTGGAATTACTTGACAACAGCGGCAAATACTAGTTATTTTTATCCTGGTATGTGGTATTATCAATATGGGGTTGCTGATAAAGTTTCACTTGCTGCTGTAAATTTTGTAAAGGGTACAGAGATTCAAGATCCAAGACAAATGTTTTTACCCCTAGCTACTAGAAGTGCAACAGAGTCGTTAATAGATCTTACAGGTAATAGTAGTTCTGTGACTGTTGTTAATACTCCTTTTGGTAATAATATGCAATTAGAGTTTGATGGAACAAACTCTCATGTGGTTATAGAAAATCCTCAAGTGTATGCTTCTAATACTAGAAGCTTTGAAATTATTTTTAGATCATACGGTGGTTCTATGATGCCATTAGCTGTGATGACTAATGCTTCATCTATAACTTTTTATGAAAGATTTTGGTTGGGTATTGAAAACAATAGAGCACAGTGGCATGGTTGGGGATCATCAGATCCACAAGGATCTAAAGTAGTAACTGATGGTAACTGGCATCATGTTGTTTTTACTTATAACAATAATAATAAACAAATGAAAATTTATACTGATGGTGTATTAGAGGCAAATATTTCTAATACTGCTGAAGGTGCTAATATTTCAGCATCTTCAACACAACGTTGGTATTTAGGTCATGATCCTATTTCTCAGCAATGGTATGGTGGTGCACCTTCTCAGTTTAATGGTGAGATGGCTGTGTTTAAACAATACAACAAAATACTATCTGATGCAGAAGTATTACAAAACTTTAACCATTATAAATCACGATATAATATATCTTAACTATGACACATTTTGTAAACCGTAGATGGTTAGTCATCCCTGCTACCGAAGTGCAAAACATAAACTTCGATGAAATTTTAGAAACTTCTGCTGATACACTGAGATATTCTATAGATGGTAGTAAAACATTTATAAAATATAACTTAGTTGAAACTGAAGAAACACAAGTTGAAACTGTAAATTCAGAAACGGGTGAATCATTAATGATTACCATACCTGCAGGTGTTTATGGTCGTCCATCTATTTACAAACCAGAGTATCCTGAATATAATCATTCTGAAATACTGGAACTTCTTAGTACAGAAGAATGGGTACAAAATAGAGACTTGTAAGAAATTCTAATATTTTGTATATTAGTAGTGTAATTACAATAACAATTAAAACGTTTTAACAATGGCTGTTACCGCAACCGTAGATAAATTCGGAATGACTTTTTCCGGAGCTTATCATAAAATTACTCGTCTTACTTACGAGTCTACTGATCAGAAAACTCTTATTTATGCTCCTCCCGCAGAGCCAACTACTGATGAAGATGGTAATCTTGTACCACCTGTACTGGTTCCGCCTACAGAGACTTGGTTAAAGAAAAACTTCTGCAACTTTGAAGTAGCTACTTACGCTTCTGAAGAGACTCGTGAGAATCATGCGGAGCCTATCTACCGTACTCATTTTCATTTTGAAGCTACCCTTGACGCAGATGCTGCTGACATTATTGTACAAGCATACTCTCATCTTAAGGCACAAGCTGGATACGAAGATGCAGTAGACTGCTAAACAAAACACTAAAACCAAATATCATGTTAAAGAAATTCTGGAATTGGATCCTGGGTAAAACAACTATTGACGATAAGATTATTGAAGCTGTTAAAGTTGTTGAAGAACGTGTAGAAAGAGTAAAAGAAGAAACTGCAGATCTTGTTCAAGCTGTTAAAGAAGTGAAAGAACAAGCTGTAGATGTTGCAGAGGCTGCTTCTGGTGCTGCTCGTCGTGGCAGAAAACCAGCTGCTAAGAAACCCGCTGCAAAGACTGCTACTCCCAAAGCAAAAGTTTCAAAATAATCACTATATTTGTCTAAGTTAACTAATCTTTTTACCATATGGCTAATCAACTAGAACAAACAGAACTTGAGAAAGTACAAGGTCTGGTAACCACTGTGCGTAACGCAGAGGGTGAATTCTTCCGTGCATCTGTACAGAAGCAAGAGATGGAGCAAGTTTGCTCTGATCTTCTTCAGACAATGCGTGATGCAAATGCTAATCTTCAAGCTGCTATGAATGAGCTGAAAGAGAAGTACGGTGATATCGTAGTAAACCTGCAAGACGGTACTTACGAAGATGCACCTGCTAAAGAGGAAGAAGCTTCACAACCAGAACTTACTGTAGTTCGTCCCCAATAACTCACGGAAACCCACGTAAGTAAGATTGAGCCCCAGAGATGGGGCTTTTTCTTTTGTAGAATATTTAGTATATTATAATGTACACCACTATAAATTTATTCTACAATGGCAACAGTTACACTTACTTGGACACCAACCAATAATGCCACCAGTACCGGACAACAGGTTCAGAGAAAACTAGCAAGCAGCCCTACCTGGGTTACTATTGCTACTGTTGGACCTAGTATTGCTACCTACGTTGATACTACAGCAGTTGATAACGTTCTATACGACTATAGAGTTCTTAACGTTTGTTCAGTTGGTGGACCAACAGGATCAGGTGTTACGCAAGCAAGTAACATTATATGTCCAACGGTAACTGTTACTAACCCACAGACTGGTGCTGCAAATACTTTGGTAGTAAGTTACCCCACTCTTAGTGGAGATGTTTCATATGATTCAATTCAACTTTTTGCCTCAAACGGTACTACTAGTGTACAAGGACCGTTTGATATTTCTGGCTCTGGTCAAGGTGCAGGAACTTATACATTTAACTCCTTGACATACTCTACATCATACGTTGTAAAGATTGGACTTACAGATGGTACGTTTACCAAGTTTTGTTCTTACAATGGTTCAGTTGGAACTGCTCCAGCGTGTGGTGCACCTCTTAACCTTGTTGCAGTAGTAGCGTAATAAATTATGGCAACTATAAACCTTACTTGGGCAGCGCCTACAGGAGCTAACGTTATAGAGCAAAGAGTATACAGAGGACTTACCTCTGGCTCTTTGTCTCTGCTGGCTTCAGGTTTATTGCCTACTGCAAATACCTATTCTGATACTACCGTATTGGATAATACTACGTACTATTATAGAATAGATTCTATTTGTACTATTGGAGGACCAACTCCTAGTAATGTTGCAACTGTTACAACTCCGGCTCCTTGTGCACCTGCTTCTGGAGCATCTGCAGTAAATGCGTACACCGTTGACTTTAACTATCCAGCAGTTTAATAAATCAACATGTCTATATCATCTAGAATAACTATTACTTGGACACCAAGTGCTAATGCTCTAACCCAGTCGGTTCAGAGAGCAACAGTATCAACTGGACCTTGGACAACATTAGCTTCTGGTTTAGGACCTGGAGTTTCTTCTTATGTTGATACCACTACAGTAGATAATCCATTTACTACATATTACTACAGGATAATGACAGACTGTGATGGTGAAAGTTCACTAACACCGGGAGCTGTGATTAGTGCTACTAGTGGTAACTGTACTCCCGTGGGATCAAATATTTTATTTGGTCTTTGGAGCACAAATGGTGGACTTATAACAAGTTTTAATTATTACGATTACGTTTCTGAGTCCTATGGCTTTACTGCAGCTAAAACTGTAACGTCACCTGCTGGAAAGATTAGAGTGGTTTGTCACAAGTGCGGTCAAACAATTCAACCTACTGGTAGTTTTGCACAGTATGGTGATGTTTCTTATTTAGGTAATCAGAATAGTATTAGTGAATACTTGCCAGCAAGTCCAGTAGCACTTGGTGGTACACAAAATAATAATAGAGGTACAGTTCTTAGAAAAGTAAGATTTAATACTAGCTTCTTACAAAATGATACTGCTTACTTTGGTAACGGTTCTGGTAATACGTTTAGCCAAGTTCTTCTTACTTCTGGAACATATACCTTTAAAAACTATACTCAGTTAAGATTAGGGAAATTCATTCTTAATACTACTACTGATCAGACTGCAGGATTTAATGGTTTGAGTAATACGAATCTTTATGTTGCGGTTACAGGTGAGTCCGTAGATGATAAGTGTGAGATTTATATTTATCAGGCGCAGAGAAACTCAAATCTTGATGCTGTTTCTGGAGGAACATCAATGTTAGGATTTAATCTTACATATGTTACTTCATACATTATTTATAATAACTACGCTATTTACAGCTTTGAAGATAACGTAAACTATTCCTGGAATACTCAGCCTAATAAATATTTTAAATTCTTTAATCTCTGAGACTAACATTTGAAATACTGGAAAGTATTTCGTATATTTTATTGTAGAGTATAATACTCTGCTGGAGCCACTCATAACTTATTTTCTTGTCAAATGATTCCAGTATCGTCAAATACAATTACCAACGGCTGTAATCCGATCTCTTCAAACTGTGTGGTTTGGCAAGGTCCGGATATTCCCTGCATAAATATTTGCACTGGGGATACTGTGTCCGATGTGGTAGCTAAACTTGCCACTGAACTATGCACAGTTCTTGATCAGACAAGTCTTACTAATCTTGATCTGTCTTGTTTGAATCTTAATTCTCAAGACGTTCCTGCTGATTTTTCTGAATTGCAGCAACTCATTATTGATGAGATCTGCTCTTTAGGTGGTAGATGTACTGCTCTTGAGGGCGGTGGTGGATCTGGAGGATCTTCATCTACTGTTACAGCAACTCTTCCGGTTTGTTTACAGTACACCAACCAGCAGAATGATTTGGTTACCGTACTTCCTATTGACGATTACGCTGAACTTGTAGCAGCTAGAGTTTGTACACTTCTATCAAATATTACTACTATCAACTCAACGTTGGTTAGTCATAATACTAGAATTACTGCTCTTGAGAATGCTACTTCTACTGGATCTATACTTCCTCAAGTAACACCTAACTGTGTTCTTCCTTCTGTACTTACTGATATTGATGATGTTGTAGAAGCTTTGGAAGAGCAGTTTTGTAACTTGAGAACAGTAACAGGAACCTCAACTCAGCTTCTTGCTTCTACTACTTACCAGTGTCCTGGTCTAAACGTGGACAACAGATTGTCTGGATCTGGTACAATGTCTACTCTTGAGGGTTGGAACTCTAATCCTACTACTCTTGCACAGTCACTTACAAACATGTGGTTGACTATTTGTGATATCAGAGCCGCTGTTAAGACAATTCAAACTACTTGCTGCAATACTACTTGTGATGATATTCTCTTCACCTTTGCAGGAACTCTTAGCGTAAGCACTCTTACTCTGAACTTTAACGGAAGTTCTGCTCCTGTTGGATTTGATGAGTGTAATGCTAATGGTGCACTTGTAACTATTACAGATGGTATGGGTGGTACTTACAGCACAAGAGTTCAAGTTCTTGATGCTCTTGCTGGTACTGGTACTGCACAGATTAACCTTGCTTCTTCTGGCTTGAACATTTACGTGGACTACACTGTAACAGTTACTTTCTGTGTAACAGATGGTAACATCACTTGTGAAAAGTCTAAAACCATTACCGTTGAAAACCCTGCTAGTGCATGTGCCCTACCAACAGGTGTAACTGCAACAATATCTTAAGATATGGCAACACTAAGTATAGCCTTTAATACCTCGGCAAACGCTGTAAAGTACAGAATTAAGTATCGTGTAGTTGGTACAACTGCCTACACTACTACTTATAGTACAACTTCACCTAAAACCGTAACAGTTAACTGCGGTGCTTCTTATGAAGGCACTGTAGAGGCTATTTGTGTTGAGGGTGTTCCCTGTAATAGATATAGAATACAGAATACAAGCCCAAGTGTAGCTGGAACTCTTACTCTAACAGATTGCGCAACAGGCTATCAAAATTCAATGGCTGTAGCTGCTGCTAGTGAATATTTTGTATGTTCTAGAGATACCCCTGTTCCAAGTGCTGGTATTTTGGCTACTACTACTGTTACTCAAGTAGCTCAAGATAACTGTGTTTCTACAGTACCTGAAGAGGCAAGTGGTTTAGTTTATTGGACTGCTTCGGCTGCAGCATGTGCTTACTACTACACTGTTAGCGTTTGTCCGTCTAGTACTAATACTACTCTTCCTCCTAACAATGAAGTTAAGTCTAACACTTCAATTCCTATTGGAACTGTAGTTCAGCTGACAGGTTCTCCGTATGTAGATGGTTGCTACACTATTACTGCTGTTTCAGTATTGCAAACATCAGCTGTTACTGTAGCTCAGACTTTCTCTAACTGTAATGCTTGTCTAGCTTAATAAATTAAAAACTCATGGCTTGTAAAGGATGTAATGATTGTAATGACCCAGCACTGAATTTGCCGGGTGCTTACAACGACTGTATTGGAGGAGAACCTTGTGATGAGGTTCTTTCTATGGATTGCTCTAAGTATAAAGGCTTGGAGGTTGTAGATATTCCTGTAAAAGTTGGAGAACGTCTTAGCACTATTGTTAGACGCATGGTTCTTTATGAATTGTATCCTACATGTGTTCAACCGACAAATCCTGTAATGTCAGTTATTGATGTTGCGGTTTTGACTATAAAGGATACAGAGATTGAATTTGAGTGGGTTAATCCTGGTAATACAGGTAACAAGTATACTCCTCAAATTAAGGTTGCCTCATCACCAACATGGACTCAACCTAATGGTGTTGATCTTACTGTAGTTAAGACCAAGTTTATTAACTTGATTCCGAATACTGCATATCATTTTAGAGTTATCAATAAAGATGTTTCAGGAGCAACCGCTTGTAATTCCTTGATTTTCAAGGTTACAACTCCTGCGGCAGTATAATATAAGTGTCGGACGGTTTGTTGGTTTTACGTTGCTGACATGAAGGAGAACCCCGGGGAAACCTGGGGTTTTCTGTTATAATCCGTTGACGTTCAAGTAATATGTTTTTGTTTATATTTACAAAACCCAAATTAACTACCTATGAGTTCACTTATTGATCTAGTACGACAGTCCCTCAAGTGGAAACAAAGTGCAAAGAATTGTGCTGAGAGAATCGGAATAGATGTTGAAGACTACTTGGTATTAAAGAATCAACTTATGGAAGGATATGCTGACCCGTTTGTGGAAGGTATTGTTTCTGTAAGAGAGAATCTTGACACCAACACAAAGCAGCTAGAAGCAATTGCTACTACTGAACCAAAAACTCCAGAGGAGATTATCGCTTTACTGAACATTGATACCACCAGGTGGAAGCTGTCTCAGTATTGGAACAAACAAAAAAAAGATCACTGGATTGTTTCTGCTCTTGTTACAGCAATAAAGCAAACGGAACAAGATGTTCTTGCCGAGGTTTTGAAAAACTTTTCACCTAAGAAAGTAGAAGTTCATATTGCAGACTTTCCAAATAATCCGGTTGCTACAAGTAACTACTGTGGAGTATTCAGTGTGCAGGATATCCACTTTGGTAAAGAAGGAAATGAATTAGTTATTCTAGACTTTAAGAATGCTGTTATTGACGTAGCTACTCGTGTTGGTAAGATGCACATGCTTGACAAACTAATCTACGTTATTGGTGGTGATTTGCTTAACGCTGATACGTTTTCTGGTACAACGACTAGTGGTACACCAGTAGATAATAGTATGACGCCCGTAAAGGCATATGCTGAAGCTTTTGAGGCATTATTCTGGGCAATCTATCAGCTGTCAACTATTACTAGTAATCTTGAGGTTGTCTATGTCCCGGGTAATCATGATAGACTAAGTTCTTATCATCTAGCACATGCTCTTTCTAAAGCTATTGATTTACCTACTGTCACCTTTAATGTTGAGTATTCTGAAAGAAAAGTAATCACTTGGGGTAACAACTTCTTTGCTTTTGAGCATGGAGATGTAAATACTAAGGATGCCCCTATGGTTTATGCGTTTGAGTTTCCACAAGACTGGGGAGCTACAAAGTATAGAACACTGTACACAGGTCACTATCACATGAAGAAAACAACCTCGTTTGTTTCAGAGAATGAGATTCATGGGTTTGCTGTAAAGATCATGCCAAGTCTTTCTAGAACTGACTACTGGCACTACCATAATAAGTTTGTTGGCAGCAAGAGATCAGCAATCATGGACATTCATGAAAAGTACGATGGTAAAGCTGGAGAAATCTGCCACATTAGTAAAGATTAATGGTTGGTTCTTCCAGCTTTTTTATGTAAATTATAGTGTACCTATATGAGGAAGTATAGAAAACCGGATTTAAAAGCACCACGTTATAGAAAGACAACACATAATATTTTAAATGCCAGCTTCTTAGAAGACTTTAAAACAAAATACCCACGGTATTCTGAAATAGACAATAAGAAACTTAAGAATATTATTGAGACTTATAACGGTGTTCTTTGGCAGATGGTTATTGATGAGAGGGAAGGTGTTGAACTTCCTGAAGGTTTAGGGTTTTTGTTCATTGGAACAGCCACTTCAAAAAGTGAAAACCCTGATCCGACCAAATCAGCAGAAATGGGAGTAGCAGTTACTCACATGAACTGGGCCACCAATAACAGAATCTGTAAGATCTTCTACACCAACTATCCTTCCAAGTATAGGTTTGCTAATAGAGAGGTATGGACTTTTGGTGCTGTAAGGCAATTTAAACGTTCAGTTTCTAAAGCATATGTGGATAATTGGGAAAGATATATCGTCATTGATAATCTCCGCAAGATTTCACACTTGTATAGGAAAATGAACCATAAGTTCTATGACGAAAAGAAATTACCCGAACTATTAGAGATGTACGATGAGTTTCAGATAGATTAAACCAAGTCTTATGACTACAATTAAGGAAGTTGTTTCTAGAGTTAGAAACCTGATGAAGGGATCCAAACAGGATCCTTTTCTGACTGATAGATATATCTACAGTCTTATTTTGAAATACGCTGCTGTATACATGCGTCGTCAGGACTCTACAAACAAACTGATGAAATTCAACAGTGTGTTTCAGACTCTGCCGTTTGTAGAGCTAATTGAAGTAGACAAGGTAGAAGCTCACTGCTCTGGTGTAAAGAGTGGTATCACAATTAAACGTACTAAGGAGAAGCTTCCTAGTTTTATGCAGGGTTACTGGGGTCCTATTATTAGAACCGTAAGTTCTATTGATGGCTCTATTGAGTTGCAACCTACTATGCCGGGAACTTTTACGTCTATGACTAAAACAAGTTCTTTCAAGTACAATACAACTAAGTACTACTGGTTTCTTAATGGTTACTTGTACATGCCCAATATTTATTGGGATGCTATTTTGATTGAGGGTGTATTTGAAGGAGATATCACTAAGTGGAATTGTGACCCTAAAGATGATTGTGATCCAAGACATCATCAACCTCTTAATGTTCCGGATTTTCTGTTTGCTGAAATTGAAGCAATGGTGCTGAAGGATCTTGCAGCTGAAGCAAGTGTTCCTGCCGATATGAGTGATGACAAATTAAACGTTCTTAGATAATGGCACAGTACACAGTTAAATACCGTTCATTTGATCAACTGCTTGAGGATGTGACAGTTGACTTTAGCTCATATGCTCTTGAGGGTATGATTGAGCCTCAGCAGCTTATTAAAGTTGCTTTGAGAGTTAACTATGATCTTGGTCTTAGAATTCATCAGCAGAAAGAAGTTGTTATTGACGTTGAGCATGGTAAGGCAAAACTGCCATCAGACTTCTACACTTTGAACTTTGCTTTGCTTGCTGGTAATATGACTTGGCAGGAGCCTGTTCTTTCTGGTACACACATTGAAGACGTTGTTCTTGACCGTGGACTTGTAGAGCTTGATGTTAATGACTGTCCGGTTGATACATCTGTTTGCCAATCTGATTGTGGTAACTACTACCAGCTTATTCAGAAGTTTAAAACAAAGACCGTCACCTATGAGTCTTTGCAGACTATTAGAATTAAACCTTCAAGTGCTGTAAGTGGTGATTGCCCTAATACACGTTGGAGTTCTTCATACCAAGCAGACATCCGTGGAGGATTCATTTATACCAGCTTCCAAACCGGTAAGCTTTATGTAAACTACCAAGGAGCTCTTGAGGATGAGAATGGTGAGCTTCAGGTTATGGATCACCCTATGATCAATGAATACTATGAATATGCAATTAAGCAGCGTATTCTTGAGAACATGTACATTAATGGTGAAGACGTTGTTCAGAAGCTTACGCTTGTAGAACAACGTCTTAGAGGTGCTAGAAACAACGCTTTGTCTATTGTTAATACTCCGGACTTTGCAGAGATGAAGAAGCTTTGGGAGATTAACCGTAAAGCGCAATACCACAAGTATGTAGATATGTTCAAGTCTTACCCGACTGTACAGTACTAAAGAAATAAGAAATGGCTAAACAGAATCAAGAAGGAACATCACCCATTGCCTTTAACAAGGGGATGGTAAAAGATAATGCTGATCTGTTTCACCCCGATGGTTCTTGGTCACATGCACGTAATGCTGTGAACTCTTCATTTCAGGGTGATGTAGGTGTATTATCTAATGAACCTTCTAACAAGTTCTGTGCTCAAGCCCCGTATACGATTATTGGTACGATCCACATCACAGATGATGAGTGGGTAATATTTTCTACAGATAATAACAATAGTGAGATTGGCTACTTTAAAGAAGCCACTTGCACTTACACTAAAATTGTCAATGCCCCGTGCTTAGCATTTGATAAGAATCATCTTATTACAGGAGCCTCTAGAGAGAACTTTGACTGCAGTAGGCAGATCTATTGGGATGATGGAAAGAACCCATCACGTACACTAAATATTAATAACCCTCCGTACATAACTACAAGAACTGTAGTTAATGACTGTGTGGTAAATACCCCAACAGATGAACTCAATTGTGAAGCCTTACGTTTGGCTCCTCTCTTTAAAGTACCATGTATTTCAATGGGAAGAGGAGACAATGCTGGCACTTTATATAATGGCTCGTATCAAGCAGCAATCGCCTACTCAATCAACGGACAACGAGTAACAGATTACATTGCTCTGTCTAATGTTGTATCATTGTTTGATCACGATAATGCAAATGGTTCTCTTGAAATTAAGATTACCGGTTTAGAGACAGAAGCTTTTGAAGAGTATGAACTTGTAATTATTAGTAATACTAAGACCTTACAAGCCGATGCTAAGATTCTGGGTTACTACAGTACTAATCAGAATATCATTAGTATTGACAATATTGCTCTCTCACTTGTAACTGTTGAGCTATCTAGAATTCCTATTCTTAATGCTGTATATGAAAAGTCTGACGCAATGTTTCCAACTGGAGACTACCTTATCAGAACAGGAGTATACGAGCGTTTTAATTTTAACTACCAGCCACAGGCAAATAAGATTAAGAGCAGATGGGTTGCTGTAGAGTATCCAGCAGATTACTATCAGAATGGTAGTAACCGTGGTTACATGCGTGATGAGCAGTATGCTTTCTTTATTCGTTGGGTTTATAACACAGGTGAAAGATCACTTGCATACCATATTCCTGGAAGAGCTGCATTACCATCTGATTTAGAGAATGTTGTTGGTAATGACGTAATTTATTCTAATAAGAGTAAGCGTTGGCAGAACTACAATACTGCTACAATTACTTCTGCACAGACAGAATTACTCTCTGATGGAGGTAAAATTATTGGAAGAGGTGAAATGGGTTACTGGGAATCTACAGAAAGATACCCTGATAACAAGCCAGAACGCTGGGCTGAATTGTGTGGTAAGCCTATTAGACACCACAAGTTTCCAGATGATGGATTGATTCCTAGACATAATGCTGACGGAACTAAGATTGTAGTTCTTGGTGTTGACTTTACCAATATTACCGTTCCTGTAGATAATGACGGTAATCGCATTGATTCTATTGTTGGATATGAGATTCTTAGAGGATCAAGACTTGGTAATAAAACTATCCTTGCTAAGGGTCTTATTAATAACATGGGTACTTACCAGTTGCCCGGTGAAAGAGAAGCAGATGATCAAACTATTCTCTTTACAAACTATCCGTTTAATGACCTTAGAAAGGATCCGTTTCTTTCTACAAACTTTGTAAAGGGCGGAACCGCACTTAATAACCTACAGGTTGCAGAGTTAGATACCTATAAGGATAACAAAAGATACTTCTCTTTTCACTCACCTGAGTTTGGTTTTAACAAGACTTTCTTGTCTGCTACAGAACTTAAGGTTTATGGTGAAGCATACGGTAAAGCAAAAGGTAAGTTCATTGAACCAAGTGAGCATCCCAAGCATGTAATTATTAGAAACCTTACAGCTTTGGTTTCTTTGCTTTTGGGTCTTGGTAAGTTGGATAAATACTTAAGAGGTCAAAGAACATATACTCTTGGACCAGGTTTAGTTTCAGCGGGAACTTTGCCAAGATGGGCTACAACGCTTGGAACTTTAGCTGATTTTACCGGAGCTACACAAAATAGTGGGGTTCTTTCATATGTAACTCAAAATATTGAAAGCTCTGATCTTAATGATTTGCCTCAGCCTTTAAGATTTGCAGCAGCTATTCCTGCTGTTATTCAAGGATTAACTGAGGGTACAAATGATTACCTTGACAAGTTTTATGATTTTCTCCAGTATAGACAGCATGCCTTACAACATGTTGCTCATGGATTTTATAATCAGTTTAAGAAAGCAACAGTAGGTAATACTCGTAGATTGATTTCAGAATCTGCGTATGTGTATCCTCAGCTTCAACAGTTTGAAAACAGAATTTCTGTAAATAACCTTTACAGAACCAGAACTGTAGTATTTAAAACCGGCAGTGATCTACAGCATCCTACTATTGTAGATGATTCTCGTTACACTGTAGGCCAGTCTCGTTCTTGGAAGAATCCGTTTGATGAAAAGTTTCGTAATATTTCTTCGCACTATGGTGCAATGAAGATTGATTATGAGAATCAATACGGTCAGATTGATAGTACTATTATCCTTCCAACTGGTTGCAGATTTGTAATTCCTGGATTTGTACAAAATGGACAGAAGTTTACTTCTCCATTAGTATTTGGTGGTGATATCTACATTAACCGTTATACGGAGAAGAATACAATGTTCTTCTTTAATAACTGGATGACCGATCAGCCGGATGGAACTGTATTTGACTATACAAAATACATTAACGTTCCATTCCCAACATACTGGATGAATACAGAAAGATGGGAGCTTGAAGAGTTCTTTACTGGAATTGGTGACAATATATCCAACTGGGTTTCAGGATTATTTAATGCTGGTGTTGCACAGCAGAATAGAGAAACTATTCCTGATGCAGCAACTCTTCCTTCCAATCTTCATAACCTAGACATGAATAGAAGTCTGGTTAATAGTATAGGTTTTGGAATTAGATACGGTTACATTTATTTGTTTAGCTCTGGTGTTAAAGACTTTTTTGTAGAGTCTGAGTTTAATACTGCACATAGAGATCATGATGATAGACCTGAAACTCGTCACTATGATCATAAAGAATATACAAGACTAGAAGATCTGTTTGATATTAAGATTATTACTACTGGTAACTACTACAAGTATGATCTTACTCTTAATATTTCTAATTTTCCAACTCAAAAGTACACTCACTCTATTCTTCAAGCTCGCTACTATAATCCAGTAACTGCAGAAGATTGTGAGATCTACTACCCTACTAGAGCTATCTACTCTTTGCCATCTACAAGTAGTACGCAGATTAAAGATCCTTGGAAGGTTTTCTTAACTAATAACGTTTATGATTTTGATAGCCGTGTTGCTAATATCAAGATCAATGTTGATGGAACGTTCTTAATTCTTCAGGAGAACCATCCTCCTTTAAGATTCTTAGCTCAAGATACTCTTCAGTTGGATCTTGGTACTAAGATCTCTGTGGGTGATGCTGAAGTATTTGAGAGAGCACCACAGGCTTTGCTTGCTGCTGATTCAGGATATGAATATGGTACATGTCAGAGCACGTTCGGATCAACGTCTACACCTTATGGTGTATTCTGGATGTCATCTAAGCAGGGTAAGATTTTCCAGTATTCTCAAGGACTAAAAGAAATTTCAAGAACTGGTATGAAGTGGTGGTTATCACGTTACATGCCCTTTATGATTCTTGAAGACTTTCCCGATTTTCCGCTTACTGATAATTCTGTAAACGGTGTTGGAACATCGGTAATCTTTGATAGCACTGAAGAACTTGTATACTTCAGTAAGAAGGACTACATGCTTCGTCCAGAGTTTAAAGGACAGCTTGTGCATGTTAGAGATAATCAATTTGCTCTTGCTAATAATCCTTTAGTAACGGTTACCCTACAGGATCCAAATTATTTTGCTGAAGCTTCTTGGACTTTGAGTTATGACTTGAAAAGTAACTCTTGGGTTTCTTTGCATGACTGGCATCCAAATCTTTTGATTCCTTCACAGTCACACTTCTTCTCAATTAAGGATAATAAGTTGTGGTTGCACAATGATACTTGTCAAAGCTTCTGTAACTACTATGGAACGGATTATCCGTTTGAGGTAGAGATTCTATCTAATACAGGAGTAACGGTAACCACACTCCGTAGTGTAGAATACCAGGTAGAAGCTTATCAATACAGAGAGAACTGTTCTGACGCACACCATGTGCTAGACTTCAACTTTGATAGAGCTGTTGTGCATAACTCTGAACAGGTTTCTGGTATGCTAAAACTCAACATTACTCCTAAGAATAACTCTGCTGCAATTCTTACTTACCCTAGAGTAAACGTTTCTGATATTGATATTCTTTACAGTAAAGAAGAGAATAAGTACAGGTTTAATCAGTTCTGGGATATTACCCGTGACCGTGGTGAGTTTAGTACTGTACGTAGAACTATTTGGAATACTGAACCTAATGGGTATATCAGAAATCTTAATACCGTAAACCTAGACTATACTAAGGATCCGCATCAGCGTAAGAAGTTCAGACACTATCATAATCACATTATGTTTAGAAAGAACTTTAGTGGTAATAATCATATTCTTTTGAACCTGGCTACTGTTAAAGTACAATACTCACCACGATGAAGAAGTCAAAGCTTGGATATAAGAGATATTCTCCGGATGTAAAGAAGCCGTATAACGTCATTCCTTCTGGTAGAATTACTATGAAGGATGTAGACTTCCCAGTATACGGAGTAGATAATATTGGCTATGCTCAGATAATGTATCCAGGTGGTGAATATCAATTTCCTGGTAATCAGGTATTTGAAATACCTATGGCTCAAGTTGGTGCTCAAGTACCACAACCTTTTATTCGTCCTGACTTTTTTACACCTGCACAAATACGTCAAGCAAAGATTGATCTAGCTCAAAATAAAAAACCTTTAACTACTGAAGGTAGAATTAATGAGATGTTAGGTGATCCAAAAAGTAGAGCCGCTGATCTTTCACAAAAAGTTGCACCTGAAGGTGAAGGCCCGGTAGATAATATTAGACATACTGTTGCTGGTATGTATACTGCTGATGCTATTGCTAATAAGTTAGCACCGTATCCAATGGGTCCTACAACAATTCCAGCAAAAGCATTAGGTTTTGTAGGTTCAAATCTTGCAGGGTTTGCACATGAAGTAAAAGCATTCATGCCTAGTTTAGAAGGTGACTATAGAAATATTCCTGCTGTTGCTAGGATGAGTGCTGAGGATATAGTAAACAACTTTGTTGGTTCAGCACTTTCTTTAAATCCATTTATGACTGAAAAAGAAAAAGAAGATTTTATTGTAAGGATGTCTTATGAAAATTATCTTCCAGATGGTTATGTACAAATAGATCCTAAGCATTCTAAAGATTTATATTTTAAAAAACAATATGGTGGTGATTTAGAGGAGTTTGGCTCTGGTGGTTTAAAGCAATGGTTTGCTGAGAAATGGGTTGATGTAAAGACCGGTAAAGAATGTGGACGTTCTGGTAAGGACAAAGACGGTAGACCGTATCCTGCATGTAGACCAAGTAAAAGAGTAAACTCTACTACACCTAAGACTACTTCTGAAATGTCATCTGCTGAGAAAGCTAAGTTTAAAAGAGTAAAGACTTCAGGACAAAGAATTAATTACAATCATAAAAGAGCACAGCTTGGTGGCTTTATGATGCCAGAAGGATTGTCACCAGCATTCTTTACTGGTATGAAAGATGCAGTAGTAGATGCCTTTAAATCTTTTATGGCTTCTCCAGATGAGCCAGCAGCTAAAGCTAAACCTACAGACTGGAGAAAACTTTCTAGACCTGAGCAGATTGATTACGGTATCAATCAGATTGTTGCTTTAGAAGATCCTAAGAATAGAAAAGCTGTTGAGAACCTACTACAAGCTACTGCTTATATGGAGAACACCTATGGTACAAATCCAAGCGCTTACGGTAGAAACTACACATCTTCATTTATGTCTATTGATCCTATTGCCTTAACTGATATGTTTACTGGTAGAGGTAATCAGGGTGCTTATAATGCTGCACAGCAAAGACAGTTTGAAAACTTTAAGAAGCTCAATCTTCCTACAGATAAGAAAGACTTTAATAAGCTTCTAAGAGAAGATAATCCTGTTGCAGCAATGGCTGCGGCTAGATATAGATATGCTTTGTCACCACAAGCATTACCAGATCCAAATAACTCACGTCAGTTATTTGACTATTGGTTGAAGAATTATAATGGTAATGGGGTATTGAAGTACAAATCAAGAGAAGAAGCATTCAAAGATTTTCAAAAGGCTTATCAAAAAGCTATTAGTAACGATTAACATTTGGAAATCTCCCATAAAATAACGAAATTATATAGAGGACTTATTGTATTTTATCATGGCTAATAAACCCACTAACCCCGCACTCTACTCTAGAGTTAAAGCAGAAGCAAAAAGAAAATTTGACCGTTGGCCTAGTGCTTATGGTTCAGCTTGGCTTGTAAAAGAATACAAGCGTAGAGGTGGTGGCTACCGTAAAGCAGAAGACGGTATGGAAGTACAAGACTCAGTTAACCAAATGATGGCAGACTTGAGCATGATGGCTAACGGTGGTATTATGTATGGTGACTATAAGTTTCCTATGATGGATGAAGGTGGTGAGATGGCACTGGGTCAAATTGCTGCTGTTACTGATAAAATGGCTAAGCTGCAAAAGTTTCTTAATCCTAATTCAGAAATTGAACCGTGGATTGCTTCCAAACTTGCTGTAATGGATCATAGTGCTGATGCTATCTATGATTACATGATGTACAATCCTGAAGCTCAAGAGTCAGAAGAAGAAATGGAAGAAATGCGTGATGGTGGTATTCCTCAACGCTATAAGAATCTAGGTTTTACTAAGGTTGGTGCTAAAAGACAATCTACTCGTCCTGGTAAAAAATGGATGGTACTTGCTAAAAAAGGTGATAAATACAAAGTAGTACACGGTGGTTACAAGGGTATGAGTGATTTTACTCAGCACCGTAATGAAAAACGTAGAGACCGTTTTTGGAATAGAATGGGTGGACGTAATTCAGCTAAAGCTACTGATCCGTTTAGCCCCCTTTACTGGCATAAAAGATTCCGTACTTGGGCTGATGGTGGTGAACCGCAGAATGCCGGGTTCCAAGCATTGCCGGAAGAGGTACAAGCTAAGATCATGGCTAACATGATGTACGGTGGTGATATGTATGCTGTTGGTGGTATGCCTTGCTACGAGTGTGGTGGTACTAAATATGCTAAAGGTGGTACACCCTTTATTGCAATGGCTTACTTTAAGGATGGTGGTATTGAACTAGATCCTGCTAAGAAGGGTACTTTTAAAGCACAAGCTACACGTATGGGTCTTAGTGTACAGGAAGCTGCCAAAAAGATTTTGGATGCACCAGAGGGTAGATATTCACCTGAGATGAGACGTAAAGCAAACTTTGCTAGAAACTTTGCTAAAGCTTACGGTGGTATGATGGACTACCAAATGGGTGGCTCTGGTATGGGTCAAATGGCTTTAGATGAGTTTGCTTTTAATCAAGCTATGACATCTATGGAAGATCCTTCTCAGCAAGAACCAGAATTGGATTTTTCTGCATTTGAAAACATGGGACCTCAAATGGAGATTCCAAGTGATGAAAAGGTTGAGTTCATTCCTGGTAGAAGCAAGAACATGTATGCTACTAAAGACTTTGTAGCCGGACTTAAAGGACCTAAAGGAGGATTTAATCCTTTTATTGCTGGCAATATTGGTGATCAATCATTCATGGTACAAGCAAGTGACTTTGCTAAACCTGCAGCAATTGCTAGTGGTATACTTGATGCTGGTGCATGGCTTGGTAGAAATAGAAAAGAGCGTCAGGCTGCAAGAGATATTCAGCGTAGAACGTTTACAGATAACCTTTATGAAGCTGCACCTATGGGTGTAACTGGTCAAAGAGGTGATTACGATGTATTTGGTAACTTTAGACCCGATGAAACTCTTGCTTCAAGAACTTATATGGGTGAAGCCTATGCACAAATGGGTGGTCAGATTGAAATGACTGAAGACCAAATTAGACAACTTGTAGCTCTTGGAGCTGAAATTGAAATCCTTGACTAATGAAAAGAAAAGTAAGAATCAAGAGTTTGCCAAAAGGGTATCACATGATGCCTGATGGTACTGTTATGAAAGACAGTGCTCACATGGCAGAAGGTGGATCGGTTAATAAAAGTCTTTCACCTATTCCTAGAGATATGGCAAATCTTGAAGCTGAAAAGGGTGAGATTGCTATGACTGATCTCGGTAATACCGGTCAGATGGGTTTATATGAGATTGGTGGTCAGCGTCATTCTAATGGTGGTACACCCCTTAATCTTGATCCAGGATCTTTTATCTATTCTGATACAAAGAAGATGAAGATTAAAGATCCTCAGTTTCTTGCTAAGTATGGTAAAGAGAAGCCCACTACACCTGCCAAGCTTGTAAAACCTTTTCTTAAGGTAAATGATTTTACTAATTCTTTGTATGATCAAAGTGCAGATCCTATTCAAAAGAGAACTGCTCAAACTATGATTGACAAGTACAAGGATAAGGCTGGTGAGATTGCATTCTACCAAGAAGCAATGAAAGGATTTCCGCAGGGTATTCCTGCAGTAGCTGCTGATTATGCAGAAGGTATTATGGGTGCACCTATGGCTGCTTATGGTGGTTACATTCCTAAAGCTCAACAGGGTATTACTCTTTACCCTGGTGGTAAAACAAAAGCTGGAACTGTAACTCCTACAGGTAAGCAAAATGTATTTGATAGAGACATTGATTATTTGTCTCAGTGGGAATCTGCTATTCCAGGAGTAACTAAGCTTTCTAACCAACAAGCTCAAGAAAAAATCTACGACTATATGTTGCAGAATGAGCCGGATGTTGTTAGAAACATGTGGGGAACTTACGGTTTGACTGCTAAAGGTTTGAAAGATCCTTCACTTAAGTCTAAGTATGAAAAGGGTCAGATTGATCCTAAGTCTCTTTCTGATGAGGATCTAAAGAATCTTCGTTCTGCTTATGCTGATAGTTTCTTTGGTGCAAGACAACTTGATCCCATCTATCAAGCACCCCCAGTAAAAACTCCGGTAAAGAACCCACCAGTACCACCAGTACCACCAGTGACTCCTCCAAGTTTTACACCTGGAGAATCTACTACTACTTATCCTTTCCAACAGGATGTGAATAATATGTACACTAATCTTGCTAATAGATTTAGTGAAAGAAGAAGATACCCTTACGCTCCAAGAGTTCCGCTTACACCGTTTGATCCTACTTACTTAGATGATACTCGTCAGCAGCAACAAATTGCTGGACGTGCTAGAGGTACTGTAGAAGCTCTTGGTGCATTTGCTGGTCCTGCAAGACAAGCTGCAATGGCTTCTAAAATTTCTGGAGAAGCTGCTGATCAAGCTGCTAATGTTGCTGCTACAATTGGTAATCAGAATGTGGGCATTGCTAACTGGGCTAATCAATACAACTCACAGATTGGTAATCAGTCTAGAATGATGAATGCTCAGCTTGCTAAAAATCTCTATGATGAGACTGTTAAGGTAGATGAGGTTTATGACGAGAAGATGAGAGGTTACCGCACAATGGGTAATAAACTCAGAAATACTCTTGAGACTAATAGAGCCAAAGCACAGTTGCTCAACCAGCTTTACCCTGACTTCCAGATTAATACTATGCCTGGAATGTATGGTGAGATTACAGCTAATCCTGAAGTTCTTAGAGCAATGCAAGATCCTGAGAAATTTAAG
>JACCDG010546847.1_pt1 | contig 52778 bp, 51 predicted proteins | sample 7442471 | NCBI WGS metagenome assembly JACCDG01 (sample SAMN15323444, study PRJNA562643) | freshwater metagenome | isolation source: river surface water | place: USA:Blue River Watershed | collected 2017-08-17 | reverse complement strand
TCGCTGAATATGGGTTTGAACTGTTGTAACGATCACGCTCGCCGTAGTTAACGCCATTTGGTGCTGGTCCAAATACTTCATCAGTTGAGAAGTAAATGAAACGCTCTAGGCTATCTAGGCCACGTGCATACTCTAAGATGTGACCTGTACCTACTACGTTGTCCCATACAAACTCCATTGGGTATTCAATACTGCGGTCAACGTGTGATCCTGCGGCTAAATGTAGTACGTAGTCCACTTTACCAATATCACGGCGAACCATTGGATTTAGTTCAGCACGTAGGTCATGGAATACAATACGTACACGCTTCTTAGTAGCATCATCAAAGTCGTTCATCATGTCAGACAAACGATTTAAATTGCCACTAAAGTCTAAGCGATCAAGACTGACAATATTCCAGTCTGTACTTTTTAATAAATGATGAATAACGTGGTGTGCAACAAAGCCTGCACCGCCAGTTACTAGAACGGTTTTTGACATCGAAATCTCCAATTTTGATTGAATTTACTGCTTTAATGTATTTATTTTTGCTAATTTCGGTGTCAAAATTATGCGGTTTGTGTTACTTTTGCTTCTACGTACTCTTTGATAAAGCGAATGGCTTTACGGCTAGTATCGAATACATATTCCTGTGCGTCATCTTCGGTATTTAAGATAACAATAAAACCATTGGCTACTTTACGAATTTCAATTGAATCAAACATGTTTATGTCCTTATATAAGTTCTTACGAGTGTTAACTCTAATATATTAACAGAATTAAAAATTTAGGTCAAGAAAAAAGCCCGCTAAAAGCAGGCTTTTTTGTAGTTTTGGTTAACTAAAGTTATTCTTAGAAGAATAAGATAGCACCTGCTGAGTATGTATCGCTTTCGTTCTTAATACCTGAATGTGCTTCAGATTTAATACGATTGTATTCAGCAACTAAGTTTAAGTTCTTAGTTAATGGATGGTATGCACCAACTGTGTAACGTTCGTTGAAGTCAACTAGGTTAGTTGCGTCACTGCCGTTAGCACGTTCAAGGTTACTGCGACCATATGCTACACCAACTTTGGTTTTTGTTGGCAAAGCGTATGTGCTTTGTAAGTAGAAACCATCGCTTGCACGACGACTACCATCTGCGGATACACCTTCAGCACCAAATAATGTTGTGCCAGCACCTTTACCGTTGTAGTAGTATGCTGTTACACCCAATGGGCCAACGTTAGTTGTACCACCGATGTCCCAAGCGTAGGCTGTGTATGTACCTGCTGTTAGGCTGTTAACTTTGTAGTTTGCAGCACTAGTCCACAATTTACCTGTAACGCCTGCTACGTTGTAGTCATAGTTAACTTTACCTTCGTAACCAAAGTTGTCTTGATATAAATCATTACCACTTGTTTGGTTAGGATTAGTAATAGCCACTGTGGCTGTTAGACCGTTCCAGTTAGGTGTTGTGTAGGCTACTTGACCTTTCCATGCTGGATAGATGTAACCACTACCAATACCACCTAATGTTGTTGTAGCACCACTTAGCGCAGCACCGCCACCAACGCCTAACAATGTCATGTCGTTTAAGATAGCATCGCTACCAAATACGCCTAGGTCTTTACCTAGTTTTACAGTACCCCAACTACGATCACCAAAACTTACGTATGCTTGACGATTAAGTGGAGTTAACTCATCACCTGCTCTTGAATTGTCACTTACATTAGGTTGGAAACTGATTGTAAATTCTACGTCTAGGTCGTTCTGACGTGATTTACCAGTAAAACCAATCCATGCTGGTAACAAACCAGTATTGATGCCACGTGCGTGACTATTGCCTTGAGCATCTTGCTTAGTAGCGATGCCGCCAACAATGTTGTTATTATCCTTTGCATTTGTTACAGAAGCATAAGCATTAACGTTACCGTTGATGTCTAATGTCCATTCGCCTGCTGGAATAACAATGCCGGCATTTGCTGTTGAAGCAAATAAGCCTGCAAGTAAAGTTGCTAATAAAAACTTCTTCATTACTTTAGTTCTCCTAAAAATTGGATTAACACCGAACAGTGTTATACTATTCAGTGTAATTTATTTATTGACCTATGTCAACAAAAGTGTTGTATTTTGGTATAATAATTACAAGAGTGTGGCATCTCTGCCACACTTTGTTAGTAACGATAGGTGTCAGTCTTGTAAGGACCTTGGATTGGTACGTTGATATACTCTGCTTGTGCAGGAGTAAGTTCAGTTAAGTGCGCACCAATTTGTTTTAGATGAAGTTTTGCAACCTTTTCATCTAGATGTTTAGGTAACAAGTACAAATGACCAATGTTGTAGTTTTCCCAGTTATTATACATTTCAATCTGTGCCAATACTTGATTAGTAAAACTGTTACTCATAACATAACTTGGATGTCCTGTAGCACAGCCTAAGTTTACCAGGCGACCTTTAGCCAGTAGAATAATGCGTTTGCCGTCTGGGAATATTACATGGTCAACCTGTGGTTTGATTTCTTCCCACTCGTACTGCTCTAGGCTAGCCACATCAATTTCACTGTCAAAGTGGCCGATATTGCACACGATGGCATTGTGTTTCATCTTTGACATGTGATCATGAGTGATAACATTGATGTTACCTGTGGCTGTGACAAATATATGTGCATGCTCTGCGGCAAAATCCATGGTAGTCACATAGTAACCTTCCATAGCGGCCTGTAAGGCACAGATAGGGTCAATTTCTGTTACCCAAACACGTGCGCCTAAGGCTTTAAGACTTGCGGCTGAGCCCTTGCCTACATCACCATAGCCTGCTACCACAGCAATCTTACCAGCAATCATACTGTCAGTGGCACGTTTGATACCGTCTACCAGACTTTCACGGCAACCATATAGGTTATCAAACTTAGTTTTAGTTACGCTATCATTTACATTGATGGCACGCATTTTAAACTCGCCAACCGCAATAGCATCACGTATCTTGTGTATACCTGTGGTTGTTTCTTCAGTAACGCCCAAGATGCCATCTAACAGTCCCGGGTGATGTTTGTGTATGTACCATGTCAGATCATGTCCATCATCTAAGATCATATTAGGGCGCCAACCATCAGGGCCACTTAATGTTGCTTCGATACACTGCCAGTATTCATCTTCTGTTTCACCTTTCCAAGCAAACACCGGTACTCCTTTAGCAGCCAAATATGCAGCTGCATGGTCCTGTGTACTAAAGATATTACAACTTGACCAACGTACACTTGCGCCCAGAGCAATTAGCGTATCAATCAATACTGCTGTTTGAATAGTCATGTGTAGACTACCTGCAATACGTGCACCTGCTAATGGTTGGTCTTTAGCGTACTCTTCCCTAATGGCTACTAAGCCGGGCATTTCAGTTTCTGCTATCGCTACTTCTTTACGACCCCATTCAGCAAGGCCTATGTCTTTTACTTTGAAATCCACTTATTTTTTCTCCATGAATAATTTTAAAAATTGTGCTATATGTTTACTAAAATCGTATTCGTACCAGTGTACACCACTGCCCTTGTCTAATGTATATTTTGTTCCGTGATGGTTATTTTGTAGTATAGTAGGAAACATCATTACACTTATATAGTGTAAGATTAGGTTATTGTGTGACTGATCTGGTGTGTTAAAATTTCTATATCCGCCAGGTATTCGTGTATGTCCGCCTATGGTAGAAAATATAGTGTATATGGTCAGTAGTGCGCGACCTAAAAACACAATCTTAAACAAAAATACAGGTGCTAAGAAGTACAGTACGACCCAAAACAATATGGTCCAAATGTGCGAATATTCTTCAACTACAAATGTCCAAGTATCATTAAAAATTTCGTTAAACTTACGAGATTGCATGTCTACATACTTGTCAGTATCTCCCCAATCTGTATAAGGTTGATAAAGATAGTTAATGGGACTTACAGTACCGTGAGTAAACCATCCTGTACGCCAGTTAGCCACATCTTTGTTACCTTGGTCACTGCATTGGTGATGTCTATGATGCGCCATACAGAATCCTGTAACAGGACCCCAACCATGATCAACAATAAACAAGAAACTAAAGATACGGTAGACTATGCTGTTAGTATTAACGGTGAATAGTCTATGTGTTAAGATCATATGGCCAAACACATCATTTAGTGTAGTGGTCCAAATAGTGGCCAGCACATACCAATACCATTGGCTGCTAAAATTAGTAAGCACTGTCCACAGTTCTTGAAAGCCAAAGTACCAGGCTATGCTGATTAGCAAGGCTATGGTAACAGATTTTACATTAATTGTCCACATCAAATAATCCTAATAGTTTTTTCTTACCCTGTATAGTATGGCTAGCATCAATGTAAGTTCTAAAGGCTCCTATCATTGAGTGTACATCATTTTCTTGGAAATTTATATCCTTTTTATAGGATATTTTATATAATCCCTGCCACGATGTTTTGCCGTAATTGTCTGCGTTGATGTTTAACTCCGCATCACGAGTCATAATATCCAAAGGTATATTGTATTTACGCTGTAGATATTGTGCTAATTTATCTGCAAATACAGGGTCCAAGAACACACGTGCTACAAAATAGTAAGCACCGTAGATAGTTTCACCACAAACATTAAATGTACATGGCACGTTAGGGTCAGTGACTATCCGTTGCCACTCAGGGTACGTTTCGTTATCATCAAAAAAGTTTTCATATATGTCACGTGCTAGTTGCCCGTACCCAATGTTGTGGGTAGATCTTACCCAAGCGATAGATTGCTTGTAGTATCCACCTAGCACAAATAAATGATATAGACTATTGCTTAATATCATCTGCATGTAGTCGCGATCAGTAAAACTGTTGCAGGCAACAACCACTTCACGCTCACTGCCTTCTTCCCACACTGCCCACCCTTTTTGTTTGATAATAGTTTTAATACCATAACGCTCGCGATATTCTCTAGCATAAGCAGGTGTTTCTGGTAACAAAATCCACTCAAACCATTGTACGCTTAGATGGTCCTGTCCTAGTACGTCTAGTTCATAGTAGTACTTGTCTAGGTTTATGCCGGGCAAGCCCATGATCATTTCTACATACAAAGGCAATTTAGTATTCTTAGCCAAAGGCTGATATATTTCTAACTGTTTGTTTAAGGGTATGTTCTTGCGATCAATATTGTCCAACACCTGATCATCAAGTGTCTGCATACTAAGTTTTAATTCTTTAGTCATGCTGATACTATTTTCAATGTCAATCTTTAAGATCTCACGAATGTATTCTAATTTGTTTTCTGTTTTGGCATAACCGCCAAAGCCTACACCAAACCACTGTTTAGTTTTAATTTTCTTATAGGCAATGTAGCGCATGATATCTACATCACGCTCGCCAAATATACCAAAGTTAGCATCAGCAAGATAAATGTAGGTAAGATTAAACAACATAAGGGCATCAATGTCTTGTTTAACATTGTCTAGACTTTTTTGTAATACTGTTGTGCTAACACCGCCACCCCAATCACAATAAGTACAGCCATAAGGACAACCACGTGTAGTTTCTAATACACTCAATAGCATACTGTCAGGAAAATGTTTGCGTTGGAATTCAGCAAAGTCTAGCAAGTGTTCAGACTGCGCACTTAGAGCACTCCATGTAAAGGGATATACTTTACGTTCTGCTCTGCTCATTGACTTGGCATTAGATAATACCATTCTGCTTTTACTTGGGTAGTAGATGTCCGTGACTTTCTTCCAATCTACTGTGCAGGTCTTGTCATCATAGTTGTCTAAGATTTCCATAAAACACTGCTCACCGTAGCAGTCACCTGGTAGGCTAGCGTCCAGGTGCGGGTGTTCTTTAAACCAACGTAGGTCGTGTTTGAAGTATTGATGAGGGCCACCACTTATAACAATACACTTTGGCCAACGACTTTTAACCCAGGCGGCTATTTCGTGTGCTATAGTATAGTTCCACACATACAGACTAATAGCAAACACATCAGGGTCGCTGTCTTTGAGTAGTTCTTTGATTTGTTCAGCGTATTCACCGCTGTAGACGTCAGCGTAACAGGGATACCAGTTCCACTCATCATCACGCAGGCCATAGTTTTCGTAGAAAGTTTTAGCCTGTGCCCATAAGAAAGGCAACCAGATCTCACCGCTAAATCTAGGAAAGTTGCAGATTACAACTGTTTTCTTACGTTTAGGGTTTGGTAAGGACATATAAGGCTAGCCCACCATTAACGCTGTTGAATAATGCAGATAAGTTTACAAGGTGATTATTATAACTAGGAGTTACTAGTTCAAATGTTAGGTCTTGACACATAGACAACACTTGCTTGTGTGTAAAACTTAATTCAAAAGGATTTAACTCTTGATCTTTGTATAGAACATCATTGTGGTATTTGATATTGCACACGTGTTTAAGTAGTTTACCGTACTTGTTGTACACAGCCAACATTAGTTTGCCACCAGGCTTTAGTAGGCTTTTCATCTTGGCTAAGGCCTGTTTATATTCTGGAATATGATGTAACACACCACAACAGATAATCATGTCGTACTGTTTAGTAGTTTTAAAATTTAAAAAATCTTTTTTAATCCACTTGACATTTGTAATACCGTTTGCTTGGGCAAAAGAACTAGCATAATCAATACTGTCACTGAAATCCACTGCGGTAATTTGACAATTTGGTCTGTGTAGGGCAAACAGATTACTAACAAGACCGGTACCGCAACCAACGTCTAAGACACTCATGCCGTCTACTAGGAATCGATCTATCTCTTTGAGATAAACATTGTTAATACCCTGTTCTTCATAGAACTTTAAGTCCTCGCCTGTATAACGTCCAGGAAAATGTATCTGACTGTAAAATGCTTTTATGTCTTCAGTATTCATTATAGATTCTCTAACATTACCTTGTACTTATCGTCTAATAATTCAACCCTGGGTGCAATTACGAATTCGCTAGGTGTAAATGCAGGCACTGGATATGCTGTAGTTTCTTCTGCTATGTGTCTTGCTAATTCTCTGTGTTGCCCTTGCTTAGAATCTTGTTTTAGTACCATCTCTAAAGCATAATCGTGATGTGCTAAACTATTAGGATGATGGTCTGTTTCGTGTGCTAGTACAACGTATTCTTTATTGTTGATATAGTATTCCCAAATGCCTCGGCTTTGTCTAGCATCATACGGATCTTTGATATCGCATAAGAACTTAGACCAATCTATCAACCCTATAAGTTTTTCTATAGGCTCCAACGACATTATGTCTTTGGCTATTTCTAACTCTTCCTCAGAAATGCCGTGCTTGTGTTGATAAGTTGTTTGATATTTGGGCAAGAAAACTGGTCGCCCATCGCACCATATATTTTTACTAGAGTGCATAACATAGTTACACCCAATTCGATCTAACAGTAATTGACTTTGAAAAATAATCTGCAGAGTTTCAATTACCATGTTAGTAAAACTAGTATAAAAATCAGGATGTGTTCTGTACAGTCCTGTGTATGCAGTTCTACTAGTAAACCAAAGACGTCCTTTAGTATCTGGAAAGAATCCTAACACATCTTTTTCATCTATCCAAGCACGGTCATACCATAGATCTAATCTATGATTTTCTGCCCACATGATATTAACTGTATCATCTTTGGTTAACTTATCAGTCAGATCAACTAAGGTCCAATAGATATTTTGATTACCATAACCTTTGTTGGCTAGATTAGTCACAGGCTGATTGTAAACTCGTAGCCAATCAACCCAGGTGGGCCAATACCACTTTGCCATACTGCAACCGAGCGTGTAAATCATTAGTCTCTTGGAATATCTCTAGATTTTTGACTAGTAGCAGGATCACTAAATTTGCGATTCTTACTAGCCATATGTGATAACTCTGCATCTATCATTGCTTTTAAATATATGCTACGTTGATGTTTATCTAATATTGTAGCCGCAATAATTTTTACTGGTTTCTTAATTTTTACTGCTGTTTTTGCTAACGCCATATTGTTCCCCTTACTTAATTTTATTTAGATATTCTTTACCAACTTTACCAGAAGCAATATCACACAATGCTTCTACAACTGGTTTATTTTCGTACTTCATTTTAATTCCGTTACGGTCATGAAAAATGCGTTGGTTGGCTAATTCTCGTGCTCTTGCAGCGGCGCCTAAGATTAAATAAAATCGGTTACCACCAAACACTTCCAAACACTTGTCAATATCAACTTTTTCAACTGAAGTTTGTGCTTTCATTACTATTCCTTTAAGAAGACTAGCAGTTAGTTTACACTAATTTTTAAATAAAGTCAACGGTTTTTAGATAATCTCTTACCTTTATTGCATCTGCTAAGGTCAAATACTTTAAAGGTTGAGTTAAGAATTTTACAGTGTCCTGTTTACTCCAGTCTATAGAGTAAAAGTCGTCCCATGTGTTGATAGCGGCCTGCGGGGTTGCTGGATAATATGTCCATCCTTCGAGTTGGTTGGTTTTATAAATGCCTAGTAATTCAAATTCACTTAGCCATTTGGGCTCTCCTAATTCTCTAATATTAGGAAAACTATCTAACCAACTACAATTATTACGCTGTTCAATAAGTGTTTTTAAATCATTCCAATCTTGTTTGCTGTAGGGCATTAATTCGTTTACCAGACTGTAGTTTAATACTCGCTTTAACCCAGTGAGCCGCTCTACCATCTCTGCATATAGTTCTTGATATGGATTCCACAAAACTTCTGCTTTAAAGTTTAGTTTACCGTCTACAAAAAAATCAAAAGGTTTAAGAGGTACTTGATCGCAATCTTGTATTAAAAAATAATCACTAGCAAAATGATCTATAGCACAAAATTTTAATGCCTGCTGATAATACCAATGATTATGTTTGTATCTACTCAGGTCGTAAAATTCTTCAAAATATAAATCATCTAGTAAAGTATACTTTGAAGAATCTAAGTTAAATTCGTTAAAAACACTGTCTAACTTGTGTTGCGGATATGGACTTATAATGTATGTTGTATCGGGTTGTGGACGTATTCTATCGTCAAACGATAAAGTGATGGCTGCTTCATTGATCCTGCTTGGACCGATAAGAACTATGCGAGTTATCATTAAAGTGTTACTGAGTTACAACCAAATCATGTAAACCCCAAGTAATACTCATACCTGGACTTATATTTGGTACTGAGCACCACCCGCCAAAATTTGGGTCATCTACATGTGGGTTTGTGATAGTAACATTTGGTTGTCCGCCAAATCTTAGTGGCTTACCTTTAATTGCTGTTTGCCAATTTAAATTAAGAGATTTATCATCTAAGAAAAATTCAATGCCGTAAGTTTGAATAGGACCTATACTTTCTGCACTATTAATTACAGTAAGTGTAAGTAGAGAAATATCATCGTATTCTTGTACAATTTCAACTTGATTTGGTTTGACTAGATTAGGATCGTTATTAAAAGATTCTGTGACAGCAAACTTATCTATAACTTTTAAACCACCCAATAAAACATCAGCCCACGCATTACCGGTTAGTGGGCTACCTTTACTTACATTAATCACAATTTTGAGCACTGACATATTTGAAATCCTATTTTGAATATTTACTATCGTTTAGCGCGGGGTTCTTCATCTCTGGTTGGACGAATGTCTGACACCGGAGTGCGCTGTGCGATATCTTGAATTTTTTGATCTAAATCAACTTGACGCTGTGCTGATGCAACCGCGTCCGCTTTATTTTTTGCTGTGCTTGCGCGACCTTTGGCTAGAGTTACCTTCATTGCATTACTTTGTGTGTCAGTCCAACTTGGGAAACTTACAGTCACTAAACCAGCACTGTTAGCCATATCTTCTGGCGTGCCTATATACAAGAATTTAGTAACAGCACCATCCATAATAATAATACCGTCAAATTCTTTTTGTTTTTTATATTCAGTGAAACTGGCCTTGAGCATTTCTTTTTTAAGTTCTTGACCGTTAATATTACCTGCACTGTCCACTACTTTGCTGGTAATTTGTTCTACAGGATAGTCTGGGTAGTGCATTTTAAGCATAGCAGTTAAGGCTTGCTTTACTTTGTCTGCGCTATCAAAGTAATTACTAAAAGAACTCATGTCTAACTTAGGATTAAAGTCTAAGGGATTTAATTGTTCGCCTACTTTATCCGGCATTAGTTTGTGTAATACAGGAACAAATTCACGTTGAAAACGCCCTGCTAGACTCATACTACCTGCAGGACCTAATCTACCGTTTTCACCAGCCTTTAATTCAACTTTTGTGCCTGTAATGTCTAAGTCGCCGGGTGCACCTCGACGGTTAACACTAGGACTCATAATATCTAATAGATATTCACCTTTGCCTACATCACCTAGTTCACCAATTTTTCCAGAGATATCTTTATATAGTGTGCCTTTAATTTTGTCAAATACAAATCTATAATCACTGTCTACAATGCTGTCAAAACTGTGTATGGCACCTGGTGTTAACAGTAATTTTTCGTCCAGGATACCATTTTTACTAAGTTTGTCTAAAAACTTGCGTACTTCTTCTTCAGGAATTTCTGCTTCGGCTAAGGCACGGAGAAAAGTATTACTTACAATGTCTTTGTATTTGCGAGCATCAGCAAAACTAAAAACATCTTTCTTTATACTGTAACGATTGGTAAATTTAAGGATATCTTTAAGATCACTTTCGTCAGGAATCTTTTCAATTTTAGTTTCGATTTCAGAACGAACTGCTTCAGGAGTTTCGTTTAATTGGTCTAGTTTATTAAGTATATCGCGCATGATAATGTATTTATCTGCGTTCTATATCATCCTCACCGCAATAGTCGCCGTACTGTATTTCAACTATTTTGCAAGGCTTATCGTTGGGATTGTGTAGTCTATGCCATAGTTCTGGCAAGATATGATAGTTATCGTGCTTGTTTAGTTTTTTGTAACCGTTGTCAAACTCTACTACACATGCACCTTCTGCAATATGCCAATATTCAGAACGTTCATAGTGCCGTTGCATAGTAAGCGTCTGTCCTGGATTGATTGTAAGTTCTTTTACTTTAGTGCCTTCTACATCATGTAGAACACGATAGTAACCCCAAGGGCGTTCTGTCTTAGGTGCTTTCCATTCTTCTAGTATCCAACTACTTGAATTTATCTTATTCTCACCACCCACACCAAATACAAACTCAACATCTTTTTCTGTCATTTCCGGAATGTTTTCTTGTGTGCGATCGCCACCGTTGGCAAAGATGATTTGACTGTTTGGGTACATGGCTTTAACATTACGTATTGCTTCACGTGCTGATCCATCATCGTCGTTAAACAATATACAGTGGTCAACCATCTTGAGATTTTGTAGGATAGTGATGCGTTCGTTACTAGGCATAAACGCACGACCTTTCTTACGCTCTAACCAAGCGTCTGAGTTGACACCAACTACTAACATATCACCCAAACGTTTGGCTTCATTGAAATAGGCTATGTGACCACTGTGTAAAGGGTCAAATCCGCCTGTTACTAATACAACTCTATTAACCACGGCGGTAACTCTTTCTAGTTGGAGGTTTGCTTCTGATTGGCATTGGTTTAAGGGTTTGTGTTTGAACTTCTGCTAAATCAGGTTGTTCTATAGATTGGTCAGATGACTTTGTTACTTCGTCAGGTGTAGATCCTGTGATTTCAGTTGCAGGCGGTGTATCCATTCGTTGACTTATGTAGTCAACAAAATAAAGTTCTTTATTAAGCCAAGGCATACAAACTTCTTCTTGTTTAACGTATCCGTTAGCATTTAAACTGTCTACAATACTAGGGTGTAACAAATTCTTATCTGCCAGATCAAACCAAGATGTAGTGCTAGGGTCCATTGGTGCTACGTCTGTTTTATAAACTGCCATTTGAATCCATGGATCATTAAATTGTTTTAGTAAGTATGCATCACGACAATCAAACCCATTAACAGCCAGCATGTAAATCAGCATAAGCGGTGTGTAATGATATATGCAACCATTTATGCCTTTGCTATATTGTTTATAGTACTCGATTCCAGTGTGTTGGGGTACTGCCAATACCAACATACCATTGACATTCATGTAACCATTCCACATACGTAACGTGTGCAACGGATTCGCGCTGTATTGTAGACTATCGTAAGCCCAAATAAAATCTACAGGTACAGGAAATAAATTTTCAACATCATATCGACTGTTAAATTTGTGTATGTTTTTATAATTAGGAACTTGTGCTAGTTTACTAGCATCGCGATCGACTGCGTAAACAGAAAAATCGTAAGGTTGAGGTGGTTCGTCATTGTTCATTAAGGTAGCCCACCACTCAGTATCTTGTCCTGTACCGCAACCCATGTCAACAATAATTTTTAAACTTTCTAAAAACGTGTCGTATTGCTGAATAAGATTTAGGATACTTAAACTATGTCTATCCAACTGATGCGTCCTCCATACCTGCTGTGCGCAAGCGAGTAATATGGCCTAGCATAAAGTTTTTACTTTCCAAACCTTTCATAATGCCTAACCATTTATTGCGTAAGAGTGCTACTTCGTTAATGATAGTTTCCATGTCAATAACTTCATCTTCTGCCTCTGCGTACTTTTCTGCATCACGACTGGTTAGTGCGCGATTATACGCTTCAAGATATTTTTTATAGTGTTTTTGACGTATTTTACGCAGTTGAATATTAAGTAGGTTCAGAATGGCTTCAATCTCTTGTAGTTGATTAAAGCGGTGCTCTGTTATACCAGGTAAATTAGCCAAGTTTTTTTCGATATTGCCGTAAGTACCTACTTCTTTTTTAGCCTGTGCTAGTTCGTTTTCATAGTAGTCTATGAAATCTGGAATAGCACCTAAACTAGCCGTTACTTTTGAATACCACATAATTCCTCGTATTTAATTAACCATGGAAATAATTCGCGCCAATTTGTATTTCTTCGTCTGTCTTTTTCGTTTAAGTAAGTAAACAATTTAGTCATTTCAGATATGTCTTGTTGACTGCTATTAACAAAACTTGCAATACCTTCCATATACTTACGTGTTATTAGATCTTCTTCTGTTGCAGAAGGCATTAAACTAATAATAGTCTCAAAGTCTTCCTTAAATTCATTATTACCTAAAATACCACCATTAAAGTATGTAGGTCCAGGAAACGGTCCACTAAAATGATGATGTAGTTTACGATCCTCTTGCCACATATTCATACGTTTTAATAAATCAGGTAATGTTTTAATAGTTAAGACAGTAATGGTGTTGTTAATGCTTAGGTAAATCCATTTATTTTTTAAAAGAATATTGAAATTCTTTTCCCACTGTTCAAGATCTAATCCGTAACGAACATATTCTTGTTGTGGTCCCCAGCAGTCTAAACTACAGGTAATATCCACTCGACGAATCTTTTTCTTTACTACCAACTTTCTAAGACTTTCAACAAAGTTTTCAACTCTGCTGGTACTTGCCATTAAATTAGTTATGATGTTAAGTTCGCAGTCTGGATTAGGATATTGGTCAATCATCTCAAGTAACTTGTCTGTTTCTTTTTGATACAGCGGCTCACCACCTAATACTCCTAATCGTTTTAATTTAGGAAATCCTTTTGGAAACCATTCCCAGAAATAAGGTGCAAGTTCTTTACTTGGATTAGCATTTGACTTTAACGTAATACCGTTTTTTTCAAATATACCAAACTTTTCATTTTCAGAGTTAATTACAGAACTGTAAAATCCATTGCAGTACAAACAGCCTAGATTACATACATTATCAAAGAACACTTCGACTATAGTTGGCTCTACATATACCGCAGTTGGATTAACATCAAGTTCTGCTGGATACAAGTTTGGAATATCAATTTGTCTTAAACGATCGCTTACTCCACCGCTTTCTTCTATAGTACGGCAGTAAGAACAACTTTTCTCAGGCCAAAGCCCTTTAAGCATTCGTTGACGATCTGCTACAGCAACTTCAGTGTTATGAAAATTCATAAAATTTTCAGGCGTTAATGGTGTTTCTCCTGTTCTATGACAGGTTCTAGAAAAGCCACCATTCAAATACAGAGCCGTCCAATTCCACTTCAACTGACAACTAGTTTCTGTTCGAATAGGGAAATATTTTTTACCCGATTCTTGCATTAATAGTTGTCGTCCTCGTCTTCATCATAGTCAGGTTCTTCAACCTCTTCACCCAAGTACTCTTCTACAGCACGTTTTAGATAACTGTCAGTACCACCAACAGCGATCAAGTCGCGCTCTAAGATGTTGTGATCTGCAACAACACTGACTAAATGATCTGCGGCTGCTTGACGATCTTTTGGGTTAATATATTCTTTACAGGTTAACCAAACTTCGCCAATTACATCAATTTCAATACTCATTCTTCTGCTTCCTCTTCTACTGTTTCAACTGGATTCAATAGTTTGGCATTGCCACTTATTTCTTGCATAACTGTATCCAAACAACCTTCTTCGTTTGATTCCCAGGCTTTACGGAACTGTTTAATTTCTACACCATCTGCTGTTTTGTACATTAAACGATTACCGTCTTTGACTAACAGACCTTTGGACTCTAACATATCAGTTAAGCCGCTGTATGGGTTCATACCTGTATCATACGGAATCTTAACCTGTACTGATTCAAAAGGTTTAGCGTAGCGTGTTTTCATAATCTTACAACTTGCACGAATACCTCTAACTTCTGAAATCTTGTTACCATCTTCATCTTCTTTAAGTTTAAGTTTCTTCATAGCAACTACAATAGAACTAGCATAGATAAAGCCTTGACCGCCTGAAATCTTATCATCTGGGTCAAACATGTCCTGGCTTGCGTAAGTGTGATTAGTTGCTACTAGGCCAATGTTTAGGTTACCAAACATATTTACGCAATTACGTACCAGTGCCGTAAGTGCCTTAGGCTTACGACCCATATCACCTTTTAAGTCACCTGCTTCAAACTGATTTACGTCTGTTGGTGTTAGCATCATGCCTAACGAATCTAGTACAAATAACACTTTAGGACGTTCTTCAACTGGTAATGTTTTATATTCTTTAACAAAATCGTTAATAATCTTAGCAACGTCATCAATCATTGCTACATTTAGTTTAAGTAATTTGTTTTCACTAGTGTCAACACCTAATGCTTTAAGCCAATCTTCATCGAGCGCATTTTCTGTATCTACTAGGATAACATAAATGTCTTGCTCTTGAGCATTTTTAATTAAGTTACCTGAACAAATGTACGATTTACCTGCACCAGACTCCCCAGCGAATACTGTAACTTTACCTAGGGGAATGCCCTTGTTAAAGTCGCCGCTAATGAGATAGTTAAGCGTGTAGTTACCTGTGCTGACCCAATCGGTTGGATCGTTAAATCCGATACCTAAGCCGTCAATGCTCTTTGTAATGTTTTTTCTAAATTTACTTACGTCAAATGGTTTTGCCATGATTATTTGCCCTCTATTAAACTATAAAATTCTGTAAAAATCTGTCTACTATCTAGTCCTCGTCGCTTATCTAACTTTGCAATTTCTAACAGACAATAGTCCATATTCTTTACCATAGGTGTTTTTATATATTGTAACATATTCTGTAGACTGTTTTCAAGTAGATAACCAGGTTTTTGGTTAATCCACACTTCTAATTCTTTCTCTAAATCATTTAACATATGGTCAGGTAAGTGTCTAACATTTAAATAATTAGGATTTACGATTGGCATAATAATAAAACTATTATTATGAAATCCCAAGTTTTGTAAAAATTTAACACATTCAAATATCGATTTATAGTTTAATAAATGATGCAACATATTAAAAGATATTTTGTGATTAAACTTTCTGATGTTATCTAAGTTATCTAAAAAGTCCTGCCAATTACTGCCATATCGCACATATTCATATTCTTTTTCTATTTCGTCAATACTTACGGTCCAATGCACATTTGGAAACTCGCATATTGTTTCAAATACACGAGTATCAACTTTACTTAAATTTGTGTTTACTCGTAGGTTTACTGTTGGATTTACTCTTTTTAACAGCGACAATAATTCTAAATTTTCTTTCATTAGTAATGGTTCGCCGCCCGCTAAGTAAACATGTTTTAATTGATGAGCATTTTTAAATATAAACTCTTTCATTTCGTTTATTCGCTCATCACTGGGATGATTAGTAACTAATCCTAGTTCTGTTTCCCATCTACTAGAATATCCAGGAGTACAATAAACACAGGCAAAATTACACACGTTACTCCATCGAATATCAACCTTATGTAGATTAAAATTATTAGGACTATCGTATAAGTCCCTATCTACATTTTTTAATTCTTTAAGATAAAATATTCTATCACTGGTAATATCAAAACTTTTCTGATTAGTTTCTAACGCATAGCAACCATCACATCCTACTCCGGGTTGACGATCTAACATTTTTTGTTTTGTTTCAGTGTTAGATTCTAATATTTCATGTATAGAATTATCTTTAAGATTACCAATGACCGTTTGACTGCGTATGCAGTTCATTATATCGCCATTTGAGTTGTAGATAAACCCTGTCCATGGAATCGGACAAAACTGTCGATTAGTTAGATATTCTTTAGAATCCACTCATATACTCCACGAGCATACTCATCTACATTTTGATATAGTGGAGGCTCTTGTCCTGATTGTGTTGCTATACTGCTGGGTCTAATCATTATCTGTTTAGGCCAAACATTACGTTCTGTTAGCAGATCTTCTGCTATTTCTAGTGCTTTCTTTTGTACCAGATATTCGTCCCATTCTTGTTTTGGTGGTAGTCGCATGTCTGTCATTTGCGTACTAACGTTCACTATAGTTTTTTGTTGCCCTTCCCAACGACGCCATATTTCGAATAGTAACTCTGTTTGTGCGAATCCTGTTTGCGCATTGTTAATAAACATATCACATGATTCTATTACTCCGGCCACTTTTGGCAAACTACGTATGTTATACCCGTTACGTCGACTTAGTGCCAATACTTCGTGTCCGTCGGCTTCAAATAATTTTGCCAGTGCATGGCCAATACCTGCTGTGCCACCTGTGATTGCTACTTTCATACCATGCCTCGTAATTTCTTTTGCTGTTGTATGTATGCTATTGATTCTGGTGTATCTTTATTTTCAACCGTTAACTCTACGGGTTCTTTAAGATAAGCATAACTGTGTTCTAAATTATGTTCTTTAACAAATGCTAATATGTTTGGTAAATCATCTACGTTCAATGCGCTGACTGTAGTCCATGTGTTTAGTCTAATAGGCATAGACATATAGCGTTGTAGATTAGCATAGAACTTATCCCACTTAATTGGCCAGCGTACTAGATCATGCACTGGACCAATACCATCTAAACTAACAGTTACAGTAACCTGCACACCGCGTTCGCATAACGGCCATAGTTCTTCTAATACTGTACTGCAATTTGTATTAAGTCTAATAGATCTAATGCTTTTGGGTAAGTTTGCTAGAATATGTTTGTAATTTTTACTATGGCTAGGTTCACCGCCACTTATATCTAAATGTACAACACGATCCAATGGTAGTTGCCAAAAGGCATTTGAGTTATCTACTATAGTATATGTTTTACTTTTTAATCCACCAATAAGAGTACTGTGGTTTTCATCGCAGGTCATACAAGCACTGTTACATACGTTGTCTAATACTCCACCAACCGACAGATAGTCTTTACGTTTTTGTATTTGATCAAACGCAATAGCATTGAGTCTAATACTTGTACCATTTTCTTGTTCAGTTTCCATACAGCGTTCGCATTCAACAGGCCATATGCCTTGATCCATATGTTCTTTAACACCCTGTAACCACTCACTTGAATCCATTTCTTCCAGTGACGAAAATTGAGGTTTGCGTGCCATGTGGCCACAACGGCTTACAGTACCGTTTGGATTTAGTCTTACAAAGTGGTCTAGTCTAGGGCAATACATTTTAATTTTTGAAAAGCCGCAAGATCTTTAGATTTGATATGATCCATTATCTCTTTAAATGTTAAACTTTCCCCAATCAACATCAATAAATATTCATCAATTTGTTTATAAATTTGATTATGGGTATTATTCTTTAATCTTTCTATTTCTTCACTGGTTAGTATTTTATCTTCTGGTGGCGAATGATTAGTAGTTGTATATTCTGTTAATTTAGACATATTATGTAAATTTAATTTACATTCAGTTTTTGTAAATCTATTTAGATTAACTAGCCAAGATACCTGTGGTGCATAATGCCGATTTAAAAACAGATAATTTTCTACAAAATACATTATAGTATTTTTATCTAAACTAGGAACATCTCTGAGTAAGTTGTAGACAAACGTATTTACACCAGATACAAATCTTTCTTCTGGATCTCGTAAAATAACATCAATCAAATCGCATTGTTTAATTTGGTGGCTGATTAATTTTTTAGGGTTGGGTTCATTAGGATATATCATCATTGAACTAGTACCATTTTTGAAAATAGGATAGACAAACCGCTGTGGGTTTGAGAATTCAAGAACCTCACAGCGGTTTGGGAAGATGACTTCATCTATCCTAGATAACATCGAAATGACAACCCCTTGTGATTACGATGTTTTTTGACGATTGCGAATCATTGCAAGGATGTCTTCAGCACGTTGGCTACCTGCCGCTGGTGTTGCAACTGGCGCAGTAGGTGCCGCTGGCGCTTCTGCCGCAGGAGCATCTGCTTCAAACGGTACATCGTCTTCTGCTACAGGTGCTGGTGCTGCTTGTGCTACTGGAGCACTTGCTGGTGCTGCTTGAGGAGCCGCACTGCCTGCTGGTGCATTAACGCCACGTGGACGATAGTAAGCACCCCAACGTTCTGTGTCATATGCTTGACCATCAACTGATGCTTCAAACATTTCTTTAATGACTTTTAATTCAACATCGCTTGGTTTCTTAGGAAGGAATTCGCTAAGATTGTACAAACCATGACTGTCAATAGCCGCTTGTTCGTCTGCTGTTAGTGCAGATTCTTTACGTGACCATTTGCTAGTGCTATAGTCAGCATAGCCGCCTTTACTTGTTTTAGTAATAGTAAAGTCTAGGCCGCCTTGGAAGTCTGTTGGTAAGTTTTCTAATTCTGGGTCCATTAGAGCCGCTTTGATCAAATTAAAGATCTGTGGACTAATAATGAAACGACGGATTGGGTTTGATGGTGTTTGGTCATCTGCTAGCGCATTTTCACGTACAAAACCTTGGAACAAGTATGATTTTTTCTTCCAATACTTACGACCCATTTCTTCTAATGCTGGATCTTTAAACCAAGTACGCACTTCAGCAAGGATTGGACATGCTTCGCCATACATTTCCACACATGGAACTTGTACAGTCACTGGTTTACTATCTGGTTGACCCTTAACACCTGCAAAGGTTAAGTTAATCATTAAACGTTCAGCCCAAAAGAAATCATTCTTAGTGTTGCCGTCTGGTAAAAATCTAACTCTTGCTGAAGTGCCTTCTGGAATGTTCCAGTGAGCGTAGATAGCGTTGTCTCCACCGCCTTGTGATTGTCCGCCTGAACCGCGGTTCTCTTGTGCTTGTAATTTTGCACGAATTTCTGCTAATGATGTTGCCATAATGTATTTCTCCTATAAGATGGTCTTAAAATATGCCTAAAACGTAAAGCATCTATATACTATACGTTATAATTATTTATGCCGCAAGTGCAATATAGCCAAAATTTAATCAAAAAGAAAGGACACCTAAGTGTCCTAACTTCCTTCCCATCCCTAGGAATTATAAGCCTGCTAATCGTTTCATTTCTGATATGTCTTCATACTTGTTATATGCTGTGCCTCGCTCTCCGCCAACGCCCATCTCTGCCGCGGCTTCTGCATCATGAATTTTAAGTTTTAATTGTTGTGCTTGTTTAAGTAATTGTTGTGCTTTGGCACTGTTGCCTGCCATAGCCGCTTGTTCGCTAGCCTTACTTGCCTGTTGATATTGTGTTTGTAACTGTTTGATATATGGATCACGTTCTATGTCTTGACCGCCCATATAACCTAGTGTAGTAGCACCTGCTAGTGCCGCACCTGCTAGTGCATTTTTAGCAGTGCGTGATAGTTTACCCGGATCCCAACCTTCTGACAGTGCTTGTATCATTTCTTCTTTGGTCTTGCCATATTTTGCCGTAAATTCTTCGTCTGTCAGTTCGCTAAGGTCAATATCCATTTCTTTCATTTTGCCTTCGTCCAGATTCTGATCATCACAAACACACTGATCCGCTGGGCGGTCACAAGCATCGCAATAGGCCTGTTGTGCATAGGTTAAAGGACTAGAACTGTCAGATGGCGCTCTATAACCATAATCTTCGCGCATTTCTGGGAATTCTACACCTGCTTGACGATATATACTTCTAACTACACCGCTAGTATCGCTACTACCCCATTCTTCTGCACCAGCATGGAATTCTGCTTGGTCTTTCATAGCATCCATTAATCCGTCGGGACCTAATTTTCTCAATAGTTCTGTGTGTTGACCTTGCTTTAAGCCACTCATAATACGATCATGTATAGTCCAATACAAATCTTCTGCGGTCATACCGTCATCATCTTCATATACGTTGCCATAACTGCCATAAGAACTTTCTGCAAGGTCTGCCGCTTTTTCTTCTGCCATATCACGTAATTCTGAGTTTGAATAACTTTGTGCCTTAAGGGAATCTAAGTTTAAGTAGTCTAAAAGTTCACTTCTACTCATGTTTTCAATTGGTGTATCGCCTGTGTGGCTTTCTGCTACTGCATCATCCATGTCACTATGATCAAGTTGATCGTATACATCTGGAAGATTGGCCTGTATCCAAGCCATGATTGTTTCTCTAGCATCTGCATCTGGATCAACATTACTTAACTCTAATAATTGATCGTAAAGTTCATCGTTACCGATGATATTGTATAATGCACCTGTGGCATTTTCTGCATCAACACCAACAGGTAGCGGTTCTGCTAAAAGTTTTTCTAAATCAACTATTTGATCTTCTGTTTCTGGATATGCCCAAGTACCTTCACTTAGATTTGATGCCCATCCTTCAAATGCTTCTGCAAATTTATTTGTTTTCTTCATACTGTAAGCCTTGTATACTAAAGGTAACGCATCATCCATACGTTCATTGTAACTGCGTTTAACAAATCGTTCTCTGAGAGAGTCAACATCAACTTCTGGAATATAACTAGTGCTAGTGTGAACAAATTGTTCAGCGCACTTGCGATAACCTTTAGGACCGCTCATACGATTTAGCGTATCTTTTAATAGACCATGATATTCAAATGCTGCTTCTACCATGTGCTGTGTTTCTTCGTCTTCAAATACACGACGCAACATAGCAATCTTAAAGTTTTTTAGTTTACTACACTCATCAGCCATTTCAGTAATATGTTTACCAAAATCATCGTGTAGGTCACCGCCTTCTTGCATATGACGTGCCATAGCACGTGCATAGCGTAGACTGTTGTGCGGCAATCTGAATCGTTCGCCAGTGCTGGTTTCTAAAAATATTGCTTTAATTTTTCTAGCACGATCGCCTTTGACCTCGTTATTAACGTAATCACTGTGACGAATAATAATGCGTACAGGACCTGCATGTTCGTAACTAGAACGACTTGTTCCTGATAAGCGACTTTCGCTTATTACTTCGTCTTTATCGTAGGTACTGTCTGCTTTTGAAACTTGTTTAATGTCGCGTACTTTAAGTGTACTGCGTGTGATGTCGCGAGGTTCAAAACTTAATAGGTTACGTTTAGCAAATTCACGCAGTTCTTTTAAGAAGTTATACCAATCACGGCGTTGTTCATCACTTAGGTCATGGCTTATGTTTTTACTAAAGTAAACTTTAAGACTGATTTCGTCTACGATACTTATAGTAACGTTACCATAGTTATGCTCATCTACAACGTAGTCAAAGTTGAAAAATCGCGCTTTTTCTGGATCTTGAGTGGCATTGGCTTCATCATCGCCAAGACTCACATCCTCAAAACGATCGCGGATCTTTTCAAACAAACCTTCTGCTATTTTATCTATTTCTCTCATAGTAATATTTATCTTACATTATATAAAATGGCATAGGCTCAACAATATCTTCTAGGCTATCTTTCATAGTATAGTCTAATTGACTGTCAAAACTCTGCAAAACTTGTGCCATACGCACTATTAGCAACATACTCATAACTAAATCGTCTGTTTCACCTGGTTTAGCCGCAAAACTAGCACCCTGGGCTACGAAAGTTTTAAGTTCAGATATAAGACTACGACTTACAATAGTCATACGTTTGCTTTCAATTAGATTTTTTAATTTTGCACAGGCTGCTATTTTTGTTTTGTTAGTAGTATTAAATCCTTTGCGGAATCTACGGCCACCAGAACTCATGGTGCGAGGTTCACTTAAGAATATACCACGTATGTTTTCTTCACCAATTTCTGCTACACAAATTAGTGCGGCTTCACCTACTGTATTATTTTCTATTGAATAGTAGATATTATTTTGGTTAACAGTTTCACTTATATATTTGGTAATTTCTGTAAGTATACCGACCTGCTGTTGTATTGGTGTGCGATTGTGTTGCCACTCTGCTACCTGACGGAATGTAGGTAATTCAAATACTTGAATACCCGCAGGGTCACCGCCAGTACCTAAACTAGGATCTAATGCTACAGCATAAGTGAATTGTGGTTCTGGCTTTTTATACCAGCGTACATGTCCTTGACGTTCTATAGGATCTAACCCTGCCATTTCAACTAAGTGGCTAGGATTAATTAATGTTTCATCCCAGATAATAAACTCACAGTCCATCTCTCTGCGGAATCGTTCATCACCTAACTGTGCTCGTTGTTGCTCAGCCCATTTCTCATCGCGATCTGGATGTTCATTCCAATAACTACGGAATGCTTTAAATCCGTTTGTGCCAACTTCAGTGGGTTCACCGTACTCGTCTACACATTTGTTAGCACCTTTCCATAGGAGAGCAAACTGGTCTTCATCGCTATTAGGCGTTGATGTAATAATACATTTACCACCAGTTGCTAGTGTGGGACTAATTGAAGTCCAAAATTCTCGGCCTATTGTAGGTCTAACAAACGCAAACTCGTCACAGTATAGTAATGAAATAGACATACCACGACCTGTGTTTTCAGTTGTTGTAGCACTTACTATGCGACTACCATTGTCAAAATCAATACTACCTTTGTTGTAACTCACAGCACCTGCACGTATGTAGTCCGGTACACTTTCATAAGCATAACGAATACGTTGCATGATTTCCTGCGAGCCTGTAAATTTGTGTGCAGCAATTAGGATAGTTGAGTCAGGTACAAACATAGCGTACCATAACAAATAACCAGCAGCACTGGTTGACTTGCCTGTTTGCCGGGGCATTAGCGATATGCTATAGCGATAATTGTGATATGTATTGATTAGACGTTTTTGGTAGTCAAATGGCTCGTACAACATACGTCCTTTGGTAGGGTGCTGTATGTAAAAGTAGTTACTCATAAAGTATTCAGGACCAGTTACTGGGTCTGAACATTTTACGAATTCTTGTATTTGTGCTTGTGTAAAAGCCGTTTGTGTATGCGGCTTTTTAACAAGAACGTTATCTGTGCCTTTTGCTGTTGCCATACTATTACTTATACTAGTATGTTAGTGTATGTTTAATTACCAGGGCGTTTCGCCTGTTAGATATGGTTTTGAGAACCATAAGCGGAACCATTCTGGGCTTCCGGGTTGGATATTATTTTCTTGTTGATACTGTATATTTTTGTTAGCAGTTATACTCATGTTACTACCGTCTGTAACAACACTGCCTTCACCTTTGTATTCTTGTAGGCGACCAATGTTATTGTTGCTTAGACCTGCTAGACGTTGCATGTCGTGTAAGGGATCAGCATCATCTAATACTGCTTCAGGAATAAGGTCTTCTGTTTTATAGAAGTCTGCTGAAGTTAATTTTAGTTCTTTAGACGCCATACTTGTTCTTCTTTGGTTTAGCAACTGGGCTTACAGAATTAACTTTATCTATTTCTTCGCTGCCTTTAGTACTATGAGTGTGTGTTTTTAAACCAAATTCTTTTCTAGCATGATTGATTATTTCGTTATCAGCATCGCTGTAGCCAATAGTAGTAAATTCACTACCAACTGGGCCTAACTTGTCATCTACATCATTTGGACTTTTTGCTAGTGCAACACCAAATCTGTAGGCCACGTAAGGATGGCTGTTATTATCGAGATAAGGATAACTAGTAATGTTACTCACGGCTTGTGTAGTTGCCTTGCGTAACTTACCGCGACCTGCTTCAGTAATAATTTCGTTAATTTTCATTGTTTACCACTTACGGCATGACCAGTAACGTGCTTTTGTGCGCGGTCCTGGATTATCGCAGTTATGACGTGCTCTAAAACTTTTACGTCTTGCTGGATTTGATTTCTTAATGCGCATGTTAGGGTCGCCAAAGTTTACTTTTTTAACGTTACCAGTTGAGGGATCCTTAACATAAACCTTAAACTTCTTAACATCGCCACGCATAGGCTTACCAAGAGGTACTTTGCGACCACGATATTCTGCTTCATAAAGACCGTCTTCATCATACCATAAATCTCCGTAGGCTTCGTAGAATTCGTCGCCATGGTAGATTTCTTCTGCGATGATAGATTCTGCTAAGAATTCGTTAAACTTCATAATTAGTCCTTAATTTCACTAATTAAACTTTCGTATGCTTTCCACAGTGCTTCTTCTTTAACAGCCATTGGGTTATCGCCTGGGTATTCTTTCTTGTACTGTTTCTTAGCGCGATTTAAATCTGCGCCTGCAGGAATAGCAGCATCAACACCAGCAGTTTCTTCACGCGGTGTGTTTGTATATTCTACGTTACGGGCTTCATCAACTTCGACTTCTGCGCCTTCGTCACTTGCTGGAGTTTCAACTTCTGGCATACCTGCTAGTTTACGAATTAGATTCATAGCATCTTCTTCGCCGTTAGCAGAGATGTTAATGTTTACATCTTCTTTAACAGTATATTTCTTGCCGTCAACTTCAAATTCTTTTGCGCCTGCGGCACGTGCTTTGGCCAATGCTCCAGAAAACTCATTGCCTTCGCCCATAGTGTCTTCATCTAAGTCTTCGTCGCCTTCATCGTTGAAAACTTCAACTTCAGCGTCATCTGGGTCCATGCCACGTTTAATAAGTTCATGGTAGCGTTCTAATTTTGCTTCATCGTCTAGTGCTTCATCCATTGTGTCTGGACTTTCTTCTACGTTGACTTCGTTATATACTTCTGTTTCCCCTAATGCTTTGTCCATTACTTTATTTGTTACGGCTGTGGCTACAGCAGGTGCTGCAGCACGTGCTACACCAGCAAGTGCAGCAATTTCATCTAACTCTTGTTGCACGTCCATTATTGGATCTTCTTGAACAAATGAATTCATTGGGCTACCACACTCTGCAATTTCTTTACAGTTGTGAGCATATGATGTAGCCACATCTCCAATAAAATCTTCGTCTAGGTCAATAATATTACGAGCACGGTTTACGTCCATGCCTTGTGCTACCATTTCTTTACGTACTGCTGTTTTAAAATCTGGATCGGCTGTGTTTAGTGTAGGATTTTTTTCAGCAAGTGCTTTACCAATACGCTCGTACATATAATCTGAGTCTTCCATCATACGGCTTTCTTGTAGTTTACCTGCTTTATGTGCTTTCCATGCTGTAGCATAAGCAATACCTTTTTCTTTCTTAGATAGTTTGCCGTCTTTAGCATAACCTTTCTTGATGTGTTTAACCATACGTTCTGCTTTAGCGCCTGGAGGTGCTACTTCATCCATCTTGTCGTGTTTAGCACGTAGTTTAGCCATAGTTTCTTTGCTGGCACCTTCACGACCTGCTTGTTGTAAAGCCTTCATACCTTCTTTGCCATACTTCTTTTTACCCAAGTATGCTTGTAGACCGCTTTCATCTACTTCATCTTTGTCGTCATCTTTTTGTGCAGATCCGCCGTAAGCACGACCTTTAACAACACGTGCAGATGATTTCTTATCATCATAATCACCCTTTTCAGCACGCTCATCTTCTTGTTTATCTTTTAATGCTTGTAGGCGTTTACGTTTTTCTGCTTTGCTTTTATCTGTTTTTGCTGGCTCTGCATCTTTAGCCGCATCTTTCATCGGCTCATCAGTATCACCATCATCATCTAAGTCTAAGAAATCTGGTTTAGCATCTTCACCTAATTTCTTACCTGCGGCGGCTGCCTTTTGGAACTTTTTACCATATTTTTTACGACCAATAGCGGCTGCCACTGCTTCTGGATCCTCAGCACTACCACCCTTAGCAATAGACGCTACTGTTTTCTTAAAACCCATGTATTTTTCTTCTAGGTTTTTAACAGCCTCCATAATACTACCACGTGGTTCAACGTTTTCGTATGTAGGTTCTGTTTTAACATCCTCTTTAACTGGAGTCATTTTAGGATCTAGGTTCTTAAATATACCTAGAATATCATACATTTTTTTATCGCTCATTTTTATTGTCCTTGTGCTGGGCTAGGGATCTTGTTTTGTTTGCTTCCTACTGGACTTGCATCGCCTGTAGGAACATCGTTAGTAGTTTTACCGTATGCTGGATCTGCTTGTCCACCAATAGTTTTATCATTGCCTTCTACTTCAAATTGTGCTGGCTTAGTTAATTCTTTAAGAATTGTTTCAGCACCAGCATAGGCTTTACTAGCGGCTTTTTGATCTGCGTCCTGTGCTGGATAAGGTTGTGTAAGCACATTCTCACCTTGCACATATTCACGCAGTTCGCTTTCACCTTCTACATTCCAACGCCAAATTTCTTCTGGGTGGTACTTAGGTACAACCACAACTTGCGCGGCAGAACAGCCCAAACGTTCACTAACAATAGCACGTAACTGTGCATCATTTAATGGATATTTAAAACTTGCATCCATTAAAAAGATTTCGCAGTTAGTCATGCTTGGGAAGTCAATGTCGTTTGATTTGATTGGTAACGTTTTAGGTGCAGTGATGCTGTCAACAACATAGCCTGCTAACCCTGCTTTCAACACATCCATCTTGTCCTTAGGGTCACAGTTGGCAACCTTAATACGGAATTCATAGAGTTTTTGTGTTTCACTAAGATATTGTAAAAAATTCTTCATAGTTTAAGATCCATATAGTGTTATTTATCAAAAACACTGTTATTTTTTGTTTAGAATTTGTTTTAGCAATTCGTTACGGTCAATAACTACACCCTGACCGTCTTCTGCTTCTATTATACGTTCACCGTCATTTTTCTCTTCTGCTTGCTTGATCTGCATGTCTAAGCGTGCTTTTTTAAGTTGCAGATCAACCATACGTAATTTTTTATCTAACTTGGCTTGTTTGGCTGTGATAGCATGACCCAACAGTGTGCCTGCTGTAGCAAGAATGTGTCCGCTAAAACGTGCTTCTACATTCATACCAAGGTCAATTAGGTCTTGGAATTTTTCTTTGGCTAAATCGCTTAGTTCATCTAGTTCTTTGTCGCTAACATCTAGATCGTTTACATAGGGCAGAGCAGCATCTATCTTATCAATAGCAGTGTCTACTGCCGCAATCATTTCACGATTTTCTTCAATAGTATGTTCTGCTTCTTCTGCTGTTACTTCTTCAGCAGGTGGTAAATTAAATAGTTCTGAAAGTTTTTGTGTCATAGTATACTATTTAACGTTTGAGATTTTTAAAGATATCGTATTCGGTTACTACACGAAAACGCATATTGTTGGCTTTGCACCAAGCATCAGCCGCAGCCCACTTAGCCATATTGATTGCAACACTTAATTTGTCTCTTGGTCCACGAGCACTTTCCATAGTAGTTTCTGCTAGTGGTTTGATCTCAACTACTTCTGTATGCTGGCGTTTGTTTGCATCTTGATAGACTATAATAAAATCAGGCACGTAAATAGTTTGTTTACCTAGCACAGGATTAAAATAAGGTATCTTAATGCCTTCGCTTGCCCACTGTGTTACTGCTGGATTATTATCGCAAAAGTTCATAAAGGCAAACTCCCAACTACTACGATATGTTGGTACCCGTTTACCTATGTACTTTTCAGGGTGTTTGACTGTGAATTTACCGTTAGCGTATTTGGCCATTTTATGCTAGGATAGCGCGACTTATATATGGACTTACCTGCGGACTGTTAGTCAATCCTAACAGACTTGTGCCTACTCTATTTAGATTTAAGAACATTGTTAGATAAGCATCTAACTCGCTAATTTGATTGTATGCTGTACTAGGCCCTGGTTTTGCGTATTGTTTACCACTGCTAGACCAAGTACCTGTTTGCGAATTGTATACATCAGTATCAACCGCGTCCTGATTAGTCTGCCCTTGGTAAACTTCAGGAGCATTAGCGCGATTCTTTTTACTTAATGCGTTTAATTGATCAACTACACTCATAGGATCAATGTTTTGTTGTAGTGCTGTGAAAATTACAGCCGCCGCAAGATTACGTCCGGTGTCAGCATTACCTGTTATGTTTTGAAAATATGCCACAACGGCATCATTTATCATTGGACTAGTATTAGTCGCATTGTTGTAAAAATTATTAAAATAATTTGTGGTATCAGGATTGTTTGTGGTTTGTCCTGGTAAATTTCCGTTGATTGCCATATAAACTCCTTAACCGCTGCTGCCGCCTATTGCTCTTCGAATACCCTGTTGTACTGTAGCACTAGTTGGTGCAAACACAGTTCCAAAAGGATTTTGTCCACGTAGAATATCATTACCTATACTGCTAAGGTCTAAACTAGGTGCTTGTTTTAACTGTACATCACTACCCGTTAAGATGTTGTAAACGTTAATACCGCCGCTTACAACAGCACCTAGATCGCCATTTTCAATTCCTCTAATCACACCCTGTACTCCACCAATTGCCGCACCAGCATTACGCAATGGACTTGGAGTATTATCGTAGTGAATTACATCAAATCCTTGAACTGTACCTTGATCAACCGGGCCGCTATCATATAGAACTGCTTCATAGTTAACCTGCATACTATGTTCCATAGGCGTATAATCACCTGCTGTATGTTGCCCGTGTGCAAAAAAGGTTATAGTTGGTCTAATTAAATTGTATGATGTAAATCGTTTTTGATGCAAACTATATATTCTGATTGCTTTGATATAGTTTTGATTTCCGTCATCTTTAACAGGACTATATCCCCAAGCCTGTTGTTGACGTTGTTTATATTTGCTGTCATATCTATATGTTTCTTCGGTGCTTAGATAGTCACTGTCTCTGTAATAGTATCTAAAATAATTGCCCCAAAAATCTAAAACTTTGTCAGCACTGTCATCGTGGAAGGTAATTACAACAGGATCATATGTGACTCGTTCCTGCTGTACCATCTTACGATTGTAAGCATTATGTGTGCGATTTTGAATGTTAAACTTAGGTAATTGTACCTGTTTGGCCATTAAACCAACTTCAATTTGACTGTTTTGATCTGTTTGTACAATTTCGTTTAAATCAATAAACACATGATAAAGATTACTTAATTTAGGACTAAGTCTATATAAACCGTCAATAAAAGTACGTGCGCCATGTTGATAGTCGCGTATGTTCTGATTTGGTGCTATAGACTGGAGTACACTACCCCATATATTGTTCTGTGCCATATACAGTCCTGTTTATATTATTTATCGCCAAAAAGAAGCCCGGATTTTAACCGGGCTAATGTTTTGTAAATTTTCGTCTGGATTAACCAGTAATTACTGTGCCTAGTGTACGTGTAACTGCTGCACCAATACCAGCACCTGTAGGTGTTTGTAGTGCATTGTCGTATCTAATAGATAATGTAACTGTCATTGGCTCGTTAGAAGCATAGTTATTGTCACCGTAGTCTGCCGACATTAAGTAACAACCATATAGTTCCCAAGTTTCTAATACGTTAGGATTGTTAGCACCATTACCACCATCTAAAATTTCTAGAATAGTTTGGAATTTATAATCAATGCCTGAACTTGCAGAACTTTGTTCAAAAAAGTCAAATTGTTTCTGCATTTGTTCGCCAACACGTTTAGTAACTTCACCGCTAGCATCATCACGAAGATTACATGTTACTTCACTCCATGTTGGTTTACCTGCTAGATATACCTGACTGTTATAAATCGGTATTGTTATGTTTTCAAAACTTACTGATGGACGTTTAAAATCAATTACCTGTTTTGTTAATTCTGTTGTAGGTTGTGTTACACCAAAGTTTAAAAAAGTAACGCGAAAGCGGAACTTTAATTTTGGCATCAACAGACCTTGAGAACTAGCACTCTGGTTAGTTGATAACGGCACTGTAAAATTTGTTAGTGATGATGTTGCCATCTTTTCTTCCTTTTAATACTTTATAGTATTTACCATTTTTTCATTCAGATTTGGGAGGGGTGTCCCTCCCATTATCTGCGTATATTACTGAATCGTTAAAGCCGCGCCAGTGTTTTGTAAACGTACTGGAATATAGATAAACTCAATTGCTTTAACTGGTTGTATAGCAATATCAACCCATAACTCATTAGCATCAATACGTGCTGGTGTGTTATTTGTTGTATCACAAACTACCAAGAAGTCATAGATACCACGTTTAGCAACTAAGTCATTAAACACAGCATCAAATGCCGCTTTAACTTGGTTACGTGTAATAGTATCGTTTGGTTCAAATATAAACGGTGCAGCCACTTGTGCTAACACTGTACGTAGGTAAACTACCAAACGTGCAACGTTAATTCTGTCTAATGCAGAAGTTTGGCTGTAACGTGTTTTTTGACCGTATACTACTAAACCAACACCTGGTAATACAGTGAATGGGTTAACGTCATTTGCGTATAAAATGTCACGTTGGCCGTTAGTTACACCAATACTTACGTAAGTATTATCATTGTTGCGATCAATGTAACCAATGCTTGATACGTTGTCAATTACACCACGACGTACACCTGCTGGTGCAAACCATGGATAACTTACTGCATCACTACGAATAAGTGTACGCAACATGATATGAGTTGGTGGAACAACTACACTGTTACCATCTAGGTTAGTTGCTAAACCACTTGGATAGTAAACACCTAGGTATTCGCTACGGCTTACCAGACCTTCTTCGCCATTGTCTGCGGCTAAGTTAGCATTACTTGCCCAAGCATTTAATGTTGTGCTGTCAGATGCTAAGTCCATTGGAGTGTCACCAAGGATAAACGCTGTGTTTAGACGATCATTATTTAATGTGATCATGTCTTGAATCAACTCTGGATAACCTGGTGTAGCAATTACGTTAAACTGTGTACCTTCTTCACGTAGTGTTGTGCTTGATGCAATAGCAGCCTTCATAGCCTCAACTACAGTATTGCGTTGTGCTTTGTAACCAAAGTATGGAACACCTGTTGTTGGATCTTCACCGCTGAAACTTACCCAAGCATCTGCTTCTGTTGCGCTTACTACAGCCAACTCAGCGTCTGTGAAGTAATTTGCTTTGAAGCGTTTTACGTTATAGCCGCTACGACGTGTGTTGAATAACAGTGTACCACGAGCATATAGTTGGAAATCAGGCGCATCTGGGTCTAAGTGATCGCTGGTTAACAAACTAGTAATTGTTGGTAATGTATCTGTAATGATATTTAAATTACCTGTAGCAGACCAACGTGCATCTGCAAACAAGATGCCATCTGAACTGTCATTGTCGGTATTGTCAATTAGATCCCATGTTAGACCATTGTAACGATATAATACTGGGAAGTTAGCCAAATCACCTGTGTCAATCCATAGGTCACCTGGAACCAATGGTGTAGTTCCATCGCTTTGTGTAACTGGCTGACTAGCACTCATAATTACACCGTTAGGATCAGTGTTTGTCAAGTCATAACCACGAGCATCGTTTGACACATTTTGGTAACCTTTCCAACCACTACCATCATGAACCATAACGTCAACTTCAGTAGGGTCGCTGTAGTACCACATTGTGTTTTCTGCTGGGTTACTAAACGGAGCGGTGTCACCGTAGAAGTATGTCAATGGTGTCCAAGGACTTGCTAGGTAACTAGTACCTGCAACCAATACTTGTACTTTGTTATCAGATAGTAGACCAGCAGTTGCCCATGGAGTACCTACTAGGTTAGTAATTTGAATTACACCACCTGCTAAGTGACGTACAAAAATTTGACCGCTTGCATTAAAGCCAGCAGTAATGTTTGGCAAGCCTGCACTTAAAATACTAGCAACAAACGCACTAGCAGTTGTACCACTAATTGTACATGTAGCATTAGCCAATGTTGCACTACCTGGTACGCTTACATCTAAACGGAAACTGTCGTTGTTAGTATAAGTTGCGCTACCGCCTGCTACAGTACCAGTAACTGTTAAAATACCTGTTACATTTTTAATGTAAGGTCTAAATGTTGCTGTGTCTGTAATTGTTGTGTCATACTTAACATACAACGCACCTGCGGCTAAACCAGCACCACCAGCAACAGGATCTAATCCGTTAATTGCGGCTGCATCATTTAGGTACAATGGTGCACTTAACTGTGTCCATGTTTCAGTGTTAGCACTGTATTCTTTAATTGCCCAGTTAGCACCGTTACCACGTGCAGTTGTTTTAATCCAAATGCTGCCATTTGGACGAGATGTTACGTCTGACTGTCTCCATGCTGGAAAACTAGTGTATCCTGCAAAAGCAATAGTAGGACCATTGTAAGTATATGTGTTGCCACCATTGGATATAGTTGCAAAACTTACAGTTGATGATAGCAAACCTAAGTTAGCCACACAGTCAACGTTACTACCTAATAACACATTACCTCTAGTAATTGTTAGAGTACCGTCTGTACTTGTTGCAGTATCAATAACACCGCGTAAATTACCTGCTGCGTTGCTGTATAAAATTGTTGCGCCATTTACAAAAAGTTCAATTTGATTTGTTGCGTTAACACGAGCACTTACACCAGGTAATGTTGCCGCATTAATTGCACTTACCGCAGAACTTACTGTTGTACCACTTACTGTAACAATGTTACCGTTAATGATAATCTTACTACCTGCTGTTAATGTTGGACTTGCTACAGAACCAGTAGCAGTTGGTACGTATGATTTCCAATCATCACTGCCAACTAATGCCCATTCATTGTCATAACCTTTGTAGTAAATTGGGTTACTAGAACTTGTAGCAACAACGGCGTATGTGCCAACTGCACCAAATGTGTTAGCAGGAGCACCATTTACTACGTAGTCAGTGTCTGTAATAACTGTAGGAGCCTGCGCTTGGAAACCTTCTTCCCAGTTCCAAGAATATACACCCCAGTTAGTATTACCAGTGTCTAACCAGTAAGTACCATCTGTTGGTTCACCTGTTGGGCGTGTACTTGTTCCTTCTAACTCTGAAAGATTTACGTTAGCACGTTGTACATATAATGTATTTGTTACACCTAACGCTGAATAAGCGGCTAACAAACCGTATTCATTTAATTGGCTACCATTAACTGGATTACCTGCGGCATCAGTTTCAAAGAACGGATTACCAAAAATGTTAACTAGATCACGTTGACTAGTAATTGTTAGAATTTTTTCTGCGTTAGCAATAGTTGTACCTGTGGCCAATGTACCACTAGGTGTTAGTTTATCTTGTCCGGTTGCGATCAGCACAAAGGGTACTGTACCTGCTTGTGTAGATACGTACTGGCTTTGATCAATAATGGTAACTGATACGCCTGGTGAAGTTAATGATGCCATAGTCTAGTATTCCTCTATAATAATACTGCTTTAAACTATTTATTTTATTTAGGTTTTTTTGGTGGCGTAAGCCGCCCTTTGAAAGGTTCGCCCATAAATACTAGTATGGAATATAGAAAATTATGTCAAGTTTGTGGTAAAAAGCCCTGTGCAGTCAATTATAAGATGTGGGGTAAGACCTATTATCGCACTCGGTGTGATAGTTGTATACGTAAAAAGCGTAACAAACCAGCACCTGTACCAAGTTGGCATAAGATAGGATACAAAAAGAAACCGCACTGTGAAAAGTGCGGCTTCAAAGCAAAGTATAAAGAACAATTATTCGTCTACTATATTGACGGTAATCTCAATAATAATAGTTTAGCAAACTTAAAAACTATCTGTGCTAACTGCCAGTTTGAAGTAGCAAAAGAGGGTCTTGGTTGGCGTCAAGGTGATCTAGTTCCGGACTTTTAGGGTTTAGGAAATCTTCAACCTGTTCAAACAAATCATTAAGTGTGCCATCATTTACTAGTACTGTATCAAAGTCACTACCTACCCAACTGTACTCGCTAGGATGTACACCTTTGGATTGTAGTTCTTCTTTGCCTAGAGCCCAACCAATTTTACGTTTACCAGCGTTGTAGTTCAATGCGGCTTGATACCAGTCCGGTTCAGGACCTCGTTTAATACGTATCACATTACCACCTGCGGCTTTGATTGCTTTAATTTCGTTAGGAAAACGACAGTCTGTGATAACAATATCGTTTTGTGTTTGATGTAAACGATTTTCTAAACTTGCTACCCAGGTATCGTTGTGGAATCCTTTACGTACTACTTCAGTGCCCCAATACTGTAGGACCCATCGCGGAGTAATTTCTCGACCTAGTCGTTGACTCCACCACTCATCACGTTGCTCACGCCACTCACGACTTTGTTTAGTGCGGCCTTCTAATAGGTCTCGGTCCCATCCAAAGACCATACTTACAGCATCTTTAAGGCTGTTAGCAAAACTTTCTCTTTTAAATCCATGAAAATTAACAAGATAGTCAGCGACTGTGTCTTTGCCGCTGCCAATAAAACCGCAAATGCCGATGATACGACTCATAGAATCTCCCCCTTGATATACTATTTTAATTGAAGTTTAGTGCTGTGTCAACTAGCCCATTATCCAAGTTAAGGGCTGACCACCATCTACATAGTTACGTATTTGCTCATCTAACTCTTTAAGCATTTCTGCACCTTCTGCTTTTAATGCTTGGCCGTTAAGGCTTGTGCCGCCCTGTGGACCAGCAATACTTGCAAATTTCTCACGTGCATTACCAATACTCATAATAGTTAGAGCGTAAGCATAGTCTTGAATCCACGGAAATGCCTGTGGATCATTTAGTAACATAATATCTGGTTTGTAGTTGTAGATCCATAATAAGACTGTTTCTGTAACAGCATTTTCTGGACTGCTTGGACTACTTACAAAAGTTGATGCTAGGGCCATATCGTTAACCACTGTAGCGCCTAATGCCGCAGTGTTTAAGAATGTAAAGATTTGTTGTGTAGGATCTACGCTGGTAATAGTGTATGTACCGTTATAGCCAGCAACAGGGCAGTTTGATATACTTACAGTACTGCCAACACTAACACCCTGCCAAGGACCTTGACTGGAAATTTGGAATGTTACTGTACTACCAGGTGCTGTACCGCTAGCAGTTAGACTTTTAAGTCTTAGGCTAGCACCACTACCTTGGAATGGAATCTTACGAACAAGAGTAAGTTTCTTAGTGACCTTGTTCCATGTAAAGTTCATAAAGCCACCAAACATCTTCATAGCAAGTTTTTGGTAGTCTACAAACAATTCATAGTTAGTTAAGCCGCCAACACGACCTGCTACTAACATATAAGTGTTTAGGTATCCGCTAGCAAAAGGTTCAAATTGGCTAGCAGTTGTGCCTGTTACACTACCAATACCACGACGGAAAACCTGTTTCACGTCCATGATAGTGTTAGGGAGAATGTATTCTTGTACTTCAGGATATAGGTCTAAGAAAGCATAACTTTCTTCTACTGAGTTTGAACTACGTTGACGATATCGTATTAATGCTTGTTTAATACCCATGTCAAAGTGTTCTTTGTCTGCTTCAACATCAATCATACCGTAGCCTAAGCGTAGGCGAATATAATCAATAATAGCATTTTGTTGACTTTGTACTGTGGTCAACTGTGCGGCAAGATTAGCATCAAATGCTATATGTCCTGCACCGGAGCCTGTATATGGATTATAAAGGCTTTCAGTCTGCATACTTAAAGTTGCAGTTAGATTACCTGTTGCTGAAACGTTTGCTGGTAGTAGACTCATGTAAATTATCCTGTTACCAAGTATTTATCGATAGTCACAGGATAATTTGTTTATTGAACTTTTAACAAGATTGTGTCTTGATTGATACGTCCGTTGAGTTTAACTTCAGTTGCTTTGATGTTTTCTAAGAACTTGCGCAGGTCAATTTTACCAGCGGCCAAAAACTCTTTGATCTGTTGTTCTGGTTTACGCAGAGTTTTGCTTACACTCTTGTTTTCATTGTAGCCAGTAATAGTTGTGCCTTTAACACCCAACACACCGCCCATGTCCTCGGCAACATACTTGCCCAGTTTACGTGTTTTGACATTATAAGTCCACAGGACCTGTGCACCAATAATGTCCACAGGGTTGATACTAACTGCTTTGGTTACAGTATCGTTCTTTAGATACTTGAGTTTAGCAACAAGTTTTTCTTTAGCAGGTGGTTTACGTACACTTGCTTTCTTAGTTGCTTTCTTAACCTGGCTGTATTGAGCAAATCCATCAAACAGTGCTGTATAAAATGCTTCGATGCGTTTGTAATCTGCAGACTTAAGATGAGCATAAGCATCCTTTAGGTCTTCATCTTTAGTACTCTTTGCTTCGTTAAATTCTGCACGACTACGCTCAAACGGAGCAAGAATACGTGCTAAGGTAGCAGGTGCTACGTTTTTAGCAATTAAATATTCGTAGGCTTTGGGTTCAACTGTTTTACCTTCAAACAGTTGATCTTCTAGTTCTAAGAAATGCAGTTGGTGCTTGTCTGCTATTGCGTTCATACGATCTTGTATTGTAGGCACCTTTACGTCAGTCTTAGACGCCTTTGCGTCAGTCTTTGCTGGTGTTTCATCGTCATCTGCCATTTGTTCTTGTAGTTTAATAACTTCATTAACAGTGTTAAGCAGATACTCTACGTGTTTGTCACGCAAGGGCATACCTTTAGTATGTGCTTTAATGATAGCACAGGCTGTCAGCGGAGTTAGGCTGTCTTTAGTTTTAGCATAGTAGTCAACTGTGGCTTTGTCTAACTTGTGATATTCACTGTCTTTGCCTGTGTGCTCACGCAACCATGCTACAAAATATTTCTTAAGGTCTTTTACACCATAGTAATAATTGTAGTAGCGTAGTGCCTTACGCAAATGATGGTCAAACTCTTCGTCTGTAAACTCAAGTGCTCGTGCTGTGTCCCACACTGGTTCTGTGCCTGTGTACTTCTCGTCAATAAACATAGGATCACGGCTTACCTTAGCCTTTTTCTTTGCACCATCAATTTTAATTGCCATTGTTTGCTCCTAATTTAAATTTCTTTAGATATTCACTTGCTTGAGATAAATCTTTAATAGGTTCTAACTTATCTAACTCGATTAATTCATTGTGTAGTTTAATTATCTGCATGGCTCGATACAATTTATTGTATTTGCCTTCTAGAAAATAGTGTTGTGTCCAAATATATTTTTTCATAATTATCCTGCTAGTAATACCGCAAATGTTATCATACGTTCGTAGTTTGCTATCTCTTGGTTAATCTTGTCAACCATTTCTTTATGTTGACGTGTTTGACGACCTTGTCTACGGCAGTTGATTTCTTCTTTACTTAGTTCTTGAACCATTAAGCCAATATTATGACTGATATTCCACATTTCGTGACTGTACTTTTTCATGCGGCGAACCGGTACTTCTAACTGTGTTTGTACAGCAGGCCAATCTAAACTTGACTGTATCTTATTTTCCATTTTGCTATTATACTATCAATTTGGTTGCTTGTCAAGTGTAGATAAATACTAGATAATTAGGACAAATTAATGCCTCGTTTAAGTTTATACCGTCCAAATAAGGGCTACGATTATCAATTTTTTGACAAGACCATAAGTGAAATGTTCACTGTTGGCGGTGTTGATATTAATCTACACAAGTATCTAGGCCCAGAAAGCACTGGATTTGTCAGCAATACAGAACCAGGTACTACTGGTATTACAGCCATTCAAGATCTGCTGTTCTTAGAAAACCGTGATCGCAAGTACGATACTAGTATCTACACCATGCGTACACTGTTTCGTATTAATGACAGTGACTTTGATCTAACACAGTTTGGCTTATTTTTGACAGGTGACACGGTGTTTGCTGTTTTTCATCTAAACGATATGTTAGACACATTAGGTCGTAAGATTATGGTGGGCGATGTGCTAGAAATGCCTTTCCTAAAAGATTACTATCCGTTAGATGATACTATTCCAGTAGCACTTAAACGTTTTTATGTAGTGCAAGATGCTACACGTGCGGCAGAAGGGTTCAGCCCGCTTTGGTATCCGCACTTATGGCGTGTTAAACTAGCACCGCTAGTGGACAGTCAAGAATACAAAGATATTATTAATAATATCGACATGAATGGTGATGGTGTTGTTGATGATAGAGATCGCGCACTTACAGATTTACTCAGCACCTACAATAAACTTATTGAAATCAACGATGCTGTTATAGAACGTGCCGAAGATGATGTTCCTAAGTCAGGTTACGATACCAGCACAATTTATACCCTGGCAGTAGGACCAGATCATTTACCTAGTGATCCTAATGGCCTAGATGCTAGTCAAGCAACAAATACTCTAGGCGGTGCTGTAATTGACGCTAGTTCTACAGTAGACGATGCCAGTGACCAATACCTAACATCTACAGTTAAGGTAGAAGGATACTTAACAGGTGACGGATTACCGCCAAATGGGTTTGGTGTATCTGCAGGTATAAGTTTCCCGAGCAGTCCGCAACAAGGCGATTTCTATTTACGTTTAGATTATCAACCCAATCGATTGTTCCGTTATGATGGTCGTCGTTGGGTTAAGGTAGAAGATGCAGTGCGTACAAACCTAACTCCAGGTATAAACAATACAACACAGCGCAGTGGCTTTGTAAACAATCAAGAGAAATTTATGAGCAACGCGGCGGCTTGGGACGGTATACGTGTATCAAGTCCATATACTGCACCAGCCAATGCGGCTACTATTTCGTTCACACTGAGCAACGTAAGTCCTTATGCTACAGTAGTAACCAAGGTACCTTATGTAAGTACATATGGTGTACGAACAAAATTAAACGGTATTCCTATTGTTAACACTATGGGCAACACCGGCGGTAATATAAGTTTTACAATTACAAGTCAGCCAAGCATTGGCGACTTCTTAGAGTATACAGTTTATACTCATGTGATTAATCAACGTCAGGGTCTGAGTCAAATCCTACGTCCAAGTGCGGATAACATATAATGGTAGCCAGTCAACAGTTTTTTTACGATGCGCAGATAGAACGCTTTTTAGCACAGTTTATTCGCATGGTGTCAGGATTTCAAGTAGAGTTTGGTAACAGTACTCTACAACGTGTTCCTGTGTATTGGGGTGACAGTAGTCGTCAAGTACAAATGATCCTAAGCAATAACTCAGCAGGGAGCGTACTGCCCACAGTACCTGCTATGACTGTGTACATAAACAATATAACATATGACAGAGACCGTGTGCAGGAGCCAACCTTTGTTGGACACATGAACATTCGTGAACGCTATTACAACGAAGACACTCAAGAATTTGAAAATCGTCAAGGCAATGCGTTTACTATTGAACGTATGATGCCTGTACCGTATACTATAGAACTTAAATTAGATATATGGACCAGCAACACTAAACAAAAATTACAGTTGCTAGAACAACTAATTGTGTTGTTTAACCCTGCGTTAGAAATACAAAGTACAGACAATTACATTGACTGGACTAGCCTTAGTGTAGTATATTTAGATAGCCCTAACTGGACTAGTCGTAGTGTTCCTATAGGTACAGAAAATCCTATTGATGTTGCTACTCTGACATTTAAACTGCCTGTATGGATTAGTCCGCCTGCTAAAGTTAAAAAACTTGGTGTTATACAGAAAATTATTGCCAGTATACATGATGCAGACGGCAATCTTAGCGATGCAGTCTACAGTGAAGACAATCTACTAGGCGCTCGTCAATATTTTACTCCTTTAATGTACGGTGTATTATTAATCGGCAATGCCTTAACCTTGTTAAAAATTAGTGAGTTTGCTGATCCGCGTGATCCTACTGTAGAACCGCAAACTAAAGTTGGAACTAAAGATGACTGGCACAAACTAATTAATATGTATGGTGAATTACAAAACGGTATCAGTCAAGTTCGATTACTGCAAGAAGATGGTTATACTGAAGTTATTGGAACTGTGGCATACAATCCAAGTGATCCTACACAATTAATTTTTAATGTTGATATCGATACTAAACCAACCAATACACTAACTGCTATTAATGCGATTATTAATCCTAAAACAATAGACCCTGCGAGTATTGCTAGTCCCGCAAATGGCACACGTTATTTAATACTAGACAGTATTGGTAGTTTTGATAATGTTCCTGGAGATGATGCAGTTGCCTGGCGTGGGTCAGATGGGTCTGCACTAGTAGCAAACGCCAATGACATAATTCAATACAACGGCACTCGTTGGGTAGTATCATTTGACAGCCAGTCAACTTCGACGTTACAATATGTAAGCAACCTGACTACAGGTGTTCAATACAAATGGAATGGTACTCAATGGCTAAAAAGTTACGAGGGCGAATACAAGGAAGGAAACTGGACGCTGGTGTTATAGAAGGCGTAGGTACTTTCATTTACAGTACTAGCACACATCGTTATTTGTTCTTATTACGCAATACTAAAAAATATTCAGGAACTTGGGGTCTTGCAGGTGGTGGCATAGAACCAGGTGAACAGTTATTATCTAGTCTATATCGAGAACTTGACGAAGAATTAGGCTATGATTTTTCAGAAACTAAAGTTATACCTATAGAAAAGTTTACCAGCGACAACGGTCATTTCATTTATCACACGTTTCTTATTCCGGTAGAAGAAGAATTTGTACCTGTACTTAATAATGAACATCGTGGTTATTGTTGGGTAGGATTAGAAGATCATCCAAAACCATTGCACCCGGGTGTTTGGCGTACAATTAATTTTGCTAGTGTTGTAGATAAAATTAAAACTTTAGAAGAAGTACTATAAGTCGCAGTCTAATACCATTTGTCTAAAATCTATCTGTCTAAAATTCAAACAGTATTTTAGTGGTTCAGGAATAAGATTGGTTCCTTTAGGTGTTACCCATACCCAATCAACATCATCGTAGGTGTCAAACAATCGTTTACGATTCGTTATCCATTCAGTGTGATCAATGTGCAGATCTTTAGAATCGTATCCTTTGGTGCCTGCATATACATTGTTATTCCATCCAGGCTCTTGCCCGTCAAATCCTAACAAATATATTTTTTTATGTTCATCAAATGCGGCTATATATGCGGCCGTAGTACCTGCATCAGCATACACGTCATAAGGTATAAGATAAAATTTGCCAGGAAATTCTAATAGGTGAATTGCGCTAGAATAGACTATATGATCATTAGTATAACCACTATCGGCTATCTCATCAACTATACCATTATTGCCAACGGCTACTAAAAAATCAGGATTGAAATCTCTATATAGAGCATTACATCCGTAAGTCTGTACAGTTTTCGCTCCTAACAATCCGCTGGGCTTTTTGAACTCTTGAAGATTAAATCCCTGTCTGTTTATACCATTACCTATTACTATAGCAGTATTAGATATCTGTCTATTAGATACTTTATTAGGAACATTTTCTGTGGTGGTACGCCACATACCACCTTCCATTTTTCTTTCTACAATAATGTCTTCGCCGAGGTATCCTCGACGATATTTTTTATTTAGATGTAACATTGATTACCTTTAAACAATAAATGTTCCCATGGCTTTAACATTAGCATTAGTAATATTAGTTGTAGTTGTCCAATATAGTCTAACATTACCGCCCACTACGTTAGCAGTAACACCACCCATTTCAACACCATTACTTACCACTGCATAAGTTGTAACAAAAGCATTTCCTTGGCCATCTGCGGTTATCATAGTTTCCATGCTTTGGAAATTTGTTGTTCCACGTTTAGCACTGATTAAGAACTTAGCAGTTGTGTAGGCAGTCTGACTGTAGGTTGCAATTACATATGGTGTGTTATTTGCTGCAATATTAGTTGCTGTTTGTGTATATGTAGTCTTACCACCTGTTAAGAATTCAAAATCACCAACCTTATTAATTTGTGCTTGTTTTGTTGTAGCACTTACACCGCTCCAGAATTCAAGAGCATCATCACTGGCAATAAATTGTTGTAGACCATTGCCGTTCGCAAGTGCAGAAACTGTTGATGTAGTAGTCAATACACGAACATCAATTACGTCATCTGGTGCAGGTGGTTCTGTAAATGTTAATGTTGTTCCACTAACACTATATGCCAGTGTTGGGAATTGAATAACACCGTTAATACTTACAATAGTACTTGATGTAGTTGCGTTGGCTTGTATAGTAAAGTTCGTATTCGTACCGTCTACATTACCAAATCCGCCAGCAGTATTACCAGTGAATTGACGATCACTGATTACTGTAAATACACTACCTGCTGTTTGCCATTGTGTACCATCATAGAACTCCATGTTCTGGATAGTAGTGTTAAAGCGAATCATACCAGCAACATCAATATTACCTGTTGCACCTGGACGTTGACCTGTGCTACCAATTGGTAATAGCAACGAATCTACGCCGTTAATCTTAAGTGTGCTACCTAATTGTGGTGCAGTATTACTACCACCAACTATCACAGCACCTTGCGCAGTATCTGCGTAAATTAAACTGGTTGTAGCAACACCTCTGACTTGAAATGGGTCTGCTGTTTGGCCACTGTTAATTACTGCGCCGCCACCAACTCGTAAATTACCACCAACACCAACGCCGCCCACTACTTGTAGTGCGCCTGATGTTGTGCTTGTACTTGTTGTAGCATATTTAATTCTTAAGTTACCGTTAGTTCCAACATTACCGTCAAATCTTGCAACTTCAGCAGTGCTTTGGAAACTACCAACTGCAAAAACAATATCATTGTATACACCTGCTTCACTTGTGGCTAATACTAAGTTACCACCATAGGTTGCATTAGGTCTTACAATAAAATACCCGTCATGTGGTTTTGTAATAGTGTAATTTGGATCAGCAAACGCATTTCCAGTGAAGCCCATATCAGCCCAACCGCTAGTTGGAGTAGCGTCACTAGAATAAGCCGCAAAGTCTGCACTACCTTGACCATTTAAGTTTTGCAAGGCCATTTGAATGTATACCGGATCACCTTTTGCTGCACCAATTGGGAAGAATCCGTTAGTTGCCGCTATACTTGGAGTTGATGGTCCAACATATAAATGCTCACCTGCATAGATATTACCAGAAACACTTACTCCACCATTAGGTACAATAATAGCCCCAGTAGTGGTAGTACTTGTTTGTACTGGACTGTTTGCGTAAATTGTTTGTGAAGCACTTAGTACTGTAAATGAACCGGTTGATGCAGTTGCGTTGCCTATTGGTGTGTTATTAATTGCGGCAAATTGTGCTAGTCCACCAATTACGTTACCGCTAAATGCACCAGTAGTACCAGTAATAGTAGCACCACTATTACCTATAGTTACTGCTGATATATTACCAACTGCTGCGGTGCTTGCTGTTAAGAAACTTGCGCGAACAGTGCTGGCCAATACGTTTCCAGTTACGTTTAAGAAGCCGGTTATTGACTCATTACCGTTAACGGTTAAGGCATTGAATGTACCAGCAGCCGCCAATACATTTGCTGATAAGTTAATACTTGACCCAATAAATGTTGCGCCAGTATTACCAAACACTGCCGCTGAAATATTGCCTATTACAGCGTCGTCTGCTGTAACAAAATTAGTCAACATATTTGTTGCTAAAATATTACCGCCTACATTTAAGTTAGCAGAAACAGACTGGCTACCATTTACGGTTAAGGCATTGAATACGCCAGCAGTGGCTAATACATTACCTGTGGTGTTAATTTGTCCTGCATTCAGTTGTGCTGTAGAAATATTACCAGTTGTGTTAATATATACCGGACCACCTGCTGATACTTGTGTAATATTACCAGTTACAGTTATCCAAGAACCGCTTACTGCACCTGCTTGGCCTAAATCAACGTTACCATTTACATCTAAATAATTGTAAATACCACTAGCGGCTAATACGTTACCTGACAAGTTTAAACTAGCACCAGTGAACTGTGTGCCTACATTACCGATAAAGCCCGACGCCACATTACCAAATGTAGCATCATCTGCTGTTACTAGTTGTGATAGTACTGTACTTGCTAGTACGTTACCGGTCGTATTAATTTGTCCTGCATTCAGTTGAGCGGTGCTAATATTGCCACTTGTATTAAAGTAACCTGTAGATGTAATACCGCCATTGACTGTTAACGCACTAAATGTACCTGTTTGTCCTAGTACGTTGCCTGTACTGTTTAATTGTGCCGCTACCACTGTGCCTGCAATACCTGCGCCGCCTGCTACTTGTAGTGCACCTGTAGTTGTGCTAGTTGCAGCCTGTGTATAGGTTAATCTTAGGTTACCTGCTAAAACTGGATCGTATATAGTATCGCTATTAAATGCTATAGCAGTGCCTGCTGGTTCTGTGCGAACGTTACTGAAGAATTTCCAAGTATTATCTGCGTTATCGCGAACCATACCTGAATGCTGATAGGCGTTACCTGTATTATCTATTGGGTTTGGTCCTACAAAGTTACTGTAGAAGCCAATGTCATAATTATATGGGAATGTGTTGGCTGCATCAAAGTAAACCAACGGATCTTGTACTGTAATGACCTGATGCGTTACACCAAATATATTACTTGCGTAAATATTACCGCCCACCCACAAATCTTTGGCAATACTTGTGCCACCTTTGATTTGTAGTGCCCCACTAGATCCTGTAGCCTCTGTAGAGTTATTTGTGTTTGTTAGAGATGTTATGCCGCCCACAGTAACAGTATTGTTAAATTGTGCCGCACCGGCTGTGGTAATGGACCCAGCAATATTTGCATTTCCTGTTACACTAATACCACCTGTAGGAATTATTAATGCACCTGTGCCTTGTGTAGTAGTTGCAGTACTTGAGTTCGCCCATAGTGTATTATTAACATTTAATATTCTTACAGTACCTGCATCTGCCATTACGTTACCAGTTACGTTTAAGTAACCAGTTACTGATTCATTACCGTTAACGGTTAGGGCATTAAATACACCAGCAGTGGCTAGCACGTTACCTGTAGTGTTGAGTTGACTTGCTGTAACCACAGCCGCCATTACGTTACCAGTTACGTTTAAGTAACCAGTTACTGATTCATTACCGTTAACGGTTAGGGCATTAAATACACCAGTAGTGGCTAGCACGTTACCTGTGGTGTTAATTTGTCCTGCATTTAATTGTGGAGTACTGATATTACCTGTAGCGTTAAAATATCCTGATGCATTAAGAGTAGTAAAGGAACCTGCTGCAGGAGTAACGTTACCAATCACAGTATTTTGAATACCTGCGCCAGCGTAAATATTACCTGCTATGCCTACACCACCTGTAACAGTAAACACACCTGTGCTTGATGATAGTGCTGGTGTCCCTGGGTTGTTAAACCTTGCTACAATAAAGGATGCTGTGTTACCGCCAACAATAACTTTGACCTGACGTGTTCCTGAATTGCTTGAACCAATGGTTAAGTTACCGCCTTGACCTGATGTAATATTACCTTGTACATACAAGTAACCATCATTTGCACCAACTGCATTAGTTAAACTATTGTCCTGTGTACCGTCCCAGTTAGCAGTAGTGATACCCATGTCAATGTAGTGATTTACATCACTGCCATCGCCTGCTGTGGCTACCCAGTCAGTTGAGGCCTTGGCTCCTGTGCTTAGATTTTCAAAGTTATTTTGTACGTAACCATTAAAGTTGCCTGCGGTTTGTACTACAGTGGCAGGTAAAGGAGTGTAACCTGCTACACCTGCATATAGTGCGCCAAATCCGTTAGCATCACCGTAGAATACACCAGCATTAGATGTAACTACAAAACTATTACCAATAACATTTAAGTTACCGCCAACAAACAAATTACCAGTAATACTAGTACCGCCAGAAACTCGTAGTGCACCAGTTCCTAGTCCTGTTGTAGGAGTAGTATTAGTAAATTCTACAATACCGCTAGCGGTTAATGTAGTAAATGCACCTGTACTAGCAGTTGCATTACCAATTGGTGTTGAGTTAATTGCCGCAAACTGTGCTAGGCCACCAATCACATTACCAGTAAAGGCTGCTGTTGTACCTGTAACAGTAGCACCTGTATTACCAATCAATGCGGCAGATATATTTCCAAATACTGCATCGTCTGCCGTAACAAAATTACTTAAAATGTTTAGTGCTAGTACATTACCTGATAAATTAATACTTGCACCAGTAAATATCGCGCCTACATTTCCAAATACTGAAGCACTTACATTACCAAATACTACATCGTCTGCTGTAAGGAAATTAGTTAGTACAGAAGATGCTAGTACATTGCCTGATAAATTAATTGCGGCACCATTAAATTGTGTACCAACGTTACCAACAGTTACAGCGGCAACATTACCAAATGTTGATGTGCTGGCTGTTACAAAACTAGCAAGGACTGTGCTGGCTAATAAGTTTCCTGATAAGTTTAAACTTGACGATGTAATTGCAGTGTTTACATTTAAACTACCTGCACGAATAGTGTAATCAACGCCAATGTTACCAACGTGTAAATTAGCAAAGTTACTAACTACAACATTACCATATGTTGTACCAGTTTCTGTCGTACCTATTAAGCGGAATTCTTTGAAGGGTTCTGCCCATACTATGGCTTGATTTTGATCAGTGCCTCTGTTCAGTACAAGACCAATATCACGATTGTTTGTGCCGCTGAATCCGTTGTTTAATGTTACCAACGGGTCGTTTACGTAAGTGTTTGTACTTGCAATAGTAGTATAAGCACTAGTACCTAAAACAAACAAGTTACCAGAAATAAGCAAGTCGCCTGGAACCGTAACGTTACTTGCGAACAAACTACCTGTAATCGAACCTGGGGCAATTTTTTGATAACCTATAATGGTTGCGTTATAGATTTGATTGTTAAAAATTCGGGTTAAAGCCGACATGTATGACTCCGCATTAATTAATATATCTTTACACTATTAACGCCTGCGGTTCCATATCCCCATAGGCTAGATGTGTCTTTATGTATATTTATGCGAATTTTAAGAAAACTATAGCGGGTAAAAATTTCTACTAACTGTTAGATAGGTGTTAGCAGACTGTGGAGTATATTGCACTTCAACATTGCCGCTGATCAGGCTAGCGGATATATTACCCAGTGTGTTGCCTATGGTTAGTACTCCATAAGTAGTCGACACAGCGGTACTACCATTGTGCGTTACTAAGAATTCGTAACTTTCTACATCACTGGCTCTGACTGCTTGAATAATATATTTTACGGTTCTCCATGCTGTTGTGCTGTAACTGTCAATAGTTGTAGTAGCAACGTTTGGTATAAGTGTATTAGATTTATTATTAATAGAACCGTTTAAGATAATGTTTCCAGTTATGTTAACATTTTCTAAATCTAAGGTTACCGCAGTTTTAGGACCAAATCGCAACGAACTTACACTAGTAGCAGAAACTGCGATGAAACGCACTTCAACTGAGTCTGATGTTAATGGAGTTTCAGTAAACTGAATTTGATTATTATTGACAATAGTGTAAGAATATATAGGTTGTTGTAATGTACCGTTAATACTTACAAGCACACTGTCAACTGTTACATTTGAACCTAATGTGTAAACATTACTTACACCGTCAGGTGCAATGGTCTCACTACTAATAATAGCCGCACCTGGGGCATCCCATGTAGTGCCAGTCCAGTATTCAATGGTACCTCTGGTATTATTATATCTAAAATAACCAACTTCGGGATTTACCGGACGACCGCTATCATCACCTGTTGGTAACCAAACAGCATCACCACCTGTGAATTGTACAACTCCCGTGCCTGGTGCGTTAAGAACAATATTACCGTTTGACTGTATACTTGTAATAGTGTTTCCACTAAAAGAAAAGAAACCTAAAATAGCGTTACCAATATTGCTAGATGTAGGTAACCCTAGATTACCTGAGTAAACTGCGCCGCTGATATAAACACTGTTACCTGTAAAACTAATAGGTTGGTTGCTTGCATTGTAAGGTGTATTATTGCTGTTAAAGTTTAGTATACCAGACTGATAGTCAAATACCCATAAGTCATTATTGCCACTGCCTGTGGCAAATACCTGTGTACCTTTGGTTAGTACATTACCTGCTTGGCCGCTAGGCGCAATATAAACTTTAACCTGATATGTAGAACCAAATTCAGGTGGAATCCAGTTAGTTCTACCTGTTAGCCATGTCAGTGTTGGTGTTGGAATACCGGCTGCACTAGTACACTCTACTGGTAAACTAGTTGTATAAACTGTTACAGGAGCACTGTTACTACCAGGAATAACTGTAGGAATGTTAGTTGAATCTTGCCAGATTCTATCACCACGAATCAGCAGTGGACTTGCGTATGGTTCTTGAGTCGCATCAATGTTTCCCGCTATGTCAGTCTTAGCGGCACCGTAAACTATCTTCTTCCAAAGATAGTCAACTTTTTGTGAGTCTGGTGCGTTCTGTATAGGCATTATGACACCGCCAATGTGGAAACTGTTTGTCCACTTGCAAGGGCAATTCTAACTAAAGCAACATTATTAGTTGCTGAGGACAAACTCACGTTACCTAAAGTAACTGCGAATGTTCCGCTTAATGCTACATTGGCTGCAACTAAGGCACCAGTGCCGCAACCGTTTGATCCATTACCGCCTGCACCTGTGTTTGATCCGGGACGACCAGATCCAGCATAACTTGTTGTAGCGTCTAACCAACCGTTTAATCCGCTAGTTTGATCAATAAATGTACCTGGTGCAGCCACCCACACACCTGCAACACCTGATGGTGCAACAAGATGTAAGTTAAAGCCACTTACACCAGTACGTTGTAGGCCCATGGTAAAGTATTGGAAACTTGTGCCATCACCTGAACGATTAGGCCCTACTGGTAAGAACACATTACCGTAGTCACTGGTATCATAACGCAGGACCCCCATACGAATAGTTGCTTCACGTGTGCCAGCAACACCTGGATCACTGGATTCTGTGTAGACATTAGGGCTAGTCATAAAGTTAGTTGAACTTACGTAACTAGGTGTATGTGTGGTACTGCTTAAGAAGTAGGTACTACGCACCGCAGGGTTGGTATTTGCTGATGTGTTGGCACTGATAGCAATTTCGCTAATGCCACTCTGCGCCGCAGTGTGAACTTGAATTCTTCTTGTGTTTACATTTCTGGCAGTGCTGGTTCCGTTAACGTTTGTGGCTACAACTTGAATGTTAGCCACCGCACGAACACTGGCTTGGTTAACGGCCACTGTTAAGTTGGCTAGACTGTAAGCCACAACGTTGCCTGTGCCCGCAATAGGAGTACCGCTGGCCAACATTGGACTTGATACGTTACTTAAATGTACGTAAGCATGTGTGTTGGCTAGAACTACGTTGCCACTACCTTCTAATACTGTACCAGAGTTTACTGCTACTACGTTAGCAGTGTTGTTCCATGTCTGGCCAACCCAACTGCTGATAGTTAAGTCTTGCAACCATAGTTGTGGACTACCTGTGTTGAAGTATGGGACACCAGAAATATAACGATATGTGCCAGGTGCTCTGATTGCCACATTGCCACCGCTAACTGTTGGTACACTGATCACATCATCTTTAACGAATTCAATGTTAGCCACAATACCTGTACTACTATGATTCATACCAAAGCGATTTATACCAACAGGTATACTGCCGCCTTGTGCAACCACGTTGGCTGTGAATCCCCAGAATGCACCTGGGTAGTAAACTGAACTTGCAAAGGTTGTGCTAGCACCTGCTGATGTTAGCAACCAGAAGTCGCTAAACGCAATTATACCTAAGTTGCCTGAAATTACAGGCGTAGTTTGTGCGGCTATGTTGACATTACCGCGAACTGTGCCGTTTACCACTGCTTGTAGATAACCCACATTAGCACTAACTGAGTAGTTAGTAGTAACGTTGCCTGTTGTGTTGATTAATGTTGTGCCTGTGGCTACTGTACGGCTAACACTGGCATTGGCAGATAATGTTGTACCGCCTGTGTTATCTACTGCTCCACTTGCTAGAGTTGCGTTTGTACCAACACTGCCACTAAACGATAATACTTTTGTATTAAGTCCTGCTGGACTGCTAATATTAGCATCATAGACTTTAACGTTGGCAATATTAGCACGTGGTATCACACTAGGGTTGGCAGTAGTATGGCTTGTTAAGAATAATCTAAAAGTATTTGTGCCTGTGCCTGAACTTACAGTATAGCCCGGTGTGTAGGCAAGTCTACTTCCTAATACTCCACCGCTTGCGCTGTCACTTGCAATAGCAACGTTGGCTGTACCATCACCAAAATTCATTTGATAGGTTACATTAGCCATTGTGGTATTGGTTGTAGTATTCTGCATGTAAATTACATTACCTTCTACTACCCACAGGTTATTACCTGTTAATGCACTACCGCCACTGGCTGCACGATACAAATCAAATTGTACATTAGGGTCTGCTGTATAGATAATAATATAATTAGTTCTAGTAAATGATGCTTCACTACCAGTACCTAATCCAGCGCCGTATGCTCTGACTGTAACAGTATATGGACTACCAGTATTGTTAGGATATGTTATACTAGGACTAGTGCTACTAGTTGCATTACTATATGACCCGTTACCCCAGTTAATATCGTAGAGTGTAGCACTACCTGTTGGTACAATAGTTAGTGTAACTGTAGTGCCAGCACCACCTGCTGTCGGGCTACCTGTAAATGTTACGCTCTTAACAAAAGTGTTAGCGCGAACATTTTCCATCATTTCGTTTAGATCATCAATTGCATCTGTGACCAATGTGGCATTAGACCAAAATGCCCACGCACCAGGGAAACGTATATTACCGTCTGTTGGGTCACCTAAAGGTATTAGGTTACCAAAGTTTGTACCAACGACCTGTTGATCAACGTATGCTTTAGTTGCAGCATCTGTACTATTAATTGGATCCGCTACATAGATAATTCTATTGTTACCAGCGTTAATGATGCTATTACCATTAACAACAAGATTACTTAGATTAATATTACCTACAGTTAAACTACCAGTAACAGTTAAGTTGCCTAACGGGCCTACATTGGTAATATATGGTTGATTATTAGTTAGTATTGTGCCAGTAACTTGGCCAAAGTAACCTGTGTTCCATTGATTGGCAATGCTACCTATATCAAATGCTAAATTTGCTCCTGAATAGATATGTCCGTTGCCGGCTAAAACATTACCATTAATATGAAGTGCTTGTTGCGGGGTATCTGTGTTAATACCTATGCGATAGTTAACAACGTCCCAATATTGTAAGGTTAGGCCAGAAGAGGTTAGGGCAAGGTCAGTACCTTGTCGGTCTAGATTTGCTAAAAGAGAATACCCGGGAACTCGACTGATTGCCATTAAAATAATCCAACCTTTACACTATTTATCTGGATTATTAGGCTATTGTAGAAACTGTACTTGCAAATCCGCTGATAATTGTGATAGCCGCACCGTTGTTAGGTGGACTACTAAAAATAATATTACCAGTACCATTAAATGTATAGTTTGTAACTGGTATTTGATAAACTGTGCCTACATGCACTATAACTTTATTTTCATCACCTGAACTAAACACTGTGCTCATTGGCCAAAACTGACTAGCGTTACCGTTGCCTGTAAAGTTATCTCGAGAAATTACTACGTTACCTTCACGACTTACTGCATTCCAACTTGGAGTGCCTGTGATGTTAGCGTAAAATTCTAATCGATTAGTTGTAGTATTAAAGCGTGTTTGTCCGCTCACAGGACTACTAGGTCCTATACTGCTGGTCCCTTGCGGAACACCTAAGGCATAGGCTGCGCCGCTGAATACTTGGTTTTTAAGCATGCGTCCCATGTGCTTACATTCCTACAAAGTTAACTGTTGCTGAAATAGTGCCACCTGAATTTGCTCTTATATATTCACCATTGGCTAAGACTAATTTTTCTCTGTCAATTACAAAAGTATCTGCGGCTGCAATCTGCACTTCTCTGTAAACTATATTTGCTGTAGTGCTATATGCGGCACCGTTACCTGTAATCCAAACATTTAAGTTTGCAGCCGATGATCCATAGTTGCAAAAATACATGGTAGAAATTACGGTATTGCCTGAACTAACATAGATGTTGCTAGTTGCCAGTGTTAAGGTTGTGCTTTGTATTGCCATATCTTATCCTAATAATAATGAAAAGCCAAATGCTCTTCTTTTTGTAACTAATTCTTCGTTAGTTGACGCAACTCCGGTTACGTATAAACCTGTTTGTCCTGCACCCTCTGCGGCAGCATTCAATACTGTCTCACCTATTGCTGATGTATATGTTATATTAGCATAGGCTAAACTCAATGCGCCTTGGATATTAATATACGAAGTTGCGGCTACATTGGCATAAATTGTGTAACCATTGACATTTAAGTTAGCGCCTAATACCGGTGCTTTGTCATCAAATAATGCTGTTAGACCTGTACTTGATACAGCGATGTTTGTGTACTTAGTCCCGTCACCTGGGCTACCTGCTGTTACTCCACTAACTTGCCACTGCTTAACAGGTTCGTTCCAAATA
>JACCDG010269354.1_pt1 | contig 52873 bp, 48 predicted proteins | sample 7442471 | NCBI WGS metagenome assembly JACCDG01 (sample SAMN15323444, study PRJNA562643) | freshwater metagenome | isolation source: river surface water | place: USA:Blue River Watershed | collected 2017-08-17 | reverse complement strand
TCTTCAGGTTAATTATGGGTTACATCGGCATCATAGCGTATTTAAGCCCTTCATACTGGATTTTCTGAACGAAAAGGGGTTTGATCTGTATAGCGCCCCCAATATTTTGTCGTCGAAAAGGCTGGAGGCTGTCGAAATTCAACCTCAAGCTGTTTTCGTTATGGAAAACGATACGGATGCTCACGCCTATTTCTCACAAAAAACAGCCTTGTTTCAATCTTTAACGCCGTATCAATCCCGTGATTTTTTTATCAACCTGAAAGTCGCCTATGCACTGCTTGAACGTGGGTTAGATGAAGAAGCCCGCCAGCATTTACACTGGCTATCTGCAGATTATGAGCGGTTGTCACTTCCCGCCAATTTATTATTGTCTCGGTTAAATCGAGCCCATTACGACGACCGCACCATTTTAGATCAATTAAAATCTTTTGCCCCTTATGCCGAAACCTATTATCCGTTTTATCTTGAAATTATCCCTGTGTTTCTAAAACGAAATTTAATAGACGATGCCTTGTTCTGGCTCAAAAAAGCTATTTCAAAAACTACAGTTGATTTCCATGCTTTGATTCCAATTTTGCAGCAATGTAGCCAGTATCCAACTTCAAACCCCGATCATCAGCTTTTCCTGTCCTCAGTCCGGGATTGTCTTCATGATTTACATCAGTCGTGACGCAGATCAATTATGGTAGTAAACTAAGAATAATTTTTTTACTGTCGCAGATTAACTACTATAGCGTAATGTTGAAAGGAAATGTTAATGACAACTGTTGTATTTCCAGGCCAGGGCTCACAAAAACTAGGGATGGGCGAGGGGTTATTTGAACAATTTCCTGATATTACCTCTGTTGCAGATTCTATTTTAGGCTACTCCATTAAAGAACTTTGTTTGCAGGATTCTAATGAACAACTGGGCAATACAGCATTTACTCAGCCTGCTTTATTTACGGTTAACGCCTTAATGTATAAACACCGCGCCTCAAAAGGCTTGCCTCAACCTGCTTTTTTAGCTGGTCACAGTTTAGGTGAATACAACGCATTATGGGCAGCAGATGTTTTTGATTTTGCTACAGGACTTACCCTCGTAAAAAAACGTGGCGAATTAATGAGCCAGGCAAAAGGTGGCGGAATGGCTGCGGTTATCGGCCTTACTCCAGATGCTTTAAAAGCGGTTTTAACCGAAAACCAGCTTCATGATGTTGAAATGGCCAATTTTAATTCCCCTGTTCAAATTGTTATCTCAGGTAAAAAAGAAGCTGTTGAAAAAGGCTGTGAGGTTATTAAAGCTGCGGGTGCAAAGCTTGTTGTTCCTTTAAAAGTCAGCGGAGCCTTTCATTCCAGCTTAATGGAAGACGCCAAACAGGAGTTTTCTACCTTTTTATCAGGCTTTACCTTTAACACTCCCTCTATTCCGGTTATTTCGAACGTTTTTGCTAAACCGTATGCATCATCCAACGATGTGGTATCTCTGCTGTCCGCTCAAATTACAGGATCAGTTCGTTGGGTTGAAAGCGTGCACTATATTTTGGATCAGGGCGAAACCGAATTTGAAGAAGTAGGTCCTGGAAAAGTATTGGCCGGGCTTATCAATGCCATTCAAAAAGAGCGTCAGAAAACAGCTTGATTTTTTGAAAAGGAGGTAGCGGTATGTCAGCCATTAACCCTATAGGTCCAAAGCCCATTTCTACACCCCCTCTACAGCAACAGGCAAAGGTAAGCCTTGAGCAGGCTATTCGTGATCAGATGGATAACTTGCTTCGCATTGGTTATTTTGGAAAAAAATCCGGTGTTAAAATGGTTAAACTGCCAGCGCCTCCTGTTGTTCCAAAACAGGCCCATGCCAATGCTGTTCTTCAAACTTATGTGACTCAAATGATTAAAAATCTATCCAAAACAAAAAAATCCAAAAGTACGGATGAAATTCAGGAAGAGCTTGAACATCTGGAAAAAGCCATGGACGATGTTGATAAATGCCTGGAAGAGATTTCAAAGCTGCCTCAAAATCAAAAATCTGGTTTTCAATCCAAGGAAGATCATATTCGTTTTTTATTGTCTGCAGTTGAAGATTATTACCAGGAATTTAAGGAAAGTGGGGGAGATCCACAGGATTTAGGTCTATTTACAGCTGTTTTTTATGAGAAAATCAGTAAAGATGCCTATAATAAATCGGGTAAAACAGGTGCTTTGATGACATTTTTTGCCGTTGAAGAAGGGAAACCCGTCTCCCTCTTCCTTTCCGATTTGATGTTTAATTATTTTTTGGATTTATGTCTTCAATACTCGAAAAAAACAACCTTTGATATGATTGCGCCTTTAAAATCCCTCAAAAAAACGTTTGAAAAGAGACCTGAAGGCATTCCCAATATTTTTGAAAATATGATAGCTGTTCAGGAAGAACATCGACGTCTGGTGTGTGAAAAGCTGGCCTTAATGTCTGTAGAGTTTCCGTTTAGCACGGTTATGCCTGTTATTTTAGGTTCAAAAGGTCTTCGTGCCCTTACTCAATGGTGTTGGGATTTATATTTTAAGTATGATTTCGCTTTATCCGAAACCGATAAACAAACGGTTACTCAGCTTTTAAAGGCATTTTCTACTCCGTTAAAAGCTTTGTTTGAATCTATGTGTAAAGCCAGACTTTTACCTGTGGCTCATCATCACTTATTTGATGAATGGGGAATCGTTTACGCTCAAAGTAAAGAGTCTTAATCTCTTTTTTGAAAAATTCAAATAATCATTTGACATTCTCAAACACTACCCTGTAAACTCGGTTACTTATGGGTGAACACGAGCATAGTACCAAAGATTGTTTGTTAAGAAGTGCAAGAAAGCTCTTTTCTCGAAGAGGCTTTGATGCTGCATCCGTAAAAGATATTGTGGATGATGCCGGTGTAAATGTCAGCCTCGTCAGCTACCATTTTGGTGGCAAGGAAGGTTTGTACAAATCCTGTATCAGCGAGTTGGCTCTGGAGCGTTTGAAGGTTGCTCAGGATATGCTGAAACCTCCAAAGTCTTTAGAGGAATTTAGAATCAGACTTCAAATGTATTCATTGGAAATGCTGAAGTTTTATGTGGCAGAGCCTGAAATAACGTCTATTGTTCATCGTGAACTGGATATGAACAGGCCGTTTATGAAAGAGATTTTTGATGAGGCCATTATCAAAAAGTTTATTTTGTTTGTTGAATTTTTGGAGTCTGCAAAAACAGCTCAGCTTCTAAAATCCGATCTGGATACCCTCACGTTTGCGGGTATGTATTTCGCATTTATGATGCAGCTTGCACGCGCCGATCATCTTAGTGAAAGCTATTTTAGCCGAACCATTAAAGACGAAGCGTTTCAGGAACAGGTTGTTCAGCAGATGGAGGATATATTTTTTCATGGGATATTACATAAAGGAGATAAGGCGTGACTATTAAAACCGTAGTAAAAGGCGTGCTGTTTTCACTCATCAGCATGAATGTAGCTTTGTATGGGGCGGAATCGAAGCTTAGCTTAAAATCATATTTAAACCAGGTTGCATCAGAGCATCAGGGTATTAAAGCATCAAAACAGACTCAGGATGGAGCCGCGTTTACCTCTAAACAAAGCGCTTTATATACGTCTCCTACGTTTTTTGCTGATGGAAATCTCAGCACTGATGGAAAGCCTTTGGGAATTCCTATTACTGGAATCCCTTCATTTAGAACAGATACGTTTGGTGGGGATGTCGGTTTGAAATTGAAAACAGACTGGGGTTCTCAATTTACATTAAAATATATGGCTTCCGGTACGAATTACACCAATCTTGATAAGTACTATGAAACATCTCCGGTTTTTGAGTTTACTAAAAACCTTTGGAAAAATGCGGATGGCCAGGATATTAAGGTTTCTCAACAAACTGTTGTTTTAACAGCAGCAACGTCATTATTGTCTGAAACCTCTAAAATAAAGAACGTTTTATCTGATGCTGAGCTTGCTTACTGGCGTTTACAATTGGCTAATGAAACTGTGGATGCCAACAAACGTTCACTTGAAAGAGCTGAAAAAATGTTGTCCTGGGCTGCTAACAGAGCCAACTTACAGTTATCAGACAATTCTGACTATTATCAGGCGCAATCAGCTGTAGAACTTAGAAAAATTGAACTTCAGTCCTCATATGACGAGCAGAAACTGGCGTTAAGAGCCTTTAATATCTTACGTAACGAGCCTGATAATTACGCTGCAGATACGTTAACCGAGCTTGAAGATAGTGTATTGAAAGATCTGGACATCCCAACTCAATTTAAACCTAAAGAAGATGTGAAATTATTAGAACTGTCTAAAAAACAGTCAGAATTAAAATTAATGTCTACCAGACAGGAACTAACGCCATCATTAGACTTTACTGGTAAAGTTATTTTGAATCAAAAAGAACAAAATTTTGATACAGCTGTTTATAATTCATTTTCCAATCACTATGGCACCTATCAGGTTTCTTTAGCCTTCAGCATGAATCTTGATGTAGACTCCATCCAAACCGTACTTAAAGGTCACGAGTTACAGCAATCGGCTTTAGATCTTGCCTACAACCGAAAAGTAATCGAACAGGAAAACGACTGGAATGATTTAAATCAGCGTTTATCCGATGCAAAACGTAAATATAAAGCGTTAAAAAAGCTTGAAGATATTCAACGCAACAAATGGGTGTACGAAATGGATCGCAGACAAAAAGGTCGTACCACAACGTTTCAGGTTTTACAGTTTGAGCAGGATTATGCGTCTGCAAAGCTGAATACCTTGAAATCGTTGCATGATGTGTTGAAAATTGCGACACAATTAAGAATGTATGGGAGTAATTAATTATGGATTTAGCTAGACTTTCGGTAAAACGGCCTATTTTTATAACGTGTATAGTCATTTTGATGTTGGCATTGGGCTACATTTCAATGAAAAAGCTGCCTGTGGATTTGTTTCCTGATGTTACCTTTCCGATTGTTACGGTAAGCGTTCCGTATCCAGGTGCTGGTCCAACTGAGGTTGAAACTTTAATCTCAAAAACGATTGAAGACGAAGTATCCACCTTACCAGGCATTTCCCGTGTAACCTCTACCAGTAAAGAAGGTTTGGGTGTGGTTGTTGCCGAGTTTACTTTGGAAACCGACATTAAATACGCAGAACAACAGATCAGAGATAAAGTATCTGGTATTAAATACAAATTGCCTACCGATGCCAAAGAACCGATTATCCGCCGTATCGATCCTGCCGACCAGCCGATTATCCGTGTGGCCATCGATGCCGATCTTCCCCCTGAAAAACTGTTTGAATTTGCCAACGAAACTATTAAACCGAAACTGGAACAGGTGTCTAAAGTAGGGCTTGTAAATATTATCGGTGGAAGAAAACGTGAGGTACGTGTTGAGCTGGATAAAAACAAGCTGAAGGCCCACGAATTATCTGCATCACGGGTGTCTGAAGCTATTCAAAGTACAGGTTTAAACGTTCCTGCCGGAAAAGTGGAGCATGGTGCTTACGAAACCGTTATTCGTACCCTTGGGGAGTTTAAATCTCTGGATGATATTAAAAATACGGTTGTTAATTTCTTCGGTAACGAAGTTCCGGTAAAAGTCTCTGATTTAGGTACAGTAACTAATGAACTTCAAGATGAAAAAACAAGAGCATTTGTTAACGGAAAAAAATCTATCTTTTTAGACATCTATAAACAGTCTGGTTCAAATACCATTGCGGTTTCAAATGCCTTGAAAAAGAAAGTTGATAAGCTAAACAAAGAATATAACGGTAAAGCTGCTATTCTGGTTGTTAGAGACGGATCCAAAAACATCAAAGCCAACGTTGATGATGTTAAGGAATCTATCTTAATTGGTATCGCGTTAACCGTTATTGTTGTGTATTTCTTCCTTGGAAGCGGTCGTTCAACCATCATTACCAGTCTTGCGCTACCTAACTCCCTGTTGGGTGCCTTTTTGCTGATGTCCATCGCTGGCTTTTCCATCAACGTTATGTCCCTTCTGGCTTTAAGTTTGTCTGTAGGTCTCCTCATCGATGACGCTATCGTTGTGCGAGAGAATATCTTTCGACATCTCGAAATGGGAAAACCTCCGGTTCAGGCGGCTATCGAAGGAACAAAAGAAGTTCGTCTGGCTGTTATTGCAACCACGTTAACGGTAATTGCGGTTTTTGGCCCCATTGCATTTTTAAGCGGTATAGTAGGGCAGTTCTTTAAACAGTTCGGCTTAACCATCTGTTTTGCGATGTTGATCAGTTTATTTGATGCCTTAACCATCGCACCGATGCTATCTGCTTATTTTGCAGGTAAAGAAGATAAAGAACCAAAAGGTATCTGGGCCAACACAGTAGGTGTTCTTGTTAGAGGTTTTGGTCGCTTTCAGGATTGGCTTGAAGACATGTACGAGAAAGTTTTAGGCTTTACACTGCGTCATCCTCTTTTAATTATTGCCATGGCTATCTGTATCTTTGTTGGTAGTATTTTTGTTGTAAAACATGTTCCAAAAACCTTTTTGCCAGCTCAGGATTTTGGTGAATTTATGGTGTCTTTGGATTTGCCACAGGGTACGACTCTGGATGGAACAGCTAAAACAGCCCATGAGGTTGATGGTATCATCAGAGATTTTAAAGAAGTTCATGACACAACCATGGTTATCGGTAACGTGGATGGTGGTGCGAATGAAGCCAGCATCTATGTAAATCTTGTCAGCTCTAAAAAACGTAAAATGAATACAACCGACTTTAAAGCCATGGTGAGAGAAAAACTTAAACCATATGCTTCTGCAAAACCTGTTGTAAAAGACGTGGATGTTGTTGGAGGCGGTCAGCGTCCATTCAACCTGAATATTGTTGGAAATGATCTTGAACAGGTAGAAAAGGTCGCAAATGAGGTATTTGAAAGACTGAAGAAAAATCCGGCCTTATTGGATGTTGAGATCAGCTACAAACCTGGAAAGCCAGAGTTTCAGATTGCCTTAAATCCATATAAAATTCATACTTATGGATTAGCGTCGACAATGGTTGGTGGTGAATTAAGAACCCTTGTTGAAGGTGCTACTCCTGCTGTATTTAGAGAACGTGGTTTGGAATACGATATTCGTGTAAGACTTAAAGAAGATCAACGTGACGTTAAAGCAGGTTATGCCGCAACTTACGTACCTAACCTCAATAGAAACCTTGTACGTCTGTCTGATGTATCCGAAACAAAAAGCACAATCGGGCCATCTAATATCACGCGTCAGGATAGAGGCCGTTACATTCAGATTGCTGCAGATATCGCTCCTAACGGACCTGGTATCGGTGGAGCCATGGCTGACATCAAAAAAATGCTGGATAAAGACATGAAGCTGCCTGAAGGTGTTCACTATTCCTTCCAGGGACAAGCTGAAAACTTCCAGGAGCTGGGTCAAAACATGATGATTGCGGCCGGTCTTGGAATCCTGTTCATCTTTTTGGTTCTTGCCAGCTTATACGAATCCTTTGTTACACCGCTTACCATCATGCTTGTATTACCACTTGCGGCCTGCGGAGCCTTTATAGGTCTGTTTGTTGGCCACAAATCATTGGATATTTTCTCAATGATCGGGTGTATCATGCTCTTGGGTATTGCCACGAAAAACTCTATTCTTCTGGTGGATTACACGCATCAGCTGGTTGAAAAGGGCTATGATTATTCATCCGCCATTATCAAAGCCGGAAGAACCCGTTTACGTCCGATTCTGATGACAACCTTCGCCCTGATTGCCGGTATGATTCCAATCGCTATGGGATTAAACGAAGCCTCACGTCAACGTACCAGCATGGGTGTTGCGATTATCGGTGGGTTGATCAGCTCAACGCTATTAACCTTGTTGGTAGTTCCTGCAGCCTACTCGTACATCGAGCGTTTCAGACTATGGAGTTCAGGTATCTTAAAACGTATCTTTGTGGTGGATCATCAAAATACACCTGAAGAGCAATTGTTACTGGATAAAGAAGATTAGGATATAAAAAGCGAATGGCCCCGAAGAATAAACATCGGGGCCATTTTATTAAAGAAGATTAAAGTGAAGTTTCAGCAGAAGGGGTTATTTGTTGGGCGTTTAAAGCAGCCAGGGTAGTTGCTTCAATTGTTTGTACGGCTGGATCTGTTGTTGTTGACGTTGTTGAATCATCAGACGCTGCTGCTTCTGGTTTTTGATGAACATGATGATGGTGATGATGATGCTTATGAGCCTGTTGAGGTTTTTCAGCAAAAAAAGTATCCAAAAGTTTTTTACGCTGGTCTTGTGAAATTGTTCCGTTTGCAACGGCATTATCCAAAACGTCTACGATGCTGTGAAATGGAATAGCTCCAGATGGCGGTGTATCCGGCCCGTTTTGAGTTTGAGATACTTTTGATAATACATCAGCAAAAACAAGATCAGAACCTGATTTGTCTGTAGTACTGCTACTGGAAACCTTACTGCTTATGTTGACACTGTTAATACTGTTAACTGAACCTGCTGACGCGCTCATACCTCTATCCTCCATCATATAAAATAGTTTTTTAACTAACTGTTAGACACTAAGGAATCGGAGGTTGTTCCGTATAAAATTGTATCTATTTTAAACGGTATATTTGTGCAGCAGTGTTTCGATTTTTGCTGGCAGTTTTCTTTTTGTATGACTGGCTTTATCCAGGCAGACGTGAACCGTTTTGGCTTTGCCGGCCAGAGTTCCATCTTCTTTATGAATGTTGTAGCTGATTTCAAACGATGTTTCACCGATTCTTGAAATCCAAAGTGATACGGTAATCGGATCTCCAACATGCAAAGACGACATATAATCTGACTCTGCGTGAACAATCACAAAGATAAAATCTTCTTTTGTAAATAAATCCTGAAAGGTAAGGCCTTCATGTGCCATCATGCTTTCAAAGGCATCGTGGGCAAATCTGAACTGGCTTCCGAAATATAAAATTCCTGCGGCATCCGTATCGTACATTCTTACAAAAAGTTTTTGGGTAAACATTTGTTTTTCCTTTCAATTTAATGGTTTTTTTGTTACACTCTTAGCTCTATAATTCTGGGCTGCCTGTGCTGCTACAACTATTCGCTGTGAGGGACTATTGTGATTGAACAACATAAATTAAGAAACATTGCTATTATTGCACACGTTGACCATGGAAAGACAACTCTTGTGGATCAGTTGTTTAAACAAAGTGGTTTGTTTAGAGACAACCAGGTTGTTGAAGAACGTATGATGGATTCCATGGATCTTGAACGTGAACGTGGTATTACTATTGCTGCGAAAAACGGGTTATTTAGATATAAGGATCATGCCGTTAATATTATCGATACTCCAGGCCACGCGGATTTCGGCGGTCAGGTTGAACGTGTTTTAAGAATGGCTGATGCGGCACTTCTGCTTGTTGATGCGGCTGAAGGTCCAATGCCTCAAACCTATTTTGTACTTAAAAAAGCGTTAATGCTTCAACTTCCGGTTTTGGTGGTTATTAATAAAATTGATAAACCAGCTGCCCGTACGGATTGGGTTCTGGATCAGGTTTTTGATCTGTTTGTAAAATTGAATGCGCCAGATCATATTTTAGATTTTCCTGTGATTTATGCATCTGCAAAAAATGGATTTGCAACCACAGATCCATCTATCGAATCGTCTACATTAGAGCCTCTTTTTGATAAAATTATTGACTTTGTTCCATCACCAAAAGGCGATCCTGAAGCTCCAATTCAGTTATTGGTAAGCTCGTTAAGCTATTCCTCATTTTTAGGTCGTCTGGCTATTGGAAAAATCACATCAGGACAATTAAAAACAAACCAAAATGTTGTTGTAACGTCTGATGGCGGTGTTACATTGAAGCCTGCAAGAATTACAAAAATTTACCGTTTTGAAGGTAATGATAAAAAAGAAACAGATTCTGCCGGAATTGGCGAAATCGTGTCTATCGCTGGTATCGAAGATATTACGGTAGGAGACACCGTTACGGATCCTCAAAATCCTCTTCCTTTGGAAAATATTGGTATAGATCCTCCAACCATTTCCATGAACTTCTTACCAAACGACTCCCCATTTTCAGGTAGAGAAGGCGAGTTTGTTACATCCCGTCATATTAAAGACCGTTTGATGCGTGAAATTTTATCGGATGTGGCCTTGAAAGTTGAAGATTTAACCGATGCTCCAGGCTTTAAAGTATCTGGAAGAGGCGAGCTGCATTTATCAATTCTGATTGAAACCATGCGCCGTGAAGGATACGAGCTTCAGGTTACTCGTCCGAAAGTTATTTTCAAGGTTGAAGACGGCAAACGTCTTGAGCCTTATGAAGAGCTTGTTGTAGACGTAGCCGAAGATTACATGGGCCGTGTTATTGAAAATCTTGGTGGCCGTAAAGGTCAGCTTCTGGAAATGCATCAGGAAAACGGCATGGTGCGTTTGAAGTATAAAATCCCAACCCGTGGTCTTTTAGGATTCAAAGCCGAGTTTATGACAGATACCAAAGGTATGGGTGTTATGAACTACGTGTTTGCCGAATACAGTGATTACGCCGGCGAACTGAAAAACCGTAAAAAAGGTGTATTAATCGTTAAAGAAGAATGTGAAACGGTTGGTCACGCGTTATTTAACCTTCAGGAACGCGGAACCTTATTTATTGGGCCAGGCGAAAAAGCGTATGGTGGTATGATTTTAGGTGAAAACTCTCGTGAAGATGATATGGTTGTTAACCCTGGAAAAGGTAAAAAACTGACGAATATCCGCTCTTCAGGTGCTGATGAAGCGATTACACTGACTCCTCCTACCCTGATGAGTCTTGAAAACTGCATTGCCTTTATCAATGATGACGAACTTGTTGAAATTACCCCAGAATCTATTCGTTTACGTAAAGTATACTTAGATGAAAACGACAGAAAACGGTATTCAAAGTCTTTTTAAGACCTTTGTCTTACTAATCTTAGGATTTTTTATGATGACAACTCCTGTGGACGCTAAAGACCAACTGGCAACATTTGCCGGAGGCTGTTTCTGGTGTACACAGGCGGCGTTTGATAATATCAATGGCGTAAAAGAGGTTTTCTCGGGATACACGGGTGGCCACATTCTGAATCCGACCTACGAGCAGGTTTGTTCGGGGAAATCAGGCCATGTTGAAGCGATTCAAATACGTTTTGATCCTGCGAAAACTACGTTTGAAGCCTTGCTTCAGGTGTTTTGGAATAACATCGATCCAACAGATGCTGGTGGACAATATGCTGATAGAGGCCATCAGTATATAACCGTTGTGTATTATCATACTGAAAAACAAAAACAGATTGCTGAACAATCTAAAAAAAATCTTGAGAAAAAATTAGGTCAACCTGTAAAAACCCTGATTTTACCTGCAGCTGCTTTTTATAAAGCTGAAGACTATCATCAAAATTATCACTTAAAAAATCCGTTACGCTACAACATGTACAAACATGGCAGCGGCAGACCAGAAAAATAAGCTATTTTTTCTTAAGCCAGAAAAAGTATTCCTGATTACCTTTTGTGCCTGTAATAGGGGAGAAACAGGTTTTTACACAGGTAAATAAAGGTGAAAGTGTCTCTCTGACACGATTAATAATCAGCTGTTGGGTTTCTGGATCTTTCACAATTCCACCTTTTCCAATTTCAGAACGTTCAGCCTCAAATTGAGGTTTAATCAAAATAACAAAATCTGTTTCTGGTAATGTAAACGGAATAAGTGCCGGTAAAACTTTTGTGACACTGATAAATGAAACATCCATCACAACCAAAGAAATATGTTGTCTATCTTCAGAAAAAACAGGCGATTTTTCAGTTGCTTTTTCAAGATCAGACGGCGTATATGTACGAGCATTTGTACGTTCCAGTAAAAATAAATTTGGATTTTGCCGGATTTTATGATCAAGCTGTCCGTAGCCTACATCAATCCCAAACACTGATTTTATTCCGTTTTGAAATAAATAATCCGTAAAACCTCCGGTGGAGATGCCTACATCCATGGCAATTTTTCCGGCAATATCAATATCAAATTCCGAAAAAGCACCTTCAATTTTATTGCCGCCACGGCTGACATATTTTGGGAAGTCATTGAGAAGCCGAATTGTTGCCGATGTGCTGACCTGTGTCCCGCATTTGTCCTGTTTAATATCATCCACAAGAACTTGCCCGGCCATAATCACGAACTGAGCTTTTTCCCGTGTAAGTGTGGGGAACTGTTCCAGAACAGCTTTATCCAGACGGATTTTTGAACTAGGCTTTTTGGAGTGGGGCATATTTGGATAGCAGTTTTTTGGTTCCAATGGAGAATGTCACGATAAGGGTTGTACTGTCACCCTCACCTTCAACTTTTTCTATAACACCTTTTCCCCATTGGGAATGTATAACTTCTTCGCCTGCCGTATAGGTTTGTGTGGCAGCGGCAGAGGGCTGAGCCGTTTTTTGTTTAGAGCTGTAATGGCCAGCAGTAAATATGGATTTATTCATAAATGTAGGTAATGGCGATGTTGTAAATTCTTTCGGAATTTCATCCAAAAACCGTGATGGAGCGTTATTCCAGACTTCTCCAAAAATTAAACGACGTTTTGCAGAAAGCAGAATCAGTTTCTTTTTTGCCCGAGTCATGCCGACGTAACAAAGCCGTCTTTCTTCTTCCAGGCCTTTGGGATCGAGGGTTGATTTATAGTGAGGCAACAATCCTTCTTCCAGTCCTGGCATAAACACCACGTCAAATTCCAATCCTTTAGCATTATGCATGGTCATGAGGGTTACAGCATTGGGAACTTCTTCGGTTTCGTCTAATTCGGAAATAAGCGATACATTTGTTAAAAAGATGCCCAGATCAATTTCTTCTTCACGGGCTACAGCAATTAATTCCTGGATATTTTCAATACGGTCTTCCAGTTTGCTGTCTGGCGCCAACGCATGTAGATAGCCCGTTTTTTCCAGGATCAATTCTATGGTTTTTGAGATTTTGTCACTTTCAAGCGCTTCGTATTGTATTCGAATATCATTGATATCTTTAAAGAATTGTTTAAGGGCACTTTGACATTTTGGTGTAACCGGAAGTTCATGTGAATCAACCAGTTCCTGTATGGTTTTACCTGTTTTTTGAGAGGCTTCCAGAATTTTTCCAACAGAGGTATCTCCAATTCCACGAGTAGGGACATTAATGACTCTTGCAAAGGAAAGTTGATCGTTAGGGTTATGAATAAGTCTTAAATAACCAACCATATCTTTGATTTCTGCTCTGGAGAAAAATTTTAAACCGCCTACAACACGATAAGGGATTCCTGACGTCATTAATGCTTCTTCTATCACTCGGCTTTGACCGTTGGTTCTATAAAGGACAACCATTTCGGAATAGGGGATTCCAGGAGTTAATTTTTCAATTTCCTGGGTAATCTTTTTAGATTCCCAATGCTCGTCAGAAACCGAATGGATAAGAATAGGCTCACCATCACCGTTTGAGGTCCACAATTTCTTTTCACGTCGGGTCTGGTTGTTGCTGATTAAGGCATTGGCTGCATTCAAAATGGTTTGAGTCGAGCGATAGTTCTGTTCTAATAAAATAACCTCACTTAGCGGATAATCCTGCTCAAAATTGAGGATGTTTTGGATATTGGCACCACGCCACGAGTAGATATTTTGATCAAAATCACCTACAACTGTCAGATTTTTATAACGCTCTGATAGGTGACGAATAAGTTTGTATTGTGTGGTGTTGGTATCCTGGTATTCATCAACCAAAATAAAGCTGAAGCGTTCCTGATATTTTTCCAAAACAGCCGGATGATTTTCAAAAAGATCCACAACAAAATTAATCATATCGTTAAAATCTACAAGCTGATTAATTTCCAAACGAAGCTGATAATAACTGTAAATAGTGATGATTTTTTCATCAAGACGCAACGATTGTGCCTGTTTTTGAGCTTGTACAGGGTTGATGTGCTGATTCTTTAAGTTTTGAATATGATACAGAATATTGGAGGGAGGAAATACTTTTTCGGATAAATTCATTTCCTTAAGCAGTTGTTTGATTAATCGAACCTGATCGGTTGTATCGCAGATTCCAAACGAACGGGACCGTCCAAGGTGATGAAAATCGTTTCTAAGCACCTCTGCACAAAAAGAGTGAAAGGTTCCTACAAACGGTTGTTTAGATTCAGGAAGCAGTGAATGAACACGCTCTTTCATTTCTTTTGCGGCTTTATTCGTAAACGTGATAGCCAAAATATGATCCGGCGTTACGCCCATTTCTTTGATTAAATAAGCGATTTTTCGGGTTAAAACCGTTGTTTTTCCTGAACCGGCGCCGGCAATAATAAGCAGAGGATTCCCAAAATGGGTAACAGCTTTTACTTGTTGAGGATTAAGGTTATGAAATAAATCAGTCATGCTGGGTAAGCTCCGTTAAGAAACGTTCCGGGGTTAATAATTCAGGGAGACGTTTGGCTTCTTTGTTTTTTGGATAATAAATGTAAACCGGGACACCATTACGGCCATATTTGCGCAGTGCAAGCGTAATGGTTTCATCTTGATTTGTCCAATCCGCTTTAAATAGATCAACGTGATTTTTTTTCAGAAAATCAACCACTTCTGGATTGGATAATGTGGTTTTTTCGTTTACCTGACAGGTCAGACACCAGGACGCTGTAAAGTCTATAAATACAGCATGACCCAATTTTCTGGAGGTTTCAATAGCCGATTCTGAATAGGGTTTCCAGTTTAGCTCAGAGTGTTGTTTAAACGCAGGAAGTGGAATGTGAAGCTGCTGTGCAAGAATCCCCAATAACCATAACGTGGTTAAAAATAGTGGAATAGCAAGAATTTTTTTCAGCGTGATCATCCATGCCCCAGGTTTGGGTAATTTTGTTTTCCAGGCTGGAATATAGCCTAATACTAAAAAAGGAAAGGCCATGCCTAATCCAAGGCTTGAAAAGATTAAAAAGACGATAAAAGGAGGTTGAAGGACAGCAATTCCAATGGCTGCTCCCATAAAAGGTGCCGTACAAGGTGTTGCCACGATGGTTGCCAGAACGCCGGTAAAAAACGCTGCTGTAAGACCCTGTTTTTGAGAAGTTGCCTGTCCAAGCCGTGTAAATCCCAATCCAATTTCAAAATATCCCAATAAATTTAATCCAAGTATACAGAAAAGTAAGGCTAACCCGCCTACAATCCAGGGTGATTGCAGCTGAAATCCCCATCCTAATTCTGTTCCAAACGCTTTAACCGTTAAAATGATAGCTGTTAATATCCAAAAACTGACTAAAATACCACCTGTATACGCCAAGGTTTCTTTTGATTCTTTAAGCTGTAGCAGTTTTAGCGATAGAACGGGAAGCACGCAAGGCATTAAATTGAGTAATAATCCTCCTAAAAAAGCCAGCATAATGGCTGTTAAAGCCTGAATGAGCGTGTTTTGAGTGTGGTGATGATGTGTGAGTAACTCAAATTGGGGATTTGTTGAGGCGGTTTCCGAAACCGGAAGTGTTAGCGATACAGTGCTGTGTTGAGGAATGCAGGTTTCTTTACATACCAGCCAGCTTAATTCTGCATTGAGCGTGACGTTTTGATTGGTTTTGAGGTTTTTATCCGGAGTTATAATGGCTATAAATGAGACGTCTTTATCGTAACCATATTGTGTTAATCCGCTGGTTTTAAAGGTTTTATGCGGGGGGAAAATGAGTTTTGATACTGTAAATCCATCTGGAAGTGTCCAGTTGATCTGTAAAGGTTTTCCAATATCTCCGGGATTTTCAGCATAGGTATGCCAGCCTGGATTTAAACTGATATAAATGGCTACTTTAAAAGGTTTTCCGGGTACTATTGCTTCTGTTTCTGCTACAAGATTGCTGTTGCTGACCTGTTTGGCTGCAAAAAATGATGTGCCATTCAGCTGTGTGCAAAGGAAAAAAACAGCCAGAAAAAACACAGAGAGGTACGGTTTTATTTTGTTTATCATAGAGGTAAAAGCCTAGGTGTTTTTTATAGAAAGACTGTTAAATACACTCGATACATAAGGAAACGGATCAGCTGTAATAGGCATTAAATAGGTGTTTTGGTTCATTTGTTTTGCCAGTTGGACCAAATCGGAACCTAATACCTGATTGTAGTCTTCTGTGATATTGAAATCAGGTGGAAATACAACGTTGTTTCTTGTTTTCCAATAGTTAAGGGATTTTTCGGTATAAACCGGCGAAATCCCTAGAAAAATATCTGTAGATGTGAGTTGTTCCAGATAAATTTCAGCAAGTCTGACATCGAAAAAAGGTTGGGTAAAAAATCCGTCTGCTCCGGCATCTGTTTTTTCTTTACAGTAGGCCAGTTCGTCTTTTAGGGATTGTCTGTATGGATCCAACGCTGCATAGATTTTTAAGGATGGACATGTCTGTTTTAAGTGTGAAATAAGGGCACAGGGTCTGATATCAAACTGCTCTCTGTCTTCGGGAGGTGCATCTCCGCTTACAATCAAAATGGATTTTAAGCCGTGCTGAACAAGATCCTTAACGATTTCAGTAATAGCCTCAACAGGTCTATCAATGCTACGAATATGAGGAACAGCAAAAATACCTTCGTTAAGCAGCTGTTTGGCCATATCAAAGCTTCTGTTTGGCAACCTCAGGACATCCGGGATATTTATACCGTTGATGGATGTCATCTGTGAGGTAAGCCGTTTGGCGTCGGATATCAGGCTGGGAATATCTCTGGGGACGAGTTCAACTAAGTTCATTGTCTTCATACTATAACATGTTAGGATAAAAGTTATGAAGAATGTTTCCTTGTGTATGGATATTGGCGGCACAAAAATTGCTTATGGATTATTTCAGCAGAACACACTTGTGTATAACCATGAGAAAAAGGCAGAAAAAGGGTTAACTGCTTTAAGTCGTGTGATAAAAACGATTGAGGAAGACTGTCAGGCTATTGCGAAGAAAAACCACTGGATTCTGGATTCTGTTGTACGCATTGGGGCTCCAGGAAAACTGATTGGGACAGAGGCCTGTGTAATTGAACCTGGCTCTGCAAAAAACTTAGGCATTTATCCTGAAGAATTTGATAATCTGAACTGGAAAACCTGGATACAAACCTCCCTCGATAAACCCATTGATGTTGCTGTTTTTAATGATGCCCTGTGTCAGTGCAGAGGTGGAATTGAACAGTTAAAGTCGTTAAAAATGTATGAGGATTTTTTTCGGAATAAAAAACTGGCCTACATTGGTCCTGGAACTGGTTTAGGCGGAGCTTTGGCTGTTTGTGATGAAACCGGATATCCTAAGTTTTATTCGGATGGGCATATTTTCGATATCATGTTGGATGGAAAAATGGCGGAGGATGAGCTGTCAGGCAGGGCATTTTATGAAAAAACGGGTCATCATGCGTCAGAGCTGGTTGCATCTGATATGCCGGTTTTAGATGAAATGGGGCGTACAATGGCATCCGTGATGATGAGGTTATACTCGGGACAAGTTGAAAAACGTAATGGTCAGTCTCAATGGTCGACTTCGGTTTTAGACACAGTAAAGGACACAGATTTATTTTTAATTGGTGGAAGTCTGGGCACGGCTCCAGATTTATCACCCCCAATTTTAAGTTCATGTACGCATTATCTAAAGCAGGTTTTTAATGATAGAATGCCGTTTTCGTTGATCAAAATCCCCAATCCAAAAAAAGCAGCACTTTTAGGTGCCTTATTATTAGCAGAAAGGCCATTGTTATGAAAAAAATGATTATGATTTTATGTTTGTTATGTCTGGGTATCGGACAGAATTTGTTTGCCCAGTCCAATCCTCATGTTTATATTTTGTGCTATCACACGTTTTTAGGAAAACCCTCTGTTTATACGGATTTTTCAACAGCTGAATTAAGAAAGCAGCTTCAGGATTTGAAAGATAATGGATTTACTTTTGTTCAGTTTAAAGACGTCTTGTCTCAAAAAGTGAAAGGGAAGAAAAATATTTTGGTGATTGTTGATGATGGAAACATTAGCACTTATCCAGCCTATAAAGAGGTGTTTAAACCCATGGGAATCAAGCCAATGATTGCGCTTTATCCCGGAATTTTAAATACCCGTTCATTTGCTTTGAAGTGGACACAGATCAAGGACATGCAGGACTATGGCTGCGAAATTGCATCTCATGGTTACTTTCATATGTATTTTTCTGAAAAGTATTTTAAAGAGCATCCAAAAGAGTTTAACGATGAGATTTTTAGATCAAAAGCTGAACTTGAGAAAAATCTAAATACCAAGGTTACATTAATTGTGTATCCGTTTGGTGTAAGCAGTGATATCGCCAAACAAAAAATCAAAGAAGCCGGTTACAGCTTTGCCTTTGGCTTAACACAAAAACCAATGCTTGTTCCTGTACAGAAAAACGATGCCCTTGATCTTCCACGTTACATGTTAACGCGATCAGCCGCACAGTCTATTCTGTCATCGATTAAACATCAGGCAAATTTACCTGACTAAGGTTTAACGTTTATTGGGTGTAGTTATTTTGCTATGCCCAATATCATTTAAAACTTCAATGGCTTCCTGAATATAAATATCTTTGGAGATGTTTTTATGCCATTCGTTTTGCTTGTCTATGCTGTCTTTTGGCAGTTTTTCGCTAATACTGGCTGTTGCAATCAACGATTGTGTTTCAAGCTTTTTTAACGCATCTTTTTGAGATTTGATATATTCCTGATCGTCCCAAATTTTCTTTACATGAAGAACAATAGTGCTTTCATCCTGCTGTGTTTTAAGACGTTTTGCTGTTTCACTGATGACTTTGAACGCTTTGTTATCCGCAATTCTAGCCTGGCTTTTTGCTTTTAAGGTCGTGATGTTTACCGTATCTGTCCACATGGCTATGTTTAGAGGTTCAATCGTATCCCAAGGCAAAGAACGGGTTAATGTTCGTTCACCACTGTTGATGTTTTCATACGAGTCAGGCAATACGATATCAGAGCTTACGCCTTTATATTGAGTGGATCCACCATTAATTCTATAAAACTTTTGAATGGTTAATTTTAAAGATCCCAAAGGTTTTGCAAAAAATAAAGGATAGGGAAGTCTGTCATCCAAATTGATTAAAGTTTGAACAGTTCCTTTTCCAAAGGTATGTTTGCTTCCAACGATGATGGCGCGTTTGTAATCCTGCAACGCTGCTGCCAGAATTTCAGAGGCTGATGCGCTGAACTCATTAACCAGCACAACCAATGGTCCTGTATATTCGATAGACGGATTTGGATCCTCAAGAATCTGACGCTCATCTTCTTTGTTTCTTACCTGAACAATAGGGCCGTTTTTAATAAACAGTCCCGACATTTTAATAGCATCATCAAGGGCACCCCCAGAATTATTTCTTAAATCCAGTATAATTCCAACGACACCGGCTTTTAATAGTTTATCAATTTCTTTTTTAACATCATCCGACGAATTTCTGGCTTTTTTGTCGTTAAAGTTTCTATAGAAAACAGGTAGGTAAATATAACCGTAGCGGCCTTCTTTTCCCTTGATTTTAACAACGGCTGATTTCGCGTAAGTTTCTTCCAGAACAACCACATCTCGGGTAATGGCAATCGTCATCATTTCACCGTGAGGTTTCTGAACGATTAGTCTGACAATCGTTCCTTTTTTACCACGGATCAACTTTACCGCATCGTTTACGCGCATACCTGCTACATCAACAAAATCGGCATTTCCCTGAGCTACTTTTAAAATCTTGTCATCAGCCTTTAAATCTTTTTGTTTCCAGGCTGGTCCACCCACAACAATACTGTTAACTTTGATAGAGCCTTCTTCTTCTGTAAGAACCGCACCGATTCCTTCAAGTGTTCCTGTCATGGAAATATCAAAGTTTTCCTTATCTTCAGGTGGCAGGTAGTTCGTATGTGGATCAAACTGATTACTGATAGAGCTGAAATAATGCGCCAGCTTATCTTTGCGTTTTTCTTTTTTCTGGATACTAAACCACTGTTTTGTTTCTTTTTTTACTTTTTCCCTGGCTTTTTTCTCAAGTACTGGATCTATCTTTTTTAGCTGAGCTATATTTGTTTTTCCTTTTGTCTGGGCCGAATTAATATAATGTAAAGCGGCCTGATAGGTGAGCTGTCTATTCCAGAACTCTTTTAATTCTTCTTCATTTTTAGGGAAGCTTCGTTTTTTAGGATCAGTTTCAAATGTTTTTTGAGAAAGTAAATCAAGTGGTTTGCTTAAAATCTCATTTGTATAGTCTTCCATTTGAATCACGCGTTTGTCATAAATCTTATAAATATCTTCAAAGAAAGCGGTGCTGCCTTCTTTTAATTCATCATCAACAAGTTCTTCATAGGGAGATAAATAACGGATATCTTCCTGAGTAAACACACGTTTAAGTGGATCAAGCTCTTCAAAGATTCCTGTAAAGGCTTTTTTTGAAAACTCATTATTTAGTACAGTGTTTGAATAGTGACCTTCTTCAAGAAGCTCGGACAATTCCTTGGACAAAACCAGTTCCTTACTAAAGGTAAGTCCTAAAATAAAAGGCGTAATGCACATAACCCCAATAAGACACAGTGCAACTTTATATTTTTTGAATAGCATGAGTTTACTTTAGATCATTTATAAAAAGGATGCAATCGCCTGATTTAATTTGGATTTATTTTTAGTAAAAGTGGGAATAACGGGCTTATAAATGATAAGAAACATGGGGGATGTTTTATGTCTTTTCTACAAGATTCCGGTATAAAATTTCAGTCTAAAATTCCTGGGGTTGGTAACTGGGTTCCGATATCGGGACAAACGACCACGTCGTCCTTAACTGAAAAATCTCTTCAGGCGTATTCCAAATCATTTCAGCAGGCTACCTGTTCGGATAGTTTGTTGAAATCAACGTTTACGATTCAAAAAGGTGTTTTATCCAGTCTTGCGTCAGAACTTAAACGTGAAAATCAGCCCGTAATAAATGCTATGGCTGGAAAGATACAGGCGGGGAAATTAAATCTTAATCCTACGCTTGAAAAGCTGATTAAAGCATACTCCGCAGATATGTCAGGTACGTCTCCAACCTTAGAGCTTACACCGTATGAATCACGTTTGTTTGAAGGATTATTGCCTCATAGTGCGACTGTGGCTATTGGAACATCACAAGTGGCCTTCCAAGACGATTTATCAGGTTCATTGGTTAAAGGGCGTGACTTTGATACTTTTTCTATGGGTCAAGTCCATTTTGTAAAACCTTCGGTAGAACTTCAAGGTGCTGATCTTACACGACTTGAAGCCAGAGGCTTAAAAATCTTTGATAACGTGACACAGGCCTTGTCATCACAAGAAAGCGCCACGTTGCCTTTTGTTCTGTTTAAAGCGGATGAGAGTATTCCTGGTTTTGTTCAAAACTCACAGGATCAAACGTCACAGCTGGCTGTTAATTATAACGGTGAGACTTTTATGCTGGTAAAAATGGGTACGGAATTTGGGATTATGATTCCAAACAAGCTGGATGATTCAAAGCCTGATAAATTTGTTCGGCTAGAGAATCTTGTTACGCAACGGTTAGGTACAGATCATGTGGAAGAGTCTGTTGCAGATCATATTGGAAGAGGCCCTTTGCCATCTTTGCCTTATGAAGATGTGTCCGGGTATCGACCTTTAGGTATAGTTACTGGGCCATCCTATGAATATGGTAATGTTGAACCTCTAAATAGCAACACAACTGACTTCTAAATTATGATGTTTTTTTAGCCAGTTTTAATAAGCCAGCTAGTTGTTCTGGTGATAAAACTTCTGATAGAGAATACACATTATTTAAAACGTCATGTTTCCCTTTTTGTTTGAGGGCTATAAATTCCTGTTGGAGATTTTGCATAAGACCATTATCTGGAACACCGTTATTGTCCTGACGATTAATGGATGAGCGTAAATCTCCTATTTGTTTTTTGATGTTTTGTTCGATATCAAGATTTTTGGAATCGAGGGTGTTAAGTTTGTCCAGTTGTTCGGTTGTAATATTTAAAGTTTTGATGGTTTCAGGATCCGATAAAAGTTCTCGGAATGTATTGGTTAAGGATTCAAGACCAGTTTCAGGGTTTAATTGAGGGTTTGTAACATCACCTGGCGTTGTATACTGGCTGTTAATTTGATTTTTTGTCAGTAATTTACCTTGGGCATCCTGAAGTTGAGATTGAAAACTTTTAGCAAGCGTTGAGCTTAATTCTGTGCCAAAATCACCTTCTTCATCAGATGTGCCACCGTTAACATTGCTGTATAAGCTACTATAATCCGAATTGCCAAGGCCGCCTATGGAAAAACTCATGTTATTCTCCCTGAGTTAAGTTTGTTATCTATGTGGGTTATCGAAAATTTCGTAAAAAGTCATGTATGGAATATTCTAAATATGTTGAAGCTGCTCACGGTAGCGTTTGATGGTGGTCTCAAGGCCAAGATATAAAGCGTCTGCAATCAGGGCGTGACCAATGGAAACTTCATCTAAAAAGGGAACATGCTGAGCGAAATATTTTAAATTTTGAAGACTAAGATCATGTCCCGCATTGATGCCAAGTCCAAGACTGTTGGCGAGTTTTGCGGCTTTTGTATAAGGTGAAACGGCTTCAGCCGGGTTGATTTCGAATTCTTTGGCATAGGCTTCTGTATACAGTTCAATGCGATCTGTGCCTGTTTCTGCGGCTTTTTCGATAAGTTTTGGAACAGGATCTATAAATATGGATGTTCGAATACCGGCATTTTTGAAAACAGCGATTGTCGCCTTAAGATACTCAAGCTCGTTGATGGTGTCCCAGCCATGATCTGATGTTAGTTGATCTGTAGCATCGGGGACAAGTGTGACTTGTGTGGGTTTAACATCCAGTACCAGCGAAATAAATTTGGATTCTTTTGGGTTTCCTTCAATATTAAATTCGGTTTTTACCCTTTTCTTTAATATATAGACGTCGGCGTATCGGATGTGGCGTTCGTCGGGGCGGGGGTGAACGGTTATACCTTGTGCTCCGAATTTTTCGCAATGTTCTGCGGCCAGATGTAAATCGGGGGTATTTCCATGCCTGGTGTTGCGAAGTGTTGCAATTTTATTGATGTTTACACTGAGTTTTGTCATAGCGATGCTATAAAGTTTCTTATAATTACCCGATGTTGTCTATATCTTGTGTATTTTTGATGGAAAACTCTATAAAAATAATGATGTTTTTGTATTTTTAATTTTGAGGGTTTAAAAATCGATTTATTTTTGATAAAATTTGATTAATTTTGATTAAGAGGGTTTAAAAATGCCTAAAAAAACTATAAATGGTGCAGAAGCTTTAATTAAATCGTTAGAAAAAAAAGGTGTGGAGTATATTTTTGGATATCCAGGCGGAGCAGCCATTCCAATCTTTGATGCTCTTGTAGATTCCAAAATAAAATTGATCCTGGTGCGTCACGAACAAGGTGCCGTCCATATGGCTGATGGCTATGCTCGCGTAACGGGAAAACCCGGTGTGGCTCTTGTTACAAGTGGTCCTGGTGCTACTAACACAGTTACAGGAATTTTAACCTCCATGATGGATTCCATTCCCGTTATCGTTTTAACCGGTCAGACGATCACAAGTGCATTAGGAAAAGATGCGTTTCAGGAAGCTGATGTTTTTGGGATTACCGCTCCAATCGTTAAACATAGCTATCTTGTAAAGCAATCGGATGATATTCCTCGTATTGTTGAGGAATCGTTTCATATCTGTAGTACAGGAAGACCTGGCCCTGTTTTAATTGATTTGCCTAAAGATATAACCAGTGCACCTTGTACAGCTTCTTTAGATAATATAGAAATGGATATTCCAGGCTATTCATTTCCTACGCATGCACCTAAAAAAGATGTGGCGTTGCTTGCTTCCTATCTTAAAAAATCACGAAAGCCGTTGTTGCTTGTTGGTCATGGGGCCATGATTGCAAAAGCGGGTAAGGAAGTTATGGCGTTGGCCGAAACCCTGCAGGCGCCTGTTGTATCAACTTTACTTGGAAAGGGTGTGTTTCCAGAAAACCATCCGCTTTGTATGGGATTTTTAGGGATGCACGGAACAGCCTACGCCAATAAGGCCGTGGAACATTGTGATTTGATTTTCTCTATCGGGTCACGTTGGGATGACAGAATTACTCCGGCGAATATTGAAAAATTCTGTCCAACGGCTGTGAAGCTGCACATCGATATCGATCCGGCTGAAATCAATAAAATAGTGAATCCTCATGCCAGTGCAGTAGGAGATGCTAAATTAATTCTTCAGGATTTGTTACCTCTTATTGAACCTCAACCTACAAAAGAATGGGTTAAATTCTGTCAGAACAATAAAAAGAAATATCCATTATCTTATAAAATTCATGGTGGGCTTAAAGCTCAACACGTTATTGATGAACTGTATAAACTAACAAAGGGCGAGGCCATTGTTACAACAGACGTAGGGCAGCATCAAATGTGGGCGGCCCAGTTTTACAGATCTCATTTAACCGATTCCTGGCTGTCGTCAGGTGGTGCTGGAACAATGGGTTATGGGTTTCCTGCTGCTATTGGTGCTCAGTTTGGAGACAAAAAACGGCAGGTTGTTGCGATTGTAGGTGATGGCGGATTCCAAATGACTCTATTTGAATTGTCCACGGCTGTTATCCATAAGCTTCCTGTGAAAATTTTAATCATTGATAACAAATATTTGGGGATGGTCAGACAGTGGCAGGATCTGTTTTATGACGGACGTTTGTCTGGTGTAGATCTGGACGGAAATCCTGATTTTGTGAAACTTGGAGAAGCTTACGGTTTAAAAGGATTTAGAATTAAGCGTCCAGCCGATATTAAAAAAATTCTAAGTAGAGCCTTGGCCTATAATGATGGACCTTGTATTATTCACGCTGAAGTTGTGAAAGAAGATAATGTATTTCCCATGATTCCTGCGGGCGGAGCCGTAACCGATATGATTATCGAGGCGCCAAAAGGCAAGATGGAAAAACCCAAAGGAAGCACCTAGGAGAGTATAATGACAGTTTTAAAACGTTCTCAGGATAATATTCATACCATTAGTCTTTTAGTGGCCAATAAACCAGGTGTTTTGGTGAGAGTGTCTCTTATTTTTTCAAGACGTGGATTTAACATCGAATCGCTGGTTGTATCGCCGACGCAAAATGATCAGTTTTCACGGATGACGATTACGGCCACCGGCGATAAAAATACATTGGAACAAATTATAAAGCAGGCTGCAAAACTGGTAGACGTGGTGCATGCCAGCGAACATGTGAAGCAAAACACCGTAGAAAAAGAACTTGCTTTGATAAAAGTAAAAGCCCCAGCTGAAAAACGTACGGAAATTCTACAGGTGATTCAGCATTTCGAGGCGGAAACTGTTGATTTATCGCCAAGTTCTCTGGTACTTCAAGTTACAGGAAGTACGGAAAAGCTGGATGCCATGCTGATCATGCTGGATCCTTATGGCCTTCTGGAAGTTGTACGTACAGGAAAAATTGTAATGGCCAGAGGAAAGGAGAAAACCTAGTGCCCGGAAGCTCCTTTGGACGATTATTTACGCTGTCTACATTCGGTGAAAGCCATGGTGCCGGTTTGGGCGTTGTGGTTGATGGTGTTCCTCCTTTATTAGAAATTTCTGAGGCCGATATCCAAAAAGAACTGGATAGACGCCGTCCAGGTCAAAGCTCGGTAACAACTCCTCGGAATGAGGCGGATCAGGTTGAAATTCTTTCAGGTGTGTTTGAAGGTAAAACGACAGGAGCTCCTGTTGCCTTATTGATTCGAAATACCAACCAGCAATCTAAAGATTATTCTGCGCTTAAAGATGTATTCAGACCCGGCCATGCGGATTTTTCGTTTTTGCAAAAATATGGGTTTAGAGATCATCGCGGAGGAGGACGTTCTTCGGGACGGGAAACAGCGGCTCGGGTTGCTGCCGGGGCGATTGCAAAAAAGGCCTTGGATAAACTGGGAGTAAGCATTATTGGATACACGGTTGAAGTAGCCGGAATTCGTGCCGAAACCATTGATTTTCAAGAGATAGAACGTAATATCGTACGGTGTCCTGATGCTGTTAAAGCCGCTGAAATGATAGAAAAAATTGAAGAAGCCAAACTGCAGCACGATTCCTTAGGCGGTATTGTCGAAGCGGTTGTAACTGGCTGTCCTATTGGGTTGGGTGACCCTGTTTTTGATAAACTGGATGCCGTTTTATCTCATGCGTTGATGTCTATTGGAACCATCAAAGGTATCGAGTTTGGTGATGGTTTTGCCGCCACACGCAAAAAAGGATCTGAAAACAATGATGGGTTTGTGAGTAAAGACGGTAAAATCGGTACAAAAACCAATCATGCTGGCGGGATTTTAGGCGGCATTTCCACAGGTGAAGATATCGTTCTAAGAGTAGCGGTAAAACCGGCATCTTCCATTGCAAAAGAACAGCAAACGGTTGATATTCATGGTAACCCTGTTCCAATTACGGTAGAGGGTCGTCATGATCCCTGCATCTGCCCAAGAGTTGTCCCTGTGGTCGAATCCATGATTGCCGTAACCCTGTTGGATTGTATCCAAGTTCAACGTTCGATACGAGGTGGTTTATGAAATTAGTTTCCTGGAATGTAAACGGCATCCGTGCCTGTGTAAAAAAAGGTTTTTTAACCTATCTTGAGGAAGAAGCGCCTGATATTATCTGTCTGCAGGAAACAAAAGCCTTGCCTGAGGATCTAGAAGACCATGTCTTAAATCCCCGGGGATATCATACGGTTTGGCATTCGGCACAACGTAAAGGCTATAGCGGCGTAGCGTTGTTATCCAAGAAAAAGCCAGTTTTTGCTACGGGCGGATTTGGCGTAGATCGTTTTGATGCCGAAGGACGCGTGGTCATGGGTGACTACGGCGATTTTGTTGTGTTAGGTGTCTATTTTCCAAACGGACAAAGCGGCCCTGAACGACTGCAATACAAGCTGGATTTTTATGAGGCATTTTTTGCTTATACCAATGACCTTATTAAACAAGGTAAAAATGTGATTATTTGTGGAGATTACAACACGGCTCATAAAGAAATAGATCTGGCACGTCCCAAAGAAAATGAGGATACATCCGGGTTTTTACCTATTGAAAGAGAGTGGATGGATCGCCTGGAGTCTTTTGGTTATGTCGATACATTCCGGCAGTTCAGTGACGAACCCAACAAGTATTCGTGGTGGACATACAGAGCTGGTGCCAGAGAACGTAATGTGGGATGGAGAATCGATTATTTCTGGGTGAACCAGGCCTTTATGCCTCAGGTCAAATCAGCCTTTATCCAGCCTCATATTATGGGATCGGATCATTGTCCTGTTGGAATCACACTGTCGTAATTCATGAAAGAATCTTTGTCGGCAAAAAAGCAGCGCGCTTTTGACATTTTTACAGTTTTGGATCGTACGTACCCAAATACACGAACATTCCTAACCCATAAAAATCCTTTCGAGCTGCTTATTGCCACCATCCTTTCCGCACAATGTACAGATGCCCGTGTTAACAAGGTTACGCCAGCCCTTTTCGAAGCGCTGCCAACCCCTCAACATTTTGATGCGGCTGATGTTGAAACCATCCAGCATTACATCCAAAGTGTTAATTTTTGTAACGCAAAAGCCAAAAATATCAAACAAACAGCTCATTTATTGATACAAAACTTTAATAGTATCGTTCCAAATACGTTGGAAGAACTGATAACGCTGCCGGGAGCTGGCCGTAAAACCGCCAATGTTGTGCTGGGTCAGGCCTTCAATATTCCTGGAATCACGGTAGATACCCACGTCAACCGTCTTTCACGGCGCCTGGGATTTTCAACTCAGACAGAGCCGGAAAAAATTGAACAGGATTTAATGAAACTATGGCCGGATAAAATCTGGACCGATTTTTCAAGTGTTTTGATTCTTCACGGCCGAAATACCTGTGCTGCACGAAAACCCCTGTGCGAGTCCTGCGTGATTGCAGCGTATTGTCCTAAATATATCTGATACATCTACCAAAAACTTTGAAATTTTTATTAACATTGTACGATAAAGGGATATGGTACTAGAAAAAAACATTGCTTTTCCCATAAAGCCGTTTTTACAATGTTTTAATACCAGTGTGCCACTTTCTGCTAAACAGGTGCCTGATTTTACTGTTTATGCGGATCAGGTTCTGGGTTTTCATGCTATTGTTTTATCAGAGGTTCAGCGTTTTTTATCTCGTTTTTTTTCTGATCATTATCCGGATTTGGATATAGAAAAATCCGGTATAGCCTTTGCTACAACAGGTAGTGACGGCAGAAAAGAAAAAAGTCCTAACTCTAAAGTAGAACTTCAGGTTGTTTTTAGCTCATCTCAAGGCGCTGTTGTTGATATGGCTGCTTTAAAATCAAAGTTGGAAACAGCTATTAACACAAGAAAAGACCTGTTTGTTCCCGGTATTGATCTGATTGATCTGGCTAAAGACAATGTTCTTTTATATCAAAATAAACATAATCTGGTATTTCCAACCCGCGTTTTCGACAGTGTTTTCATTGGTGGTTCCAAGAGCGTATTTTTGGATTTTAAAAAAGCGTCTGTTGATAAAATGCAGTGGCTTTTTCAAAAAAAACATATTAAACCGTTTAATGAACAATTCGGCATGGCCTGTCAGGTTTTGAAGTCTGAGGGTGTTCAAAATTATAGAGGTAGTGATGTTATTCACTATAAAATGGATGAATCTGGCGTACATTTATTCTATAGTCCCGAGGGTGTGAGGCAGGGAAGTGCAAAATATGGACATTTACGTTCCGTACAATATTTTGTGGCTTTAAAAATGTGCACCCTGTTCAGTCAGGCGCCTTCTCGTTTTGCACTGGAGTCGATGCCTACAAATATTCCTGAACGCCTGCATTTTTTGAGGTTAAATGGTGTATTAAGACTCGGTGAAAAAGAGTGTGATCAGATTGGCGCTGCCTATAAAGCGGCTGTGCGTTTTTATCATCTATCTGAAGAAGCTTATGTTTTAAGCGGATCAAAAGAGGTGATACTAACAGGTAAAGACGCTGAGATTTTTAAGCAGTCCACTAAAGTTATTGTATCGTTTGTAAGTTCTAAAACGGAAAGAGAAGAGTAGCCTATCGCCTAAATGAACACTTGGAGGATTTGTAATGTTCAAGATTCTTTCTTTAGCAATTTCCGGTATACAGCCTCATTTTCAAACACTTGTTCCTCTTTCAACGGAGAATATAACGTCTTCCGGTTATTATGACGCCGTAAAGGCTTTCTCTGTTCATGCCTTTCAAGCGGTTCATTCTCTTTTTCTAAGTCATTTTGGTGCAGCCGATACCTTGCCTTTTTGTATTGTCATGACGGGAAGCGATGGACGTCAGGAAAAAAGTCAGCTATCGAATGTCGAGCTTATTGTTGTGTTTGCGTCTGGAATCGAACACGCAGAAAAAGAGCATTTCCAAACAGCAATCGGTGCCATCATCAAGGCTAATCCCAACTTGTTCGATCCTGTAGCCGACTATGTCAGCCTGGGACGTGATAATGTTTTTTTATTTAACCAGGAGCCTCAACTTGTATTCCCAACCAGAAATCTTGATTCACGCCTTGTTTTCGGATCGGCATCTGTATTTCATGAATATAGCGTTGACGAACCTTTTAAAGCTTTACAACAGTCTAAAAGCTCATTAAATGTTTCTGAAAAAGTTAGAAAACGTGCGGCTCAATATAAGTCTATTTTAGAACATAATGGTAAACAAACCTTTCATCATGAAGATATTCAGCATTATCGGCTTGATACTACTGAACTGACACTTTATTTTGATAAGCCAAAGGGTCTGTATTCAACTAAAAACTCTCATCTTCGTGTGATGCAGTACTATCTTGCACGTGACGTTGTAAAAGCGATGGAAACCGGTCAATTAACGGCTGAAGATATCCAGATGATGCCTAAAAACACCATTGAAAGGCTTCATTATCTAAGATTAAAAGGCCTTTATAAAAAAGATGTGAATGATCTTGCTGGGGCTTACAAACAAGCCTTATATTTTTATCATGAATCAGAAGAGCATTTCCAAAAAACAGGGGAAACATCCTTAACACTTCGAGGTAATGAAGTTGAGGCCTTTAAGAGAATGGAAGAGGCTATCTGTAAATTTTTTGGATTTAAAAAAGAGGCTGATCCGTTAGGACAACTAAGCTTGCAAAGAGCTAGAACGTTTTAAAATCAGTATTCAGATGTCAGGTGAAACTGTATCTCGGGGTTTTCCTTGATTTCCCTGTCCAGGCTCCATTTGGTTTCGGCCAGGTAAACGGGCTTGTCATCAATATCTTTGGCAATCTGCGCAAAACGTTGTTTACAGAATTGATTTAAAACCTGCTCATTGTCTGATGTCAGCCAGCAGGCTTTGATATAGGATAATTGATCAAAGCGGCATAAGGCTCCGTATTCGTGTTCAAGCCGGTATTGGATAACTTCGAACTGTAAGGCTCCAACGGTTCCCACGATGGTTCTGGAGTCATTGGGGCGTGTAAAAAACTGGGCAACGCCTTCTTCGCAAAGCTGTTCCAGTCCTTTTTGAAGCTGTTTGGTTTTTAGGGGATTTAGATTAACAACGACTTTAAAAATTTCAGGAGAGAAACTTGGGATGCCTTTAAAAAATAAGGATTCGCCTTCGGTTAACACATCGCCGATTTTAAAGTTTCCGGTATCATGAAGGCCGATAATATCTCCGGGGAAGGCTTCATCCACGATGGATTTATCCTGGGCCATGAAGGCTGTCGGGTTTGAAAATCTCATGTTTTTATTCAAACGAACATGAGAGTACCATTCGCTGCGTTTAAAGGTTCCAGAGCAAATTCGCACAAAAGCGATTCTGTCTCTGTGTTTTGGGTCAATATTGGCGTGAATTTTAAATACAAAGCCAGAGAACTTTTTCTCATCGGGTGATACAAGCCGTGTTTCCGTTTCCCTTGGCTGTGGCGGGGGAGATACTTTAATAAAACAGTCCAATAATTCTCTTACACCAAAGTTGTTAACTGCGCTCCCAAAAAACACCGGGGTAATGGCTCCGGCACGGTAAGCGTCAAGCGAAAACTCTGGATAAACACCTTTTACAAGTTCAACCTGTTCCTTAAGCTCATCCAACTGCCCAGGGTCCAAAAACGGAGCCAGTTTCGGATCATCCAGCGATTCAATCACCAATGTATCAGGAGAATCCTGCTTCTGATGAGGTCTGAACAAAATCAATCTGTTCTCATAAAGACTGTAAACACCCTTAAATGATTTTCCCATGCCAATCGGCCAGCTTAACGGGCACACTTTAATGCCTAAGGTTTCTTCAATTTCATCCAAAAGCTCAATCGGATCTTTTCCTTCACGGTCCAGTTTGTTGATAAACGTAATAACCGGGGTGTGCCGCATTCTGCAGACATCCAAAAGCTTAATCGTTTGAGATTCCACACCTTTTGAGGAATCAATCACCATCAAAGCGCCGTCAACGGCTGTCAGCGTGCGGTAAGTATCTTCACAAAAATCCTGGTGGCCTGGGGTATCCAATAAATTAATTTTAATGCCGCTATATTCAAATCCCATAACAGAGGTTGCCACCGAAATTCCCCGCTGTTTCTCAATTTCCATAAAATCCGAGGTGGCATGGCGGCTGGCTTTTTTGGCTTTAACAGCTCCAGCAACTTGAATAGCTCCACCAAACAGCAGTAATTTTTCTGTTAATGTGGTTTTGCCAGCATCAGGGTGGCTGATGATGCCAAATGTTCGGCGTCTGTTAATTTCATCGATTAGGTTCATGTGGTAAGAATCTTTTCTACATCCGTAATGGTTTGTTGCGGTGATTTAAAGGGTATGCCGACAATCCCTTTTTTTTCTGCGGCTGCGATATTATCTTCCAGATCATCAATAAACAAAGTTTCAGATGGATTGAGCTGAAAGGTAGATAAAAGCAGGTCGTAAATACGAGGCTCAGGTTTTTTACAGCCAACTTTTGCTGATACAATTTTCCCGGTTGCCAGTTTTAAAAACGGATAAAGTATTTCGAGACGGTCGAATGGCTTATCCTGAAAGTTAGATAAAATATAGATAGGGTACTGTTTGGACAGTGTTTCAAACAGTGTTTGGATTTCGGGAATCAAATCCAGATGATCTACAAAATAATCGATCAGTAACCGAACTTCTTGTGACACCTGATCAGCATTATCGGATAGGGCAGCCAGTTCTTTTACGACCTCATGACAGGTGATGTCACCACGATCCAGCCGCTGCCATCTATCCGATAAAAATAGTTCATTAAGATAAAATGCTTTAAATGGAGACGATGGAACCAAAGCCTCTATTATCTTTTTAGGATCGTACCCAAAAAGAACATTTCCTATATCAAAAACAACCTGCTTAAAACGCAAAAACTTTTTTAGTGTATGTTTTTAAACAAGATGTACATACTCTCAAACGAGCTGAAAGTCCGCCGAAAGTCAGTTTTTTACGTTGAAGGTTAATTTCAAAACGACGGCGTGTATGTCTGTTAGAGTGACTAACGTTGTTTCCTGATAATGGTTTTTTTCCACATAAATCGCATTGCTGAGCCATAATAATAAAGTATCCTTTAAAAAAAATTTACGAGCTTGTTTTTACCATAGGTTAGAAATATTTTCAACCTAAACCAGCAGTTTGTACACCACATCCAGAGGTTCGGCCTTTTGACACTCGCCTGAACCTGGAATCACCGCCAGGCTGTTTGGATTTGTTTTTTGTAAAAAATCGCCTGAAATGGTTTGAATGGTTGGTGTTGAAAACTGGACTCTTTCTCCATTTTTCTGGAGGATAATTCCCAGAGTATCCTGAGGTGAAAAAGAGGTTTTTACATCTAAAATAATATGGTTTGAGTTAACCGATTTAACCGTTCCAACAAATTCAATCTTTTTTTCATAATGTCCGAAAGCCTGGTTGATGGAGGCTGAATCGGGACGGGTGTCTAATCCTCCGGTTGAAAATTGTCTGTTGGAGACATCGCTTAATTGATTAGAGAGCGATTGGATAAGATCAGAGTTAGATGTGTTTGGGTTTTCCCAGATAAAATCAATGGCTTTTCTGTAAGCACTGGTCACATTAGCGAGGTATAAGTTGGATTTCATTCGTCCTTCAATTTTCAGCGATGCAATCCCCGATTCCATTAATTGAGGCAGCAGCGTAATGCCGTTAAGATCCTTTGCGTTCATAATGTGCAGAGTCGTATCCAGATCACGTTCAGAATCGAGAATGTGATAGTTATGTCTGCAGCTTTGTATACAACCACCCCGATTCGAATCCCGGCCGGAGGTATAATTTGAAATCACGCATTTCCCGGAGTAGCTCGCACACATGGCCCCATGGACAAAGGTTTCCAGCTCGATATCGCAGTGTTTCAGGATGGTTTTACAATCTTCAATGCTGACTTCTCTGGCTAAAATAACCCGTTTTGCACCGGCGTCTTTCCACAGTTTACACGCATAAACATTGGTAACACTGGCCTGAGTCGACACATGCAACGGAATGTTGGTACGTGTTTTGGCAAGTTGCAACACGCCCATATCCGAAATAATAAACGCATTCGGCTGAATAGCCTGAAGTTGATCCAGATACGGTTTCAACGCTTCGATATCCGATTGATGAGCAAATCCATTTAAAACCAGATACACCTGTTTATTACGTTCATTGGCAAAGGCAATGCCTTCTTTTAACTCATCCAAAGAAAAATTATCGGCATATTTTCGTAATCCAAACACATTGCCTCCCACAAAAACGGCATCGGCTCCGTAATTAAAGGCTATTTTGAGTTTTTCGAGATTTCCAGCTGGCGATAAAAGTTCCGGTTTAATCATGATAGTTGAAGTAAAGAGAGAATGGTTTTGACCTGATAATCGATGATGGTTTTAGCGGTGTTTTGCTTTCCGTTTAAAGCATCCATGCCTTCACGGATACAGTCGGCGACGGTGATATCTGGATTTTTTTCTACTTCTGTTTCAGGCATGCCAAAATCGGAAGGGCGGATAAAATCGGCACCGGTTACCTCTCCGTTTTCAATACGTACAAATGGCGATTTTCTATCACTATCAAGCTGCATGCTGCCTTCAGTTCCTCTAAAAATAAGGGTTTTAGTGTAGAAGGGATGTGTCTTTAAAAGCTCTGTCATCGTGTTTTTATAGGGCGGATGCGTATAACCGGTTATGCAGTATGTTTGTTTGGCTGTAATCGGGCTTAATAATTTTTCAAGTGTGGCTAAAAAAGGGCGTTTTATCATGTTGATTCGCAGTTGTTTTAAAGCATAAAGCTCTGGAAAAAATTGCTGCTGATCAATATATCCCCATCTCATGTCAGGATTCTGTAAATCCTCTACAACTTCATCAAGCGTTTTTAATGGATTTAATCCCATCTCTTTTAAAATTTTATGGCTGTTTATCCCTTTTTTTGGAGAGACTTCATCCATTCCATGTAAAAGGCAAGGGTAGCCCATTTTTCCTAACGTCATGGCAATGAATGGGGCCAGATATAGATGCCTGTTAAATCCATCATAAGCAGCGGATAAGTCGATTAAAAGTGGCAGCTCACTTTGTTTGCGAGAGCATTTCTTCATTAAAACATCAAAAAAATACTGGTTTTCATGTTGAGTTTCACGCTTTAATCGTTCGGCCTCTAAAAAAGCGGCTTTTAGATGTTCGGGAACAGTCATGTCGAAGAGCTGCTCCATACACCATTTGGCATCCGTTTGAGACAATTCCTGATGATTAATAATGGTTTTTATAAGTGTTGTAAATCGATCATTTGATTGTTGTTGAGGTAAAAAAACAGTGAGAGATTCGGGAATAAACGGAGCTGGATTTTCTGTAACCTGTTGTAGCCATTGTGATTCTTCAGGTGTTGGTTTTAAGGTTAAAAGAGCTGTAAACAGTGTCGTTCTGGTTGTTAACGACAGCGTTTCGTTTTTCAACAGATCTGGCAGCTCTCTCAACTCTGTCTGAGACAGGCTTTTTCCCATGGTCGGGCCTGTTCCTTTTGTTTTTAAAAGCTGTTTAAGCCGGTTAGATGTTTCTGCAGTGTTCAAGGACATGGCACATTTCAATAGCGGTTAGTAAAGCTTCTTTTCCTTTATTGCCGTGTTTTCCACCTACACGGTCATCGGCCTGGCTGGTGTTGTCGGTTGTAATGACGCCGAAAATAACAGGGATTTCTTCCTGAAGTCCAACATGAAGAATACCCACAGCTGTTTGCTGGCAGACATAATCAAAGTGAGGTGTATCGCCGCGGATAACGGCTCCGAGGCAGACAATGGCATCAAACTGGTCGGTTTGAGCCAGGGTTTGAGCCGCAAGAGGTAACTCGAAAGCTCCAGGTACCCAGATTGTTTTTAAGTTGTCTTCGTTTCCACCCGCAGATAAAAAAGCATCCAAAGCACCCGATAATAACTTTTCCGTATACTCCTGGTTAAACCGAGCCACAACAATACCGATCTTTAACGATTCGGCAGAATAATTTTCAAAATCTCCAGATTGTCCCATTTATAGTAAGTGTCCCATCTTTTCAATTTTTGTCTTAAGGTAAGCTTCATTATGTGGATTAGAATCAATTTTTAGAGGAACTCTGGAGTTGATGTTAATACCATAACCTTCCAACGCTACAATTTTGGTTGGATTGTTGGTAATTAAATCAAGACTTTCTATGCCAAGATCCAATAAAATCTGTGCGCCAACGCCATAATCTCTCAAGTCAGCAGGGAAGCCGAGTTTGATATTGGCTTCAACCGTATCAGCACCTTGTTCCTGAAGTCTGTATGCTTTAAGTTTGTTGACCAGGCCAATGCCTCGGCCTTCCTGTTTCATGTATAAAATGGCCCCACATCCAGCTTCATCAATCATTTTCATGGCGGCATGAAGTTGAGGTCCACAGTCGCAGCGTTTTGATCCGAAAATGTCGCCAGTTAAACATTCGGAATGCACACGCACAAGTACGGATTTTGGTTTTGTAACGTCGCCTTTAACAATCGCAACGTGCTCTTTATTATTGACCATATCCTGATAGCAAATGATCTCAAAATCCCCGAATTCTGTTGGCAGTTTTGCAGATTCCATGCGGATGATAAACCGCTCTTTTCTGATTCTGTAGTGGATAAGATCTTTAATGGTAATAATTTTTAGATGATGTTTTTTTGCAAACTCAAATAGATCAGGAACTCTGGCCATGTCGCCGTTTTCTTTGATGATTTCGCAAATCACACCGGCAGGAGAAAGTCCGGCTAGTCTGGCCAGATCGACAGCGGCTTCGGTATGTCCGGCACGGCGTAAAACGCCCATGGTTTTAGCTTTTAAAGGGAAAATATGTCCCGGAGTTGAGATGTCGTTTTTAGTGGCATTCGGGTTGATAAAAATCTGGATGGTTTTGGCTCTGTCTGAGGCTGAAATTCCTGTGCTTACGCCATGATGTTTGGCTGCATCAATCGAAACCGTAAAGGCTGTTTGAAAGTTATCCTGATTTTTTTCCACCATCTCGTGCAGGTCAAAGTGTTTTAAAAATTCCTCGGTTGAAGGTAGGCAAACCAACCCTTTACCGTGTTTGATCATAAAATTAATAGCATCGGGAGTGGCAAAATGAGCCGCCATAACCAGATCACCTTCATTTTCACGATTTTCGTCGTCAACAACGATAATCATTTTTCCGTTGGCAATGTCCTGTATAGCTTCAGCGATACTGTTGAACTTAAATTCAGACGAATTACTCATGCCGAACTCCTTCTTTTGAAAGCGAATAAAAATGATACAGATACTTTCCAACCATATCGTATTCGATATTGATGGGATCTCCGGTCTGTTTACGGGACAGTGTGGTTTCTGCCAGAGTATGCGGGATAATATGGCAGGTAAACGCGTCCTGAAACAGATCGACAATGGTTAAACTGATGCCATCCAGCGTAATGGATCCTTTTGGGATGACATACGGCTTAAACGCCTCTGAAAATGTAATGGTTAAAACAGACCAGGTTCCGTCTGTTTCAAACTGTTTGATTTTCCCGCATTCATCAACGTGTCCGGATACCATGTGTCCGCCCAATGCTGTCTGAAGCGTAGCGCTTGTTTCGAGATTAACGATATCATGCAGCTTTGCGGAATGAAATGATGTCTTTTTTAATGTTTCTTCAAGATAGTCGATTGAAAACGAGTTTTCAGTCAGATTTAAAGCTGTCGAACACACACCGTTAACCGACACACTGTCTCCGGTTTTTAATCGTTTAATAAACGCCGGAGACGCTTCAACGGTCATTTTTTTACCATTGAAGAAGTCTTCGATGTGCGTAATGGTGCCTTTGTTTTCAATCAATCCTGTAAACATTTAAGACTCCGAATAAGGGTTGTCTTTTACATAGGTTCCCAAAATACCGTTGATAAATTTTGGAGAATCATCCGTTGCATATTTTTTTGCGATTTCTATAGCTTCATTTAATACAATATTGGGATGCGTTTTTTGTACAATCAACTCAAAAAAAGCCAGTCTTAAAATGCTTTTATCAATAGGATTAATACGGTCAAATTCCCAGCCTATAGAGTATTTTTTTATTAACGGATCAATTTCCGGCAATGTATTAAAGGTTCCGGTTGCAAGTTCAGTTGCCCATTGTTTTGTATCTTCAACATAAGCGGATGATGACAAAAACTCCTGCAACACGTCGTTAATATCTTTTTGTGTCATATCGGCCTGATACAACGATTTCATGGCTAATTTTCTACCGGTATGACGTTTACTCATGTTTGCCTTTGCTTAAAAATTCTTTATCCACGAAGCTGGTATCAAATTTTCCGCTGATAAAATCAGGATGATTTAAAACCATTAAATGGAATGGAATCGTTGTAGCTACACCACTGATAACAAACTCTTCCAAAGCTCTATTAGCTCTGGCAATGGCTTCGTTTCTATCTCGGCCCCATACGATTAATTTACCTAATAAGGAGTCATAGTTTGGTGGAACAACGTATCCTGGATAAATATGTGTATCAACACGAACTCCGATACCTCCAGCTGGAAGATAAAGTTCTATTTTACCAGGGCAGGGGGCAAAGTTTTTGGTGTGATCTTCAGCGTTGATTCTAAGTTCAATACAATGACCGTTGAACTGAACATCGTCCTGTTTTAAATAAAGCTTTTTTGTAGCCGCAATAATAATCTGTTCTTTTACAAGGTCGATATTGGTAACCATTTCAGTAACCGGATGCTCAACCTGAATTCTGGTGTTCATCTCCATAAAATAAAAGTTTTTGTGTTTATCCACTAAAAATTCTACGGTTCCAACACCTTCATATTTAATAGATGAGGCTGCTTTTACAGCCGCTTCGCCCATCCGTTTTCTTAATTTCGGATCCAGAACCGGCGAAGGAGATTCTTCAATCAATTTCTGATGCCGTCTTTGAACCGTACAATCCCGTTCTCCAAGATGAATCGCATTGCCTTTACTGTCGGATAAAATCTGTATCTCAACGTGGCGAGGCTCTTCAATAAACTTTTCAACATAAATATCACCATTTCCAAATGCAGCACGTGCTTCGGCTACGGCAATGGTAAACAGCTCAACCAGATCTTCTTTTTTATGAACAACACGCATCCCTTTACCGCCGCCGCCGGCAGACGCTTTAATCATTAACGGATATCCTGTCTGATCGGCAACCTGAAGCAGTTCTTTTTCAGTTTCAATCGTCCCATTTGAACCTGGAACTGTCGGAACCTTAACCTTTATCATGGTCTTTTTTGCTTCACTTTTATTACCCATCATGCGGATATTGTCTGGGGAAGCTCCAATAAACTGAATTTTATTTGCTCGGCATACTTCGCTAAAATACGCATTTTCAGATAGAAAACCATATCCAGGGTGGATAGCTTCAGCCCCGGAAACTTCGGCAGCTGCAATAATGGCAGGAATGTTTAAGTAACTTTTATTTGGAGCTGCAGGTCCAACACACACAGCCTCGTCAGCAAGTTTTACATGTAAGGAATCTTTATCGGCTTCGGAATAAATGGCAACAGAGCTGATGCCAAGTTCACGGCAGGCTCTAATGACACGGATGGCAATTTCTCCACGGTTAGCAATCAGAATTTTTTTAAACAAAACAATACTCCTTATAAAAAGTCATGCGTGACAAGATGCTACCATAATCTTGTCAGAGGTTGAAGTAAGGAGTATGGTATAAGTCTTATGATTTCGTACCATTGCGGCCGTTTTATAGACTCTTCAGAACTTGCTTTTCCCGTCCTTTCCGATATGTCCGGAACGGTGAGAGGGTACCGTATTTTTACAGCCTGCCGTACTCAAAACGGTAAGATTTTTCATCTGGAAGATCACGTTGACAGACTATTTGTTTCTGCCTTCAAAATTTTTATGGAGATTAAGGAAACAGAAGAAGAACTGGTTGGCATTGTGATGGATTTGCTGTTACGCAACCGAAATAGCGGTGAATTGTTATTTGAGATGATCTATTCTGGTGGCCCGGTTGATGAATCCGGCGTTACCCCATCCGGCCCTGCTCAGCTGACTATTCTAGCAGTTCCACTTAAAACACCTCCCTCTGTTATATATGAAAACGGGTTAAGTGTGGCTACCTTTCAACACCAACGTCCTTTTGCTTCCGTTAAACTCTTACATTATGTCGGCGGCATCGTAGCCAGAAAAACCGTGGTAAAAGAGCATCAGGCCGATCATCCTTTATTTATATCCGAAGAAAAAGACCCCATCATCCTGGAAGGCGATACCTTCAACGTTTTTTGCGTAAGAAACGGCGTTGTCTACACCCCGCAGCTCGATAACAAAATCCTTTCTGGAATTACTCGTAAAATTGTCTTATCCTTATGTGAGAAAAAAGGCCTGGAAGCCAAAGAGCGTCAGGTTTTTGCCTCCGAAATAGCCAGTTTTGATGAATGCTTTTTAACCTCATCAACACGAGCTATCGTTCCAATCGTCCGAATTAACCAACACACAATTGGTTCCGGCGTTCCAGGAATGATTACACGGACACTAATGGATACATTTAACGACTATTTAACACAGTATTAAGGAGAAAAACATGAGTTCAACAGAATTATTGGTAGTGGTAGTAGTAGTAATGGTTTTATTCGGATCGTCAGCCATCCCAAAATTTGCCCGTTCAATCGGCCAGGCTAAGTCTGAGTTTGAAAAAGGTATTAAAGAAGGCAAAGACAGCGCAAAAGAAAAAGAGCCATCTCCGGATAGCGAAAAACAAGCGTAAGAACTTATGCTGAAAAGGCTGGGGGCCTTTGTTGTTCTTTTAATTAGCCTTCAAGAGTTTTCATATGGCAGTAGTCTATATGTACCTAATGAAGTTTTAGTTCAAACTAAAACAAGCTTAGAAAACTCAATAAAAAATTTTAATACTCAGTCTGTTTCTTTAAACAGTAAGTTAAATCATCCTTTTTTTAAAAAATACAACTTTAAAGGTATCAAAAAAACATTTAAAATTCCGTTTCAGTCTTCTTCTTTAAAAAATGTACAGGTGGCTGATGTTGGTAATAAGTCTACAGTCTATGTATTAAATTTAGAAAAAGGACAAACTGTAAGTCAAATTGTTGAGCAACTTAAATTAGATCCTGATGTTATTCATGTTCAGCCTAATTTTATTTATAAATCTTTTTTAACCCCAAATGATACACTTTTTTCCCAGCAGTATGCTCCAACTATGGTTAAGCTTCCTCAGGCTTGGTCTATTACTACAGGAAATAAAAACACCATTATTGCTATTATTGATACGGGTGTTCAAATTACGCATCCAGATTTAGTAAATCAAATTTGGAGTAATCCTGGAAATTCCAGTATTAAAGGCGTTAATTTTATCACAAATCCTATTTCTTTTGATCCTAGTGATGATGATGGTCATGGAACGCATGTGGCGGGTATTGCAGCTGCACAGGCTAATAATAATAAAGGTGTTGCTGGTGCTGGTTTTAACTGTACAATCATGGCTTTAAAAGCTGGTGATAGTGAGGGTTTTCTCAGTTCAGATATTATTAATGCAATTGACTATGCAATTGATAATGGAGCAAAGGTAATTAATTTAAGTTTGGGGTCAACACCAACAACGAATACTCAAGTAGATACTCTTTTTAAAGATGCCGTTGAAAGGGCTATTGTAGCCGATATTGTTGTAGTTGCTGCTGCTGGAAATGATAAAGCCGATCTTGATTTGTATCATGTTGTTCCAGCTAGTTATCCAAATGTTATTGCTGTTTCTGCCGCAAATCAGTCTGGGAATTTTGATTCTAGGTATAGTAACTTTGGAGCATCTGTTTCATTGCTTGCTCCAGGAACCGGTATAGTTTCTACTTACCCAATAAATAATTACGCTTTATTAACAGGTACTTCAATGGCATCACCGCTAGTTGCCGGTATTGTAGGATTAATTCGGTCTTATTATCCATCCGCTACAAGAGCTCAAATTTATTCAGCACTAACGCAAACAGCTACCGATTTAGGAACAACAGGCCGAGACAGTCAAAACGGATTTGGAATGGTAAATGCGTTTAAAGCTTTATCTTTTTTTGATAACAATGCTCCGACTATTATTCATACAAAACCAAGTTCTCCGTCAAATATTAACGTTCCAATTCCTATTTCTGCTACTATTACCGATAATATGATCGTAGCATCGGCTACGGTTTATGTACGGGATTATAGAAACTCGACACCGCTTACAGCCTGGCGTTCTGTTTCAATGTCTCATACAGGATCAACATACACGGCATCTATTATAAATACTGTCGCCAGTGCCAACGCCTTGCGTTATTACATCCAAGCAGATGATGGAAAGCCAAATACAACATTTTCACCGTCACAAGGTGCTTCATCTCCAAATGTTGTCACACTACAGGACTTAACCGCTCCAACCATTACCCCATCTCTTGCTGATGGTTCTCCCATTTCTTTAGCCAATCTTACATTTTCTATTGTAGATAACGTTGGCGTTGCAACCTCATCGATTAGTGTTGATTTAACCACAACATCGACAACCTCTTATCCTTTCGGTAGTACTGAATGGTCTTTTTCAGGCAATACGTTAACGCTTTTTACCAGCTTTTTACCGACACTATCTTCCAATGACAGTGTTACTGTCAAAATAACAGCAAAAGATACGTCAAATCTTACCGCTACTAAAAATGTGACTTATACCAAAGATAACTCTTTTGAGTTTTTTGGTCCTCAGGGTCCAGGTTCACCTATTTTAAATGTGCCTAATCCGTTTAATCCAGATACCGAATCCACTAAAATTTCGTTTCAAACCAGTCAAAGTTCAAGTGTTGATATCAGCATCTATACGCTGGATTTACGGCTTGTGAAGCGCTTTAAGCAAGATGGTTTAAATGGCTATCAGCAAATAAGTTGGGATGGTAAGGATGAAAGTGGCGCCAGGTTGCCTAATGGGGTTTATGTGGCGTTATTGCGTGCAACATCGGGTGGGAAAACTATTGTGAGGAAATTGAAGATAGCTCTTGTAAGATAGATATAACTCGAGGTGTTTTTCCTCTCTGCAATTTCCCCACAATTCCATCGATAACTAAATCATGACAACCTACAAATTATTATCCCTCTCAACACACATCCCCCTCATTGAACGCTCTTTTGTTTATGACAACCACGATGATGAAAACGATTCTGATCCAAGTCAACCCATCTTTATCCCTACAATAAAATGGGACACCCTTCATTTAAAAAAAGCCCATCAACCTTTATGGGAGACATTTTTTACGGCAAGGGGTAATAATGACGATGTCGCTGAAATCCAAAAAAGGATTTTGGTAAGTCTTTGCGCGGGTGTCGATTCTTTTGATCAGTTTTTAAATCTTCCACCTCAAAAAATTATGCAGGTTTTGGATGTTTTTTATAAGACGTGTTTAGATATTTTTAATGCTACCACATGGGTTTCACTTAATGGGAAAGAGGCCTCTAAAGCTGATTTAAATGAATTAAAGGAAAAAGTGGGGCGTTTAAAAATTGATGAAGGGCTGAAAAGCAAATCTCTTTCTAAAACGCGTACTCAATCTGCTGAGTCTGCTTTTTTACTTCCAGTGCATGCTAAGGGAAAAGTGTATGGGGTTCCTATTGTTATTGAATCTTTAAAAGAAAAAGAAAAACGGTATGGAAATGAGGTTGATTTAAGTCACGAAAATGCTAAACAGACGGTTACATTTTTAGGGATGGATTTGAGATTTCAACCTTCAGGTAGTTTCGGCACAGTTTTACTGGCTGAAAACAGAGCCTTTAAAACGATATTAATAGACGCTACAGATGTTTTTTTGACTCAAATTCGTATTTTGCGTGAGGCTGAAAATTTTACGAAGTTATCTGGAGAGCCTTGCAACGTATTTTTTTATAAAGCGGGAGATCAGTGGATAGGTGTTATTGATATGCCGCAATGTGTTCCAGCAATGAGTAAAAAACATACGACTGTTGTGGGTGCAACGCGTTTATATCAGGCTGCAAAATATATGCGGGGCATCCATGAAAAAGGTGTTGTGCATCGCGATTTAAAACCGGAAAATCTGATGGTGCTGAATGGCCATATAGTTTCCATTGATACGGATACGGTTATTGAGCCTAATTCTCCACGAGCTGCGTTAGCGCAAGTAATGCCCTTTGGCACCTTTGTGTCGCCAAAACAGCTTGAAAGCAGCCCCGGATCAGATGTGGTGGTTACACCTAAAGAAGACAAGTTTGCTTTTGTGACACTTTTATTTGAATGGGGTGGTTTTCCTGCCTTGTATGATAGATTTGCAGAAATATTTAGTGTGCAAAGTGAACTGGGTAGCGGTACGCTTTATTCGTCCTGGTCATCGGGTAGTTTTGGAATAACTAACAGTAAGGATCACAAGGCTTTTAATAAAAAAGTGAAGCAGTTTTTAGAGGCTATTCAAAAAGAGATTGTACAGGCAAAAACAATTCAAACACGCTTAATTTTATCGTTAGCTAAATTATTAATAGAAACCTCTGGAGATATTAGCTATTCAACCATTACGGATATGCTTGAATTTTCGGCTTCTTTTAAGAAGCCTCTTCCTTTTACAGCCATGTCCAGGTCGATTATTGACTATGTAGAAAGTACTCGTAACATGGGTAATTTTCTGCCTTTAAGTGCTGTATTTGTTGCAGCTTCGGAAGAAAGCCTTCCGTTAAACACGAACGTGAAAGCCGCTATCGATCTTGTGTTAGACTCTCACAATTTAACGATTTCACAAGACAATTTGACCTCCTTTTTTAAAGGAGTAATGGCTTCCAAAAAAGTGCTCCATAAAGATACGCTGCTGTATTTTTTAAAGGCGTTAGATTCCTGGAAAAGTTCAGACCCTGCCTATTCGCATATCAGTCCGCAAAAAATGCAAACTATTCTGGAAAGTCTTGAGGAAAGACGGCCATCTAAATATGCGTTCTGGAATTATGATCAAGGACACTATAAAGAGTTTTTAGATACACAGTCTTTTGAATTTGGGTTACATAGAGTATTTAATTGTGCAGCTAAACTAACATATTGGGAAGGTTTAACATCGACCAGAGGCAGTTTATGGGACTTATCTCATGATAGATTCACAGGCCCATTTTCGGCTAGAACAGCTAGTGGAAAACAGTTTTATCTGGATCTGCAAAGCATAAAAGATCATTATGATTATTTTTTACGATGCACAAGCAAAATTGCAGATGGAGATGCGCTACGGTTTTCGTTGCATGCGCCAGCTCCGATTCCTGTCTATTAAACCTCTATAACGAAATAATAAACATCCCCTTTGCGGATAAAAGATTGCTGAATGGTTTTGTAATAAAAGAGGGTAGAGGCGATTTTACCAACGAGATTTCCTCAACAATTTTAATATGTTTTTCTTTGCAGAATGCCTTGAAATTATTGATGGTTAAAATACGGATGTTTGGCGTATTGTACCAACTGTAAGGTAAATCTGAGGTTATCGGCGCCTGTCCTGTTTTCACAAGCTGCCAGCGGATTTGCCAATATCCAAAATTTGGGAAAGTTACGATGGCTTTTTTTCCAACTCGAAGTAGCTCAGACAGCACAAATTCTGGCCGATGAATTTCCTGCAGCGTATGAGTCAAAATAACATAATCGTAAGACTGATCCGGAATACCTGATAATCCCTCATCAAGGTTTCCCTGATACGCCGAAATTCCTTTTTTAATACAGGCCAGAATATTATCAAATTCAATATCAATGCCGTAGCCTTTAGTTTGTCGTTCTTTTTTTAGTCGTTCCAATAAATCACCAGTTCCGCAACCAAGGTCTAAAACTCTCGAGCCTGGCTCTATACGATGAATAATGGGATCAATGAAGTTTGGCATTACACATTCTCCAAAAAGGAAGACACGCAGTCTTTTATCGCGTCATTTTCAATTAAAAAGCCGTCATGCCCAAAGGGAAGATCCAGTTCGGCATAGGTAACCGGTTTATTTAAACGCATAAGGGTATGCACTAGCGTTTTGCTTTCTGATGGGCGGTACAGCCAATCTGTTGTAATGGATATGACTAAAAACTTTGACTTGGAATTTTGGAAGGCTTTATCCAGGTTTCCGTATTTTTTACCTAAATCAAAATAGTCGATGGCTTTTGTAATGTATAAATAGCTGTTGGCATCGAAGCGGTTTACGAACTTGTCGCCTTGATATTTTAAGTAGCTTTCAATTTGAAAATCTGTTGAAAAATCGTAGCCGTAATCCATTTTTTTCTGAAGTTTACGCCCAAATTTTTCGTGCATGGCTTCGTCTGATAGGTAGGTGATATGACCGATCATTCTGGCAATGGACAGGCCTTTTTCAGGGGGATCGGCATAATGTCCATGTTGCCATTTAGGATCAACCATAATGGCCTGCTGTCCAACCACATCAAAAGCCAACGCCTGAGGCGACAGTTTTGTAGTACTGGCGACAGGTACGCAGGATTTTATAAGATCTGGATACAAAATAGCCCATTCCAACGCCTGCATGCCGCCCATTGAGCCGCCAATTACCATTTTTAATTCAACAATTCCCAAATAATCCAGAAGTTTTTTTTGTGCGTGAACCATATCCCCAATGGTAATAACCGGGAAAGAGGCTCCGTAAGGCTGTTGTGTTTCAGGATTAATAGACGATGGCCCCGTGGATCCTTTGCAGCCACCAATAACATTGGAACAGACCACAAAATAGCGATTGGTATCGATAGGCTTTCCAGGCCCAACCATAAAATCCCACCAGCCAATATACTCATGGTTTTGCTCGTGACCAAACGCAACGTGAGCATCACCGGATAAAGCATGGCAAATTAAAATGGCATTATTTTTTTGAGGATTTAAGGTGCCGTAGGTTTCGTAGGCAATTGTAATAGGCCCGAGGGTTTGACCGCTTTCAAGAACAAGGGGATTAGGCAGGAAAAAATCAGTAAAATAATGTGTTTTTGAAAGTTGTGTCATGAAAAGCTGGAGCGGGAGACGAGGCTCGAACTCGCGGCCTCAAGCTTGGAAGGCTAGTGCTCTACCAACTGAGCTACTCCCGCAAATGGTTTACGAGTTTATATAGTAGTAGATTTATGCTTTAAATTCAAGGAAAAATCTCTGGGTCTGTTCTCCAGATTTTAACGGTGAATGTACAACCTCATTAACACTAATGATTTCGCGAACGGAATTGCACAAAAATATCTCGTCAAAATGCGCCAGTTCTGACGTGTGAATAGGGCGACTTTCTACCTGTTTGTGTTGTTTTTTTGCAAACTCTAGTAAATACTTCTGCATAATTCCTGGGAAAATGCCTTCTTGTTTCGGGCAATAAAGCGTCTCATTTTTAAAAAAACAGACATTCGCAAACGACGATTCAAGCATATAACCATGCTCATCAAAAAAGAGACAATCATCAGTTTGTGGGTGTTGTTTTTTCAAAAGCCGGGAGCGTGTATATCCAAGAGTTTTGTATTCATCCAAAAGTGAGCGGGGATAAGGATCTCTTTCCAACGACAAGGTTAAAGATGTCTGTTGTGGGATAGGGGATCGTTTAAACGAAAGACCATCTGTTTCATCAAAGAAAATATTGAGTTTTTCAAGCTCGGATGTAGACGATGTTTCTGACAAAAACTGTAGAGAGCGTTCTAAAAGATCCTGCTCAGAAAAAGAAAAGTCACACTTTAAAAAGGTAAGCGTCGCCAAAAAACGTTGTAAGTGCTGAGATACTCGTATCAGTGTCCCTTGTTCAATTCTAATAGAGTCAAATGCTCCGTAAGGTAAATGATTCATAAAAACGGTTCCAATGCTTTTCTAAAACCCAGCGATTTCACCAGCGTTTCGTCCCATTCATCTTTAGCGTTGGAGTCTGCAATAATGCCTCCACCCGTATGAAAGTAGCACTGATTCTTGATGGTATAAGCAGTACGAATTGCAATGTTAAAATCACAATTCCCATTTGGGGAAACATAACCGATACAACCTGTATAAATAGATCTCGGAAAGGGTTCAAGCTGATTTAAAATATCTAAAGCCCGTCGTTTTGGGGCTCCAGTTATGGATCCACTTGGAAAAATAATCTTTAAAAGCTGAAAAGGTGATGAATACGGTTTTAAGGTTCCTTCAATAAGCGATGAACTGTGTGATACGGTCGAGTAATGCTCTATAGCCTGACGTTCTATCACCTTTACGGTCCCAAATTCGCAGACTTGCCCTAAATCATTACGCTGAAGATCGGTAATCATATCCAATTCCGATCTAAATTTATCTGACGATTGAAAAGCGGTGGCTGTCTGATGTCGTTCCAATTGTTTAGGCAAGGTGCCTTTAATAGGTTGTGTTTGAATGTTTCCATTGAAAATTTTGATAAACCGCTCAGGTGATGAACAGGCAATTTGAGTAAAGGGTAGATTCAAAAATGCAGAAAAAGGAGCTGGCGATATGGTGCGTAACTGCTGATAAAATGGCCATAACGAGCCTGAAAAATCATGACGTAACGGGTATGAAAAGTTGCTTTGGTAAATATCCCCGTTATGAATATAATCGAGTATTTTTTGAATGTTTTCCGAGTAACTATCAATTGATATAGCCAGATTTTCTGAAGAAAAATGACTGGAAAGAGCCTTGTCGTAAGCGACTAAAAAATGATCTAAAGGTGATGAATCATCATGATTGATAAACTGTTTTTTTCCACTATTTTTTTCTATAACAACCACCTTTGTGTAAAGTCCAAAATACAATAAAGGTAAAGGTGATGATTTGAAAGGCACCGTTTTATAAATAGGGTTTAATTGGGCGGCTTCATAGCTGATATAGCCGATTAATCCGCCGTAAAAAGGGACTTCATCAGAGGTTTGCAAGGATTTGCTTTGCTCAAATAAACGATCACAATCTTCCCATTGGGTACTTTTTGTTGTCTGTTTTGGTAGAAATCCTATAAAACTGTATGCACTCCATTTGGAGGCTGAATCCGAACTATCAAGATAAACAAAGCCCTGGTGATGTTGAAGTGACGCTACAAGCTCGGTTTCATCATACTGGGAAACGTCAAAAACAGAAGGGTTATTCTTCAATTTTAAGCACTGCCAGGAAGGCTTCTTTTGGCACTTCTACGGAACCTATGCTTTTCATTTTTTTCTTGCCTTCTTTTTGTTTTTCCAATAGCTTCCGTTTACGTGAAATATCTCCACCGTAACATTTTGCTGTTACGTTTTTACGCATAGCACTGATGGTTTCTCTGCAGATAATTTTAGCTCCAATAGCACCTTGAATATTTACTTCATACATCTGTCTTGGAATCAACTCTTTTAGCTTTTCGGCCATTCGTCTGGCGATAAATACAGATTTGCTTTCATGTGAGATAAAAGACAGGGCATCAACCGGTTCACCGTTAATCAGAATATTTACTTTTACCAGTTTTGCTACTTCAAAACGTTCAAACCAGTAATCCATGCTGGCATAGCCCCGGGTTCTTGATTTCAGTTTGTCAAAAAAATTGGTGATGAGTTCATTAAGAGGGATTAAAAACTTGATGAGTTGGCGTTCGCCGTCTATGTATTCTGTTTTTTGATATTGACCTCTATGCTCTTGTGAAAGTTCCATAACGGTGCCGATAAAATTATTGGGTGTGATGATGGATAATCCCATTAACGGCTCTTCCATCTTGGCAATATGGGTAACCTGAGGGAAAAAGCTTGGATTTTCAAGCATCATTTCTTCACCGTCTGTTTTGGTGATTTTATAGGTAACATTGGGTGCCGTGGCTACGATATCGATATTAAATTCTCTTTCAAGACGTTCCTGGATAATCTCAAGGTGAAGCAATCCTAAAAATCCACAACGATATCCAAATCCCAACGCCTGCGATGATTCTGGTTCAAAATGTAGCGATGAATCGTTCAGTTTCAGTTTCTCAAGGGCATCTCTAAGATAGGGATAGTCTTCTGTATCCACAGGATAAAATCCGCAGAAAACCATAGGCTTGGCTTCTTTATAACCAGGTAGGGGTTCTGTCGCAGAGTATTTTGCATCGGTAACCGTATCTCCGATTCTGGCATCTGATACATTTTTAATGTTTGAAATGATATAGCCAACTTCTCCCACTTCAATGCTGCTGCTGCCTGTCATTTTAGGTTTAAAAAATCCAACATCCAGAATATCGAAGCTTTTATCTGCAGACATCAGTTTAATTTTCTGGCCTTTTTTCAAGCTGCCGCTAAACACTCTTACATAAATAATAACGCCTTTGTATTCATCAAAATGAGCATCAAAAATCAAGGCACGCAGGTTTTTTGTATCTGTCCATTTTTGAGGAGATGGAATTTTGGCTACAACGCCTTCCAGAATATCCTGAATGCCAATACCTGTTTTTGCGCTGGATAACAGACAGTCACTGGCCGGAATACCCAATACATGTTCAATTTCCTGTGTGACTTTAGGAATATCAGCAGAAGGAAGATCAATTTTATTAACAACCGGAATAATTTCAAGATCGTGTTCTAGTGCCAGATAGAAATTCGCCATAGTTTGGGCTTCAATTCCCTGTGTGGCATCAACAAGCAACAACGCGCCTTCACAGGCTGCAAGTGAGCGTGAAACCTCATAGCTGAAATCCACGTGGCCGGGCGTATCAATCAAATTTAAAATATACTGTTCGCCGTTTTTGGCCTTATATTCAAGACGTACAGCCTGCATTTTAATCGTAATACCACGTTCACGTTCCAAATCCATAGAATCTAAAAGCTGGGCCTTCATGTCTCTGTCGGCAACGGTTCCGGTAAATTGAATTAGTCTGTCAGCCAGTGTGGATTTTCCGTGATCAATGTGGGCAATTATACAAAAATTTCTAATGTTTTGGCTCATGCTGTACCTGTCTCGCTGGCTGTTTTTACAACAATTTCCAGGCTTATAATACGTCTTTTGGTGATGTCTTTAACTTTAAAGGTCAAGTCTTTGTAGGTGATGCTTTCGCCTTTTTCCGGGAATTTTCCCAACAGGCTTAACACGAAGCCTCCTATAGTATCAAAATCTTCATCGGCTGGGAACGTATAGTTAAGATGTTCGGCTAAATCATCAATGTTCATGCCAGCATCAACAAGGAAATGCCCGGATGAAAGCTCTGTAATTTCTGGATTTTCATCGCTGTCGTACTCGTCCTGAACATCACCGATGATTTCTTCGATAATATCCTCAAGCGTTACAACGCCTGCAATGCCCCCGTATTCATCAACGACAATAGCTAAATGAAATTTGTTTTTTTTCATATCATGCAGCAGGGTCATACTGTTTTGAGTTTCTGGAATAAAAATAGCTGTTCTCATAACCTCTTTAATGACGGTGGTGTTAGGACCAAGTAGGTCTTTTGCGTATAAAATACCGCAGATATTATCCACTTCCGTTTCATAAACAGGGATTCTGGAATGTCCGTGCTTTTGAATAACGGCGATGGCATCTGTTGGCGTCATATTAACGGGAATAGCGACCATATCGGTACGAGGCGTCATAATTTCACGTACTACGGTTTCGGAAAAGTCGAAAATGCTGTGAATCATTTCTTTTTCAACTTTTTCAATGCCACCTTCTTTTTCACTGATGTTAACGATGTTTTTAATCTCATCAGCCGTTAAAAAGCGTTGATGATCCAGATACGCACTTCCTGATACTTTGGATAAAGAAAAACTAATCACATTAAATACCCAGATAAATGGGGTCAGAAGGTTCAAACAAAATGAAATGGGCCGTGAAAAAAGCTGAACGTATTTCTCTGGATTTTTTAAGGCCAGACTTCTTGGAAGCATTTCTGTAAAGAAAACAACGGTTAAACTGATAACCAGCGTTGCCAGTATAAGCCCAGCCTCAAATGGAATAATGGATGCATATTGTAATACTTCCAATGCTACCAAAAGTCCTAAAACAATACTGGATGATGTGAAAAGGTGATGGCCTACAAATAATCCAGCCACCAATTTTTCAGGATGTTTAAATAATTGAAGCAGTTTGTGGAATCGTTTTGGATCCTGTCCCCATTCTTTAAGCTTATGTGAACTTAAAGCTGAACAAGCGGCTTCTGCAGAAGAGAAAAAAGACGCAAAGATCATGGAAACCACTGTTACAAAGCTTTTTAACAACACGTCATTCACGTTATTGACCTCCGAAGCCTGATAAAATCTTGGGTATAAATATTATCATACCAACCACAGATGCTGTAATTGCTGCCATTAAAACTCCGCCTGCAGCCACATCTTTTGCCAGTTTTGCCAGCGGATGAATCTCTGTGGTTGTTAAATCCACGCTGGTTTCAATAGCTGTATTAAACAATTCTGCGACTAAAACAAATCCGATTACACAAATGATAAATAACCATTCTGTTGTCTCGATGGAATACATATAGCCTAATAAAATCACAACTAAAGAAAAAAGCAGATGAATCTTAAAATTACGCTGACTTTTAAGCGTATAAAAAATACCCTGAAGTGCCAGACTGATACTTGTTTGTAAAGGTGGCTGTCTGTTTTGTTTCATTGTAAGGCTTCAAAAACCTCATCTTGTTTGGAAAACATTATTTTTTTGGATTTTGGATCCAGATCATCATACCCTAATAAATGTAGAATACCGTGAATAATCAGGGTTTTAAGTTCATCTTCAACGCTGTGATTGAGCTTTAGCGCCTGTTTTTTTGCTACTTCACTGCAAATGTAAATATCCCCAGACAAGTTATCGTCCGAGCTTAAATCAAAGGTAATAATATCGGTTTCGCTGCCATCATTTAAAAAATCCTGATGCATCTTTTTGAGAAAGTCATTTGTAACAAAGGTAAAGGTTAGTTCTCCAGTTGGAACCTCTAAAAAACGAAGCACCTTTTTGATATAAAACACTGGCTTAAAGGGTAGTGGAATACCTGATTTATTGGTTACTGAAAGGCTATACATCCTGAGGCTTACCTTTATGTTGTTCGATCATTTTATCCAATTCATCCTGATAATCCACGCGGTTGTGGTACATGCCTTTAAAAATTTTCATAAAGGCATCTTTAATCTGATCAATTTCCTTTAAGCTTAACGGACAATCATCAAGCTGATTATCTTCAATTTTTTCACGAACGATACGGTTAACAATGGCTTCAAGTTTGGATAAAGTTGGTTTTTCAAGAGAGCGAGATGTTGCCTCAATCGAATCGGCCATCATAATAATACCGGATTCCTTAAAATGAGGTTTTGGGCCTGGATATCTAAATTCTTCCTTTGCACCTTCCACATCCTTGATATCTTCGCTTTGAATCGCCTGATTATAGAAAAATGAAACCATCGTTGTGCCATGATGTTCCATCATAATATCTTTAATAACCTGAGGTAGCTTGTATTTTGTAGCCAGTTCCACACCGTCTTTTGTGTGGGAAGAAATAATAATCTTACTCATACGCGGCGACAGCGTGTGATGCGGATTTTCGCCAGTAAATTGATTCTCCGTAAAAAAC
>JACCDG011026256.1_pt1 | contig 52874 bp, 40 predicted proteins | sample 7442471 | NCBI WGS metagenome assembly JACCDG01 (sample SAMN15323444, study PRJNA562643) | freshwater metagenome | isolation source: river surface water | place: USA:Blue River Watershed | collected 2017-08-17 | reverse complement strand
TTCCGGTGTGCCTCAGTATGGCTTTAAGTCAAACCGGTGCTTCTCATGCCGGGCTGGTGATGACGATTATTCCCTTGTTTACGGCTATTGTTGGCTCGTTTATTACAAAGACAAAACAAAGCATGTTGTACTGGACACTGACCTTTCTGGGCTGTCTGGTGATGCTGGCCTATGTGATGTGGAACAGCGGCCTTACGCTTGTACCTGCGGATGGCTGGTTGCTTGTGGCTTCCATTGCAGCCTCCATTTCCTACAGTGTAGGTGCGCGACTTACAAAGGAAATTGGCGGTTTGAACACCATTTCCTGGGCCTTGATTTTTATTCTGCCGCTCACAATCCCCTGTTTTTTAGGGTTGTTGTATGTTTATCATCCCATTCATCATCCGTCGTTTGCTGCCATAGGCTCTTTTTTATACCTAGCGCTGATCAGTCAGTTTTTGGGATTTGTGCCCTGGTACTCGGGTCTTCATCTGGGAGGGATTGCTAAAGTATCCCAAATCCAGCTTCTTCAAACTTTTTTTACCCTTATTTTCTCTTATTTTTTGTTGGGAGACCGCATCAGCTGGCATGGATGGGTTGTAGCTGTCATTATTGTTTTGATTATCGTCATGATTAAAAAAATAAAGGATTAGATTTTCTAATGAAACAATGGCTGGCAGGTATGTTATGTGTGATGATGATGGCGCCCGTTTATGCTGAAACGGTTCCGACAAAGTCTGCCCAGCAGCGTCTTGAAAGCCTGGCTTTGAGCGATAAAACAAACCGTGAAGCCTCCAGCTTATTTTCCTATGTGTTAAGCGGAGCCTGCCTGGTTCCTGTGTTTTTTGAGCCTGACATGAAGACAAAATCCTATTTGGTAGCTGCCAGTCTTGGATTTTTTGGATTGGGTGAGGTTGGCAAAAACCATTGGAAACTTCCCAGTGAAATCGAAAAAGAACTTGTGGACGCATCAATACCTTCTCATAAACAAAAAATGGCCGAAATGGCCCTAAAACGACTGTCTGACGGGGCATTTCAGGACAGGATGGTAGCGTTTGGTTCCAATTTGATTACGGGGTTGATTGTGTATACGTTGCTTCAAAATCAATCTCCAAACACGGATTATAGGCCTACACTGATTGTTCAGGGGGTGTTTGCGCTTGGCAATCTGTTTGTGGAAACGCCGTATGAAAAAGAATACAAGAGTTTTTTAGAGGATGAGAAAAACAGCCGTTTGAAATAGACGATCTACTTTTCTTTGGCGAAATCAATAAAGCCTTTTAAATACGAAATGTCCTGATCTGCGGAGCGAATTCCTACGTAAATATGTTTATGAATCCCTGTTTGTCCCAGTGGAATAGCGGTTAGCGGATGCTGTTTTTGGTAATACTCGATAAGCCAGTCGGGCAGGGCGGTGAGGCCTCTGTTAGCGGATACAAGTTGCATCATTAAATCCGTGGACTGCATGGTTTTATGGGTGGCCGGTCTGTAGTTGGCCGGGATCAGAAACTGGGTGAAAATATCCAGTCTTTCCATGGGAACGGGGTAGGTAAACAGAGTTTCTCCTGAAAAATCGTCTGGATTTAAAAACGGATGACGGCTTAAGGGATTTAAAGGGCTTAAAACCGCTTTGAATTCGTAATCAAAAACCGGATAAAACTCCAGCCCGTTTTTGTACACTGGATCCGGGGTAATCACCACATCAATTTCATGATCGATTAACGCCGAAAACGCATTAAACCGAAACTGTTCCTCAACATCCAGATCCACGCCCGGAAAGGCCTGAATAAACTTTTTCACCACACCATTCAGCCAGTGCCTGCAGGGATGACATTCCATCCCGATTCTCAAGCCTCCCTGTTTGCCCTGAGAAAATTGCTTCAAGGCCTGTACCGCATGTTCAAATTGAGGCAAAACCCGTTCGGCAAGTTCTACAAGATAGCGTCCACTTTGGGTAAAACGCAGGGTTCGCCCCTGTTTTTCCATCAGTTTTGTCTGCAGGTTTGTTTCCAGTTTTTTAAGAATATGACTGACAGCCGACTGGGTAAGATGCAGATGTTTTGAGGCTGCCGTTACCGTACCCAGACAGTGAATACTGTGAAGGACGTCCAGATGAATGCGGTCTATAACAGGATTTAATATATGATTTTTTTTCATGGATTTCTCAGAATAAATCATTATTATTCATTTATTATGTTCTGTAAACTACCGGTATTTGCATCAATTTTTAGAGAAAAGGATGAGAATTATGGTTACGGTACATAACCTGGGTTTTCCCAGAATTGGTAAACAAAGAGAGTTAAAAACGTTATTGGAAACGTATTGGAAAGGCGGTAAATCTCAGGACGAGCTGCTACAGGCTGCGTTGAAGATTTATTCAAAAAATCTAAGTGATCAGGGCCACCTGGATTGGGTTCAGGCTGGAGATTTTTCTCTTTACGATCATATGCTGGATACCAGTTTGTTAGTCGGAAATTTGCCTGATCGGGCTGCGGATGAGAAAAGTCATTGGGTGGATCAGTATTTTCGTGCGGCAAGAGGGCGTTCTGTTGAACACGACTGTTGCTCTGTTCGTGCCGGAGAAATGACAAAATGGCTGGATACGAATTATCACTATATCGTGCCGGAGTTTTCTGCTCAGACACAGTTCAGCCTAAATCCCGAGTGGCTGTTAACGCAGATAGAGGAAGCGAAAAAGCTGGGAAAACCCATCAAGCCTGTTGTGGTTGGGCCTTTGACATATCTGTACCTGGGAAAAGTTCTGGATGAATCGTCCGTACTGGATTTGCTGGATCCGTTGTTAGCTCAATATCAGGCCTTATTCCTAAGGCTAAAACAGGAAGGAATCACCTGGGTACAGGTAGACGAACCCATTCTCGTTACCGAATTATCCGAAACCTGGAAAAACGCTTTCCAAAAAGCCTATTCCCAATTAAACACAGGTTCCCTAAATATTCTTCTCGCAACCTATTTTGACCGTTTGGATTCCAACGCCGACTGGATATGCCACTTACCGGTAGCCGGCCTCCATATCGATGCCGTAAACGCAAAATCTGATCTTCCTGCTGTGCTGACTTTATGGCCAAAAGAAAAGGTTTTATCGCTTGGGGTTGTAGATGGTCGTAATATCTGGAAAACCGATTTAACCGCTGTTTTAGAGTGGTTAGAGCCTGTTTATGAACAGCGTCCTGATACGTTGTGGCTGGCCCCGTCCTGCTCTCTGCTTCATGTGCCTGTGGATTTGCTTCAGGAACAGGACTTGGATGATGATGTGTACTCCTGGTTTGCCTTTGCTGTTCAAAAACTGGATGAAATTCGATTGCTGGCTCTGGTTTTTAATCAGGGTAAAGCGTTTGTGTCGGCTGCTTTAAAAGCTAACGCAGATAGCATACAAAACCGAAAAATATCGTCCCGGATTCATAATCCAGCCGTAAAATCAGCGGTTGCATCGGCCAGTTACCGTCATTTGGGAACCCGGCAGTCGGCGTTTAACATCAGAAAAGATAGTCAGCAAAAAACGTTGAATTTGCCTCTTTTTCCTACCACGACAATTGGGTCTTTTCCTCAAACGGCAACTATTAGAAAAAAGCGATTAGCCTATAAAAAAGGTGAGATCACCACCGACCGTTATGTGGCCGATATTCAGTATGAAATTGCAAGTTGCATTCGTGAGCAAGAGGCTTTAGGTCTGGATGTTCTGGTTCACGGTGAGGCTGAACGTAACGACATGGTGGAATATTTTGGCGAACAGCTGGACGGATTCTGCTTTACCCGATACGGCTGGGTTCAATCTTACGGATCACGTTGTGTGAAGCCGCCGATTATTGTGGGAGATGTGTCCCGTCCGACTCCTATGACTGTACAGTGGAGTGTCTTTGCTCAATCGTTGAGTACAAAACCGGTGAAAGGCATGTTAACCGGTCCTGTAACAATTTTGAACTGGTCGTTTGTCCGTGATGATCAGGAGCGTTCCGAGACGTGTCTGCAGCTGGCCTTGGCTTTACGGGAAGAGGTTTTGGATCTGGAGAAGGCTGGTATTACGATTATACAAATTGACGAAGCGGCTTTACGTGAACGGCTTCCGTTGCGTCGGGCAGACTGGAAAACGTATCTGAACTGGGCGGTGGAGTCGTTTCGGATTACGGCAAACGGCGTTAAAGATACAACCCAGATTCATACGCATATGTGTTATTCCGAGTTTAACGACATCATCGAAGATATTGCAAAAATGGATGCAGATGTTATTACCATCGAAACCTCACGCTCCAACATGGAGTTGCTGGATGCTTTTGAAACGTTTAATTATCCCAACGACATTGGGCCTGGCGTCTATGACATCCATTCCCCAAATGTCCCAACCGTAGAATCCATGCTGGCCCTGATGGTAAAAGCGACAGAGTTTGTTCCTGCCGGTCAGCTGTGGGTAAATCCGGATTGCGGACTTAAAACCAGAAACTGGCCCGAGGTCAAAGAAGCTTTATCCAATATGGTGACGGTTGCGGCAGAGCTGAGATCTTATAAATCCAAATCCATTGAAACTCCATAAGCGCCATCTGTAGAAGAAAAGTTCATTTTTGATCCTTTTGAGATCACGGAAATGCCGGATGAGAATACTTGTCTGGCATTTGCCATTCTTACTTCTTTCCAGCCGCTATATAAGCTGATTCCGGTAACAGGACAGTATTCAATCCCCACAGATTTTAACCCGTCACTGCCTTTAACCTGACCGATAAGTGACACCGTTTTGGACAACAGGCATTTTCCCGACAAAATAAGATCCGTAGGAACAGCCAGTGTAGACGATGTTTTAGACGGTGATTTATCCGATAAAGACGGCTGTCCATCGAAAGACACCGAAGAGGTTTCTGTTTGTAAGGCCACGTCCATATCGACATTGCCGTTTGAGCCAAAATCTAAAAAACAATCCTGAGACAATGTTGTTTCAAGTGTTCTTGAACTTGAAAACACAGGTGAGATCGTATTTTGAGGACAGTCGTTTGAAAGAGCGAACGACGGGCAACTTAAACATCCAACCGTAAAAAGTGCTGCAATTACTTTACTGTAAGCCATAACGTGATCCCCCGATTCAGTTAATGGGTATTCTGTTTTGAAAGTTTAAGCTGTTCTTTTTTGACCGTGATGATTAAACTTTAAAAACAAAATATGTACTGTGGTTATTCCCTTTGAGAGTGAATTTAAACATCATGACCTTATCCAAGATTTTGGCCGTTGCCGTTAATTCAGATTTCTCCAGTGTTGCTTAATCCTTAAAGATTAACCTCGTTTGCAGATTGGATGATGGTACCCTTTATTGCCGCCATGATGCTGCTTTCATCAATGGTTTTTTGAGGAACTCTGTAAAAAGCCCCGCGTCTATGTAAAAACCCTATCCAGTCACTGGCTGGCTTTCCTGACGCTTGAATATAAGCGGATACGGCTTTCAGCTGTTTTTCGGACAGGTAGGTATCGCCCTGATACAGACGTAGAAGACCTCTGTATAAATCCACCTTATCTCTCATTTTTTTCGGGATATCTTTGCTATTACGTTCAGCAACAACGGGTAAACCTTCATGGATTGGGAGGATGCAATAATTGCTGTTACCCCACCAACGGCTAAACGATCGTAAATCTCTTTGACAGATGAGGTAGATTTTATTGTCCATCATCACAAAAAATGAGGCTGGTTTGTAGATGGGTTGATCTGTAAGCGGACTGCTTTTTTCAGTAGATAAAAACATTTCAGTAGCCAAAATCTCTGGAGGAAATAGTTTTTCTGCCTGAGGAAGCGGATGTGTATGTTCGGTGTAATCGATTGAAAACCAGGAGTCTATTTCTGAGGGTTGCAGTCTGGAAAGATCATGACGGGTTTGCGTGTTTGTAGAGGTTTCCGTTTCGGTGGCTGTTTCGGTTGAGGTTTGAGTTTGAACCTTGACACTGCCTTGATTTTTGCTGCTTACGGTTGTGGGAAAGTCCCCAGGTTGTGTGGCCAGTTTACGTAGATCGGAAAGCTCGAATGGAGATAAAATGGCTGTAAATTTTTGTTGGATGTCAACGGCTGTTTTTTGCAGAAAATCATAAGGTGTGAGGTCTAGCTCTGCGTTTCCGAACAGGGCAACGGGATCTGAAACGACATCGTCTTTAAAGGCGGACAGACAGACCTCTTTAAGTTGAGGGCTTAGCGTTTCTTCTGCTAAAAGCGCAAAGGCTTTTTGTCTGACGATTACCATCATCTGTTGAAGTCTGAATTGGAAGTTTTGTTGTTTTTGTTTGAAGATATGCTGCTGGGAAATCGCCTCAAAAACAGCTTCATTTGAGAGAGGATGCTCGATAGTGGTTTTAAGTGCTTTGGCAAAAAAGGCATGGGTTGAGCGTGCCATCAGGATATTGATGCTGTGGTGGCCTTCCGTGAGCAGTCTCATGCGGCCGATGGCCTGGATGAAGTGGTTGGGATCAATACGGTCGGAGAGAAGGACTTTGGCTTTAAATCCTTTGGGGTGGAGGATGTTGCGGCCTCGTGTATCGGCGGTTCTGTAAAAGGCAACTGCATTTTCCGGGTAAGGCTGATCGGCGGAATATTCGGATACCAGCCCTTTGCGGGAAACGACCATTGTTTTTCCGTCTGCCGGATTAACCAGAATAATATGATCGACCCAGTTTACCTGCCTGAAAATAAGAGTGCTGAGATCATCGACTGACAGAGTCACAGTGGCTGTTGTGTCGATTAAAACCCTGGATGCGGCTTCTTTTCCGGTGTTTAAATCCTCAAACCAGTTGTCTAAAACCGTTTTTTCAGTCCAGGTGATGAGATCGGAAACAGGGGTATTGTTTCGGCGCAAAATCGTGGCAATGCGCTGGCTTTCCTGAGTATCCGGTACCAGTGTCCCCATGGCGGATGCTGCCCCCAATGTGCCTGAAAATCCGTCAAAATGGCTGGGCAGAATATCAACAGGATTTTCTGAAAACTGCTGGGCAAAAACCCGAAGCTCCGGTATCAGCATCACATCTATAAAAAACTGTCTTAAACCGTGGTTTGTTTTTATAGCTAACTGTAATTCTTCCATGTGAGTGGTATTTCCGGTGTCCAGCGTGGCAAATCCATTATGAAATCCAGCCTGAGAAAAAACGGCGTTTATTTTTTCAATAAACAGAGGAAACTTACTGTCCTGAGACCGTTTTAATTTTTCTATATGAGCATTAATGCGTTCGATAAAGGACTGTGCTTCATCGATATCCACACCCTCCGTCAGAATACGCTGAATGGATAGGGAGATGGTGAGGTAGTTGTTATCAAAAAATGTGGAGTCTCCCAGAGGAATCCCCTGTTGAAACGGCTGAGATAAATGGCGGTTTGGTAATGCGGTTCCATCTGGTTTTTTGTAACGTCCGAAATCAAGGCTGTGAGATAAGGTTAGAGAAATTGGAAAAACCTGAAGCAGCAGCCCTCTCATCACCGATAGATAGTTGTGCAGGGTTTTGTCTACAGCGGCTATAACAGATTTGTCTTCTTTGATATCCAGCAGATATTGGCGGATATGATTTTGTTGTTCTGAAAGTTCGCTATGATCGGCTACCAGCTTTTTAAGGATGAGGTCAGCGGCTATCGATTGAACGTCTCCCAGCAAGGCTGTGTTTTGGAGTCTAAAGGTAGCAAACGATGACGATATCCGTCTTACGGATAATCCATCTGTTGCGTGTTTGTTAACAAACTCCAGCAGTACAGGGTCTCGATAAAAATCTCTCATAAAGTCATGGCAGTCAGCCCACGCGGATTTTGGAAGCGGGCGGCTTTCTCCATAGGTTCGGATAAAGACTTCATCGATGGCATAAACGCTGTCCCACTCATCTACAAGATGTGCGCTGGTTTTAAATAGAGTGTGGTACATTTCTTTCCAGTCATCGATATGTTCATTTTTGGAGACGGCCTCGATGAACATGAACTTAAAGACATGAAGATCCTGTTCGGAAACCAAAATGGTGCCGTGTTGCTCGGTGATAGCCCGAAATGTTGCCATAAACCTAGGTGTCAGTTGGAATCCTGAATTAAATCTCAACCTGAAAATCGGATCCTGGGTTTGAGAGGAGACCCGTTCCAGTGTCTGCTGGGTTCCTCCGATAATGGCCTCGGGAATAACCAGAACAGGCACAATGCCTTTTTCAGCAATAATCCGAACCAGTGATGAAACCAACGTGGTTTTTCCAAACCCTGTTCGTGCCTGCATAAAGGTGTTCTCAGGGTTTAGTAACAGGTCAATATAGGCGATCTGATTGTGTCTTAAAAAGCTTTTAAGCTGAAATTCCCTGACAATAAATTCATGGGCATGAGGATGAGAATCCAAATAGCAAGGAACGGCGGGAGTATCCGGATTTTTTTCAAGTTGGGCGGCTACCGTGTCTAATCTCATAAAGTGTAAACAGGCGTTGGCAATGTGTGTCAGCCCTTGTTGTGTTAAAGATGGATTAAGTTTGAGTAGTAATGCTGTATCGCTGGCTATCACAGCCTGCAAAATGGTTTGAAACTGCAGCGATGGAGTTAGTCGTGTGGATTGCAAAGACGTATGATGCAGACGCTCTATGTCGCTGCTGAAGCGTGGGGTGGCCGTATCCATAATAAACTGGAGTAATTCCTGTTGCCTGTTTCTGCATGCTTCTGCTGTAGATGGGCTTTTTTCAAGGCTGCAGGTATCGTTGGCTATGCGTAAAAGTGTTGATGCGGAGGAATGGCTTGCGGAAGCCATCGTTAATCCCGATAACAAATGGCTGACCCTGTCGTGATGAGTCACCGTTGGCTGTGTCGATGTCCACGTTCCGTCAAGAATGTGCTTGATTCGTTCTTTTACAACCAAAGCTTCCGGCATTTCATAAGCGGTAAATTCTTTGCCAAAAAAATGTCTGGCAATGGTTTTTTCGGCTTCGGTTCCTAATTCAAACACCGGTTCCAGATACCACAACGCTTTATTGAATTCGAGATTATAAAAGGCTATTTCTGCTAGATATAACCGGGATAGTGTGTCGGTTGGCCTCAATCCTAAAAGGGTATCGTAAGGAATACGGACAAAGAGTTGGGGTTTGGATTGCTGACTAAGCTCCAGTTTCCAGAAATCCTTTTCTCCAATAGGCAGAATTTCATTTGGATTTGGGGCATCAACAAATAGGATAACGTCCTCCTGGCCTGTACGTTTGTCTCTCACAACGATATATCGGTTGTTCGACAATTCGGGGATGTCTTTTTTCAATAGCTCGTAATGGAAATCGGGAAAGGTCAGGCTAAGTCCGGGAATAATAATTTTATCTGCGGATGACAGATAATCGATACCCAGTCCGGCCAGATGGGATAACCCCTCGGGTTGAAACGTTACGGCTTTACCAATATCTGAAATCTGCAGCGATTCAACTGTGAGTGTTTCTCCGATACGCACTGTATACACAGCTTCAACCGGTTTTTCCGATGTATCTTTGTAATAAATGTGCGAGGATGCCGCTTCTGATGTCTGCTGCTTCAGCAACGGAATGTGTGTAGAGGATTCTGCAAACAGAGGCGCGCCTCTAAATAACACATCTTTTCCATTGCTGTTGATCAAAACGTCATACCAGTCGTCGTTTTGTTTGAGGGTGATAATACAGCCGCCGAAGGTTGTTAGTTTGTCCTGTAAATGGCGTGGAAGATCAGATAAATCCTGATTTGGAACGGCATACAGAATAGTCATATTGGCATTGGAATACTGAATAAGTTTCCCGTTATAAAATAACGTTTGCTGAAGATCATTGGGAATAGTAAAGCCTTTAAAAGTGAAAAGTGCATGGCGTTGGATATCGTGAGGTAGTCCGCCCACTCTAAATCCGTCTCGTTTTAAAACACCTTCAAAAGGTTCGTATACGTAATGCTGCCTGTTTTCAACGAGATCCGGTACGAAAACAGCGATGGTTTGTAACGCCAGGGTTTCGGCCTGTGCTAACACTTCTTTGGGTAAAGCGACCAGTTTTGAGTAGAGGTTTCCGAACGTTCTTTCCAGCATGCGTTTCTGGCTGGGCGAGGTTTCCTCAAGTCCAATAGTGCTTTCAAATCTCCATAAAAACAGTTCAATGGCTGCAACATTTTTTGGGTCAGATAAGGTACTGGTTTCAAGATAGGTCATCACTGTAATCAGCCTATCTGGAGACATCGATTTTTGAGTAAGTGTTTTGACTAAAATATCCTGGATAAGCTCCTGACAGTTTGTCCATCCGGGACTTTCTTTTAAATACGGGGCCAGTGAGGCTGCCCAAAACAGCAGCTCGTTAAAAATTGCTACATCCTGAGACGCACTGGATTGCATTCGACTTCCAATTTCCTGCGTCAACCATTCTATAAAAACCTTTGCGTAGCCTTTGTGATTTTTAATCTGATCTAAAACAAAAGGTCTGTTTAATAATCTAAAAAGCTCGGCCCTCGATTCTGGTGCTGATAATAAAACAGGTGTAGATACGATTTTGGATACAAGCTGAGCAAAGGCAAAATCCGTTACCTGATGCCATAATTCGGTAAACTGTAAATAAATTTGAGGATTCAGTTTAAGCTGGCTTTCCTGTTTTAAAAACTCGATAGCCAGGTTACTTTCCCTTTTTCCTGCGTTAGGATCGATGGTCGCACTGAAAAACGTGATGTCAGGCGTAAGGGCTGCGGATTTTAAAAGATACGATTGGGGATAGGTAACAAACACTCTATGGCCATAGCGAATTTCGGGTGTCAGTTCTCTGGGTTCTGGCCTTTGAAAAAGAGTACAGCCGGTATAAATAATCACACCCAGTTTTAATAACGAGTGATACCATTCCGGTAAAATATCCTGTGTTCTGGCCAGAGCTGCCGAGTAGAGATTGTTGGCATCTCGAGAGCAGGTTCCTTTTTCTCTGCAGGCTGAAATCTGATCGGTGATAAAATTGTTAGCCGAGCTTTCTTCATCAAAAAAAGCTTCATTTTCACCTTGATAGCTTAAATAGGGTAGTAAGGGCTTTCCTTTGGATTTTTCTTTCTCTACCCATTCTGTTAATGAGGCAGAAACGGATACTGCATAAGGTGTTTGAGGGAGATAGTCTTTGAAACCCAGGAACATGAGTTCACGTTTTTCGCCCGAGTACCCTCTGTGTGGCATACAGTTGTAGCTCTCGACTCTGGGATCAAGACGTTTGGCAAGCTCTGAAATGACTGTGAAGAGGTGCAGCATGCCTATTTTGATGTCTGTCCGTTCCGTAATCGTCTGCCATCCGTTTAGAGGTACAGTTACATGGCTGTCCTGGCTGCTGTATCCAGACAGACAGGTTGAAAGCCGGTAAAGTTGGCTGATGGTCTGCTCGAGTTGATCTTCAGGAACCTGTTTCCAAAAAGTATCCGTAACAAGGGGTAGGGATTCCAAAAACGGGATCAGGGCTCTGTCCCACAGTTTAAAACGCTGTCCTCTGGATTGATCCGCAGTTAGTGCGTTATTAAAGGCAAACAGTGTTGCGGCAACGGTATCTGCCTGTAATACCGGTAGTGTAAATACTGGTTGAGCCTCAACCTGTCCTACGGTTTCTGTTTGTGTAAGATTGGGTTTTAATACCGTAACCGGGGTTAACTCTGTAGACACACCCTGTACGGTCATTGCTTGTTCTCTAATGGCAAAATCCTGGCTGAATGGTCTCAAAATCTCTTTAAATCCGGCTTCGGCTGCCTGTTGTGAAATCCATCCTCTTGCCAGCGATTCGGTTGTCCGCTGATGAAAAGACGGCAAAGCCACCCGCCTTACAAACTGTGCGGTTCCATCCCAGCTTAACGTATGTGAGGACTGACTGGATAAAATAGCGTAATCCAGCGTCCATCTGAATTTTTTATACAAGGCTTCCGGCACACTGTCTTTGAGTATTTTGATAACGGATTCAGACCAGCAGTTTCCGTAAAATTGAGGCCGGATCAGCCTGTCCGACTCTGCAGGAGTTTGAAAACGTCTGAAAAATGTTCTGTAAAGCTCTTCAACATTGTCTTTTGAATCAACAAAGGCAGCGGCATACAGCTCGGGAAGATGTTGTAAAACCTCTGAAACGGTTGTGAGCGAGCTGGATAATAGCTGATGTAACCCGGATTGTGGATCCCGACCATGAAACTGCAGCCCGGCCCCCGTATTACCTATGGACAAAATGATGTTAGTTGAGGATGTTTTTTCGATTTTGAAAAACATCGCATGTCCGTCCTGACCCACTTTCGATACTATCGGAATAAACATGTGAGAATCTACAGCAAGGTTTTGGATTTTTTCGCTTATGGTTTCTATAAAGTGCTTGAAGTGTGGATCATTAAAAAGTCTGTCATAAGTAGAGGACGCTTCAGGTGGTGCTTTTGGGTAGCTTTGAAATCCAGACTGAGAGAGTGCTAATCGTGCATATTCGGGCATGGTTTTTAAAACATCCTGAAGTTGGGCGACCTCAGATGAATCAAATCCAAATGCTGTGGCTGTTTGTTCATGTTCAAGTCTCGTAATAAGTTCGGATATATGCCGAACGGCTGTTGCCGGAGAATCGCCTTCAAATGCTTTGATTTGTGCGTGAGAGCCAACAATACTACCCACAACTTTGGCACTGGGTTCGGATAATAAGTGTTCCTGAGGAACAGATTCTGCTGCTGCAAAAAGAAACGGCGAGCGAAACCCGTCCCTGATAAGGGTTACCGTATACTGAACCGCTCCCGCCAGTGTTGAAACAACCGAGGATACCCTGCTAAACACAGAAGGCGCTGATGTTCCTGATGGATCTTTTTCCGGTGCTGTCTGTTGTTGAGGTGCAAAGCGCCCAATCCCGTAATCAAGCATCATTATATTTAAAATGTCCTGTTGATTCTGAATCGAGCCACCTTCAAATGTAAGGTTAAGCGACTCTTTTTCTTTCGTGACTGTAACTTTAATAACGGTTTCACCTTGAGTCACCGTGTATTGTTGGGTTGTTGTTGTCGATGTTACAACTCCCTGTGCAAAGCTAAGGATATAATCTGTTCCTGATTTTAACGGTTTTTTAATAATTGAGTCCTGCGTTGTATTTCCAAAAACAGTCTGTGTCCTCACAGAGAAAGGAACTTCCGGTGACTCCATATGTGATTCAAAAATACTGACTCTGGGCAGCGTTTGTGTGAGGAGTGAATAAAAAAAGCTTCTAAAACATAGTTTGATGGTTTGTTTTTGCAGCTCGGATGTAATGGATTTTTTCTGGATAAAGGCTTCGGCGGCATAATCTCCAATAACCGTGCAGACTGGTCGTGCAAACATCTTCCCGCAAAACTGGCTTGCCATACAAATAAACGGCCACGGTGATTTTACTCCTGCCGCATACGATTTATAACCCACAGCAGCCATTGAGGCCAGCCCTGACAGCAATAACCCGTTTTGAAGTTCTTTTACTAGTGAAATACTCAGTTTTCCGGCTTCGTCTTTTTGTTTATAGATTCGTTCTTCCGATGTTAATGGATAGCCGCATAGTTCTTTTGCAGCTATCGACAAGCCCGTATAAACACTCCCATAATCCTGAGTAGTAGGACTAAAACATGCTGTTACTGTTGTTAAAATTTCCGAGGCTGAAAATTGAAATGGATTGTTCCAGAAAATCTGCTCCAGAAGGGACTCTGTTGCTTTTTCCACGACAAATGCCGATAGTCCTGGAATAAACGGAGACAGATGATCGTGAAGTCCTGGTGTCTTTAAGGCTATAATCTTTGTATTCATCTTCTATGTTATCGACAAATTTTTTTAAAATTTCACCTGTAATATATAAATTGCCAGGGTAAAATTTAACTACCCCGTCAGGCTCTGCCTGCCACCCCTTCTGGGAAGGGGAATTTAACAGCCGTTTTTGCATTTTTGATGGGATGTCATTTCAGCGGAAGCATGAATCAAGTTCAAACACAAAACAGCCTGGACCTTAGACTCCGCAGGGGTGAAACTATTGAACTGAAAGATGCATAAAAAAATCCCCTTCCCAGAAGGGGTGGCAGGCAGAGCCTGACGGGGTAGTTAAATTTTACCCTGGTACCTTTTTTAATTAATGCAACAACAACCCCACACACCCCGATAAAATCACCATTCCCGCAGAAATCGCCGGTGCGTACACTCCAAATCGAGATAAAAACCCATTCGCATCAAGCTTACTCAATCCGGTTACAATCGCTAACCCCAGTGCAACCAGCGTAGCTGCCAACCCAATGCTGAATCCCAATACTAAAATCAACCCTTTTCCCGTTTCTTTCACCGACAACGCCATCAACATAACACTGACAGCCGCAGGGCAGGGCACCAAACCTCCGGCGGCTCCAAAGCTGATAATCTGTGAAACGGATGGCCGCTCCCCCTTATGAACATAATCCGGTAAATCTTTCATATGCGCTTTAGCGTGCTCATCATCAGATAATAACGCATGGTCGTGATCATGCCCATGATGATCGTGGGCGTGGTGTCTGATTTTACGTAAAACCCGAAGCCTTTTGGCCAGAAGCCAGGTTCCCAGTGCAATAACTAACACACTGCTTCCAACCGCCAGCCAGTGTCCGGCTTGATCCGTAAAGGCTTTTTCGCCGAAAAACAGGGCAAGAACACATAATCCCACCACCACGATACTATGTGTTACAGCTACCGAAAGCCCCAGCACAACCGCATCTTTTTTAGTTCCTTTTGTCCCAATCAAATACGCTGCCGTTAGTGTTTTGGCATGTCCGGGTTCCAGTGCATGCAGGCCGCCTATAGCAACGGCTGTCGGGAAATAAAGAAGGGATAAATCCATTGGAGTTTAATTTTTATAAATACGCACATTATGATTTTCTGAAACAGTTTTTAGTGATACTAAAGCACTACGATTATCTCCTATGAAGTGTTATTATTCAAATATTATAGTTTTATATTAATACAGTTAAGTATATTTTAAACTTTAAAAAAATTTATAAACTTATTTGAGGAATAGTATGGGTATTTTACGTAGCATAATGCAGTGGCTGTTATGTGTGGTTTTGTTTGGATACTTTATCCTTTTTGGTTGGGCAACAAATTTGAACTGGGATCTCAACCAGCATGTGGGCATGGTAGATAGTTTTTTGAAAAATGGGAGCTTTTATTCCGGGATTACTCATCAGTTTTTTCCTGAATCGGCTTATTTCCCCGGAGTGTCTTTTTTAGGTTATTTTTTTCATTACTTGGGGTTTTATGATATCAGGTTCCCATTAATTGTTACTGCGTCTTGTTTTGGGATGATCATGATTGCATTGCTTGTGCACTGCGCTTTTATACTTTTTGATGTTCCTAAGTGGCTAACAACGACTTTTATTTTAGGCTGGTATAGTTTGGGTGCTTTTGAAGGTTTTGAAGGTTATATTGATTATTTAAAAGAGTTTAAGCCGGATACAGCTTCACTTGTTTTTGGGATTTTAGCTTTTTTACTTGCGAAGAAAGCTTCTTTTTTTTCTGAACAGAAACAGAGTGAAAAAGAGATGTTCTGGTGGTTTTTATGTGCACTAAGTTTGTGTTTATCGTTACTTTTTAAGCAGCAAGCTTTAGCCTTTTTTATAGCCTTTTTTTTGAGTGCTTTATTTGACTCTTCCTTATCACTTTCTGTAAGAAAAAAGCTTATTATTGTTTCGGGATTGTCTTTTTTTATGGCTGTTGCCATTCTTATGCAGATTCCTAATAGTTTTTTTGGAACTTTTTTTGTGATGTCTAAGCATCCGTTATCTATTTATTGTGGGTTAAAATCTCTGTATGTATTTTTTACTAAGTCCAAAACAATGCTGTATAGCATTCCTTTGCTTTTTCTTGTCATTAAAGGAGTTAGAGCTCCTCATTTTTTTGGTGAAAAATCGTGGATTTTTTTATCATGTTCGTGGATGTTTTTTTCATTACTATCTGCTTTTAAAGAAGGAGGTAATATAGGTAATATTGAAGTGGGGGCTCTTGTATTTATTCCAGCTGTTTTAGGATTGATTTATAAAACTGTTTTTGATTCTCAGACAGAATTTTATCATAAAAAACATGTTCAGTTTTTTTTGTTTCTTTTTTTTGGATTACTCCTATCCAGAGTTTTATTTAATACAGATTCAAATGAACAGCATGTATACGGACTGTGGAAAAAAATTCAATACAATACGTCTAAAGAAACCGTTACACTAGAATTTCTAAAGCCGTATTCGGGTTCTAAAGCTCTTATTGATGCTGATATTTATCCTATAGCTAAGCAGGCAAATCTTTTAGTTATTTCAGATGTTATTACTGCTTTTCACTACCATATAGCGGGTATAAAGCCCGATTATGTTGATCAGGCTCTTTTACGCAAGGAATTCGATGTTGTTTATGTGTTAAAAGATTATAGGAGAGATGCAATTATAAACAGAACCTTATTAATAGAACATTATTCGCAAATTCAGACTCCACCGGGTTTTATAGGGTACCTCTGGGAAAAACGTTAAGGTTTCCAGATCGGAATGTTATGCATTTTCGTGCAAATGGCATCGATCTGAAGCCTATTTTGGTTCAGGTAGTCTCTGTATACGACGATATCATTCGGTCTTCCCTGAAGCTCAGGAGACACGAGACAGAGCTGAAATCCAGCCTCTTTTAAGCGTGAAAATGTATCAGGAGTCAGTGGCAGTTTTGTAAAACAATCGACCCACACCCATTTTACTTTCCCTTTTAGGGCAAGTATCGTATCCAGACCTTCATATTCGGAAAAACGAATGGCCGTATTGGATTCCTGAAAGTGAGTAAGAAGGTGAATAATCATTGGAAATGAAGAATCCAGAAAAAAATAAGAGGTAATCCCGTGTTTTTTTAAAAGCTCGAGGATAGGGATTTCAATACGTTCACTTTTGATATTTAAAATAATGAGTTTGTGGGTGTAATGGCCAAGAAACTCGTCCAGATCCTCTCCGTCTTTAAAAGGATCATGTTGCAGGATGAGTTTTCCATCTTTTCCGTCACGAATATCCACTTCAATCCCGTAATGAGACGGTACGGTTTTTAAGGCCTCAATGGTATTGATTCTGTGCGCGATGTAAAGCATTCTTAATCCTCCAGATGAGAGTCAGACAGTTTTCTTTTTAGAGTCATACTGTAAGACACCGTACGCTTAATAAATTTGAAACGGGATTTCAGGCCTGTATTCCAGCTGGATTGCCCGGCAACTCTGGGTGGAAAATGTACAGGAAATCGAAGGATAGTGTGTTTTTTGACTTTAGCCATCACATAGATATAAAGGTCTAAAGAAAAATCAAAAGGGGGATGTTTAAGGCTTTGGAAAAAGGTTTTGGAAAACAGGGTGGGTTGCGCGTTAATATCCCAAAGAAATGTTTTAAATAAAAGCGATTCAAAACAGGACATGCCCGTTGTAAAAAGCGTATCAAAAAACGAGCGTCCTTTTCGATTCCCTTTTACTAAAATGGAGGTGTTGGAGGATCCTGAAAAAAAATCCAATCCTTTAATCACATCATGTGGATCGGTTTGAAGGTCGGCATGAGTCCAGCCTAAAATCTCACCTGAAGCCGCATATAATCCTTGTAATATCCCATGTCCATATCCCTGATTTTTTTCTACGTGTACCACTTTAATGAAGGCATGTTGTTTACGGATCTCTTCTAAAAGGATGGCCGACGAATCGGTTGACCCGTTGTTTACTAAAATAACTTCGTAATCAGGTTTGTCTGAAAAGACACGGTGCAGTTTGTCTGCAAGTGCTTTTAAGTTTCCGGATTCATTATAACAAGGGATGACCAGCGAAAATTTCATAGGGTTTTCTCCTTAAATACCCAGAATTTTTGACCTAAAAAATTAATAACCATGGAGGTTGCCGTGGCGATAACAAAGCCTATCCATTTTGGAGAGGGCACACTATACAAACACAGCTCGTTTACACCGACGTTGACCCAAAGTGAACACAGATAAAGAAAGAAAAATTTATACAGCCCGGATCGTGTGTGTGGTGCCGACGAAAATGTAAACTGTTTGTTTCCTAAAAAAGCAACACAGGTTCCTGTTATAAAGGACAGTGCTTTGGCTAAAGCCGTGGTGAGATAGGGATGTGAAAGCGTATACACTAAAAAATCGGCCCCTGTTGCGCAAAGTCCTATGATAACAAAACGGGATAACTGCTTCATAAGGTTTTTCATGACTGTTTTTTCCGGGAAAAAAAGGCATCCCAATAGCGATAGGTTTCATAGTCTGTTGGTGTTCCCCAGCAGATATAGTGATCGACCTCAAAAACCTTAACGGTTTTCCCAAGATCTATCAGCATTTGCATGCAGCTGTCCACGTAGTATTCCTGATTAATCGTTGTTTTTGTATCGATAAGTCGCTGATACGCCTCAAAAAATAATCCAACGGTTCTAAAATAAAAGGCTCCAACAATCGCATGATCATTTTCAGGACTGTTAGAAACCGGTGTTTTTACCGATACGGAAAGAGCTGTGTTCTGTTCTGTTGCCTGTACCCATCCATACATATGAGGATTTTTTTTGGAGCTGGGATGATGTTTAAACGTGAAAATAATGGCATCTACGGTGTCATCCTGAGTAAGCTCCAGAAACTGTTGAGCTTTGTATCTTAGTCCGTTATCGCAGGCTCCGATAATAAGTTTAAAATGGGATGGTAGTCCGGAAAGGCCTTCAGCACAGGTTGTTGCCTGTCCGTTTGTGACGGAATCGAGAAAGGTTATGTCTCCTTTTTGATGAAGAAACGCGTGAAGAGGCGTGTCTTTAATGGATGACAATGCCACTACCTGTGTCCGTTGTGTTTGAGGCAGTTCGGACAACGCTTGAATCACCATGGGTTTTTGCTGAACGGGCAGAAGTGGTTTGGATGTCGCATATCCTTCTTTTGCAAATCGTTCTCCTTTACCGGCCATGGGCATAAGTGTAATCGACTCTGATCCAAGATGAGGTGGCTGAAAATCCTCTTCTGCATTCAAAAAAAAGCGAGACCATACCAAATACTCTTCAAGATCCTGAGGGGTTCCCCATTGAAGCATATGGTCGATTTCAAAAATCCTTACCTGATACCCCTGCTCAACCAGTTCGTTGAAAGCGAGGCTGACATAAAACTCCCCGTTTGTATGATGGTTTTTTTGTTGTTGTGCCGTAAAAGCCTTCTTCATAAGTGCGCCGGAACGAAAATAATAGGTGCCGTCTGATGCAAATTCCTCGTTACGGTTTTGGGTAAACGGCTCTTTTTCTTTGATTTGTTGAAGCCAGAGGTTTTTTTCCTTGATAAAGGCATAATGGGTTGATCCTGCCATATGAGGATGAAATCCTTTATACGCGGTAATGGCTCCATCGGCTTTTAGTCTTCGGACTGTGGATAAAAAATCAGCATAATTCCAGGCTTTGGAAAAATCACAATAATTAATGATAATTTCTTCGTCATCCGGAATGGCATCAAATACCTGTGACACCGCAAAAACAGGCCCAAGTTTATGTGGAGGAATGGATAAAATCGTTGCATGCTGAGCATAGTGCTGAAGCATCTGCCTCAGAGAGGTTGAACGCAGATGTTCGTCATTACAAATAAAAATAAACCGGGTGTCTTTGGGAAATAAATCAATAATATGCGCAATGATGGGCTTCCCTTCAACCTGGATTAAGGGTTTGGGATCTGTGTATCCGGCATCAAGAAATCGTTTTCCGATTCCTGACATAGGAATAACAACGGTTACTGCTGTAGATTTTGTCTCCATTTTTCTGCTTCCCAGTGGACAAGATAGTGAAGCTCTTCAGAATCGAGCTCTTGAGGTGATGATGGACTTAATGCAAGTGTCATAAAATGGGCTAGTAGAACATCTTCGTTGTCTCGGGCTTTTTTTACGGTCTGGGCAATAGAATAGAGCCTCGACTGAGCTACCACAAAACGAGGCCAAACCTGATGTTTTTGATAATACGCCAGCAGCCCCTGTTTTTCGTGAAGAGGTGTTAAAGTCGGAATCGAAAATCCCCCGTAAATGACCTGATCTGGAAATAACGGAGGCTGAACAAGCCATTCCGGATGATCCTGAATATAGGCCAGAATGGTTGCGTTTTGAACTGGCACAACACTCCACCACTGTTGCGTACAGTCATAAAACTCCGTCTGAATACGGGAGGCTGTATGATGGTCTGAAAGATCAACATTTAAATAAGAGGCACAACGGTCTGTAACCTGATGCTGCAGCGTCATAACCTCCTCAATCGAGTCTCCAGATACAATCAGTCCATGATTTTGTAACAGCCCGATCGATGCGGATTTTTTTGAAGAGCTGCATTCCCGTTTGAGGGCTAACCCCAATGGAACCCCAGGCGTTGCATAGTCAATAGTGAGGCTGTCCGGATATAAATCCAACCAGAGTTCTTTCCAGTTTTTTTGGCAGGCTAACGCTGAAATAACCCAGGGATGACTATGTAATACTACTTTTCCAAGCAAGGCATGGAGATACACTTCTATGGACGGTTTTACAGGTAAACTATCAAATCCAAGCTGCGTTTTGCCAAAAAGCTCCTGTTCTGACGCTGAAAGATGATCCGGAATCTGATTCAAAACCTCTGCGATGATTTGGGGATTGACCTCGATCCATCCTTTTTTTTCATCGACTTCTGATAACGAAAACCCTGAGGCTTTAATCAGCATGACGGTTGGGCTGAGTTTGATGGAGGTATTGCCTCCTCCGGCCTGAGTCCAGTCTAATCGCGTTCCAGCCTGTTTAGACAGCGTTACAAAGTCCGAAAGACTCATAATCCCAATCCTTCATAAAGAGGTTCAAATCCTTTTTCAGGCTGAAAATGAAATCCGGTAATTCCCAGATTTTCCGCGCCTTCCACATCTTTTTTGAGATCGTCTCCAATCATACATACCTCATGAGGGTGAAGCGATACTTTATCCAGGGCAAGCCGAAATGGTGAGGGATGCGGTTTATCAAATCCGGCCTCTTCACTTGTTACAAGAAAGGTGATGGCCGTAGAAAGTCCCAATGTTTTGATCTTTCTGAACTGAATATCTGCCACCAGATCTGTGACGATGACTAATGGAATCTGTTTGTAGTGTAACCGGTTGATGAATGCCATACATCCCGGGAAAAGCACCATGGTGTTTAAAAATGTTTCCCAATACAGCTCTGTGGCCTCATACGCAACAAACAATGGTAGGGACAGGGATTCACAAAGCCCCTGGAAATAAAGCAGTCTGTGGTGACTGGCGGCTGTTCCCTTAAGACGAGTATGTGTTGTATGCCTGCTGATATCATAAGCTGCCTGAAGCGATTCCACAGTATGTTGTGTGTGATGAGACAGCCATGTTAAAGCTGCCGACAGCCCTGCCTGATGCGCAGGATCATAGGGGTAAAGTGTATTATCCAAATCACAAAAAACAGCTTTAAACGTCATGATCCAGCCTTCCTTTTTTTGAGGCTAACACCATAAGAAAAATGAGCTGTATAAATCCGTAGTAGCCGTCTGCCCAATTGGGTTGGGATGAGAGAAGCTCGTCAGTGTTTGGAATAAATGTTTCAAAGCAGTAGGATAACAAAGCTGTCGGGATCGGCTGATGAAGTATAATGCTTTGGTTTTTAAGATCATCTTTGTAATCCCATTCTATGGAAATAGAATGAATTTCAAGTGTAGCGATAATTTCTTCAAGATGAAGTGTCGTATCACAGGTTATTTCCAGAGACAATGTTCCTTCATTATTTTTTTTGAAAAACCTGATGACAAGGTCGGCAAAGTTTTTTTGAGGAGAAATAAACGTTTCGGCATCTGCTTTTCGTGATTTTATCTGATTTAAAATATGATCGTGACTATGACCTCTTTTATCCTTGTCTCTATTGATTTTCCAAAATATACGTAATGATTCTTCTGTATCCAGATAAATTTTAATATCTATGTTTTTTCGTAAAATGGGAAGATAAAACGGATGAAGTCCGGAAATGATAATAAAATCTTTGGGCATAATCTTTTTAGGAGGATCGAATTTTCCCGTGTGATGGTTGTAATCCGAGCGCCAGACAGGTTTCCAGTGTTTGAGTGAAATAAGATGGTCGGCCTGACGATGAAGCGCATTGGCCTTGGGATTAAGATGCGTAATATGATTCCAGTGCTGATCATGCCTTTCCCATTTATGATCCCCATCTCCTTCAATTTTAAGTACAGATTCCCCTAAAATCTTGTGAAGTTCCTGGTTCAGGGTTGTTTTTCCTGTTCCGCTATCTCCGCCAATGCCAATAATAGTGGCCAGATTTTGTGTGTAAATCGCATTGCTTTTCACCCCATTGGTATAAAGGGCATAGATACACCCGCTTAGACCTATTTGAAGTGCTGTAAAACAGAGATTTGGCCATTTTTCATCCCCAAAAAACTTCCACATCAGCGGCTGTCTAAGCCATTCCAGATCTACATAATCCGGAATATAAAAGTGTATAAAAAAGATGAGATAGACAACATTCCAGACTGAAAATAAAAAAATGTATTGAGGATTTTTCTCCTGATGTTTGATGAGAAAATGTACCATCGTTGGAATAAACCAGACGTACCAGCCGGGAGAGGGTTTGATTAAAAACAGAAAAATGGCAAAGGCTATGCCAACATAGGCATAAAGAAGGTCAAGATTTACTTTTTTATAGCACCAGAACCGTAGGCAAAGGATGCCCAATAAAAATACAGGCCAGTATAATTTAAGCGATCCTACTGATAAAAACGAGCTGAACAGTTGCATTTGTTTGGGGTTCACTAAAACAATATGGTAAAACCCAAAACTGAATAAATAAGGAAGCGTACACAGGATAGGAATCCCTATACTGAAAACCAACGTGTGGATGCTTGCCTGCAGCCCGTGTCGTTTGTATAAAAACATAAGAAATAGAGGCACAACCATAATAAGGTGAAATTTTGTGGCAAGCCCAAGGCCTAAAAATAATCCGGTTTTTGTCCAGTTTTTTTCATGTAATCCCACTAAACTGCCCATAAAAAATGCCGTGGAAATTAAATCTAGCTGTCCATGTATAAACACAGCGTACAAAATAATGGGATTGGCAAAATAGAGGAGGGTTACCAGCGTTTTTTTGCGTGGGAAAATCGACAGTAAGCTCCAAAATATAAAGATGTCTGCAAAAAGAGAGGGGAGTTTATAACATAAGTTTTCAAAAAGTGGAGCCGAAAATAAAGACGAAATCCAGACAAAGGGCGACAGTATCCACAACATCAAAGGAAAATAAGGGAAATCAAACAGAAGATGCTGTTGAACCATCTTATCCCAGGGGTTTGTCAGTATGTTTTCTAAAAAAAGCTTAATAAACGGGATAAAAAGCTGATTCTGGAATGCTGAGGAAAATAAAGTGGCGATACTTATTTTAATAGCAAGAATCACTCCAATCATAAAGTAGAAAGAATATTTTCGTGGAATAGAGATCACCGGCTTGATTTTCATGGTAACAGTTTAAATCTTTTGAGGAATCATGGCAAAGTCTTTAAATTGTTCAAATTGTTCCTGAAGCTGATCCACTGTTAAGTTTTTGAGCTGATTTAAGCTAAAGTCTCTTACCGTATGCGATGAGATAAGCGTGCCTGCTACCACAGCTTTACGGAAAGCGTCTTCGTTAAGTTCTTTTGCCTGAGCCAGGTAGCCTGAAAATCCGCCTGCGAAGCTGTCTCCAGCCCCAGTCGGATCGACCAGCTCTTCCAACGGAAAAGCAGGGCAGGTAAAAAATTCTTTGCCGTTATACATCACCGAGCCATGTTCGCCTTTTTTAACAATCACGCGTTTCGGCCCCAGCTTCAATACTTCCGCCATTGCCTGAATCACATTATCTATTTTCGTTAATAATCTGATTTCCTGATCGTTTAAAATCAATACATCCACTAATTTAAGCGTTTCTTTCAAATTGTCACAATGGCTTTCAATCCAATAATTCATACTGTCCAGTACAATAAGTTGAGGTGAAGAAAACTGTTCAATCGCTTTTTTCTGTAAAACCGGATCAATATTTGCCAGAAAAACGATCTTGCTGTCCTGTGCATTTTGAGGCACTTTCGGGTCGAATTGCAGTAGAACATTCAGGTCGGTTTGTACCGTAAAGGCCTGATTCATATCCGCTTTGTAATAGCCTTTCCAGTGAAACGTGTCGCCATCCAGTTTTTGAATCCCGTTCACCTGGATGCCTCTGTTTTCAAAGAAATTTAAATGTTCGTTTGGAAAATCTTTTCCCACCACGCTGATCAAATGCACTGGCGAAAACAAGCTGGCTGCTGTACCTGCGTAAGAGCCTGACCCTCCTAAAATACGGTCAAACTGGCCTTTTGGGGTTTCTATACTGTCAAATGCAACGGTTCCGATAATAGCAACGCTCATGATAACTCCTTAATGTTGAAACTGATGGATGGCGGCCTCACAGCGGGCACAAACCTTGTCGTGATTGATGGGCAGAAAACGCCAGCACCGTTCACATTTTTCTTCTGTTGTTTTTCCAACTTTGATGTCTGATAATGCCGAATTTACGGTCACTTTGCTGACAATCAAAAACGATTCCCAGTCTTGAAATCCAAAACCGTCCGGAATTTCTACAACCGCTTCAAGAAAGGTTTTGATGGTTTTGTCGGCCCGTAATGGCTCGAGTTGTTGATAAACGGCGTCTCTTGCCGACAATAACGACTGAACCGTTTTTTGCAAAGACGGATTATCCCAGTCCGGTTGCTCTGCCGGGTAGGCCAGATCATGCACGGATGGTGTCGATTTATCTGAGAAATAGGCGTAGGCATCGTCCATGGTGAAGGCTAAAATCGGGGCACAAAGCTTCAATAATGTGGTGACGATGTGATGCAAAACGGTTTGAGTACTTCTGCGTTCGTGACTGTCTTTTTTGCCGCAATACAGCCTGTCTTTTACCATATCCAGATACATCGAGCTTAACGTAATTGCACAAAAATGATGAACAGCCTGTGTAAGCAGATGAAACTCATAGTTTTTATACTGATGAGTGACGGTTTTGATAAGCGTGTTCAGCTCTAATAACGCCCATTGATCCAAAGTGTTTAGCTTTTCATACGAGATGGCATCTGTGGTGCTGTTAAAATCAAACAGGTTACTTAAACAGAACCTCATGGTATTTCTTACTTTGGAGTAGCTGTCCCTGCATTGATTTAAAATGGATTGAGAAATCGCAATATCATTTTTAAAATCCGTACTCGCAATCCACCATCTCAACACATCGGCGCCGTAATCCTTGATAACCTGCTCGGGAGAAATCACGTTCCCCATGGATTTGCTCATTTTCCGGCCTTTATCATCCACCAGAAAACCATGCGTTAAAACCGCTTTGTACGGAGCTTTCCCCAACGCACCAACCCCAATCAGCAGAGACGATTGAAACCACCCCCGATGCTGATCCGACCCTTCAAGGTACAAATCCGCCTGAGTATGTTCCGCTCCAAATTGTGAAAGCACCGTAGCAAAACTCGCCCCGGATTCGAACCACACATCCAGAATATCCGTCTCTTTTTCAAACGCCGTCCCGCCACATTTAGAGCAGGCCGCACCAGTCGGAAGCAGTTCCTCCGCCGATTTATCAAACCATAATTGCGTTCCATGTTGTTTAACGGCCTCTACAACCGCTTTGTTAAATGGCCCGGTTAGTTCCGAATGGCTGCAGGTTTTGCAGGTAAACGCCGGGATGGGAATGCCCCAAAAACGTTGCCGTGAAATACACCAGTCCGGTCTGTTTTCAATCATCGATGTAATGCGGTTTTCACCCCATGCCGGATACCAGGTTGTCGCCTTGATAGCCTCCAACGCCGATTGACGCAGGGTTTTGCCCGTATGCGGCATGATTTTATCCATGGCAACAAACCATTGCTGGGTAGCCCTGAAAATCACAGGGTTTTTACAGCGCCAGCAATGCGGATACGAGTGAGTAATAAATTTTAATTTCAGAAGATTCCCTTTTTCTTCCAGACGCTGACCGATGGCTTTGTTAGCCTCAAAAACCGGTGTTCCAGCCCATTCTACGTCCTGAGTAAAACGGCCCTTTCCGTCTACGGGCATGATGGTTGGCAATCCGTATTCAAGCCCAACTTTATAGTCGTCCTGACCGTGTCCAGGTGCAATGTGTACAAAGCCCGTTCCGTCTTCTTTTGTTACGTAATCAGCGGTTACAACCGTCGATGTCCGACCCAAAAATGGGTGATTGGCTACCGTGTTTTTTAGTTCTGCTCCTGAAAGCGAGCCTAAAATGTCTGTGTCTTGAAGATCTAAAAGTGCGGTCAATGGTTCTACAAGCTCCTGAACCATAACCAGGCAGCCTTTTGAGGACTTCAAAACGACATAGGTAAACTCGGGATGAGCCGCGATGGCTACGTTGGCTGGCAATGTCCACGGTGTTGTTGTCCACACCATAACCGATACAGGTTCATTCCCGGCGATTTTTGCTAAAGCCTCGCTAGGTGTTTGAACAGGAAATTTAATATAAATAGAGGGAGATTTATGATCGGCGTATTCGATTTCAGCCTCAGCCAATGCTGTTTCGCAATGGGTACACCAGTGAATCGGTTTTGATCCTCGATACACCAGCCCGTTTTCTGCCATTTTCCCGAACATCGCAAGCACATTAGCCTCATATTCCGGATTTAGGGTCAGGTACGGTTTTTCCCAGTAGCCACGAATCCCCAACCGTTTAAAATCGTTACGCTGAGTCTCAACATACGACAAAGCAAACTGCTTACAGCGTTCCCGAAACCAGGGAATATCTTTCTTTTTTTCTTCTTCCTTATTTTTTTGAAGCTCTTTAATAACCTGTGTTTCAATCGGTAATCCATGACAGTCCCAGCCTGGAACATAAGGCGAATAGTGCCCGTTCATGGTATTAAATCTCACAATAATATCTTTTAAAATCTTATTTAAAGCATGCCCCATATGGATGTTTCCGTTAGGGTAAGGCGGACCGTCATGCAAAATAAACGATGACGATTGAGGCTGCGGATTGTAAGCTGTTTTCTCCCAATCTTCTAAAAAACGAGGCTCGACAGTTGCAAGTCCGGCACGGATGGAAAACTCGGTTTGAGGAAGATTAACCGTATCTTTTAATGAAATGGGCATAGTCGCAAGTCCTTAAACAAGGTAGAATAAAACAACACATAATGATTGTGTCTAGATGTCTGATCAGTATACAAAATTTAGGGAAAAAGGACTACAAGGTATGAGAATGCGCATGATGATGTTTTTGCTGATGGTTTGCCTCGTTTACCCTGCTTTCGGACAAACAAAAGGCACAACATCCAAATCAGCTAACTCAAAATCCAAAAACGAAAAAACAGATACGGTCAAAAAAAATCCCATACAAACAGCCTCCAAATCAAAATCTGAAAATTCAGATGACTCGAAATCCCAAAAAAATGAAGAAAAGCTAAAAGCCAACGAAATCGAATTTTCAGGCATGGTAGAAGTCAGCTCTTTTAAAAACAACGAACCTCAGGGCTTAAGCGTATGGACGGTATTTCCCGTTGTAAAAGACGATGTAAGCCGCACCCTGCTAAAATCCTCACATAAAATGATGAAAATTAAGGGACAGTTGGTTGAAGAAAAGCCGGGGAAATGGGTGTTGAAAATCAAAAAGGCCGAGTCTATTGAAGAGGCGCCGTTGGATATTTAGGGATACGACTTGTCATTCCAGCGTAGGCTGGAATCTAGTTCAAAACTTAGAGTCTAGAAAATCGATTGATAAATCTTTCCACTCTGGATTTTGATTTTCAATTAAATTTATTTTCCAAGCTCTTTTCCATGTTTTAATTTGTTTTTCCCTTGTTATAGCTGCTTGAATATTATGTCCGTACTCATAGTAAACGAGTGTTTTAATCCCATATTTTTTAGTGAAGCCCTCGATTAATCCTTGCTGGTGTTCATAAATTCTACGAGTTAGGTCAGATGTTACTCCTGTGTATAAGGTGCCGTTTTTTGAGCTTGCCAAGATATATACCCAGTATGTTTTTTCCATTTAGAGCGAAATTATACTGGATTCCAGCCTGCGCTGGAATGACAAACAAAAGGCTGGAATGGCAAACGAGAGTGGTATGGTAAGTAAAAGGTTTGCATGGCAAATAAAAGGCTAGAATGAGAAACGATACATGGAGAAGCTTAATTCTGAGTATGATTTATAGATATTCCCGATCGAGAATATTTTTTGAAAAACACCTAAAAACACCATGAAAAAATACAACAGCACTATAAGATTTTCATGGTGTTTTTCTAAAATTCCACCATGAAAATTGTATAATCAAAAAAATCCCCTTCCCAGAAGGGGTGGCAGCGCAGCTGACGGGGTAGTCTGTAGCTATAAATACTGCGTATACCGCGTCCCCCTCGCAAATCCAATAATCGTAATATTATTATCCTTCGCATTTTGATACGCCTTATCCGTAGGCCCTAACCGAGAAATCACCATTCTCGCGCCAATCGCTTTGGCCTCCTCAACGATCCACGCGTCGATTTTTCCCGATAACATCAGAATCGAAGGCGCTGGCTGCTCCTTGGACACACAAAGTCCAAGCGTTTTATACCAGGCGTTTTTACGGGATAAATCCTCTGCAAAATAAACAATCTGTTTCGGGGTAGCCAGGGCGGCACTGTGGCTGATCGAAACATCCTTATACAACATGGATTTTTCCTGAAACGAGGCTGTTAGCTGAAAAATCACAGCCGCCGGTAAACTGAGAACCTCCGTTTGAGCCTGTTGTTGTTGCTGCTGTTGTTGCTGACCCGATTTCAACGACACCGAACACAGCGGACTGTCCACGGTTATCTTTTCAATATCCTGCATTCCTGAAATAAAGGCTTTGCTTTTTAAATAGCCAACCATCGCTTCTTTTTCCAGGTTTGGGGTCAATGAAAAAACCTGATTTTTCACGCCGTTTATAACCAGTTCCAGCTCTTTTTCCATGCCTAAATTTTCATTGCTTTTACGGTGTTTGTTGTCATCGTGTTTGATGACGGTTACGGTTCTCATCCACATAAAAAAATTCCTAGTCTACCTCGACCATTACGAGGGTTTGATCGTCTTTTAAGATTTCTGATTGCGAAAATGAGGCTATTCCAAAGTAAATATCCTCTAACTGCTGCGATAAGGCTGATTTGGATGTAAAACGGATTAACGCTTCCCACCTGTCGGATCCGAATTCTTCTCCTTGAGGGTTTCTGGCTTCTAAAAGTCCGTCTGTATAAAAAATGATGCGGTCTCCTTTTTCAAGCGCCACTTCTGTTAGAGGATAGTCCTCATTGTCGAACATACCTAAAAACAGTCCGTTTTGAGAAAGAGGGGTAATTTGTCCCCGTCTTAAAAGCAAGGCTGGCGGATGTCCGGCATTGGAGATAAGCATTTTTTTATTTTGAGGATAAAAACGTGCCGAAATACCGGTGACATAACGGATTTGAGAGTTTTCGAGATAGGGGATCAACGTGTTGTTCGTAAGCTCCAATATCTGAGAAGGAGATTTTGCAGTTTTTAAAATTTCACCTAATAATCCAGATGTTAAAGCCATCACTAATGCTGACGATACGCCGTGTCCTGCTACATCTCCAAGAACAATGTCCAGACACTGTTGCCGCTGATCCTGATACTGAAAAATTCCAGATTGCGACGACGACAGTGACCCTCCTGTCAGCGTATGGCCTTTAAACACATAAAAATCTCCGCCAACATTATCCGCCGGAATACACCGCTTTTCGATTTTAAATCCCGGAATCTGAGGCGGCTCCACGGACAGAAGTCCCTGTTGTACTTTTTTGGCCATTTGAAGCTCTTGGGCGTACTGATCGTGTTGCATTATTGCTGAAAATCCTTTACTATTGACCTCCGTTTTGGCGGCATAGCCAAGTGGTAAGGCAGAGGTCTGCAAAATCTCCACCCCCAGTTCGACTCTGGGTGCCGCCTCCAAAACATCGTGGGTTGGGTTATTTCTCGTAAACGTTCTGGTAGATAAAATCTACGTAGGCCATATATTTTTGTAGTGAGAAAATCTCTGAAATTTCAGCGTCACTCAGGGTTTCTGTAATACGGTTGTCTTCCCTGATTCTATCATCAAATAAGGTGCCTGAATTAAAGGCCTCGTGGGCATTTTTTTGTACCACACGGTAGGCATCTTCACGCAGCATGCCTTTATCAATCAATTTTAAAAGAAGCTGCTGGGAATAAAATACATTGTAAGACCGTTTGATATTGATGGCCATCTGATCCACATTCACGGTCATGCCTTTAATGACTCTGGTCATGATGGAGAACATGTAATCAAGATTGATGGTGGCATCAGGGAAAATAATCCGTTCAGCAGAGGAATGTGAAATGTCACGCTCGTGCCATAAATTCTGATTTTCAAGCGCCGTTAACGCATACCCGCGAATGGTACGTGATAGTCCTGAAACCCGTTCACATAGAATCGGATTCTTTTTATGCGGCATGGCTGAAGATCCTTTTTGTTTGTCTGAAAAAGGCTCTAAAATTTCATTTAATTCTGTTTTTTGAAGGGCACGGATTTCGGTAGCTAATTTATCTAATGTTCCGGCAATAATAGCTAAAGTCGTTATAAAATGAGCGTGTCTGTCCCGTTGCAGAATCTGTGTCGAGGCTTTTGACGGCTCCAGATCCAACAGCTCACACACCCGTTTTTCAACGGCCGGAGACATATGCGCGTAGTTGCCAACCGCACCTGATAATTTTCCAACCTTTGTCTGAGCCATAGCCTGAACCAGACGCTCACGGTTGCGTTTCATTTCTTCGTAAAATACGGTTAGCTTTAAGCCCAATGTTGTAGGTTCTGCGTGAACACCGTGAGTTCTGCCCATGGCCGGTGTAAATTTATGAGTGTCAGCCTGTTTTTTAAGTTCGGTTTGGAAGTCGTCTATTGCGTTTAACAGTAAAGCTCCGGCATCCTGGATCAGCATGCTGAAGGCTGTATCCACCACATCGGAAGAGGTTAAACCAAGGTGAACGTAGCGCGAAGACGGGCCAACATGTTCGGCAACATTGGTTAAAAAGGCAATCACATCATGATGGATTTCAGCTTCAATTTCATCGATGCGTTTTACATCAAACTGGGCTTTTTCAATGATAATGTTCACATCATCCCATGGAATGGTTCCCATTTCAGCGTGAGCTTTGCAGGCGGCAATCTCAACATCCATCCATTTTTGAAATTTGTTATGAGGTTCCCACACAGCTTTCATGGGTTCACGGGAATAACGGTTAATCATCAGTACATCTCCTACGTTAAAATCACATTACATAATCTTTAAAATATTTTTAAATAATCCTTGGAAAGGGTACTAGGTTTTTTCTGCCAATACAACCGGCTTGATTTTGAAATTCTCCTCTTTTTTAACATGTCTCAGCGTGTCATAATAAGCTCATGTCTGTGAAACATCTTAGAACCGCTGTTGTTCAGCTGAATAGCACGCCTGAAAAGTCGGAAAATCTGCACAGAGCGCTGGCTATGACTCAAACGGCCATCAATAATGGGGCTGAATTTATTGCGTTGCCTGAAATGTTTAACCTCCGTGGTGCCGGGCCGAATACATTTCACGAAAGTGAATCCATTCCGGGTCCAAGTCTCATCCCTTTTTTAAATTTATGTGCCGATCATCACGTATGGATTTTAGCTGGAAGTCTGGCTGAAACCTCAGGAAAAAGAAAAGTGTATAACACCAGTGTGTTGCTTAGTCCTTTAGGTATTCATGCGGTATACAGAAAACTACATTTATTTGATGCTGAAGTTGAAAACAAACAGATTAGAGAGTCTGATACCTACGAATGTGGGAAAACGCCGGTTTTAACGGATATTAAAGGCATTCCCATGGGCATGTCGATTTGTTACGACCTTCGTTTTCCAGAGTTGTATCAACGTTATTACCGCCATGGGGCTCAAATTCTATGCGTTCCAGCCTCCTTTACCGCACCTACGGGAGAAGCCCATTGGGAAGTTCTGCTTCGGGCACGGGCCATAGAAACCCAAAGTTATGTCATTGCACCCAATCAAACGGGCGTTGGAACAGGTGGGGTTCCTACCTACGGAAACAGTCTGATCATCGATCCCTGGGGCACGGTTTTAGCCAGAGGTAGCCGAGACAAAGAAGAATTGATCATGAGCGTGCTGGATTTTGAACGTCTGGCCTCTCTGCGTCAACAATTTCCGTTATTGCATCATAAGCGGTTGTAATGCCCGATTATGATCTCCTGATTGTTGGGGCAGGGCTTTACGGAGCAACAGTTACCTCACAGTATACGGCCTCAAAAAAACGGGTTCTGGTTATCGATAAACGGCCTCATATTGCCGGAAATGCCTATACGGAATCGGTTGAAGGTATTCAGGTGCATCGTTATGGTGCCCATATTTTTCATACGAGTAACAAACAGGTCTGGGATTTTGTAAATCAGTTTACATCGTTTAATCATTATGTAAATCGTCCAAAAGTTAGGTTCAAAAACAAGCTGTTTTCTTTTCCCATAAATTTAATGACACTGTATCAGATTTGGGGCGTTCACACTCCCGAAGAGGCCAAAAAAAAGTTGAACGAGGTTCGTCATAAAATTGACCATCCACACAATCTTGAAGAGTGGATCTTATCTCAGGTTGGAGCTGAACTCTATGAGATTTTTATTAAAGGCTACACTCAAAAACAGTGGGGCGTTCATCCCTCAAAATTGCCGGCGGTTATTATCAAAAGACTGCCAATACGTCTTGATTTTAACGACAATTATTTTGAGGATTGTTATCAGGGCATTCCAAATGGCGGCTACACACAGATGGTGGCTAAAATGCTTGAGGGTGCGGATGTTCAGCTGGGAGAAGACTTTTTTGCAAAGCGGGAGTATTGGACATCAAAAGCCAAAGCCGTTTTGTTTACCGGCCCCATCGATGCCTATTTTGACTACTGTTACGGAGCTTTAGGCTACAGATCCTTACGATTTGATACAAAAACCCTCCAAAATCCAGATTTTCAGGGGAATGCTGTCATCAATTATACGGATGCAGAGATTCCTTTTACCCGCATTATCGAGCATAAACATTTTGATTTTCAGCCTCAATCGTCCCAAACGGTGGTAACCTGGGAATATCCTGAAACCTGGACCATCGGTAAAGAGCCGTATTATCCCCTTGGTGACGAGACTAATTTGTCTTTATACAAACGCTATAAAACTCTCGCTGAATCCGAGAAAAATGTGTTTTTTGGAGGTCGTTTAGCCGAATATCGGTATTATGATATGCATCATGTGATTGCAGCGGCTTTGGCGTTTTCAGGAAAGCTACAGTGATGACGGTTCCATCACAAGAATAGCCAGGTTTTTAATACAGACGTTATACGATTTTACATAATGGAAATAAAACCCAAAAAGCCGTTCGGCGATAAAGGCAAAATCACGCTCATTTAAAGAACGATTTTCTGTGACGGCCTGCTCATCCAGACTGAATAGAAAATGAAATAACCAGTTCATAAACTCGTTAAAGTGGTCGTAGCGGGTTACAAATAACAGTGTGGGGTAAAAGACTTTTGTTTCAAAGAAGTACTGATCGAAGCGGTGTTTTAAGTCCGGGTATGTTTTATAAAAATGCCCAACAAACCACGAAAAATCACCATGACATCCGTTGTACTGTTCGGCGATAGTTTGCCTAAAAACCATGGGTTTGGGAAGAATAATATCTGTTTTTTTTAGATGGTTAAGGAATAAGTCTGCTCGGGAATAATGGGTTTCCCATTTTTGTGTGAGTTCCTCATGTGTTATGTGTGGATAATGATGCCGTTTTTTAAACCATAAAAACCTTTTTTTTAGCTCAAAAAATCGTCTGTAGTGGCAAAATCCGATAAAGTCGGTTTTGGGTGCATTTTTCCACACCCAATAATGGGCTGTAAGCTCGCCGTAAAGAGCATTTTTTGAAGAAATATGATCGCCAGTATTGTCCTGAATGGATTTTGGAAAAGTAGCGTTGATATCACAGCCGCTTTGAATGCTTTTTATAAAATCCGACTCTAAAACAGGATAAGCCGTATCTCTAAAATTAATAATGGAATAGAGGCTTAAATTACTCATGTTTTTTTAATTGCTCTAACCCCTCTTTAAAGGAATAACGAGGCTTCCAGTTTGGCAAAATGGGATAAAACGGAGTGGGATTCATCACCTCGCGAGGTCTGTACGGCAACGCACCAAACTGAATGGGAACGGGTACGTTGTAAACAGTTTCAAAGGTTTTGACCACATCTTTTAAGGTTAAAAGTTCGGATGCAGACAAACAGAAATGAGAGGATTTTTTAGATAAAGATTGAGTTTCAAGCTGCTGAACAAGGCTCAAAAAACCAGAGACCACATCATCACTATATAAAAGATTCATCAGCTGCTCGCCGGGGGACATATGTAGCGGTGTGCCTGACAAGGCTGTTTGTTTAAGAAGCGCTATGATTTTTTTTCGAGTGTCGTTTGGGCCAAAGGTGTCGCAAAGTTCCAGATGTACAAATAACGTAGGCGAAGTTTCCTGATAATACGTAATAATCGATTCAAACGCCTGTTTTGAGGCTGCATATAAATTAACGGGATTGTAAACCTCGTGATTAAAATGCTGCCAGAACGTGGAGGTATTAATCATCCATGGGCAGTTTAATGTGGTGACAATATCGCAAAGCAGGGTTCCGAATTTAACGTTGGCATCAATCATAGAGGAGATGTTATCGAGGGTATGCGCAGCCATAAACTGTGTGGCCAGATGAATAACGCCGGCCGGAGTATATTTGGCTACCTGATCCAAGGTTTGATTGGGATCTGAATGAATAATGCCGATACAGCCTTCCGGCAACTGTCTACATGCCGCTTCAGTGCGTACCAGGGCTACAACGTTAACGCCGTTTTGTATCAAAGACTGTGTTAAAGCCTTCCCTATAAATCCTGTTGCGCCGGTTAAAAGAATGGTTTTCTGTGTCATAGCTCTAAGGCGTTAAAAGGCGGGAAGGCGTTGTCCCGTTCCGAAATGATGGGATTTGTACTGGGCCATTGAAATCCAAAAGAATTCCATAAAACTCCCCGTTCGGATTGTGGCGCATAGGGCCCGGATTGAAGGTAAAAAACCTGGGCGTCTGTATCCGATGTGACCGTGAACCCATGCGAGCAGCCTTCCGGGATATAAACGGCTTTCGGGGTGTCTGAATCCAGTGCAACGGAAAACGTTTTGCCGAAGGTGGCAGAGTCTTTTCTTAAGTCCAGAATCACATCTAAAATCGAGCCGCTGGTAACCCAGATACATTTTGTCATGGCATGAGGTGCTTTTTGATCGTGCATGCCGCGTAATACCTTGGGCTTGGACATCGAATAAAAACATTCTGTCCACTGTGTTTCCAATCCCCATTTTTCAAACTGTTCGGCTGAAAATGGTTTGGCAAAAAAGCCTCTGTTGTCTGCAGCTTTGAAAAAAGGCAGGATGTAAACGCCTTCAATTGGTGTGGTTTTCTTTACCATTCTAGCCTCGTTTTGTTTTGAAAAAAATCGTGAATGGTAGTGCTGATATAGGTCATTTTTTCATCGGTTAATCCCGGATAAACGCCAAGCCAGAATGTGTTGTTCATCACGGTGTTGGTCTGTTTCAAATCACCAACGACTCTGTACTTGCTTGGGTTGTTCCGAATAGGATCAAAAGCAGGGTGACAAAGAATATTTCCAGAGAATAATCCTCTCGTCTGAATGCCTTTGGACTCCAGATGCTGAACAATGTCCTGTCGTTTAAACAGGCAGTTTTCTTTTAGCGTAATAATAAACCCGAACCAGGATGGGATGCTGTTTGCCGTAGGTTCCGGCAGAATAAGAACGTCTTCATACGGTTTAAAGGTGTCATACAGTTTTTGCCAGTTTTCGCGGCGTTTTTTAACAAATTCAGGAAGTTTTTCAAGCTGGGCAACCCCAACGGCTGCCTGCATGTCTGTGGCTTTTAAGTTGTAGCCGAAGTGTCTGTAGATATATTTGTGATCATAGCCTTTTGGCAGCGTGCCCAATTCCCATTCAAAACGTTTTTTACAGCAGTTGTCTTCGCCAGAGCTGCACCAGCAATCACGGCCCCAGTCTCTAAACGATTCTGTTACCCGGGACAGCATGGCGTTTGAGGTACAAACCGTTCCACCTTCTCCCATCGTAATATGGTGAGCCGGATAAAAGCTGTGTGTAGACATGTCCCCAAAAGATCCGGTTGGTTTTCCGTTGTATAACGCTCCAAGCGCGTCGCAGTTGTCTTCAATCATCCATAAACCATGCTGTTTGCAAAAGGCCTGAACAGCACCAATATCAAACGGATTTCCCAAGGTATGGGCCACAAAAACAGCCCGTGTTCTAGGCGATAATGCAGCTTCAAGCTGTGTTACATCCATATTGTAAGTTGGCAGTGAAATATCCACAAAAACGGGTACGAATCCGTTTTGTAAAATAGGAGCAATTGTGGTTGGAAATCCTGCAGCAACCGTGATAATTTCATCGCCTTCAAGTAGCTGCCTGTTTTGAAGTAGTGGAGAACTGAGAGCAGAAACAGCCACCAGATTGGCAGACGATCCTGAATTAACCAGTTTCGTAAATTTTACACCTAATACATCCGAGAACTGTTCCTCGAATTGTTTGGAATAACGGCCGGCTGTCAGCCAGAAATCCAGGCTGGAATCCACCAGATTTACAAGTTCTTTTTCATCAAAAACACGGCCTGCATACGAAATTTTGTCTCCAGGCGAAAATGGTTTGTCCTGAAAGGCTTCCTGATAATACTGTTCAACAGCTTCTAATATTTTTTTACGAAGATGTTCTGCACTCATAACGATTTTTTCCAATAAGATTGAAGTTGTTTTTTTGTGAATTCTATCATGTCCTGATGACCGTAATAAGACGAATACCATTGAAACGTCCATTCCAGAGTCGTTTCAACGGATAGTTTTGGCGTCCAGTTTAAGCGTGTATGACTTTTTTCAGAGTTCAAGGCCAGGTACGGATTTTCATAAAAAACTGCAGGCTCCATGCGTACGGACTGCTCACCCGATTTTCCTAAAACATGTAACGCAAACTCCACAACCTCTTTTACCGTGACGTTAACACGTTCAAGCGGCCCAAAATTCCAGGCTGAGCCGGTTTCAATATCACCTTCCCAGGTTTTTTGAACCAGATCCACATAGCCCTGCGTAAGATCCAATACATGTTGCCAGGGTCTTACATAAAGTGGATTGCGGATAACCAACGGAACTTTTGTATAAACGGCTCTTACAATGTCAGGAACCAGTCGATCTGCGCTCCAATCGCCACCTCCGATAACGTTACCGGCTCTGGCAGAAATCAGTTTGCAGCTGTGATTTTTGAAAAAAGAATGAAAATAGGAAGCCGTTACAAGTTCCGTACAGCCTTTACTTGCGCTGTAGGGATCGTGTCCACCCATGGGATCTGTTTCTACAAAGGCATGGTTTGTACCTGATGGTTCGTAACATTTGTCACTGGATACGATAAGTGCCGTTTTAACCGAAGGCGTTTGACGAATCGCTTCCAGAACATGAGCGGTTCCCATCACATTGGTAGAAAACGTCTCCAAAGGATTTGAATAAGACGGTTTTACAAGCGCCTGTGCTGCAAGATGAAAGACAATATCCGGCTGAATCTTTTTAAACAGATCTGAAACAGTCTGAAAATCCTGAATATCCGCAAAAAAAGTGTGTTGAGGTTCTGTACCTAAAATAGAGAAAAGGCTAGGAGAGGTTTGAGGTTCAAGCGATATGCCATACACATCAGCCCCACATTCCTTTAGCCATAATGACAGCCAGCTTCCCTTAAATCCTGTATGTCCTGTAATTAGAACCCGTTTATTCTTCCAAAACGACATTACATCCAAACTTTCCAGGGTGCCTGTTGTTTGCTCCATAACTCTTCAAGATGATTTTTATCCCGCAACGTATCCATAGGCTGCCAGAACCCACTGTGTTTGTAAGCTGAAAGCTGCCCACGTTCCGCAAGAACTGTCAGAACCTGACTTTCCAGAATAATGTCATCGTTGGGGATGTGTTGCAGAATTTTGGGTGAAAATACAAAAAATCCGCCATTAATCCAGTTTCCGTCCCCAAGGGGTTTCTCTACAAATTTAGTTATTTTTGAACCTGAAAATTCCAAAGCCCCAAAGCGTCCAGGAGGCCGAACGGCTGTAACTGTAGCTTCAGTCTGATTGTCTTTATGATGTTTAAGCAGCGCGTGAATATCCACATCGGATACGCCATCTCCGTAGGTAAGGCAAAAATCATCGTCGCCCAGATAACTGGCGATTCTGCCGATACGTCCGCCCGTGTTCGATTTATCACCCGTATCTACAAGCGTAATCGTCCAGGGTTCGGACTTGCTGTGATGGTAGGTTTTCGTGTTGTTAGCCAGATCAATAGTAAGGTCGCTGGAATGAAGAAAATAATTGGCAAAATACTCTTTAATCACATAGCCTTTGTAGCCGAGGCAAATAATAAAATCGGTAATGCCAAAATGAGAGTAATATTTCATGATATGCCACAAGATCGGTTTGCCGCCGATTTCAACCATAGGTTTTGGTTTCAAGTGAGATTCTTCACTAATTCGTGTTCCGAGGCCCCCAGCTAAAATAACGCATTTCATGGTGTATTTTCCTTTAAAAAACTTCACAAGTGATGCCAGTGCAACGTATACTAACGTAAATTTAAAAAAAAGGACACTTCATGGGCATACTTTCATCATTAGTTAAGACAATTTTTGGAGATCCTCACGTTAAAGTTGTAGCGCCGTTTTGGCCTGTTGTTGAGTCAATTAATGCGTTGGAAGCGTCAATTCAACCTCTTTCAGACGAACAGCTTGCCGATAAAACAAAAGAATTCCGTCAACGCCTGGCCGACGGTGAAAAACTGGACAATTTATTACCCGAAGCTTTTGCTGTTGTAAGAGAAGCCTCCCGCCGTGTTTTAAATATGAGACATTTTGATGTTCAGCTGATCGGTGGCATGGTGTTGCATCAAGGTAAAATTTCCGAAATGAGAACAGGGGAAGGAAAAACCCTGGTTTCAACACTTCCTGCTTATTTAAATGCGCTTGAAGGTAAAGGTGTTTACGTGGTCACCGTTAACGAATATCTCGCAAAACGTGACAGCGAATGGATGGGACGTATTTTTAGATTTTTAGGATTAACTGTTGGATTAATTCAATCCTCCATGCCGCCTCAGGATCGTCTGGAAGCCTATGCCTGCGATATTACCTACGGAACCAATAACGAATTTGGTTTTGATTATTTGAGAGACCACCTTGTGTATGACAGCTCTCAATGCTGCCAGTCTCGCCGCAATTTTGCGATTATCGATGAGGTGGACAGCATTTTAATTGACGAAGCCCGTACCCCTCTGATTATTTCCGGCCCGGTTAAAGATTCTACCCATAAATATGGTCAGGTGGCTGAATCTGTACGTCATCTTAAAGAAGAAGCCGATTTTACCATTGATGAAAAACATAAAAATATTGTGCTGACTGAGCCTGGAATTGAAAAGCTTGAGTCTCTTTTAAAGGTTGATGATATTTATTCCATCCAAAATATGGAGTGGGCACATATGGCTCTTCAATGTCTAAAAGCCATGTATTTATACCGTAAAGATGTCGATTACGTTGTTAAAGACGATGAAGTGTTAATTGTTGATGAATTTACCGGCCGTATTCTGGACGGAAGACGTTACTCAGATGGATTACACCAGGCTATCGAGGCTATGGAAGGTCTATCCATTCGGGAAGAAAGTCAGACTTTAGCGTCTATCACCTTCCAAAACTATTTCAGAATGTTCCCAAAACTATCTGGCATGACAGGTACAGCGCTTACGGAAGAAGCTGAATTTGGAAAAATTTATAATTTGGATGTTATCGTTGTCCCAACGCATCGTCCGATGGTAAGAAAAGATAATCCAGATGTCGTCTACAAGACGAAAGATGAAAAATATAAAGCCGTTGTAAATGATGTGAAAGAGGCTCACGCAAAAGGCCAGCCCGTTCTGGTAGGTACAATTTCCATCGAAACATCCGAAAAATTATCCAGATATTTAAAAAATGAACAGATTCCCCACAATGTTCTAAATGCAAAATATCACGAAAAAGAAGCTGAAATCATCTCTCATGCCGGTCAAAAAGGTATGGTGACGATTGCAACCAATATGGCAGGCCGTGGAACTGATATTACCCTTGGCGAAGGCGTTCCAGAGCTTGGTGGTTTGTACGTGATTGGTACCGAACGTCACGAATCTCGCCGTATTGATAACCAGCTTCGTGGTCGTTCAGGACGACAAGGCGATCCAGGATATTCACGGTTTTATGTATCGCTTCAGGATGATCTGATGAAGCTTTTCGGTTCAGACAGAATCGCCAAAGTGATGGAAACGCTGGGTTTGCCGGAAGATACGCCAATCGAACATCCCTTAATCACCCGTTCTATTGAAAAAGCACAAAGCAAAGTAGAAAAATATTATTTCGGCATGAGAAAAAGCATTTTGGAATATGATGATGTTATGAACAGACAGCGCGATACGATTTATGCGCTTCGCAGACAACTGATTCAGCCTCAAAGCCTTGACGGAAAAATCAAGGAATTGCTTTCCGATTTAATAACCGGACTTGTAGCCATTTCATTTGGCGAACAATCGGTTACTGATCTTGCCGGTCGTTCGGATCTTGCCGAAAGACTTCAGCAGGTTCTGCCTATGGAAAATATAGCCGAACTGATCCAATCCTTTAAATCAAAAGAAGCCCTTATTTCCGGCCTAACCGAAGCCTCCTTCGCGATTTATACCGAGAAAAAAGCTCAATATCCTGACACGATTTTTGAACTGGCTGTTTCCCGTCAGGTGTTATTAACGACATTAGACCGGAAATGGGTAGATCACCTGCATCAAATGGAAGTGCTTCGTGAGGGGATTGGCCTTCGCGCATACGGCCAGAAAGATCCGTTAATTGAGTACAAAATGGAAGCGTTTGATATGTTTCAGGAACTTCTGATGAGCATTTCTATCGAAGCTTTCGAAATGATTTTTAAAGCACATTTAATGATGGAAACCACAGCGGAGGATTCATAAATGGCTGATTTTACCAAAGATTTTTCACTCTACAGACAAAAATTATCCGATCTGGGAGACTATCTTTGAAATCTCCAGCTTAAAGGAAAAAATCAGACAGCTGGAGGCCGATGTCAGTCAGGACAGTTTTTGGGATCAAAATACCCAAATTCAAGACATCTTTTCTCAATTAAATCGTTATAAAAGTTCCGTGCAGCATTTTCAGGATCTTGATAAAAAAGCTCAGGATATTCAAGCTTATTTAGAACTTCTGGACGATCATTCCGATCCCGATCTTGAAAAAGAGGCGGCCTCCGAATGGACACAGTTTCAAAAAAAAGTGGATGCTCTGGAAACCCAATCCCTGTTATCTGGCCCCTATGATAATTTAAATTGCTTTTTTAGCTTAAATTCCGGTGCCGGTGGAACAGATGCTCAGGACTGGACCGAAATCCTGCTCAGACTCTACACTCGCTGGTTCGAATCCAAAGGGTTTTCCGTGGAAATGATCGACCAAACCCCCGGAGACGAAGCCGGTTTAAAATCCACCACCTTTTTAGTCAAAGGCGAGTTTGCCTACGGACTGTTAAAAAACGAAATCGGAGTTCACCGTTTGGTACGGATTTCCCCCTTTAATGCCAATGGAAAGCGTCAAACCTCTTTTGCGGCTGTGGACGTTATTCCCGATTTCCAACATGAAAAAATTGAACTTGATATCGATCCCAAAGATTTACGTGTAGACACGTTCAGATCCAGCGGAGCCGGTGGCCAACACGTCAATAAAACCGATTCTGCTGTACGTATCACCCATATTCCAACCGGAACCGTGGCACAGTCCCAGCATAGCCGATCCCAAATTTCCAACCGTGAAACCGCGTTAACCTTGTTGAAAAGCCGCCTGATGCAGCGTTTGATCCAGGAACAAAAACAGCAGGTTACCGACCTCCGGGGCGACATCACCGATAACTCCTGGGGCAATCAAATTCGCTCTTACGTTTTTCATCCCTATAAACTGGTCAAAGATTTACGTACCGAACTTGAAAAAACCGACCTCCAGGCTGTGTTGGACGGCGATATGCTGGATGATTTTATTCAGGCGCATTTGTTATTAAATCGGCAAAAAAATCAATGAACCGTCTGGCTCTATTTTTAGGGAGTTTCGTTATCGGTCTGGCCTTTATTTTGGGCTGTTTTTTTGCGGCCCATCGTCTTGATTTTGAGGCCCATCAGTCTTCCCTTGAGGTGGCTATTCCGTTTAAAGATGTTCAACGGCTGGGTGCTTCCGATTTTCCTGCTGGGGTTTTGAACCGATTAAAAACGGAAACAGGGTTTACCTCGATTATTGTAGATGAAAGCACTTTGGAAGACTGGACGAACTCCGCCAGGGCCGTTTTGCTCACCCCGGATCAACTCGTCTCACTTGGATCAGACAAGCCGCTTAATGCTCGCCATGTTTTTATCCGGTTATCTGAATCGGATCATCAACAATGTCTGTCTATTTTAAAACAATATCCAGCTTATTCTGTTACCGAACGACCAGGTCATATTTTGGAAATTGCCGCCGAATGGGATGATATTAAACAGTTAGGCCTTGGTTTCGATCAACAGCTTATTCATACCCTTAAACAAAGCGGCTGGGCTGTTATTCCTCGTTTAAAACCAGGAAGTCCTGTAACTCGTTTGCACATATTTGATAGCCCACAAACTGTATTATTTGAAGGCTCTTCCATTGCAGCCTCTACTCCGTTAGATCAAACTCTATCGTTTTTAAAAGAGACCCAACACTATTGGGGCTGGATAGAATTTGCAGAACAAACGGGATCTAAAACTCTGGCTAAACATCTCCCTTTGCAAACCCGACGTGTCCACAGTATTTCCGAGCCTGAATTGCTAAAAATGACCCCTCAAAAAGCCATCCAACGTTATATCAGAGCCGTAAAAGAACGAAAAATATCCATTATCGTGGTTCATCCGTTTTGGTTTTTACCGTCTATCGAAGGAACTTTAACTCAAAATCTATCGTATTTTAAAACCTTATTACAGGCTTTGCGTGATAATGATTTAACGGCAAATCCTTCCGTAAAATGGTCATTGTTTGCATCCGTTCGGCCTTGGCAGCTTGGTGTTTTTGCTGCGGTCTTAAGTATTTTAAGTAGCCTGTTAACGGTCTGTTATGGAAGAAAATCCGGTGTTTTAGATATGATTTTTCCCGTTATATCAGCTGTGATTGTTGTGGCGGCATCTGTTTTGGGTTGGATGACTCTTACTCAACAAGCGTTGTTGTTTTGGGTAATGCTCATCATCCCGACTTTATCTGTAGTTGCAGCACTTTCCTTGTCCGGTTGGAAAAGATGGAGCGTTCCTTTTGCCGTTCTGATCTTGGGAATTGTGACCGTTACCGGCATAACCTCAACGCCTGATTTTTACCTGGGAATTGCAACCGCTGTCGGCATCAAGGCCGGATTTATACTCCCTTTACTGTTGGTTGGTCTGTTTACTCTCACAAAGAAAGAAAAATCAATAGGGGAGATTTTAAAACATATAGCCGAATCTCAAGTTCGATTATGGTGGATTTTATTGGCCGGACTTCTGGTTGGCATGGTTGGCCTGTACCTTCTTCGCAGCGGCAACGGAACCTCTTTTGTGTCAGAAACGGAACTTCTCCTTCGATCCAGGCTGGATGTTATTTTTGGGGTTAGACCACGGACAAAAGAATTGATAGGATATAGTTTCTTTTGTTGGGCTTTAATGTGTCCTGCTTTAGATCAAAAAAGGGTCTGGTCTTGGCTTTTGCCGGTTTTTGGAACCATTCCTTTTGTTTCAGTGCTGAATTCTTTTTTACATACACATACGCCTTTGTTGTTATCTCTCCATCGTTCGATTTTAGGACTTGTATGTGGCGTATTTGTCTGGAAAATAAGCGATATTTTATGGTGGAGTTGGAAGAAGATCTATGGATAATCTAGTTGAACTAGAATCAAAAATGGGTGTTGTATTTAAAGATAAACTGCTGTTGCGGACGGCGCTAACACACAGCTCGTATGCCAAGCAGAAAGCCAACCGTTTTCTGGTTCAGGACAATGAGCGTCTGGAGTTTTTAGGCGATGCGGTTCTAAAACTTTTGGCGTCCCGATATCTGTTTAAACGTTACCCTCGTTATCTGGAAGGTCAACTTACAAAAATCAGAGCCAAATTGGTTTCCGATAAAAATTTATACAAACTGGCCCTGCAGCTGGATCTTGGCAAATATATTTTATTTTCTTTTGGTGAAAAAAACACAGGTGGTGCTGAAAAAATCTCCAACCTGGCCAACGCATTTGAGGCTGTTTTAGGTGCCTGTTATCTGGATCAGGGCATTGATGCTGTGCAACAGTTTTTTGAAACCTTAATTGATAAAAACCTGGATGATTTTTTATCCGAAGAGCAGCTTGGCGATTACAAAACACAGCTTCAGGAATTTTTTCAACGTAAAAAAATGCCGCTTCCCATTTATACGGTTACCCATATCGAAGGCCCTGATCATCAAAAAATATTCTACATTAAAGTGACGATTGAATATAAAGGTGAAGGTCAGGATTTTTTCGGCACCGGCCATTCCAAAAAAGAAGGTGAGCAGTCTGCTGCTAAATCAGCTTTGGAAGCATTAAATCAAAAATAAACAGTAAAGGATTTTAAGATGGATTTGGAACAGATTTTTTTAAAACAGATGGAATTGAATCAGAAAATTAACCCTGATTTTTATAACGATTTAAAGGACCCCGAAATTCGCAGACAACGCTTTATGCAGTTTGATTTGGCCTTAAAACAGGAGTCGGCGGAAGCCATAGACAGCCTCAGCTGGAAATGGTGGAAAAAAATGGATGACGATTGGGATAACGTTAAAATTGAGTTGGTGGATATGCTGCATTTTTGGGTATCCATGTGTACGATTGCCGGGCTAACCGCTCAGGATGTTGTAGAGCTTTATTTTAAGAAAAACCAGCTGAACCACAAACGTCAGGACGAGGGTTACAAAGAAGGAACCTACCAAAAAGTTCAGGACGGTGTGGAAGATAACCGGTTGTTATTGACGAAGGACAGTCATGAATAGTCCTTTAATTATTGACGGAACCGTTGTAGCCGGCGAGATCAAATCCCGGTTAAAAGAGCAATGCGCGGCATGGACAGCTGCCGGGAAAAGACGCCCGGGGTTGGCCGTTATTCTGGTGGGTGATAACCCGGCGTCACAGGCCTATGTCGGGATGAAGAAAAAAGCCTGCGACGAAGTGGGTCTTAATTCTTTCGAATATCTCCTCCGCCCCGAAGATGGCGAAGCGGCTCTTATTGACCGTATTCAAGCTCTAAATAATGATCCAAATATTGACGGTATTCTGCTTCAATTGCCACTGCCAAAAGGATTTGACGAGTCTAAATGTCTGCAACTTATTGCGCCTGAAAAAGATGTGGATGGTTTTCATCCTGTGAACGTTGGCAAACTGCTTATCGGACTTCCGGCGTTTAAGTCCTGTACACCTTTTGGGGTTTGTAAATTATTGGAGTATTATGGGATTTCAGTTTCAGGAAAACATGTTGTGATTGTTGGACGCAGCAATATTGTAGGCAAACCTCTTGCAGCAATGTTAATGCAAAAAGGTGAGGGTGCTGCAAATGCAACGGTCACTGTCTGTCATTCTCAATCCGAAAATCTGGAAGATCATATGCGCAGTGCCGATATTCTTATTGCTGCAATTGGAAAACCGTTTTTTGTAAAACCGGAGATGGTAAAACAAGGCGCGGTAGTTATTGATGTAGGCATTAATCGTATCGAGACAGAAACCGGAAAAAAACTGGTGGGGGATGTTGATTTTCAGGCTGTTTTTCCAAAAACCTCAGCCATTACACCTGTTCCGAAAGGGGTAGGCCCCATGACAATTGCGATGTTATTATCCAATACGGTAGAGGCTTATCAGTATCATTCCTCTTTATGAGTATTTCATCATCTGTAAACCCGTCCTTTCTCCCGCCTCGGCCAAATTTTGATCAGGTAAAAAAAACAGTTGATCAGGAGCTAAACGGGGAAAAAAAAGCCGTAAAGCCTGTGGAATCGAATACGGCGGCATCAGCTTCGGCCTCAACAGATGTACCTCAGGCCGCTCCCGACAGCATCCTGACCTCCTTGTTGTTTCAGGCTACTGAAAAAATTCAAAGCCCTGAACAACTCGAGCGCCTCTCCGAATTTTTAGCCGCCAAACGAAGCGATGACCCCGCTGTTCGCGCCAGTATTTTAACCCAGTTCACTCCAGATCAGCTTGGCCAGGACGTATGGTTGATTGGCCTCGTTGGTGTTGTATACGATAAAGTAAATAACGACCCTATTTTGCTTCAGCACGTCATTAATCAGTTAATGTCCTATGCCACGGAATATTCCGAACCTTTTCTTTTATTTTCCGTACTTCGGGCTATTTCTGACCGCTTTCCGGATTTGCCTCCCAGAGTCCTTCAGGATGTGGCCCAGCTTCTCCAAAAAGGAAACTTCCTCCACGAAGAGTCTCCAGAAATGGTGCGTAACGAGGCGTTGCGTTTAGCCCAGCGGCTGGCGGATCAGGGAATTTCTGTGGCGGCTCCAGTAGTCGAAGTTCCAGAAGCGGCTCCTTTGCCTTTACCTCAGCGTCTGGCATTAATGGCTTTGGCACAGCGCGCACTGACAACCTTTGTTGAAGAAAAAGAATTTAGCAATATGGCCCTGCTTTATGCCGCTTTGATGAACGTGGGTGAAATGTCTATGGGCCTGGAAGGCGAGCTTAGGCCTACTTTATACGAGGAAGTTGGCATTGTAACCGATTCATCAGCCTGCATTCCAACGGAGTTGATGGGCATGTTTGCCATTCAGGTTGTGCCGGCTCATTCCGACGATCTGGCAAAGGCTTTTGAAGAAAAAATCATGACCTTATTTAAATACAGATATAAACACTGCCTGGTTCTGGTTCCTCACCGTGACTATTCTCCGTCATTTGATGCCGTTGAATCTGCAAAATCTGAATTAAAGCGTCCCATAACCGTTATTGATACACGCATGGTTGGCTCCTGTTTAGGGTTTTTAATCGAACATCTGGCGGATGTATTATACAAAACCGGAACCCGAAAAAATACGAAATTTATGATCCAGAATGCCATTAACCACCTCAGATCCTGGGTTGTTCCTCAATTACCGGCTGTGGCCAGACAGCCCTGGTTTAAACGACTGCCGAAACGGTCTCCGCTTCGGAACGATCTTCATCCTGTTTTGGCTCTGTACGAAGAACCGTTTGTGCTACATTCTGTTAAACACCTGGAAGAAGCAGCCGAACTGCTACTGCAAAAAGCTCTGGAAGTTCTGGCTCAGCCTCATCATAATTATCGGTATGTTCTGGTCGAATACAAAACGCATTATACAATTGGGTTACAACTGTTACAGTCCATGCAGGAAAAACACCCGTCTTTGGATATTGTATTGCGTCAGGCTCCTGACACGGTTGAAAAGCTGTGGGGCGACCATTTTAGTCTAACCCTCATTTAAAATCAGATGCCTCTAAAAGATGCTCTAGTCGTCTTTAAGCTGTGCTGTGATTTTGAAGTGAGTCTTAGCGACTAAAGCCAGATTTTGTTCTCCATAGCGTTTTACGAAGGCTTTGGCGGCCCTTACGGTTTCAACCGAGCATCCTTTTGGAAAAGGCATGCCGAATGCGGTTTCAAGTTTGCGTATGGCATTCACAAATCCGTTTCTGGCCAAAATACTGGCTGCAGCCACCGCAATATGACTTTCGGCCTTTGGCTGCTGAAACAGTTTAACCTGCTGCCCTTTTTGCATCAGCGCATTTTGAACCAGAGCAGGATTCCCAAACTGATCGGATAAAGCAAACTCGCAATCCACCTGTTTTAAGACATTTTCCAGAACTCTGGCGTGCCCCCAGGCAAGAATGTGGTTTAGATTTTTAATTTTTTCATAAATATCGTTGTAGCTTTGATTTCCCATAATTACTAATGAATGGGCGCAATGTTTTTTTATCTCAGGTGAAATCTCTTCGATATAGTTGTCGGATAAATCCTTACTATCCATGACGCCAAGTTGTTTCAAAAATCGTTTGCTTTTCGGTGTTACATGAACAGCGGCCACCACAAGAGGCCCAAAATAATCGCCTTTTCCAGACTCGTCAATCCCAATAATGGTATCAATTGTACTTAAATCGTCGGTGCTTGTTTTTTTCTGGGAAAAATCAAAGGGAACCAGAGGAGCCGGCTGTGGCGTATCCAAAAGATCCCGAATTTCAGGAACCAGGTCTTTATCTACCTGTGATAAATCCCACTTTAACCCTTTTTTACTTTGATACAGCCTGATAACCCCATTTTTTTTCTGAAAAAACACCAGAAACTGGATGCCATACTGAATGTCCCGGTACGGATTTACAACAAATCCAGCCGATTGGAGTTTCTTTTTTGTATCTTCATAAAGTGTAAGTAAGTCAGCCATGTGGGCACCTATCATATCAAGGAAACGAAAAAACATCATTACTTTCCAAAACATCATGTCATAAAGCAACATTATGTTGTGAGAGGGTTGAAAAAGATTGTATTAAATGAAAAAATATAGATCTCGTTTATTTTTAAGGAGCCTTTAGGTATGGTAAAAAAGAATCAAAAACCTATTAAAGTTTTACAAGTTGGATTAGGTCCAATTGGGGTACAATCCACCTTATTATTAGTGGATCGTCCGTCCGTAAAACTTGTGGGTGCCGTAGATATAGACTCGTATAAATATGGAAAAGATTTAGGTGTCATTGCAGGCTTGAAAAACAAGCTTCAGGCTCCTGTTAAGCAGGATATGGGTTACTTTTTTGAGACAAAATCAAAAACCCCGGATATTGCTTTAGTGACCACCGTATCCAGCATTGAAAAAAATATGGATCTTTTTATATCCATCATGGAAAAAGGCGTCAATGTGTTGTCTTCTTGTGAAGAATTGGTGTATCCATGGGTCACACAACCCAAACTGGCCGAAAAACTGGATGCCTGTGCAAAAGCCAACGGCGTTTCGATTTTAGGAACCGGCGTAAACCCAGGCTTCTTAATGGACTTCTTCCCCATGGCCATGACAGCCGTTACCGATCAGGTTAATAAAATTGTTGTAGAACGTATTCAGGATGCTCAGTTCAGACGCCGTCCTTTTCAGAAAAAAATAGGAATGGGTCTAAGCCGCGAGGACTTTTTTGCAAAAGTAAAAGAAGGCGCCCTTCGTCATGTTGGCCTTATCGAATCCATGCACATGCTGGCCGATTGCCTAGGCTGGACTTTGGATAAAACCGAAGATGTTATTGAACCTGTTATAGCCTCCAAACAGGTCTTTTTTGGCGATATTTTCATTGCAAAAGGTGATATCCTTGGTGTGAATCAAACGGGTAGGGGATTTGTGGGCAAAGAAGAGGTTATACGCCTGTTGTTCAGAGCCACTATCGGAGAGCCTGATCCACGTGATAAAGTGAAAATATTTGGTAAAAATACGCCAATGGAAATAGAGATTAAAGGTGGATTAAACGGCGATACTGCGACCTGTTCGATCTTGGTTAATGCCGTGCCTTTTGTGGTAAATGCTACCCCAGGATTAAGAACCATGGCCGATATTCAGCCTATTTCCTGGCGGAAGTAAAAATCAAAAAAGACCTTTTTGCAATTTTTGATACATTTTTCCGATACTAAGGTAGTTAAGCTTTATTTTAGAGGAGATTCCTATGTCTTATGGTTCTGGTGCTATTCCCCCTCAATCTCATGCTCAATCTTCTAGTCGGCAAAAACCTGCTCACAGTCGTCATAAATCTCATAATTCTTCTGCTGTACAATTACAAGAAAGAACAGGGGCTTCCCTGCATTCAAGACCAGTAGCCGCTCCTCTGACTGTTAATAGGCTTAGTGATCAAGACGTAAGAGCTTTGTATCGACAATTCAATCCTGTATTGCCACAGTCTCATGTTCATATAATTGATTTATCGATTGTTGGTGATTTTGGAAAAAGAAGCAGTTTTGTTGCTTTTAAGCGGTCAGATGGTTTATATCAGTGTTATCAAATATCAACAAACGGTCAGACGACGAGTGTTGAAAATTGGGGTACACACGCAAGAAATGCTGTTCCAAAAGGTACTGATACACTTGGAACCACAGTTCGGTTTGCTTTTTTAGAGCCTCAACATCCTGTATCGGTAAAGGTAACAGGTGTTGCTGGTCAAGTTCACAGTTCTATATTAAAATTTTCCGAAAGTTCTTGGTTGCGCGGCTTATTAACGTTTCGAAGTCTGGATTTTGTAACAAAAGATACCCCATCTTATGATGGGGCTGCGATGAAGAGGTTTGCTGAACAGTTTAAGCGCGCTTAAATTTTTTTTGATTTTCCCCGGTGTTTATTTCCCGGGGAATCTGTTTTTCTTCTATTTCCCTGAATATACATGCACAGAGTGTCCATAGAACACTTCTGCAGCTTCCATAACGGTTTCGTTAAGGGTAGGGTGAGGGTGGATAATCTCCGCCAAATCTTTGGCAGTTGCGCCCATTTCTACGGCAACCATGCCTTCTCCGATCAGGTCTCCGGCGCCGGTTCCAACGATGCCTACACCTAGAACGCGTTCGGTTTCAGGTTCGATAATTAATTTGGTAAGGCCGTCTGTGGCGCCTAATGTCATGGCTCTGCCGGAGGCACCCCATGGGAATTTGGCTACTTTGACGGCGATGTTTCTTTGTTTGGCTTCTGTTTCGGTAAGGCCACACCAGGCAATTTCCGGGTGGGTAAAGACAACGGCTGGTACAAAATGGTTGAATTCAGCTTCTTCGCCGCAAATGACATCGACAGCGATGCGGGCTTCTTTGCTGGCTTTATGGGCAAGCATCAGGCCTCCGGCAATATCGCCGATGGCGTAGACGTTTGGAACGGTTGTCTGCTGTTTTTTCGTGATGGTGATGTAGCCTCTGTCATCCAGTTTAATGCCTGTATTTTCAAGACCCATATCTTTGCTGTTTGGCGTGCGTCCGATGGATACCAAAACTTTATCGTAAAGCTCCTGTACGCTGCCTTCGGATGATTCGAAGGTTACTTTAATCTGTTTGCCGCTGGTGGCCATTTTTGTGATTTTTGTTTTGAGGCGAAGCTCTTTAAAATGAGTGTTTGCGTATTTGACCACAGGTCTTGCAAGATCAGGATCAGCACCGGCGAGAATGGCATCGTTGGCTTCTACCATCACGACTTCACTTCCTAATGCGCTATAAACCGTGCCAAGCTCCATCCCGATATATCCGCCGCCCACAACCAGCAGCTTCTCCGGAATATCCGTCACATCCAGGGCTTCGGTGGATGTCATGATCCGTTTATTTCCAAGATCAAACGCTCCAGGAATCGCAGGTTTGGACCCCGCTGCAATAATCACATGATTAAACGTATAAAATAACTGACCGTTTTCTGTTTCAATGCGTAACAGTGTATCGTTTTCAAAATTGGCTTTACCCTTAATAACCGTAACGCCATATTTTGAGGCTAGAAGTGAAATCCCATCACTTAATTTTTTGGTGATGCCGTTTTTCCATCCGCGAAGTGCGTCTAAATCCAGCGTTGGTTTTGAGAAGGTTAAGCCGATTTTTTTAGCCCCTTCAGCCTGTTCTTTAATATGGCAGGCATGTAGAAGTGCTTTTGATGGGATACAGCCGCGGTTTAAACAAACGCCGCCAAGCTGGGCATCCTGTTCCACAAGGATAACGGATTTCCCTTTGCTGGCCGCATAAAAAGCTGCTGCATAACCGCCTGGGCCTGCACCGATAACAATAAGGTCTGCTTGAGTTGTTTTCATGTGTTTCTCCTAAATTTTTAGCTGTGCAGCATCAAATTGTTCAAATTGTCCGACAAGATGTTTAATGAATCGGGCACCATCGGCACCGTCAATAACACGGTGATCGTAGGATAATCCGATAGGCATCATTAACCGCGGCTGAATGGTGCCGTCCGGCATTACAATGGCCTTGGTTTTTCCGGCACCTAGAGCCAGAATGGCAACTTCCGGGGTGTTGATAATCGGTGTAAATGGACCAACGCCAAGCCCGCCAAGGTTGGAAAGCGTGAAGGTTCCGCCCTGTAAATCCTCGATGCCGATCTGGCGTTTTCTGGCTTTTTCGGCCAACACGTTAACGTCGTTGCAAAGGTCTAACATGGATTTTGTATCTACCTGTTTTACAACCGGTACAATCAGCCCGTTTTCCGTATCAACAGCAACCCCAAGATTGAGGTACTGTTTATAAATCAATTCACCTTTTGCTTCATCAAAGGTGCTGTTAAAAATAGGGAAGGCTTTTAAGGAATTAACCAAGGCTTTTAAAGCAAAAATAGTTAAGGTGAGTTTTGCGCCTTTTTTCTCGTAAGATGGATTGTGTTTTTTACGCAATGCCATTAAATCTGTGATATCCACGTCTTCAAACTGGGTAACATGAGGAACTGTTGTCCAGGATTCTGACATTTTTTGACCGATTTTTTTCCGAAGAGAGGATACGGTTTTACGCTCAATATCTCCCCATTTTGAAAAGTCTGGTAGAGGGGCTATTGTTTTGGCTGGCTCTGTTTTTGGTGTGGCTGGAGAAGCTGATGCTTCTGTTTCTGTCGAGAAAGCTTTGGCCTGTAAAAACTGGATGTAGGTTTTAACGTCTTCTGTTGTGATGCGTCCACCGTTGGCTGTTCCTTTAACGCGTCCAAGGTCGATGCCAAGTTCTCTGGCTGTCCTGCGAAGGCTTGGGGATGCTGGCGGTTCAAATCCGCTTGGGGAAACGTAGGTATAGGTTAGAGGGGTTGATGTGGTGACTTGGGTTTGA
>JACCDG010585950.1_pt1 | contig 52891 bp, 48 predicted proteins | sample 7442471 | NCBI WGS metagenome assembly JACCDG01 (sample SAMN15323444, study PRJNA562643) | freshwater metagenome | isolation source: river surface water | place: USA:Blue River Watershed | collected 2017-08-17 | reverse complement strand
CTACGGCGCCAGCTTTGTGGAGTGGTTTGCCGAAGAGGCCAAGCGCATCAACGGCGAGACCCTGCCCCAGTTCGACAACAACCGCCGCCTGATGGTGATTCGCCAGCCGATTGGCGTGTGCGCCGCCATCACGCCTTGGAACTTTCCGCTGGCCATGATCACCCGCAAAGTGGCGCCCGCGATTGCTGCCGGTTGTCCGGTCATCATCAAGCCCGCCGAGCAAACCCCTTTGACGGCACTGGCAGCGGCCGAGCTGGCCCTGCGCGCTGGCATTCCAGCGGGCGTGATCAACATCGTCACCGCCGACGCGAACAACAGCATTGCGATTGGCAAGGTGCTGTGCGCCAGCGACGTGGTGCGCCACATCAGCTTCACCGGTTCGACCGAAGTCGGCCGCATCCTGATGGCGCAGTCGGCCCCCACCGTCAAGAAGATGTCGCTGGAACTCGGCGGCAACGCGCCCTTCATCGTGTTTGACGATGCAGATATCGACAGTGCGGTGGAAGGCGCTTTTGCCAGCAAGTACCGCAACGCGGGGCAGACCTGCGTATGTTCCAACCGCATCTATGTCCAGGAAGGCGTGTACGAGCAGTTTGCCCAGAAGTTCGCGGCCAAGGTCAAAACTGCCAAGGTCGGCAATGGCTTTGAAGACGGCGTGAACCAGGGCCCGCTGATCGAGCCCTCGGCCATCGAAAAAGTGGAGCGCCATGTGCAGGACGCCGTGGCCAAGGGCGCACGTGTGTTGACGGGTGGCAAGCGCTTGTCGGGCCAGTTTTTTGAGCCCACCGTGGTGGCCGACGCCACGGCCGACATGATTTGCGCCAGCGAAGAAACCTTTGGCCCCTTCGCGCCGATCTTCAAGTTCAAGACCGAGCAGGAAGCCATTGACGCAGCCAACAACACCATCTTCGGTCTGGCCAGCTACTTCTACAGCCGCGATGTGGGCCGCATCTTCCGCGTGAGCGAGGCGCTGGAGTACGGCATGGTGGGAATCAACGTCGGCATTTTGGCCACCGAGCATGTGCCTTTTGGTGGCGTCAAGCAATCCGGCTTGGGGCGCGAGGGCTCGCACCACGGCATTGACGACTATGTGGAGATCAAGTACCTGTGTCTGGGCGATATTCAGCAATAAAGTCCACAGCACTCCTTACTCAGCCCGCCCTTTGGCGGGTTTTTTCTTGCCCAACATATGCAGACAAGTTCACACCAACATTCATAACAAACACCATTACCATGCGGGTTAGCGATAGGGGCAGTCGGCTCGATACTGCACAACCAGACCCTAGAATGCATTCGTAGGAATATGACTTATGGCTATGCATGTTAGGTTGGAACAAGTAGGTTTGGCTGTGCTGGCTGCAGCAGCTTATTACGTAACGTTCACGCTCAATCAATACCTTGACCCCTGGTTTTTGCACGGTCAGGGCATCTCTCTTCTGTTTCTTCCGGCCGGTATCAAACATGTCTCCATTTTGCTGGCCGGCCGCTGGGGCGCCTTGGGCAGCTTTATAGGTTTGCTGCTGATGGTTCCCACGTTTTGGCCAGAACTGAGCATGGAGCAGGCCATTCCCTACGCGGCCATCAGCACTGTGTCCACATGGGCGGGCATCGTGCTGAGCATGCGCCTCATGGGTATTCGCAGCGACTTGGGCAATCTGAAATTACTTCAGCTGCCTGTGATCGACTTGGTCACCACCTTGCTACATGCAGCTTTGACCAACAGCTTCTTCGTGCTGGCTGGACTTAAAGAAGTCACTGATTGGAACATCAACACCCTGGCCATGATGGTGGGTGACTATCTGGGCAGCTTGTGTTTGATGGTGATCTTGTTCCTGACTTTGCAGTGGCTGCCACGCAAAGCCGTGCGGACACCTTAAGGCGCTACAATCTGCCGCACAGCGCGGGTGTCGTTCAATGGTAGGACTCTTGCTTCCCAAGCAAATAACGTGGGTTCGATTCCCATCACCCGCTCCATCGCTTTCCTAGTTGCCTCGCATCGGTTGCGATCGAAAAGCGGTTCCAAGCGCAGGACTTCTCCTCCGACTAAACTGTTGAGCCATGAAGTTGCGCAACATTTTGCCGGCCTTGGTGTTGGCTTTCATGGCACCGCTTGGGTGGGCACAACCCCCTGACACACTGCAAACAATCCCCAAGCTGGACGTATCGCGCTACCTGGGCCGCTGGTACGAGATCGCCAAATTCCCAAACCAGTTCCAGAAGAAATGTGTGTCTGACACGTCTGCCGAATATTCGCTGCTTGCGAATGGCCAAATCAGCGTTCTGAACCAATGTCGCCTGGCAGATGGAACCCTTCAAATTGCACAGGGGCTGGCACGGCAAATTGGAGGTCCGCAGTCGGCCAAGCTAGAAGTCAGATTTGCGCCTGCCTGGTTATCGTTCCTGCCTTTCGTCTGGGGGAACTACTGGGTGATTGATCTGGACGAGCGTTACGAGTTGGCTGCAGTCAGTGAGCCAAATCGTGAATACTTGTGGATCCTGTCTCGTACGCCAGATGTGGATGAAGCAAGCTACAAAGCACTGCTTCATCGGCTGTCCAGCGTGGGATTGGATGTTCAAAAGCTGGAAAAATCAAAGTTGTCTGATTCAGCTTCGATTTTCCAGACCTCCAAAAACCAGAGAGTTCAGCCTTGTGCGCCATGCGCAAAAAGATGGATGTCGCCATCTGCGCATTGGTTGGAGCCTTGCTCTATGCTGGATTGATGTGGATTGGTGCACCTCAGTGGGTGGCGGTGACCTCTTGTGCTGTGGGAACTACAAGCCTTCGTCTGCTGACGCTTTGGCGTAACTTGACACTGCCGTCAGTGCGCTCTGAGTAAAAGGATATTCGCCATGAAACTCACAGGCGAACAAGCCCAATTGGAACTGATTAGTTTGGTCGGGTAGAGTTCGTGCACACGCAATTGATCAGCTTGAGACACGCAATGATCCTCTTCAATAAGCTCAACGGGTTCCAACGCTCTCCAGCTGGCTTGGAGTGGCGGATTTGGAAGAAACTGCATATCTTCTTGTTTGCGGGAACCGCCCTTCCACTGCTCGCGGCTGCTACTGCCTATGCAGCTGAGTGGCTATGGCCCAACGCTCAGCCCGACAACAAAGTTGACCTGTTTTTCTACATCATGTTGGGCTTGATCACTCTTGACTGGACGCTTGTCCTGACTGTCGCTATCGGATGCATCATCGTGATGGTGATGAAGGGGCCAGCTTATGTTGCTGACGCCTACCCCATGCAGGAATCTGCTTCGTTTCCTAAATCAGTCTGTAATATGAGGCCGCAGACAATAGAGAAAAAATCGTGCTGAAGCTGTTCTACCGATGATTTATACCGACTCCACGCGAGCGGTGCGCATCATGATCGGCTTCACCAGGATTTTGTAAGTGTCCAAGTCAAAGGCTTGCTGAGTGTGCTGGGTGCGCTGCTGCGTTCTTGAGCACCAGGTTCCCTGGTAACGCCAGTCCTGAATACGATGGCGTTGAGTCCAATCCCCATTTTGCTCAACCAGATCCACCGCGCCTGCAAAGGGCCAGGCGTGCACTTTTAAGTCCACCAGTGCTGTAAACAGTCTCTGGTCGTGGGCTTGCCGGTCTTCCCTGCCCACGCAGGCGCCCAGGCAGGTTTTGACTTGCAAGCCAAAGCAGCCTCGTTTGCTGACCTTCTCCAACCCTAGCAAACCCAGGCACAGACTGTGCTGTTCAGCCAATTCGCGCAGCTTGCTTTGGGCTGCATGCACAGAACCAAAGAGACCATACAAGCCGTCGACTTGGCCAATTGCCAAATCTCTGCCACTGACCACCTTAGGCCTGAGCACATCGGCTTCTTCTGAAAGACGAATGGCACAAAGGCTGCGTGTGCTGCGCAAGCGAATATTAAAAAGAGGACTTTTCTGCTTGATCAGCCTCGCCTCAAGCAACAAAGCGCCAATTTCGCCAGCGGTTTCTATGTATTCGACGCATCGGGATTGCGCGATCATGGCGGCTTCGTCTTCTGCCCGCAGGTGGGCTAAAACACGACTACGGATATCCACGCTCTTGCCTATGTACAAGGGCAAGGTACCCTCCCCCTTGAAAATGTAGACCCCAGTGGCATGCGGAAGGGTCTCAAGACTCTTGGGGTCAATGGCGTGTGCGCGCGGGACGATAGTCGTTTGCGTCATGACGCTAGCGCCACCTTTTGATGTCGCGTCACCTGTCGCCACCACTGGCTAAAGGACTCACAACATCCATCAACTGTTGGGAACAGAGCAGCAGGCGGCTCGCATGTCGCCAGTTGCTGGAGCCACGGCTCAAGGTGCGGCTCATCAACGCTGCGAACGCTGCGAGCAGCTTGAAGCGCTTGTGCCAGGAATTGTGCTTCACCATGCCAAATGCAGGAGGTGAGTTGCAGCATGCGCTCTGTCACGAAACGCCAGCGGCGTTCGCTCCATGGCCAACTTTCATGGAAGTTGGACAGCAACACGCCCACCACCAAACTGTCTTGGGGCAGATCGGTGAGCGTTTGGGCCATGTTCCACGGGTGCACCAGCCAAACATCTCGCCCTGCAACGAGGGTTGCATCCGGTGCGCTGAAGCGCATCGATGGGGGTTGACTTGTCAAAGGAGGCTCAAGCTGCGGCGACTGAACAGCAGCGTTTTGCCACAGAGGGGCAGGACAGGAAAGCGGGGTCCTGGCCAGTTGCTCTAGCGCCTCGTAGGTGTTGTCCACGATGGTGCCAAAGCTGTTCCATTCCTCAGGTGCATAGCGCGCCACATTATCTGCATTGAAGAGATAGGGCTTGGTGCTGCCGGTACCAGCCACCCACTGCCAGCTCAAATGGTTGCTGGCCAGATCGCCATCCAGCAAATGTCCGTAAAGCCAGTCTGCACCTGCACGCCAGTGAACTTTGCGCACATGCACGGCATAACTGGCCAGCCACATTCGGGCGTGGTTGTGCAGGTAACCAGTTTGATAGAGCGTATGGATGGCCTTGTCGATGACAGGTACGCCTGTCGCACCTTCACGGATGTCGAACGGTACACACGTGGTGTAGGCCTCATCGGGCAAGGGGCCAGGGTGCAAAGAACTGAAAATACCCTCTCCACGCTTGCGCCAGACATGGCGAAAGTACTCGCGCCAGCCAAACTCGTACACCAACTTGTGCTGCGGTTGCAGCGGCTGGCGCTTATGAACGCTGGCCAGTATGTCGGGCACGCTGACGATCCCATGCGTGATGTAAGGCGACAGGCATGTGACTGCACCATCCAAAAAGTTTCTGGTGCGAGCGTATGCCTCGGGATCGATCGCGTCGATCAAGGAGCGCACGGCTGAATGCGTAGGTGAAAGCATGCAAGCCAGATGGGTGATTTTCTTCAGATCGCTTGTAGCTGTTTGTCTTCTCGCCAGACTTTGACATGCTCAGAAACAGCGCCAGAACTGAGCAACAGAACCACGCCTTCGGGCAAGCGTTTGGCACAGGCTTTCGCCCCTGCTCCACCGACCCAAATTTCAACATTGGGATCAAGTTGCGAGCGCAGCAAACGCAGACTGTCCACGACTTCGTTGCGTGAGGCGTAGGCGCTAAAACTCAAGGCCAAAATGTCAATGCGCAGGCGACGTACTGCCTCGACCGTGTCAGCCAGCGGCGTGGAGGTGCCCAGCACATATCGTTCGCAAGACTCCAACGCAAAGTGACTCTCGGCCATCAGCAAGCCCAAACCGTGCATCTCGTTGGGCGTGGTGGTTAACAGCACCCTGGGGCTTCGGCTGCCGAGGTTCATCGTGCCGTCAATCGACGTGATGGCTTCCCGCAAAACCCCCTGAAGAATTTCAGTAAACAGGTGCTCCTGATAAACGGAAATCTCGCCCTTCATCCATGCCTCGCCAATGAGTTGGCAAAGTGGTGCAATCGTGCTGCCGACAACCTGACCCAGGCCGTGGCGCAAGATTTTTTGTTGCAAGGCCTGCTTGATCTGTAAGGTCTCGTCATCAGCCAACCATTGCACCCAAGGCTCTTGCAGGTCCTCAACAGCGGCTTGCATCAATGTATGACTGGACTTGCCGCGCTTGCCACTTTTGGGTGCAGTACTGATTTTTTCGCTCAAGAGGGTTTGAAGTGCCAGCACGTCGAGTGCGACCACTTTGCCCGGACGCTCCCCTGCATCGAGCAAGCGCTTGATCAGTTGCAGTTTTTGAACCTGATCGTGGGAATAAATCCGCTCGCTTGTTCCGCTGCGAAGGGGCTGAGGAAAACCGTAGCGGCGTTCCCAGACACGCAAGGTGTCTTTACCCAGTCCGGTTTCCCGTTCAACGTCGGAAATCGTCCATCCAGCATGAGGGGCGGTTGTCCCCAGCTCCTCTGAAGGCAAATTGTTTGTCATTTTGTTTGTACTGCCGATGATTTTTTGCATGGACAAAAGTCTTGTGCATAAGTTTATTTTCTCATATAGAATAAATTTGTCTAGGACAAACAAGGATTTTCATGCGTGTTGCAATTATTGGTTCAGGCATCTCCGGTCTGGCAGCAGCTCACCATTTGCGCGAACACATGGATGTCACGCTGTTTGAAGCTGGAGACTATTTCGGAGGGCACACACATACGGTGGACATCACATTACCCACTGCCGAGAGTCGAACCACCTGGGGGGTGGACACGGGTTTTCTGGTCTTCAACGAACGCACTTACCCCGAACTGATCGCGCTTCTGGACGAACTGGACGTGGAAACCGCCAAATCGGACATGTCTTTTTCTGTGCGGGTGCCCAACGCCCGTGGCACAAATGCGCTGGAGTGGAGTGGCAACAACCTCGGTACTGTGTTTGCCCAAAAGCGCAACCTGATCAGCCCAAGCTTTCTGGGCATGCTGTCGGACCTGCTGCGTTTTAACCGCTTGTGCACCCGTCTGGCCACGCAAGGCCGGGAAGCTGATCTGGCCGAGCCACTTGAGGCGTTTTTGGAACGCCATCGCTTTGGTAAAGCGTTTCAGGACTGGTACTTCCTGCCGATGCTTGGCTGCATCTGGAGTTGTCCGACCGATCAGATGCTGCAGTTTCCCGTAGCCACCATGATCCGCTTTTGTCACAACCACGGACTCTTGCAGGTCAACAACCGCCCTCAGTGGCACACCGTGGTTGGAGGCGCCCGCCACTACGTTGACAAAATCGTGGCCAAGCTTGACGACGCAAGACTGAAAACCCCAGTTCGCCGCATCGAGCGTCATGCGGCAGGCGTCATGATCCACACAGACGCTGGAAGCGAACGCTTTGACCATGTGGTCCTGGCCACACACTCAGATCAGGCACTGGCCCTGCTGGCTCAACCCACGGCTAAAGAAGCCGAGGTGTTGGGCTCCATCAAATACCAGCCCAACCTGGCCGTTTTGCATACCGACACATCGGTGCTGCCGTCGCGCCAGAGCACCTGGGCCGCCTGGAATTACGAACGCGCCGCAGACACGAACACCGAGTCCAGCCGGGTGTGCCTGCACTACCTGCTCAACAAACTGCAGCCTTTGCCTTTTGAGCAGCACATTGTGGAATCGTTGAACCCGGTGCGCCCGATTGCGCGACATCAGATCCTTGCCGAGTTTGAATACAGCCACCCGGTGTTTGACTTAGCCGCCATCGAAGCACAAAAACGCGTACCCACACTGCAAGGCGAACGGCGCACCTGGTACTGCGGTGCATGGACGGGCTACGGTTTTCACGAAGATGGCCTCAAGTCCGGCCTGGCAGCTGCACAAGCTTTGCTTGCGCACACACAACAAGCGCGCAAGGTGGCCGCATGAACAACAGCGCAGTGGCACAAATGGGTTTTGGCCAGGTGCGCCACGCCCGTCTGCGCCCACGGCGGCATGCGTTTGCCTACGGAACATGCTTTTTGATGCTGCCCATGCGCCAGCTCTATCAGCCCACAGCCATGGGCGGCCTGGCGGTCAACCGCGCGGGCGCCATCAGTTTTTTTGATGCAGACCATGGTGACGGGCGCGGTCCTGAAGAAGGTGGCGCGCTGGCCTGGTTGATGGAAACACTCAAGCGCGAGGGCATTGAAGATGCAGACGGCGAGGTCTGGTTGCACACCTACCCGCGCATGCTGGGTTACACCTTCAAGCCCGTCAGTTTCTGGTACTGCCACCGTGCAGACGGTAGCTTGCGGGTGATTGTGGTCGAGGTCAACAACACCTTTGGCGAACGCCATTGCTATGTGCTCGATACCCCTCGCTACGGCAGCGAACTGCTGGCACACAAATGTTTCCACGTCTCGCCCTTTTGCCGTGTGCAAGGCAGTTACCGCTTTCGTTTCATGCGCACCGAGCGCGATGGGCACGCACGTACCGTGGTGCGCGTTGACCATGATGATGCCGAAGGCCCGCTGATCAACACCAGCGTCAGCGGCAAGCTGGTTGCTATTGACGCTGCCACTCTGCGACGCGCCCTGTGGCGCTACCCAGCCATGACGCTCATGGTAATGGCACGCATCCACTGGCAGGCGCTTCAGCTGTGGCTCAAGCGTGTGCAGTTTTTCAGCAAACCACCGGCCCCAGATCAATTCGTGACCCGATCATGACTTTAAGAGAGACATGCCCATGAACACCTTGACCGCCACCGCTCAGCCCCGACTGCAACTGCCCGCACGCGCGCCTGCATCTGCACGCACTGTTTTCCGGATGCTGCAACAACTGCGTCACGGCTCGCTGACTTTGCAGTTACCCGACGGTAGCGTGCAGACTGTTGGGGATGGTCAAGGCCCCCATGTGAGCATGCACCTGCACAACTGGAAACCTTTTGGCGCCGCCCTCAAATCCGGCGATATTGGCTTTGCAGAGAGTTACATCGCAGGAGACTGGACAACGCCACACCTGGCACAGCTGCTGCAGCTGTTGGTGGCTAATCGCCGTGCACTGGACAATGTGATTCATGGCTCCTGGGCAGGGCGGCTGCTCTACCGCATGCGCCATTTGCTCAACCGCAACACGAAGGCCAACAGCCGCAAAAACATCCATGCCCACTACGATCTGGGCAATGCGTTCTATCAGCTGTGGCTGGACGGAACGATGAACTATTCCTCGGGCCTTTTTCGCGGCGATCTGTCACAGGACATGCAACAGGCTCAAGACACCAAAGTGCGTCGCGCCTTGCACATGGCTGGCGTCAGACGCGGCGACCGTGTTCTTGAAATCGGCTGCGGTTGGGGCGCCCTGGCAGAAAAAGCCACGCTGGAGTTTGGCGCCAGCATTACCGGTGTCACCCTCTCTACCGAACAACTGGCCTGGGCAGAGCAACGTCTGGCCGCGCAAGGTCAAGCCCACAAGGCCGACCTTCGACTGCAGGACTACCGCGATATTGATGATGGCCCTTATGACGCCGTTTGCTCCATCGAAATGATCGAGGCCGTAGGCCAGGAATACTGGCCCACCTATTTCGAAAGCGTGGCCCGGCTGCTCAAGCCCGGTGGTCGCGCCTGCATCCAGAGCATCGTGATTCAGGACTCTTTGTTCGAACGCTACAGCCAATCCACCGATTTCATCCAGCAATACATCTTCCCCGGTGGTTGCCTGCCCTGCCCCAGCGAATTCCGTCACCATGCGCAAGCTGCTGGTCTGAAGGTGATAGACGAGTTGGCCTTTGGCCGCGACTACGCAGAAACCTGCCGACGCTGGCGCGCGGACTTTATGGCCCGCAAGGATGAAGTGCTGGCCTTGGGTTTTGACGAACGCTTCATGCGCATCTGGGAGTTCTACCTGGCTTATTGCGAGGCTGGCTTTGATGCCGGGGACATCGATGTGGTGCAGTACACGCTGGTGCGCTAAGACCGCCTGGGCTCTGTGGCTGGGTTTGCTGCTGTCTGCGCATACGGCGCTGGCCAGCCCGCAGTTGCCCGGTGCCCGTCTGCAAGGTGAGGCCACATTGCGGTTTTGGGGGCTGCGCGTCTACCACGCAAGGCTATGGACTTTGCCTGACTTCCGCCACAGCGCCCCCGTCGAACAACCGCTGGTGCTGGAGCTGGAGTATCTGCTTGAACTCAAGGGCCAGGCCATTGCCGAGCGCTCACTGCAGGAAATGCAGCGCGCCGGCCCCATTCCCGAAGCCCAGGCCCAGCGCTGGCTGGCCGAGATGCAGAGGATCTTTCCGGATGTGAAAGTCGGTGACCGCATCAGCGGCCAGCACCTGCCAGGCCAGGGCGCGCGCTTCTGGCACAACGGCCGTTTGGCTGGACAGGTGGATGACCCCGCCTTTGCACGCCTGTTTTTTGGCATCTGGCTGGCGCCCACCACTTCCGAGCCTGACATGCGCGTGGCTCTGCTGGGCACCAAGCCATGACCCCATACACTGCGCCGACCTCTACGCTGACTGCAGGCATGGGCTTGCGCTATGGCTTGCTGGGACTGCCGCTGGCTTTTGTCGCACTACCGCTGTACGTACACCTGCCAAACATGTATGCCACCCGCTATGGCATACCGCTGGCCACCTTGGGCATGGTGCTGTTGCTCGCGCGAATTTTCGATGGAGTCACCGATCCCTGGCTCGGCCGCTTTGGTGATCGGTTGTTTAAACGTTCTTCGCACCATGTCATTGGCGCGGGGGTGGTGGCCGCCCTGCTGCTGGTGCTGAGCATGGGCTTGCTGTTTTTCCCGCCCTGGGCGAACCCGGGCAATCCATTGGTACTGATGGTCATGTTGATGCTCACCAGTCTGGCCTTCAGCCTCTTGGCCATAGCGCACCAGGCGTGGGGTGCGAGGCTGGGCGGTGACGAGGTGCAGCGCGCCCGTATCGTGGCCTGGCGCGAAGGCGCGGGCCTGGTGGGCGTGGTGCTGGCTTCGGTGCTGCCCAGCCTGCTGGGCTGGGGCGAGTGGATCGGCGTGTTTGCGCTGGCCCTTGCGGCTGGCCTGTGGGCCTGGCACCGCAGTCCTCCACCGCTCGCCTCGGCTATGAAGCACAGCCACCCGCTGCGCGAAGACCTGCTCCACCCTTGGCGGCATGCGCCGTTTCGGCGGTTGATGGCGGTCTTTGTGGTGAGCGGCATGGCCAGCGCCGTACCTGCCACGCTAGTGCTGTTTTTCATCCAGGACCGGCTCAATGCCCCGGCGCAGGAGCCTCTCTTTTTGGCAACTTACTTTGTGGCTGCGGCCCTGTCGATGCCGCTGTGGATGCGTGCTGTGGCCCGCTGGGGTCTGGCCCACAGCTGGTTGATGGGCATGTTGCTGTCAGTGGCGGTTTTCCTGTGGGCTGCCACGCTGTCGACTGGCGATGTGATTGGCTTTTGGTGGGTCTGCGCCCTGTCTGGCTTGGCACTTGGCTCCGATCTGGCCTTGCCCGGTGCCATGCTGGCCGGGATGATCGCCGATCATGGCGATCGCGGCCAGCGCGAAGGTGCTTACTTTGGCTGGTGGAACCTGGCCAGCAAACTCAACCTCGCATTGGCCGCTGGTCTGGCCCTGCCCTTACTTGATCTGCTGGGCTACCAACCCGGGACATCCTCGCCCGAAGGACTGCAGGCCCTCACGCTGGCTTATGCAGTGCTGCCTTGTTCGCTCAAGTTGCTGGCTGCAGTCGGTCTCTACCTAGCGTTCATCCGAGCGCCCTCTTCATCCCGCTCCACCCTTGCGGAGGTTCCATGACTTTATTCAAACATCCTCGCCGCTGGATACCTGCCTTGCTCGCCTCTGCGGCCATGATGGCAGGCTGCGCCAGCCAGAACATCGAGCAATACGCATCCGAGCAGCCACAGCTGGACCTGGCCCAGTACTTCAACGGCCGCATCACAGCGCACGGCATCTTCCAGGACCGCAGCGGGCAGGTGGTGCGGCGCTTCACCGTGGACATGGAAGGCCGCTGGGACGGCAACCAGGGCGTGCTCGACGAGCACTTCACCTATTCGGACGGCCAAAAAGACCGGCGCATCTGGCGCCTGACCAAGCAGGCCGACGGGCGCTACACCGGCACCGCAGACGATGTGGTGGGCACCGCCAGCGGCCGCACCGTGGGCAATGCCTTCCAGTGGGCCTACACGCTCAAGCTGCCGGTGGACGGCAAGGTGTACGAGGTGCAGTTTGACGACTGGATGTACCTGGTCGATGAGCGCATCATGCTCAACCGCGCGACCATGAGCAAATTCGGCTTCCGGCTGGGCGAAGTCACGCTGTCCTTCCAGAAGCACGCGCCATGAGCCTGAACCCGCCAATCCGTGACTGGCGTGGTCAGCGCGTCTGGGTGATCGGGGCCTCCACCGGCATCGGCCGGGCGCTGGCCGAGCAGCTGCACACGTTGGGCGCGACCGTGATCGTCTCGGCCCGCAAGATGGATGCCCTGCAGGCCTTTGCCGACCAGCACCCGGGCAGCGTGGCGCTGCCGCTGGATGTGACCGACGCCGCCGCTGTGCAGGCGGCGGCCCAGACCGTGCTGGCCAACGGGCCGCTGGACCTTGTGTGCTACTGCGCAGGGCACTACCACGCCATGCGCGCCACCGCGATCGACCTGCCCGACCTGCTGCGCCACAACGAGATCAACACGGTGGGCGCGCTGCAGGTGCTGGCCGCTGTCACACCCGCCATGGTGGCGCGCGGGCAGGGCCACATCAGCCTGGTCAGCAGCGTGGCGGGTTTTCGCGGCCTGCCGCAAAGCCTGGCCTATGGGCCCACCAAGGCCGCCCTCATCAACCTGGCCGAAACGCTGTACCTGGACCTGCAGCCGCACGGTCTGGGCGTGAGCGTGATCAACCCTGGCTTTGTCGAAACGCCGCTGACCGCGCAAAACACATTCCACATGCCCGCGCTGATCACGCCCCAGCAGGCCGCGCAAGCCATCGTGCAGGGTTGGGCGCGCGGCGAGTTCGACATCCACTTTCCCAAGCGCTTCACCCGTGTGATGAAGCTGCTGCGCCTGCTGCCCTACCGCCTGTACTTTGCTGCGGTGCACCGCATCACCAGACTTTGAGACCATGAACCCCACACCCACCCCTACGACCATTCCTCAAGCCGTCGAGCGGCTGGTGCAGTTCTTTGAGCAGCTGCAACCGCAGGACCTGCAGCGCCTGCCCGAGATTTATGCGCCTGACACCCGCTTCAAGGACCCGTTCAACGAAGTGCAGGGCCTGCCCGCCATCGAAGGCATTTTTGCCCACATGTTCGTGGCGCTCGACTCGCCGCATTTCATCGTGACCGAGCGCATCGTGCAGGACAACAAGTGCTTTCTGGTCTGGGACTTCCGCTTCCGCTTCAAGCGCTTTGACACCACGAGCTGGCAAACCGTGCGCGGCGGCACACACCTCGTATTCAACGAGGCGGGGCTGGTCACCCTGCATCGCGACTACTGGGACGCGGCCGAAGAGCTGTACGAAAAGCTGCCGCTGGTGGGCGGCCTGATGCGCTGGCTCAAGCGCCGCGCCAACAGCTGAGCCCGGCATGAGCTACTGCGTCGTCTGGTTCAAGCGCGACCTGCGCGTGCAGGACCACTGGCCGCTACACGAAGCCGCCCGCCTGGGCCCGGTGCTCTGCCTGTACGTGGTCGAACCCAGCCTGTGGGCGCAGCCCGACGCCGCAGCGCAGCACTACGGCTTTGTGCGCGAATCGCTAGATGCACTCAACGCGCAACTGCGGCAAATCGGCAGCCGCCTGCATGTGGCCGTGGGCGAAGTGGCCGATGTGCTGGCCGCCCTGCACGCTGCCGCGCCGTTCGAGGCAGTGCATGCCCACGAGGAAACCGGCAACGCCCACACCTTTGCACGCGACCTGGCCGTGGGCCGCTGGTGCCGTGCACATGGCGTGGGCTGGCAGGAGTGGCCGCAGTTCGGCGTGGTGCGCCGCTTGCGCGATCGCCGCGAATGGCAGCCGCGCTGGGAGCGGCACATGGCCACCTTGCAGGCGCCCATGCCTGAGGTGCTGCACACGCCCGATCTGAGCCACGCGCAGCACGTAGCGGTGTGGCCCTGGGGCAGTCGCCCGCTGCCCACCGCGGCCGAACTGGCGCTGGACCCATTCGAGCCCCCCAAACGCCAGCGCGGAGGGCGGCCCCGCGCTGAGGCGGTGCTGAGGGACTTTCTGCAGCACCGCAGCGCCCGCTACCGGGGCGGCATTTCGTCCCCGCTGTCGGCGCCTGACGCCTGCTCGCGCCTGTCGCCCTACCTGGCCCACGGCTGCGTGAGCATGCGCGAGGTGGTGCAAGCCACCCGCGAACAACTGGCCGCCTTGCCGCCCGAAGACAAACGCCAGCGCCTGGGCCTGCAGGGCTTTGTGAGCCGCCTGTACTGGCATTGCCACTTCATCCAGAAACTGGAGAGCGAGCCCGAGCTGGAGTGGCGCAACCTGCACCGCGGCTACGACGGGCTGCGCGAAGCCGACTGGAACCCGGCCCACTTTGAAGCGCTGCAGCAGGGCCGCACCGGTTGGCCCATGGTCGACGCCTGCGTGGCGATGTTGCGCGAGACGGGCTGGCTCAACTTCCGCATGCGCGCCATGCTGGTATCGGTGGCGGCCTACCCGCTGTGGCTGCACTGGCACCCGGTCGGCAACTGGCTGGCGCGGCAGTTTCTGGACTACGAACCCGGCATCCACTGGCCGCAGATGCAGATGCAGTCGGGCACCACCGGCATCAACACCACCCGCGTCTACAACCCCGTCAAGCAGGCGGTCGACCACGACCCGCAAGGCCGCTTTGTGCGCCAGTGGCTGCCTGCGCTGCGCCGTGTGCCCGACACTTGGTTGTTCGAGCCCTGGCGCATGAGCGCCGATGTGGCCAAACGCTGCGGCGTGCGTGTGGGCGAGGACATTGCAGTGCCGCCGGTCGAACTGATGGACGCGCTGCGCACCTCCAAAACCCGGATGCACGCGCTGCGCCGCCAGCCCGCCGTGCGGGCGGCCAAGGCCGCGGTGGTGGAACGCCACGGCTCACGCCGCGGCATGCCCGGCGCCAGCCGCGATGCGCGGGGCGAAGAGCGCCCACCCCTGCGGCGCCAGGCCAAGCCACCGGCCAACCAGATGACGCTGGACTTCTGACCATGAAGATGCGCAAGAAATCCGACCTGCCGCAGAAAATCTGCGCCACCTGCGGCCTGCCCTTCACCTGGCGGCGCAAATGGGCGCGTGACTGGGAACAGGTCAAGTACTGCTCTGACCGCTGCCGTCAAGCGGGCCCCGGCGGGCAAAGCCAGCCACGCAAAGGCGCCTCGTCATGAACACGCCAATCGGTCCGACCCTGCGCCTGGTGCTGGGCGACCAGCTGAGCCCCTTGCACAGCTGGTTCGGCAAGGTGCGCGCCGATGTGGTCTACGTGCTGATGGAAGTGCGCAGCGAGACCGATTACGTGCGCCACCACGCGCAAAAGGTGTTGGGCATTTTTGCAGCCATGCGCGACTTCGCGGCCCAGCTCAAAAGCGCGGGCCACCGGGTGCGCTACGTGGCCATCGACGACGCGAGCAACCGCCAGAGCCTGACGGCCAACCTGGACGCCTTGATCGCCCATTACAAAGCTACGGCGGTCGAATACCAAGCGCCCGACGAGTGGCGGCTTGATGAAGCCTTGCGCGTGTGGGGTGCCTCGTGCGCCGTGCCGGTGCGCATGGTGGACAGCGAACACTTCTTCACCGTGCGCGACGAAGCGGCGCGCCAATTCGCGGGCAAAAAACAGTGGCTGATGGAAAGCTTCTACCGCCAGCAGCGCAAGAAGCACCGCGTGCTGATGACGCAAGACGGCCAGCCCGAAGGTGGCCAGTGGAACTTTGACGCCGACAACCGCAAGCCCTGGCCGGGCACGCCCGCTGTGCCTGCCGACATCCGGCCAACCCACGATCACATAGCACTGTGGCAAACCATCACCGCTGCAGGTGTGCAGACCATGGGCCATCCACAGGCCGAGGCCTTTCGCTGGCCGCTCAACCGCAGCGAGGCCCTGGAGCAGCTCGACCATTTCATCCAGAACGCCCTGCCCCACTTTGGCGACTTTCAGGACGCGATCTCGCAGCGCAGCTGGCACCTGTTCCATTCACTGCTGTCATTTGCGCTCAACACCAAGATGCTGCACCCGTGCGAGGTGGTGCAGCGCACCGAGCAAGCCTGGCGTGCGGGTCAGGCCCCGCTGCATGCGGCTGAAGGCTTCATCCGGCAGATCCTGGGCTGGCGTGAGTACGTGCGCGGCGTGTACTGGGCGCGTATGCCTGGCTATACCGAGGCAAACCATCTGGGCCACAAGCGCCCCCTGCCCGACTGGTTCTGGACGGGCGAGACCCGCATGGCCTGCCTGGCCAGCGCGATTGGCCAGTCGCTGGAGCACGCCTACGCCCACCACATCCAGCGGCTCATGGTGATCGGCAACTTCGCGCTACTGGCGGGGCTGGACCCACAGGCGCTGCACCACTGGTATCTGGGCATCTACATCGACGCGTTTGAATGGGTGGAAGCGCCCAACACCCTGGGCATGAGCCAGTGGGCCGATGGCGGGCAGCTGGCCACCAAGCCCTATGTCAGCAGCGCGGCCTACCTGCAGCGCATGGGTGACCACTGCAAAGGCTGCGCCTACGACCCCAAGGCGCGGACTGGCGAGCAGGCCTGCCCCTTCAACGCCCTGTATTGGGACTTTTTCGATCGCCACCGGCAGCACTTCGAACGCAACCCCAGGCTGGGCGTGGTTTATCACCAACTTGGGAAAATGTCCCCTGAATCCCTGTTGGCACTCAAACGTCAGACGGCCTGTCTGGAAAATCTGGACATGATGTGAGCACAACCGAACCCCGACACATGATCACAACTGAACGCAATGTTTTAGGCACACCTTTGGTGGCCTGCTCCTACGCACCTTTGACGGGTTACCTTCGCGATGGCTGCTGTCGGACACTGCCCGATGACTCTGGCTTGCACTTGGTCTGCGCCCGCGTGACACAGGCGTTTCTGGACTTTTCCGTCGCTCAAGGCAACGATCTGGTCACACCGCGGCCTGAGTACCGTTTTCGGGGCCTCAAGCCCGGTGACCGTTGGTGTCTGTGCGCGAGCCGCTGGAAAGAGGCTTATGACGCCGGTGTGGCGCCACCCGTTGTCCTTGAAAGCACACACGAACAGGCGCTTGACATCATTCCCCTGGACGTGCTCAAGTCTTGCGCATTGACCGTCTGAGCACACAACCTTCTCCTGAAAGAACCGCATGAAAACATGGATGACTGCTTGTGTTCTGGCCACGCTGATGATCAGCGGCAAAGCCTGGGCTGCAGAGCCTAGAGCTGCAGCGTCCAGCTGCCCGGCCATCCTCAACCACACCTTCCCCAAGCTGCAGGACGACTCCCCGCAGAACCTGTGCCAGTACAGCGGCAAGGTGGTGCTGGTGGTCAACACCGCCAGCTACTGCGGCTTCACCTACCAGTACCAAGGGCTCGAAGCCCTCTATCAGCAATACAAGGACCGGGGTTTGGTCATCCTGGGCTTTCCGTCCAACGATTTCTTCCAGGAAAAAAGCAACAACAAGGACATTGCCGACTTTTGCTACAACACCTACGGCGTGGTGTTTCCGATGTTTGCTAAGTCATCTGTACGCGGCAATAACGCCAACGCCTTGTTCAAGGCCTTGGCCAAAACCACCGGGAAGTCACCTTCGTGGAACTTCAACAAATACCTGATAGACCGCTCAGGCCGCGTCGTGGCCCATTACGGCAGCACCACCGAAGTCAACGACCCCAAATTCCTGCAGCAACTGACAGCTGCCATCCAGGCGCGTTGAGCAAACGCGCATGAACAAAAAACATCATGGGGTTTCGAAGGTGACCACGTGGTCCATGTCCAGCCGAACCCCCACACGTTCGCCCACTTCGTGCTCATGATGGCTGGGCACCAGACTCAGCACTTGCAAACCGCCGTCAAGCTCCAGGGTGTAGAGGAAATCGGCGCCTTGGAAGTCCTTGCGCACAATCCGGGCGCGCACAGGGGATGCCGGGTCGTACACCACATCATCTGAACGCAGGAGCACCTCGCAAAGCCCATCCTTGTAGGCATCAGGCAAGGGACATTCCTGCGGGTCCGACAGTGCACCTACAGGCGTTTGAACCAGCAGTTGCCCTGCCTCCAGCTTCAGTACTGCAGGCACCCACACACCGCGCCCCACAAACTCGGCCACAAAGCGGCTGCCCGGGCGGTGATAAACGGCGTAGGGCGTATCCCACTGATGCAGGCGCCCATCTTTCATGACCCCAACCTTGTCAGCCATGGCAAATGCTTCTTGCTGGTCGTGCGTAACCATGAGCGCGGTGGTGTGGGCACGCTTGAGGATCTGGCGCACATCATCGGCCAGGCGCTGACGCAACTCCACATCCAGGTTGGAAAACGGTTCGTCCATCAACAACACATCGGGCTGCGGTGCCAGCGCCCTCGCAAGCGCTACGCGCTGCTGCTGCCCACCGGACAAGGCATGTGGATAAACCTGACTACTTGAATCCAAGTCCACCAAAGCCAACACCTCTTGCACACGTGCCTGGCGCTGCGCTGCGGGCAAGCCGTGTAATCCGTAAGCCACGTTCTGTTCGACAGTCATGTGTGGAAACAGGGCGTAGTCCTGAAACACCATGCCCACACGTCGTTGTTGCACATCCAGCGACAAAAAGGGTGTCGCCACCACACGCCCGGCCAAGCGGACCTGCCCGGCCACGATAGGCTCCAGCCCGGCAATCGCGCGCAGCAAGGTGGTTTTGCCACAGCCCGAAGGCCCGAGCAGCACGCCAATTTCGCCAGGCATCAAGCCAAAAGAGGCCGCTTCAACCGCGCAATGAGCCTGCCCGGAATAACGGACCGAAGTGTTTTGAATGTCCAGATACATGCAGGAATTTTGACAGAGCCGGCGTCCCTCCGAAACTTGTCCCTACAATTTGGCAGCCATGAGCTCCCCAACAACCGCCACCCGCCGAACCTTTGTGCGCACCAGCTCGACCGTGGCTTTGGTGCTGCTGGCGGCTTTGCTGGCCTGGCCCAGCCTGTCCATCTGGGGCGCCTGGTTGGGCATGGATGCAGAGCAGACCGATCTGATCGGCCACATGCTGCACACCGTGTTGCCCGACTATGCCTGGACATCGCTTTGGCTTTGCCTGGGCGTGGGCGTACTGGTGGCGCTGCTGGGCTCGGCAACGGCAGCGCTGGTGAGCCTATTCCAGTTTCCGGGCAGACGCTGGCTGGAGTGGGCACTTTTGCTGCCCATGGCTATGCCCGCATACGTGGTGGCCTACGCCTACACAGACTTTTTGCAGTTCAGTGGCCCCCTGCAAACGGCGCTGCGCCAAGCCACCGGCTGGCAAGGCGCCTTGTGGCCCGACATTCGCAGCCTGTGGGGCGCTGTGCTGGTGTTCACGCTCACGCTCTACCCTTATGTTTACCTGCTGGTCAAAGCCGCCCTGCAGGAGCAGGCCAGCCGGCTGATGGAGGCAGCCCGCTTGCTGGGCGCTTCCAAAGCCCGCCGGGTTCTGACCATCGCCTTGCCCATGGCCAGACCTGCCATTGCCGCAGGGGTGGCCCTGGCCCTGATGGAAACACTGGCAGACTTTGGCGTCTCCAGCTACTTTGGCATCCAGAGCTTCACAGCAGGCATTTATAAAGCCTGGCTGTCCATGGATGCGCCTTTGGTAGCAGGGCAGCTGGCTTCGGTCTTGCTCGTGGTGGTGCTGGTGCTGCTCCAGGCAGAAAAGCACGCGCAAAGCAAGCAACGGTTTTACAGCACCCGCAGCTCGGCCAAGACCTCCGCGAGCACGCCCGCTACAAGCGCACTCAAAGGCTGGGGCCTGCTGGCTTTGGGCTGTATCCCTGTGCTGCTGGGCTTCTTGCTGCCCAGCGGCATTTTGTTGTGGCGCTGGCTCAGCGACCCGCAAGCAGCGGGCTGGCAACAGTACCTGCAGTGGGGCTGGAACAGCCTGCGCCTGGCGGGCATCACCGCCCTTCTGGCCGTTGCGCTCGCGCTGCTGATTGGGGCTCGCAACCGCCTGTTGCCCACCACCTTGACCCGACTTTTGGCACGCCTGATCCATCTGGGCTACGCCATTCCCGGCGCTGTGGTCGTGGTGGGCATCTTGCTGCCGCTGTCGCTGACGCACGCCATCAGCGCCATGCAACCGCTCACCGCCCTGCTCACCACCACGGGCGTGGCGCTGGTCTGGGCTTATCTGGTGCGCTTTACCGCCGTGGCCATGCAGTCGGTGGACAGCGCGTATGCACGTATTCCCGGCTCGCTCGATGAGGCATCACGCACCCTGGGTGTGCAGGGCTGGGCGCTGTGGCGACACGTTCACCTGCCCTTGCTGCGAACGAACGTGGTAGCGGCTTTGTTGCTGGTGTTTGTTGATGTGATGAAAGAATTGCCTGCCACGCTGGTCCTGCGCCCCTTCAACAGCGACACCCTCGCGGTGGTGGCCTACCAGCTCGCACGAGACGAGCGCCTTGGCGAGGCGGCCATCCCCTCTTTGGCCTTGGTCGCTTTTGGCCTGATTCCGGTGTTGCTGCTCAATCGACAACCCCACCGCGATAAATGATATTGAGATTAATTCTCATTTGAGTTATACTGCGTCCATTGTTTGATCTTTGGATGCTTCCATGACTGCTCTTCGCACCCTGTTCATCGCCACCCTGACCGCCTGCAGCGCTGGCTTTGCAGCAGCCCAGGAGGTCAATATCTACTCCGCGCGTCACTACCCGACCGACGAAGCCCTTTACAGCGACTTCACCAAAGCCACTGGCATCAAAATCAACCGCGTGGATGCGGACGATGCGGGCATCCTGGCCCGCCTCAAGGCCGAGGGCAGCGCCTCCCCCGCCGACGTGATCTTGCTGGTGGATGCGGCTCGCCTGTGGCGCGCACAAGTCAACGAGCAATTCCTGCCTATTCGCTCGGCTGCGCTGGAAAAAGCCATTCCGGAAAACCTGCGTGCTCAGCCTGATGCCAGCGGCGCTATCGCCTGGTTTGGCCTGTCCACCCGCGCCCGAGTGGTGGTGTTTGACAAGCTGAAATACAAAAAGAGCGATTTCGCCAGCTATGAAAACCTGGCCGACCCGAAGTTCAAAGGCCAGCTGTGCACCCGTTCGGGCTCTCACCCCTACAACCTGAGCCTGTTTGGCGCCATGACCGAACACCTGGGCCCGCAAAAAACCGAAGTCTGGCTCAAAGGCCTGGTGGACAACATGGCCCGCAGCCCCAAGGGCGGTGACACCGACCAGATCAAGGCTGTGGCCTCGGGCGAATGTGGCGTGGCCATCAGCAACAGCTACTACCTGGCGCGCCTGATGCGCTCGGGCAACCCCGCTGACCGCGCCGTGGCCGAAAAAGTAGGCGTGGTCTTCCCCAACCAAAGCAGCTGGGGCACACACCTCAACATTGCAGGCGGCGCCGTGGCTAAGCACAGCAAGAACGTGGACAACGCCATCAAGTTCCTGGAATACCTGGCCAGCCCTTCGGCACAAAACCACTTTGCCAACGGCAACAACGAGTGGCCAGCGGCCAAAGGCGTGAGCTTTGACAACCCGGCGCTCAAGGCCATGAGCGGCGGCAGCTTCAAAAGCGAGCTGATCCCCATCAGCGCCGTAGGCATGAACCAGATCAAGGTTCAGCAAATGCTCGACCGCGTGGGCTACAAGTAAGCCCACTGACAACGCGCAGGGCCGCAAGTCCTGCGCGTTGTACTCCCCCTTTTTTCCGTCAGCCAGCCATTCGCTTTGGGCATGCGCCCAGGGGTGATAGCCAGCCAGTGTTTTTGATCGTAAGTAGTTGCGAGTTTTTTTTGTTGACTTTCACCATGATCCATCCTGTGCAAAACCCACCCCATAAATTGCTGCCCCTGGCAACCATGATGCTGGCCGGCTCCATCGGCGCCGCCACCCCAGCGCTGGCGCAAGACGCCGCTGCAGAAAAAACCCTCAAGACCGTGACGGTCAAGGACAACGCCGAATCGCCCACGGCAGCCAAAGAGACTTTGCTGGTCAAGAAAACCGGCATTGCCAAAGGCAACCAGGAACTCAAGGACATTCCGCAAACCGTGACGGTCATGACCGAAAAGCTCATAGGCGATCGCAACCTTGATGATTTCCGCGAAGTGCTCAAGACCACGGCTGGCGTGACGTTTCTTGCTGGAGAAACAGGCGAGGAAGATGTCCGCCTGCGCGGTTTTTCATTGCAGCAAGCGGGTGATATTTATGTGGATGGATTACGCGATGTCCCGATGACTGAACGTGACACCTTTAACAATGAGCGCGTCGAAGTCCTCAAAGGCTCTGCATCCATGCTCTTCGGCAAAGGCTCCACAGGAGGCGTAGTCAATCAGGTCAACAAGCAACCGTTCCTGATGGATCAGCACGAGGCCAACCTCACACTTGGAAGCGGAAACAGCAAGCGCCTGACTGGTGATTTCAATTGGCAAACAGGCGAATCCTCCGCGGTACGTCTGAATGCCATGACGCATCAAGCCGACAACTGGGGAGCGACTGTAGACAAAAAAGGGGCTGCAGGCTCGTACCGCTGGGGTATTGGTGAACGCGACGAGTTTTCGATCGGCCTCTATCACTTGGAAACAGATGGTCGTCCACTCTACAGCCATCCACAACTGAGCACGACATTGACGGGGGGCACGATCGTCCCCCTGCTCGACGCGCGCAACTACTATGGCATGGCCAGCGACTATGTGCGCACCAAAACAAGCCATGGGACATTCACACACACCCATCGGATCGATCAAGACAGCCAAATCAAAACCATCGTGCGTCATGGTCACTACGAACGTGATCTGGTTGGCAGCGCCAATCGTTTTGCAAGTGGTACAACGATGGACAACTACAACACGGCAACGATCAGCCGCGGTGCCAAAGCCCGCAGAGCCGAAAGCGATATCACGCAAATCCAGTCTGATTTCACAGGTAAATTCAATTGGCTTGGCAAGCGGCACGATCTGGTGGCTGGCATCGATGTGTACGACGAAAAAGCCCTGCGCAATAACAGTGCAGCCAGCGGCCTGAGCAACGCACCCACGAACGCGGCCACGCCCAACGATGGCGTTTCTGCCACCAACAACCGCAGTGATATTCCGATGGCCAGTTTCAAAGCCAAATCCATCGGACTCTTCGTACAAGACACGATGAGTCTGAACGAAGCATTCAAATTGGTGGCGGGTCTGCGCATGGACCACCTCAAGGCAGATTTCGTCAACCTGAGCAATGCACCTCACCGCATGTCAGAGACATTGTGGAGTCCTCGCTTGGGCGCTTTGTGGCAACCAGATGCCAACACAACGTACTACACCTCCTGGGGCGAGTCCTTCAACACACAGGCAGACACGTACCAGTACACCCCCAGTACGGCATCGGGCGCACTGACGGGCAATAACCTGTTGTGGCTGAACACCCCCCCAGAGAAGAGTCGCAACTTTGAACTGGGCGCCAAGTTCAATGTCTTCAATAACAAGGGGTTGCTGGGCATCGCTTTATTCCACTCGGAAAAGTTCAATGAACGCAACCTCGATGAACCTACTGCCGACAATTACCTGCTGTCAGGCAAGCGTCACGCCACCGGCATGGAGTTCAATTTTGCGGGGAGCATCACCCCCGTATGGGAAGTTTTCTATAACCACACCTGGATCCCGGATGCAATGATTGACGAGGGTCGCGCCCAAGGCAGCAAACCTGCAGGGGCACGAACCGGCTTGACCCCCAAACACAGCGCGAGCTTGTGGTCCACCTACAAAGTGGCTCCGATGTGGCGCCTAGGCGCAGGACTGAACTACCGCAGCGAACAAACCGCTCTGATCAATGAAAACACCGCGAAAGCGTTCACCACAGTCGATGCCATGGTGGAGCACATACTCAACGCCAACACGGCGCTCAAACTCAACGTCACTAACCTGACCAACAAACTGTACGCTGATCAGCTCTACTCCAGCTTCTATATTCCCGGCACCCCCCGCCGTGTTGAGCTGAGCTTGAAAGCCATGTTCTGAGGACACGCCATGCTGTTGCACCTGACCCAGATTCTCACGGCTCAAGAAGTCGCCCAAGCACGCGAGTGGATGAGCGACGAGACCTTGTGGCTGGACGGGGGCAGTACAGCAGGCGTTCAAGCGCTGGCGCAGAAGAACAATCGTCAACTGGCCCAAGGCACAGAAGTCTCCAAGCGCTTGCAGGCCCTGATCCTGCTAGCCTTGCAGCGCGATGCCCTGTTCTTTTCGGCAGCCCTGCCCAAACGTATCTTGCCGCCGCTGTTCAACCGCTACGGTGGTGAGAGCAATTTTTATGGTCAGCATGTAGACGGCGCAGTGCTCAAGGTGCCCACCACGGGTGAGTGGCTGCGCACCGATGTTTCATGCACTGTGTTTTTATCGGACCCGGGTGACTACGATGGCGGCGAGTTGATGGTGCAAGACACCTACGGTAGCCGTGGCGTAAAACTGGCCGCTGGAGACGCCGTGCTTTACCCCGGCACCAGCGTGCATCAAGTTAGCCCGGTCACCCGGGGTGAACGCATCGCCTCGTTTTTCTGGATCGAAAGCATGGTCCGCTCCGACGAGCAACGCCGCCTGCTGTTCGACCTGGACATGAACCTGCTCAAGCTGCGCCAGCAGCACGGCGAAACCCCAGAAACCACGGCTCTGACTGGGGTTTATCACAACCTGCTGCGCCAATGGGCCGATACCTGAGCCAACATCTGTTCTGTAGCGCCCCGCCATGAACGAACACATCATCACCCTGAACGACCACGAGCGCGCCGCCCGGGCCGCTCTAGGCGAGGCTGCGTGGGCCTATTTCAGCGGCGGCGCAGCCGACGAGGTGACGCTGCACCGAAACATTGGCGCCTGGCAGTCCTTGGGGCTGGCCCCTCGTGTGCTGCAAGACCTGCGAGGCGGTCATACCCGTTGCACCTTGCTCGGCCGCGAGTGGCCCATGCCGCTGCTGGTTGCTCCCATGGCCTACCAGCGTTGGGCCCACCATCACGGCGAATCCGGCATGGCCATGGCCGCTGCCGCACAAGGCTGTGGCATGGTGCTGTCGCACCAGACCAGCACGCCTTTGCAGGATGTGGCCAGCACCTTTTTGCAAGACCAGGACCATGGCCCACTGTGGTTCCAGATGTATTGGCAAAGCGACCGCAGCCGCGTGCAAGCCCTGCTGTCTGACGTCGAAGACGCTGGCTACCACGCAATTGTTTTGACAGTGGACGCGCCAGTACACGGCGTGCGCGACCGCGAGCGCCGCCACGGCATGCCTTTGCCCGAAGGCGTACGCGCCGTGCACTGGCCTGAGCCAACCACCGCCAATGGACCGGGCCTGTGCGCAGGCCTGGCCGACGCAGCCCCACGCTGGGACGATGTGCAGTGGCTGATTGGCCAGACCCGTTTGCCCGTGCTGATCAAAGGCATCACCCACGCGCAGGATGCCCGTCAGGCGCTGCGGATCGGCGCTGAAGGCGTGATCGTCAGCAACCACGGCGGCCGCGTGCTCGACACCATGCCCTCCACCGCTGAGTTGCTGCCCCGTGTGGTGGACGCCGTACGCCAAGAGCGCGAAGACGCCTTGGTGCTGGTGGACGGCGGTATCCGCCGAGGCACCGACCTCTTCAAGGCTCTGGCCCTGGGCGCGGACGCGGCCCTGGTGGGGCGCCCTGCACTGTTTGGCCTGGCTCATGCGGGAGCGCGTGGCGTGGCCCATGTGCTGCGCCTGCTGCGCGACGAATTCGAAACCACGCTGGCCCTGACTGGCTGCGCCAGCGTTAAAGACATTACCATTGACCGGCTGTTGCCACTGGAACCTCTGGCACACACCAAGCCCCCTTTTTTGACTGCCGCATGATCACCCTCTCGCACGAGCCCCCACGCCGGCCCTACCGTATTCATCACAGTCGCACCTGGCGCGTCACGGGTGCGGTCTTGCTTGCACACATCGCCGTGGCGTGGTTGCTGACCCTGGGCATGCTAAGCCAGCAGCCCACCACGGGCGAGGCGGACAACATCATCATGGCCAGCGTGATCATGGACACCCCTGCTCCGCCAGCCCCCAAGCCGCAGCCAGCGCAACCCAAGGTCAAGTCCCAACCTCAGCCCAAGCCCACGCCTGTGGTTCAGCCCCAGCTGCAACCCAGCCCAGTCGTCACTCCGGCAGCGCCGAGCGAGGCCGCACCTGTCTTGCCCGCTGCCATGCCTAGCCCCACCCCTGCGGCTGCAGCCGCTGCTCCGGTCGCAGGCAATCCGCGCCCGAACACCACACCAAGCCCGGCCGTAGTGCTGCCGTCCACGGACGCCGACTACATCAATAACCCCAAGCCGCTCTACCCAACTGCGAGCAAACGCATGGGCGAGGAAGGTACCGTCGTCATTCGCGTCTTCATCAACACTGAAGGCCGCGCAGAAAAAGCCGAAATCCGCACCTCCAGTGGCTACACACGTCTGGACAATGTGGCCCTGGACACTGTCAAGCGCTGGCGCTTTGTGCCCGGCAAGCGTGCTGGCGTGCCAGAGGCCATGTGGTTCAACGTGCCCATTCGTTTTGTTCTTGACTGATTCATCCGTTTTCGATTGACAGGAGTTTTCTCATGCCCACTTCTTTTGGCATTTCCCACATCTGGCTGCAAGGTGACGTCGTCACCCGTCTGATCCTCATTGCCCTGATCGGCATGTCTGTCCTGAGCTGGGTGGTCATCGTGCTCAAGGCAATGGACGTCTGGCGCCACAAACAAAGCGCGCTGACCAGCGAGAAGTTCTGGCACGCCACCAGCCTCGCCGAAGGGCTGGCCGAGCTCAACAAACGCCCAGACAACCTGTTCTATACGCTGGCCCAGGTCGGTCAGGAGGCTACCGAGCACCACCAAACCACACAAAAACAGCTGCACGATCGGCTCGACATCAGCGACTGGGTCACGCGCAGTCTGCGCAACACGATTGACGACCACAGCACCCGCCTGCAAAACGGACTGGCCATTCTGGCCTCCATCGGCTCGACTGCACCGTTTGTCGGCCTGTTCGGTACCGTCTGGGGCATTTACCACGCACTGGTGAGCATCAGCGTGAACGGCAGCGCCAGCATCGAGGCTGTGGCTGGCCCGATTGGCGAGACGCTGATCATGACGGCCCTGGGCCTTGCTGTGGCCATTCCTGCCGTGCTGGGCTACAACGCACTTATGCGGGGCAACAAGTTCATCATCGCCCGCATGAACCGCTTTGCGCACGATCTGCATGCCTACTACGTGACCGGCGCCCGCGTGACGCCGCCCTCGCATACCAACGTCTGAGCCTGCCCCCAGGAGACACCCATGTCCTTTGAAGTCAACGACAGCAACAGCGACGAAATGATGAACGAGATCAACATGACGCCCTTGGTGGACGTCATGCTCGTTCTGCTCATCATCTTCATCATCACCATCCCGGTGGTGCAGCATGCGGTCAAGGTCGAGCTGCCGAGCGCTAGCAGCACCAAAGACAAGACCCCTCCCGAGAACCTGCAACTGGCCGTGGACGCGCAGGGTCAGTTCTTTTTAGGCAAGCAGCCCGTGGCCGCCGATGCGCTGGAAAGCGCCCTGCGCGAACACGCTGGCAAAGACCCCCAGCCGCAGCTCTACATTCGTGGCGACAAAAAAGTCTCTTACGAATACGTGGCAGAGGCCATGAGCGCTGCGCAGCGTGCAGGCCTGGCCAAGATTGGCTTCGTGACCGAAGGCAAACAGCCTTGAACCGTTAAGCCCTGCCCCATGGTCCTCGCACTGCCAACTCACTGATCCTGCTGACGTGAACTCGGCGATAATCTGGAAGCTGTAAATCCTCCCCTTGAACGACACATGAATCTCAAGCCTTGGAGTGTGGTGCTTGGCGGCGGGCTCATGGGCCGTTTGCTGGCCAGCACCCTGGCCCGAGACGGCCACCGCGTAGAACTTTTTGAAGCGCAACAGGCCGATGCCCAAGGCGCTGCCGCCCGCGTGGCTGCTGCCATGCTGGCGCCCTTGGCGGAATCGGCCATCACTGAGCCGGGCGTCGTGCGCATGGGCGAATACGCGCTCTCGCGCTGGCCACAATTGCTGCAGACCTTGTCTGAGCCGGTGTACTTTCAACGCAACGGCACGCTCATCCTCTGGCACCGCCAGGACCAGGCAGAAGCACGCCGTTTCAGCCAGCTGATCGCACGCAACCAGCAAGGTCAACCCAACCTGCCGGCGCCTGTGGCCCTGGAGGCAGAGGCCCTGGCCGCACATGAACCTGCGGTGGCCCAACGGTTCGCGCAAGCCTTGTACCTCCCTGGCGAAGGCCAGCTGGACAACCGCCAGCTGCTCTCGGCTTTGTGGACCGACCTGAAACAGCAAGGCGTACAGCTGCATTGCGACAGCCCACGCGATGTGACCGACTTTTCACCGGGCACCTCGGGGCAGCCCGACTGGGTGTTTGACTGCCGGGGCCTGGGTTCTCGCACCGAGTGGAACCAATTGCGCGGCGTACGCGGCGAAGTGATTCGCCTGCACGCTCCGGAAGTGACGCTGCAGCGCCCGACCCGATTGATCCACCCCCGCTACCCCATCTACATTGCGCCCAAGCAAGACCATGTATTCGTGATTGGCGCCACGGAAATCGAAACTGAAGACCTTTCGCCTGTGAGCGTGCGCTCCACACTGGAGCTGCTCAGCGCTGCTTACACCGTGCACAGTGGGTTTGCTGAGGCGCGCATACTGGAGGTCCTCACCCAGGCGCGTCCAACCTTGCCCGACAACCTGCCCGCTGTGCGCGCCCTGACGCCGCGCACCTTGCAAATCAACGGTCTGTACCGCCACGGCTTCATGATTGCCCCTGCCATGCTGGACGTGGTCATGCAATGGGTTCACTCTCAAGACACGGCCTTGGCCAAGCGCTTTGACATGCGATTCGAACATGACTGACCCCCAAGCCTTGAACGTCACCCTTAATGCACAAAGCTTAAGACTGCCCGCTGGCGCCAGCCTGGCCGATGCGGTGCAAGCCTGCGGCATCACGCCGCCATTTGCGGCAGCTGTCAATTTGCAGTTCGTCCCCAAAAGCCAATATGCGACACACTTGCTCAACAGCGGTGACCGCATTGAACTCATCTCCCCCATCACCGGAGGCTGACCTTTCATGAGCGCTACGACTTCTGACGCCCTGGTCCTGTACGGCCAAAGCTTTGACTCCCGCCTGTTGCTGGGTACCTCGCGCTATCCCTCGCCCGCGGTGTTGCTGCAGGCCATTGAGCGTTCTCGTCCGGCCATGCTCACGGCTTCCTTGCGTCGCCAGACCGGTGCGGGCAGCGCCTCGCAGGACTTCTGGAATTTGCTGCGCCAGTCCAAAGTGCCTGTCTTGCCCAACACGGCCGGTTGCCACAGCCTGCAAGAAGCCATCACCACGGCAGAGATGGCCCGTGAAGTCTTCGAGACCGACTGGATCAAGCTGGAATTGATCGGCGACGACTACACCCTGCAGCCCGACACCCTGCAACTGGTGGATGCTGCCAGTCACCTGATCAAATCCGGCTTCAAGGTCTTGCCCTACAGCACGGACGATCTGGTGCTGTGCCAGCGCCTGGTGGATGTGGGCTGTCAGGCCGTCATGCCTTGGGCTGCCCCTATCGGCACAGGCAAAGGCCCTATCAACCCCTACGCCTTGCAAACCCTGCGCCAGCGCCTCGATGTGCCGCTGATTGTGGACGCAGGCCTTGGCCTGCCCTCGCACGCCTGCCAGGTGCTGGAGTGGGGTTATGACGCCGTACTGCTCAACACCGCCGTGGCCTTGGCGCAAGACCCGGTCCAGATGGCCGGCGCTTTTGCCGACGCCGTGCTGGCCGGTCGCGCTGCCTGGCGTTCGGGCGTCATGCAGGCCCAGGACCACGCACAACCGAGCACGCCGGTGCTGGGCACACCGTTCTGGCACCAGGACAAAAACGCATGAACGCGCGCCAGCGTTTGACGCAAGAGTTGGTCCGTCTGCATGCGGCCATGCAGACCGAACACGCTTGCACGTTTGAACAAGCGCTGGTCAGCAATGAAATTGACCTGACCGATGAGCAAGCCGCTGTGCGCCAGGCCTGCCGTATGCTGGGGTTTGTGGAAGAAGACGTACAACTGCTGGACAAGGCATGGCAACACCAAAGCCAGCGCACGGGCCGCTTTGACCCGCAACACTGGCCGGACGAACCAGCGGATTTTGGCGTCGAGCCCTGGCCGCGCGAACGTGCCTTTGCGTCCTGTCCAACAAGTTTGGGCCTGTATGCCGTGCTGCCCGATGCCCAGTGGGTCGCTCGCATGGCGCAAGTGGGTGTGCCTACCGTGCAGCTGCGCTTCAAGTCCACCGATCTGGAGGCCGTCCGCCGCGAAGTGCGTGCTGCCGTACAGGCCGTCAAGGGCACCCAGAGCTTGCTCTTCATCAACGACCATTGGCAAATCGCCCTGGAAGAAGGCGCCTACGGCGTGCACCTTGGTCAGGAAGACATGGATGACGCACAACTCGAAACCATTCGCGAAGCGGGTTTGCGCCTAGGCCTGAGCACGCACGGCTACGGGGAGCTGTTGCGCGCCCAAGCTGTGAGCCCGAGCTATCTGGCGCTGGGTGCCGTCTTCCCAACCACCCTGAAAAAAATGAAAACTGCCCCGCAAGGACTGGGACGTTTGGGTGCCTATGCACGCCTGATGCGCGGGCGCAGCCTGGTGGCCATTGGGGGCATTGACCTGAGCGCCGTGCCCGACGTGATGCGCACAGGTGTGGGCTCAATTGCCGTAGTGCGGGCCATCACGGCTGCAGACAAGCCTGAGCAGGCCGCGCAGGATTTTCAGCGCGCCATGCAAACGGCTTGAAGTGTTCCTGCCGGCGACAGCAACAAGCCTCAGTCAAGCCCCAACAGATCAGCCGCCTCTTGCGCGGCCACACGTCCTTCGTCCGTCGGAACCACCCACACTTGCACGGCACTGCTGGCGGCATGAATGGGCACCGTTGCATCGCCCCAAGCCTGTGCATTGGCTTGTGCATCCAGTTCGACACCCAGCCACTGCAGATGATGCGCCGCTTGCGCGCGAACCTTGGCGTCATGCTCACCAATGCCGCCACTGAAGGCCAGCACATCCAGCCCCTGCATGCAGGCCACCATGGCTCCGCTCTCTCGCACAAGTCGGTGCACAAACAAGTCCACCGCCAGCCTGGCTTGGGGCGCTTTGCTCTCGTGGAGCGTGCGCATGTCCGCGCTCAGACCCGACACACCCAGCAAGCCGCTTTGCTTGTACAGCAACGCTTCGATCCGGTCGTGATTCCAACCTTGCGCCAGCAACTCCAGCACCACACCAGGGTCCAGCGCACCGCTGCGTGTGCCCATCATCAATCCATCAAGCGCAGAGTAGCCCATGCTGGTGGCCACACTGCGTCCCTGCACAGCCGCACAAACGCTGGCCCCATTGCCTAGGTGGGCCATCAACACACGGCCTTGCGCGCGGTCGCTGCGCTGCTGCAGCTGACCCATGATGAATTGATAAGACAGACCATGAAAACCATAGCGTCTGATGCCTTGCTGGTGCAAGGTTTCTGGCAATGCAAAGCGTTGCTGCAACTCTGGCATGCTGGCGTGGAAAGCTGTATCGAAACACGCCACTTGGGGCACGCCAGCAAACGCAGCCGTGAACGCGCGGATGCCCGCCAGGTTGGCAGGCTGATGCAAAGGAGCTAAAGAGCACAGGGCCTGCAAGGCCTGCATCACGTCTTCGTTGATCAGGACGCTGCTTGTAAACCGCGTTCCCCCATGGACCACCCGGTGCGCCACTGCACGGATGGGTGGCAAATGCTCACAAGATGACAACAAGTGCTGCAGGCGCTTGAGCGCTTGAGCCCAGACATCCTGTTCACCTGTGGCGGGTAACGCCTCCTGCTGCTTTTTTCCACTGTACGACCAACTCAGCACGGGATGCCCATCGGGCTCCAAACCAGTGAAAGCCCCCACCAGCAGGCCCTCACGCATGCCTTTGTCTCCTTGGACATGCACCGAAAACTTCAGCGAAGATGAACCTGCATTGACCGCAAGAATGGCCATACGACGCGCCCGTTCAGGAAGGATCGAATTTTTCGCGGGCTTGCTGCAGGTCTTGTGCCTTGCAGCGCTGCGCATGTCCAGCCACCAAAGCCAGCAAGGCCGAAGACACGCGGGCTGCAGGCCCATCCGCGCGGCTGGTCAACGCTATCGGCACCCCTGCGCCCAGCACCAGACCCGAGCCGCTGGCACCGGCCAGGTACTCCAGCTGCTTGGCCAGCATATTGCCCGACTCCAGATCCGGCACTAGCAAGATGTCTGCATCTCCAGCCACAGGAGAAACAATGTTTTTGATCTGCGCCGCCTGGGCCGAGATGGCGTTGTCAAACGCCAGGGGGCCGTCCAGCACACCACCGCGAATCTGGCCACGATCGGCCATCTTGCACAGGGCCGCAGCATCCAGGGTGGACGCAATGGCCGGGTTGACCGTCTCGACCGCCGACAAGATGGCGACTTTGGGTTGTGGCGTGCCCATCTGGCGAACAAAATCAATCGCGTTTTGCACGATATCGACCTTGTCCATCAAGGTCGGCGCAATATTGAGGGCCGCATCCGTCACCCACAGGGGTTTGGGGTAAGTAGGTACATCAAAGCGGAACACATGGGACATGCGTCGTCCGGTTCGCAAGCGGGGTTGCGCCAACACGGCATGAAGCAGCTCCTCGGTATGCAAGCTGCCCTTCATCAGAATGTGCACCTCGCACTGCGCGGCCATCTCGGCCGCTTTTTCAGCTGCGGCATGGCTGTGAGCCACATCCACCAATGCCACGCCATTCAGTTCCAGGTTTGCGGCCTCAGCCACCGCACGAATCTTGTAGGCAGGCCCCACAAGCACAGGAATGATCAAGCCCTGGGCCGCGGAGTCGAGTGCACCCGACAAGGACTCGGCATCACAAGGATGCACTACCGCGCATTTGAGTGGCTCCAGACCTTGGGCTTTTTGCAGCAACTGTTTAAGCCGGGCTTGTGGGTCGAAGAGCTGGATCAGCGGCGCTTCAATTTTGGGGCGGCGAATCTTTTGGGTGGGTGCCATCACCAAGGCCTGCCCCTCGATCACGCTTTGCCCCTTCTGGTTTAGAACCTCGCAGTCCAGAACCACGCGCTGCTGCTCGTCTTGCTTGGACGCCACCGTCACGCGGACGTTGAGGGTGTCGCCCACACGTACCGGACGCAGAAACTTCAAATCTTGCTGCAGATAGATCGTGCCAGGGCCAGGAAACTGGGTGCCCAGCACGGCCGAGATCAACGCGCCACCCCACATGCCATGGGCAATCACGCCATGGAACAAGGTCTGGTCAGCGTACTCCGGGTCCAGATGTGCAGGATTGGTGTCGCCCGACACAGCTGCAAACGCCTGAATGTCAGCCTGCGTCAGGGTGCGGGTATGGCTGGCGCTTTGGCCAACGACAAGCTCGTCGTAGGTGTGGTTCTCAATCCAGTCGGTGGCTGCAGTGGTGTTCATGACGGCAAATTCGCTGTGTCCAATGCCTGCAGTATGCCCAAAGTTCATTGCAGCTCGACAGCCACCCCGGTTCGAGCACTCTTTGCCAAAGCTTCCAATGTGGCAGCGTTGTCGATGCTCGCTTGCGCTGCGCGGGCCACCGCGGCGTGGTCCTGTTCGCGAATGACTTTGGCAAAAGCCTCCGCCGCAAAACGAAACCCACTGCCCGCAGGCGAGCGAATGTCTTCAAACGCCAGGGTGTTGGCGATGCCACGGCGCAAGCGCATCTGGCTGGGCAAATACCCATGCGGGCTTTGCCCCACGGCATCGGCCGTGTGGTTGAGATACTCAGTTTCCAGCGTGCCGGCGCTGCCGCAAATGGTGGCGCGGCGCACATTGGCCACGTCCATCGCGCACATGAGCTGGGCGCGGCGACCGTCGGCATATTCCAGCGTGGCCGTGGTCGCCATATCCACCCCGCTGGCAGTCCAACTCGACTGCGCCAGCACACGCACCGGCGCCTGCCCCATCACCAGACGAATCAGACTCAGGGGGTAACTGCCTGCGTCCAGCAGGGCACCACCGCCGAGATCCGGGTTGAAACGGATATTGCCTGTGGCCTGCGGGGCCAAAGTAAAGCCAAACGTCGCCTGTACCGAGCGCACCTGACCAATGGCCCCGGACTCCAGCAAGGCCAGCATATCGCCCGTTTGCGGCTGAAAGTAATACGGAAAAGACTCCAGCAGCATGACCCCGTGCTGGCGAGCGGTGTCGAACATTTCCTGCGCCGATGCGCGCGTCAGGGTCAGCGGCTTTTCGCAGAGGACATGTTTGCCGGCACGGGCAGCAGCCATTGCCCAAGGGGCATGCATGGTGTTGGGCAAAGGCAGGTAAATCGCCTCGACATTCGGGTCTGCCAGCAAGGCCTCGTAGCTGCCCCAGGTCTGTGGCAAACCATATTCGGCGGCAAAAGTTTGCGCTTTGCTCAAGTCCCTGCTGGCCACGGCCACGATTTCGACCTGATCACTGGGCAACACATCGCGCACAAAACCATAGGCTATTTTTGCGCAGCCCAAAACCCCTAGTTTTAAACGCTTGCCCATGAGCACCCCAAATAGAAAAGGGGCAACAGATTGATCTGTTGCCCCTGAAATAAATGGTCGGCGTGGCGGGATTCGAACTCGCGACCCCTTGCACCCCATGCAAGTGCGCTACCAGGCTGCGCTACACGCCGACAAGATTCGAATTATAGCCTGAATCAGGGCTCAAATCGAGAGCAAGTCACGAATTTGAGCCAACTCCTGGCGCAGTGCCGCCAAACCTTGCTCGTCGACTTCATCCACCACCAAAAGACCAGAAGGCAACGATTGCTCCGAAAAGGTTTCCTCCGTTTCGTCCTCGTAGACAGCTGGATGACTCTGCGTATGGGCCAGCTCCTGCAAGCGGTTACGGGCGCCACTGATGGTGAAGCCTTGGTCATACAACAGATCACGAATACGGCGAATCATCAGCACCTCGTGGTGCTGGTAATACCGGCGATTGCCCCGGCGCTTGACTGGACGCAACTGGGTAAATTCCTGCTCCCAATAGCGCAGCACATGCGGCTTGACACCGCACAACTCGCCTACTTCACCAATGGTGAAGTAGCGTTTGGCAGGAATGGGTGGCAAGGAAGTGTCCATCGGCTCAAGAACTTACGCGGAGAACCTTGTAGCTTACTGCAACAAGACCCGAGACGCAAAACCTTGGCAAAAAAAGAAACGTCGCGGCACTTCTGCCTGGATTCGCCCCCGTTCCGTTCAGGCGTAAAGCTGCTGATAGGCCTGCGCAAAGCGGGCATAGCGCTGGGCGACGCCCTCGTCCAGGCCACGCGGCATGAACACTTGTGCCACTGGGGGCTGTATGCACACCTCTCGCACATCCCCCCCTATGGCCAGCCACGCCAGACGGGCCGCCCCCAAGGCACCGCCAGTTGCCCCCCCCTCGTGAATGCGCAAGGGCACACCCAGTACATCGGCCAACAACTGGGCCCACCAGGCACTGCGCGAGCCGCCCCCGACCAGCGACAGACCAGAGCAGGGCTGTCGACTCGCGTCCAGGGCCAGCCAGCCATCCTTGAGGCCCCAGCTCACCCCTTCCACCACAGCATAGGCCAAGTCCGCGCGCTCGTGGGCTGTGCGCAAGTGCAGCCAGCCGCCGCAGGCCTGCGGGTTGTTGTGCGGCGAGCGTTCACCGCTGAGATAAGGCAAGAACAAAGGCGCATTCACTCGGCGCTGGATGTCCAGCGTCGCTGCATCAGCCAGCAGACTGGCTTCATCCACGTAACCCAGCTGACGGCAAGCCCAAGTAACGGAACTGGCTGCGCTGAGCATGACCGACATCTGGTGCCAGCGCCCTGGCAAAGCGTGACAAAACGCATGAACCGCCTTGTCAGGATTGGGCACGAACCGCTCACCGGATACAAAAACCACACCGGAAGTACCGAGCGAGACAAAGCCTTCACCGGGATTGACCAGCCCCATACCCACTGCGCTGGCGGCATTGTCCCCTGCGCCACCGGCGACGATCACTTCGCCTTGCAAACCCCAGGCATCCACCCAAGCAGGCAGCAAAGGCGCACTTGCATGACTGCCTTCCACCAACCTGGGCATTTGACTGGCTCGCATGCCCGTGGCTTTGAGCAGGGGCTCGGACCATTGGCGCTTCTCAACATCCAGCCACAATGTGCCCGAGGCGTCGGACATATCGCTCACGGCCTCCCCCGTGAGCTTCAGACGCAACCAGTCTTTGGGCAAAAGCACGCGAGCAACACGTGCAAACACCTCCGGTTCATGCTCAGCCACCCACATCAGTTTGGGGGCCGTGAAACCGGGCATGGCCAAGTTGCCACTGATCTGAGCTAGCTCCGGAAAAGCCTGGGTAAGCCGCTCACACTGCGGACCACTTCGTCCATCGTTCCACAAGATGGCTGGGCGCAACACCTGTTCATCGGTGTCCAGCAAGACTGCGCCGTGCATTTGCCCGGACAGGCCGATGGCCCTGATACGCTTCATGAGCGACGGGTGCTCGGCCAAGAGCTGCGCCATCACTTTTTGAACAGCCTGCCACCAGTCCTGCGGGGCTTGCTCGGACCACAAGGGTTGTGGATGACTCAAATGCAGAGCCACATGGGCCGAAGCCAAAACCTGATGGTTGTCATCCAGCACCAAGGCCTTGAGCTCAGAAGTGCCTAGATCGAGTCCCAAAAACACAATGTGATTCCTGTTCAGAAATTAACGGACAGTTGAAAGCCTCAAGCAGCGCCTTTGAAGCGCGTCATGGATTGACGACGAAACTCTGTGGGTGTCATGCCCTTAATGTCCATGAAGCGCCGGTTGAAATTGGCCACATTGTTGAAGCCCACTTCATAGCAAATGGCAGCCACCAATTGATCGGATTCCATCAACAGCTGGCAAGCCCGATTGATACGCAATCGGTTGACGAAGTCCGTGAACGTATTGCCCGTGGCTTTTTTGAAATAACGACTGAACTGGCTCTCGCTCATATTCATGCGCTCGGCCATGTCGGCGGCAGAAATGTCTTCCCCCAGGCTGTTCATGATGCTTTCAAGCATGGCTTCAATGCGATTGAGCGAAGCGTCATCTTCATCGCTTTGCAGCTGCACACTCGAGAGCAAGCGGTAATCGGTATGCGCAGCCAGCTCGGACAAAAATGCATAAAACGCCGCCAACCTCTGCAAGCCTTGAGTCGACTTGACCTGCTCCCAGTGCTGGCGCCCGCGCTCACCAAACTCAAAAAACTCGATACCGTACTTAGCGCGCTCGAGCATGGGTAACAAGCCACCCATTTCAGGGATCAACTTGGCAGAAGCCACCAGGGGCTCGTGCGGGAATTGAATCACCAGATCACGTTCGGCCACACCCTCTTCTGGCACATCTGTAGAGACCCAGTTGTGTGGCAAACGCGGTCCCGTCAGCACCAGTTGGCCAGGATGGAATTGCCCGATCCAGTCCCCCACAAAAACCTTGCCTGTGGTGGATGTGATCAGGTGAAGCTCGTATTCATCGTGATAATGCCAGCGCGCCAAAGGCGTGGGATAGCCATGCGAAAGACAGCGCACGATGCCCAGACCTTGACCGTCTTCATAGCCCAGTGCTGCAAAGCGGTTGTAGTCATGCTCCCGCTCGGGTTTGCCGCTTCTGGGCATGAGTTCGTGCTTGGCGGGCATTTTCGATAGGCTTTCTTGTCAGGTTGTCAGTCTCAGACTACAGCAGCGTGAGAAGCCACGAAATCTTGCACACGCTCACTGGCACGGCGTACCGCGTTCACAAGCCGAGCATCGCCGGCCATCTCACCCCACAACGGTGTATCGCTGCAGAAAGCCGCAACCGGGTCTGTTGCGTTGCAGATGGCGTGAGCAACAGACGGGTTCATGGCCTGATCCTGGTAGGTGTATGCGATTTTTCCAGTATGCCAACGCTGCAAATAAGCCAGAAACAGAGCAGGCAACATGGCCACACTGTCGATGCTCTCGCCACGCGCCAGGCGCTGTCGAATGGTGGGCGCAATAAAGCCCGGGATCTTGGAGAAACCGTCCATGGCGACGCGCTGGTTAGTATCACGAATGGCCGGGTTCCCAAAGCGGTCGAGCACCACATCGCGGTACCGGGGCAAATCAATCGGACAGGGTGCCTCGGGCGTGTCGAGCACAGGAATGGTGTCGTTCGTCACGTAGTCGTAGGCCATCTGGCGAATGGCGGCATCGTGCGTGCCTTCGTGAATGTAGGTGTAGCCCACAAGCGTGCCCGCCCAGGCGATGCAGGAGTGCGTGGCGTTGAGCAAGCGAATCTTGGCCTCTTCGTAGGCATCCACCGAAGCCACCATTTCCACGCCAACTTTTTCCCAGGCGGGGCGACCGGCAATGAATTTGTCCTCAATGACCCATTGGATGAAGCTCTCGCCCATCAGCGCAGCCGGGTCGTCCACGCCCGTGGCTGACTTGACGCGCTCACACACATCGGGCGCAGGCCTGGGCGTGATGCGGTCCACCATGGCGTTGGGGCTGAGGGTGTTGGCTTGCACCCACGCCAGCAAGTCGGCGTCCCCAATCAAATCAATGAACTGCAACAGGCCGCTGCGCGAACGATCACCGTTGTGCCGCAAGTTGTCGCAGTTGAGCAGCGTCACCGGACCGCTGCCTCGGCGCATACGCTCGCGCAAGATGGCGGTCAAAGCCGCATAAATGGTGGGCCCCGCGCACCCGGCCTTGGCCGCCTCGACGTCAGCGCGCAAATCTGCAAAGGTGTTCAGATCCAGTTGGTTGTTCGCGTCGAGGTAATAACCGGCCTCGGTCACGGTGAAAGAAATGATGCGTGTGGCGGCATCAGCGCCTTGCGCGATCAACGCGGCCAGATCCGGCGTCCAGGGCAGGACTTTTCGAATGGAAGTGATGCGCTCGTAGCGATGCTCGCCTGCGGGCGAGATGGTTTCGAGGGTGTACGCGCCACCTTGTGCGATCAGGGCGTTGATGGTCTCAGTCATGTCGGGGCGGGTGTTGCCGCCGGCCAGGCTCCAGGCATCGTCTCCGCTCTTGATGAGTTCGTGCAGATAAACAGCCTGGTGAGCGCGGTGAAATGAGCCCAGGCCCAGATGAAGCATGACGTTCATGGTGATTTTCAATGTTGCTGTTTAAAGATCAAATTGGGTCGGCAGCATGACGACGTCGCGAATGGTCATGCCACGCGGACGAGTCAGCATAAAAAGAACCACCTCGGCCACTTCGGCCGCTTCCAGCAGGCTGCCCTTGTCACGAGCCTCTTGCAGTTTGTCGGCTGGCCAGTCGGCCAAGAGCGAAGTAATGACTGGCCCGGGCGAAATGGAACCGACGCGGATGCCGTGCTTAAAGACCTGACGGCGCGTGGTCTGGACAAAGCAATCGATTGCCCACTTGGATGATGCATACACCGGCTCCCAGGGGGTCGGGAAATGCGCCGCCAGGGAACTGGTCACAATCACATCGCCGGTTTGGTTTTCGATCATGTGGCGCAGCACATCGCGCACGTTTTTCATGACCACGCTCACATTGAGTTGGACCATGCGGTCGATGGCATCGGGGTCACTGTCCACCAGATCGCCGCCCACATACATTCCCGCATTGGCGTGGAACACATCCACACGCCCCACCCGCTCAAGAATACGCGGCATCAATTGCGCACATTGCTGCGGATCGAGCAGATCTGCCGTCAACGCCATAGCCGACGAGCCATGGGGTGTACACACTTTTTCCAGTGTCTGCACATCCCTGTCCACAAATACCACGCGTGCACCTTCGGCCAACATGGCCTGTGCACTCGCCAAGCCGATACCCGAGGCTGCGCCCGTAACGACTGCGGTTTTTCCCTGCAGGCGAAGGCTCATGGCAAAACCACCCGACCTTGCGCGTCAAACCAATGTGCCTGGGTCAGGTCAATACGCACCCCCACTCCCTGCCCCGGCTTGAGATCGGTGCGGGCCTGTTGGCGTGTCACCAACTGCGCTCCGGTAGGAATGGTCACGTAAATGAGGGTTTCTGCACCCAGGGATTCGACCAGATCGACCTCCCCATCGGTCATACCTGCGCCTTGTGCACTCAAGCTCACGCTCTCCGGGCGCAGCCCCAGCGAACCACCCTTCGCACCGGCGGGTGCCTGATCACTGACCGAGCTGGGCAACTTGTCCAAGGCGGTCACATTCATTTGAGGTGTGCCGATGAACTGCGCCACAAACTGGTTGGCTGGACGGTCGTACAACTCAAGAGGCGAGCCGACTTGTTCGATTTGGCCATCCCGCAACACCACCACACGGTCAGCCAGCGTCATGGCTTCGACCTGGTCGTGGGTCACATAAATCGTGGTGGCACCCAACTCACGGTGCAACTTGGCGATTTCCACCCGGGTCTGACCACGCAGTGCCGCGTCCAGGTTGGACAACGGCTCATCAAACAAAAACACCTTGGGAGCACGCACAATCGCGCGGCCAATGGCCACACGCTGGCGTTGGCCACCCGACAGCTCCTTGGGGGTGCGCTGCAGGTACTGTGTCAGGTTCAGGATGCGGGCGGCGTTCTCCACTTTCTGTCGGATCTCCAGCTCGGGCGCCTTGGCCAGTTTGAGCGCAAAACTCATGTTCTCGTAGACGCTCATGTGCGGGTACAGCGCGTAACTCTGGAACACCATGGCCAGATCGCGTTTGCTCGAAGGCAGATCGGTGATGTTTTTGTCATCGAGCATCAGCGTGCCGCCGTCGATACCTTCCAGGCCTGCAATCAGGCGCAGCAGCGTGGACTTGCCGCAACCCGATGGGCCCACAAACACAATGAACTCGCCCTTCTCGATCGACAGGTCAATGCCCTTGATCGCGCGGTTCTCGCCAAAAAACTTCTCAATGCCCTGGAGTTGCAAAAAAGCCATATCCATCTTCCTCAATTCATTTCATCCGGGGTGCTGCGATCACTTCACCGCACCAAACGTAAGCCCCTGCACCAATTGCTTTTGGCTGAACCAGCCAAACACCACAATGGGGGCGATAGCCATCAACGATGCCGCCGACAACATGGCCCAGAACAGGCCCTCGGGGCTGGAGTAGCTGGCAATCAAGGTGGCCAGCGTTCCGCCCTTGGCAGCAGTCAGGTTCAGGCTCCAGAACGCCTCGTTCCAGCTGAGCACCAGGCACAGCAGTCCTGTCGAGGCCAAGCCTCCCATGCCCAAGGGCAGCAACACCTGGCGGAATTCCTGCCACAGCGTTGCGCCGTCCATGCGAGCTGCTTCCAGAATTTCGTGTGGAATGTCCTTGAACTGCGAATACAGCATCCACACCATGATGGGCAGATTCGACAGGGTGAAGATGATGATCAGCGCCAGTGTGGAGTCCAGCAAATGGGCTTTTTGTGCCAGCACATAGATAGGCACAAGTGCGCCCACAGCAGGCATCATCTTGGTCGAGAGCATCCACATCAGGATGTCCTTGGTGCGCTTGCTCTTGAAAAAGGCCATGGAGTAGGCCGCTGGTGCAGCAATCATCAAGCCCAGGATCGTCGATCCCACACTGGTGATGATTGAATTCTTGGCGTACAACAAGTAGTCACTGCGCTCCTGAACAATGTGGAAGTTCTCCAGCGTTGGCGTAAAGAAAAACAGCGGCGGCACCGAAATGGCCTGCAATTCGGTCTTGAAGGCCGTGATGATGAGCCAGTACAAGGGGAAAAACAGCAGCAGGGTCACACCCCATGCGCACACAGTGCGTACGGTCAGAGCCAGGGAAAATCGGGAACGTCTTGCCATGTCAGCGCCTCACTTGTCCAGGTTCTTGCCAACGAGGCGGATCATGAACACCGCAGCGATGTTGGCCAATACGACGGCCAGCAAAGCCCCAGCAGAGGCCACGCCGGCATCAAAGCCCAGCAAGGCCTGCTTGAAAATCAGAAAAGCCAGATTGGTACTGGCGTCGCCAGGCCCCCCACCGGTTGTGGTGTAGATCTCGGCAAACACACTCAACAGGAAAATCAGTTCAATCATGACCACCACGGCCATCGAACGACCCAGATGAGGCAGGTACAGGTAGCGCAATTGCTGCAGATAATTGGCACCATCCATGCGCGCTGCTTCGAGCTGCTCACGGTCCATACTTTGCAGCGCGGTCATGAAAATCAGTGTGGCAAATGGCAGCCACTGCCAAGTCACGATCATGATGACGGAGACCAACGGAAAGTCTTCAAGCCAGTTCACCGGCTGCGCGCCAAAAAAGGTCCACACCTGCGCCAGCACGCCATAGATGGGGTTCATCATCATGTGCTTCCACAGCAGTGCATTGACCGAGGGCATCACAAAGAAGGGGGAAATCAAAAGCAGCCGTACCAGGCCGCGCCCCGGGAATGGATCGTCGATGAGCAAACCAATACCCACCCCTAAAACGACCGTGATCACGATCACACTGCCCAGCAGCAGCAAGGTGTTGAGGATGGCGGGCCAAAAGGCGTCATCCGTCATGAAGTATTCAAAGTTATCCAGACCGATGAAGCCGGACTGCTCAGGCGAGAGCAGGTTAAAGCGTACGGTCGAAAAATAAACGGTCATGACCAACGGCACGATCATCCACAAAAAAAGCGTGGCGATAGCGGGCGTCATCAGGACTCGAGGCAAAAAACGGTTCATGGCACGTCCAGGGAAAACAAGCAGGACAGATTCAGGCTTGTGACCCGAAGCGCCCTGCTTTTTTCAACTTCCAATAAAGACAACTTCAACAGGGGTTTTTCGCCCCCCTGCACGGCGAGTCAGACATTACTTGTAGTAACCGGCCTTCTTCATTTCGCGGTCAGCAGCTTTCTGACCAGCTGCCAGCGCGTCCTTGACCGACTTCTTGCCAGCCAGTGCAGCGCTCAGCTCTTGGCCCACGTTCATGCCGATGGACTGGAACTCAGGAATAGCGGCAAACTGCACGCCCACGTACGGAGACTTGGGCAGTGTGCTGTCGTTGGGGTTGGCGGTATTGATGGCAGCCAATTCAGCATCTGCAAACACAGCAGCCTTCTTGAACTCGGGGTTCGCGTAGGTGGACTTGCGGGTGCCAGTTGGAACACGAGCCCAGCCATTGGTTTTGGCCACCAACTCGATGTATTCCTTGCTGGTTGCCCAGGTCACGAACTTCTGAGCGGCATCAGCCTTTTGTGTACCGGCAGGAATGCCCAAGGCCCAGGCCCACAACCAGTTCGAGCCCTTCGGCGTCACTTTCACGGGCGCCTTGGCAAACGCCACCTTATCAGCCACTTTGGACTGCTTGGGATCGGTGATGAAGGAGGCTGCAATTGTTGCATCGATCCACATGCCGCACTTACCCTCGTTGTACAGCGCCAGAATTTCGTTGAAGCTGTTGGCGGCAGATCCGGGAGGCGCAGCCTTGTTCATCAGGTCCACATAGAAATTGACAGCGTCATGCCAGGGCTTGCTGTCCACCTGAGGCTTCCACTTCATGTCGAACCACTGACCACCGTGTGTGTTGACCAAGGTCGTCAGAAACGCCATGTTGTCGCCCCAGCCCGGCTTGCCGCGCAAGCAAATGCCGTACACGCCATTGGCCTTGTCGGTCATTTTCACGGCGGCATCGGCTACCTGATCCCAGCTTGGTGGATCGCTGAATTTCACACCTGCCTTGTCGGCCAGATCCTTGCGGTACATCAGCATGGAAGATTCACCGTAGAAAGGCACAGCAAACATTTTGCCGTCCACGCTCAGACCATTGCGCATGGCAGGCAGCAGATCGTCGGCATCGTATTTGGCATCGGCCTTGATTTCCTTCAGCCAGCCCTTCTTGCCCCAAATGGGGGTTTCGTACATACCGATGGTCATCACGTCGAACTGACCGCCTTTGGTCGCGATATCGGTCGTGACACGTTGACGCAACACACCTTCTTCCAAAGTCACCCACTTGAGCTTGATGTCGGGGTTGGCCTTTTCAAAGTTCGAGCTGAGCTTTTGCATTTCGATCATGTGCCCGTTGTTCACGGTGGCAATGACCAGTTCGGTGGCTGCATGTGCAGCACCAGCGGCCATAAGGCCAGCAGTCACGAGGGCAGAAAATTTCAATTTCACGTTCGTCTCCAGTTGAAAGATCGGTTGGTTGGTAGCGGGAACAGACAACACTCCGCTGAGGCCAGATTCTGTGATATCGGTTTGCATTGTTTTGTACGGGTCTTGGCTTGTTTGGTATTTTTTTGCACATCTTTATCGGTATTTTCCCTAAACATACGCCACAGAGTTTATTTGAAGCGGTTTCCAGCAAGCGGGACTCCCCCACACCCCCCGTCACAGGCGGGACATCAGGACATACCCACCCCCTGCATCAGACGGCATGGCTTACGTTAGGATGACAATTCCCGTCTGATTCACAAACAAGCTAAAGGAGACAAACATGCGCTTGATTCGTCAATGGTCCGTGGCCCTGGGCCTGGGAGCAGCCCTGATTTCTGGAGCCGCCATGGCTCAACAGCAATTCGTCAACGTGCTCACCGGTGGGCAAAGCGGCGTGTACTACCCGTTGGGGGTTGCCGTTTCACAGATTTACGGCAAGAGCATTCCCAACGTGCGCTCCACCGCTCAGGTCACCAAGGCTTCTGCCGAGAACCTGAACTTGCTGCAAGCCGGTCGTGGCGAATTGGCTTTTGCGTTGGCCGATTCAGTGTCCGATGCCTGGAACGGTGTGGAAGAAGCCGGCTTCAAGCAAAAGCTCTCCAAGCTGCGCGGCCTGTCCGCCACCTACAACAACTACATCCAGATCGTGGCCAATGCGGACTCGGGCATCAAGAGCCTGGCCGACCTCAAGGGCAAGCGCGTTTCGGTGGGCGCTGCCAAGTCGGGGACCGAGCTCAACGCCCGAGCCCTGCTCAAGGCTGCTGGCCTGAGCTACAGCGACTTGGGCAAGGTGGAATACCTGCCCTTCGGTGAATCGGTGGAACTGATGAAAAACCGCCAGCTCGACGCCACCCTGCAGTCAGCCGGCCTGGGGGTCGCCTCCATTCGCGACCTGTCCACCGCCATCAAGATCGTGATCGTGCCTGTTTCGGCAGACATCATTGCCAAAGTGGGCGATGCGGCTTACCAGCCTGCCGTCATTCCAGCCAACACCTACACGGGGCAAACGGCTGACGTGGCCACTTGCGCCATTCCCAACTTCCTGGTCACCCACAGTGGCGTCTCTGACGACCTGGCCTACCAGATGGCCAAGCAGCTGTACGCCAACCTGGACACGCTACATGCCGCTCACAACGCAGCAAAAGCCATCAAGCTGGATAACGCCATCAAGGGCATGCCTGTGCCGCTGCACCCCGGTGCCGAGCGTTACTACCGCGAAGCGGGCCTGATCAAAAAGTAACCCACTCACAGCCCCCCCGAACTTAGTGGGGTCGTTTTGTTTTTTTCAGAGAAGTACCGTCCTATGAGCGACACCGCTGCAGCACACAAAACGACCCTTAGGGGCCCGCTCTTCTACATTGCCATTGCATTTTCAATTTTTCAAATCTGGATGGCCTCTTACCAGCCGCTGTCCAGTCAGATCGTCCGTAGCCTGCATGTGGGGTTTGTACTGCTGTTGATATATACGCTCCACCCCCCCCTTCATCCGTCCAGCACCCCATTAAGAAGCCTGGGTCTGGCCTTGGGCTGGTTTTTGGGTTTGCTGGGCTTTGCCACCGGTTTGTATCAATGGTTCTACGAGACTGACCTGACCCAGAGAGCAGGGGAAATTGTGGGTGCTGACTGGTGGGTCGGCACGGTTTTGTTGGTGCTGGTTTTTGAAGGTGCCCGTCGCGTCATGGGCTGGGGTTTGCCATTGGTCTGCGGTGTCTTTCTGGCCTATGCGCTTTGGGGTCAATACATGCCTGGCTCTCTGGCTCACCGGGGCTACGGCTTGGACCAGATCCTGAGTCAATTAAGCTTTGGCACCGAAGGCATTTACGGCACGCCCACCTACGTGTCTTCCACCTATATCTTTTTATTCATCCTGTTTGGCGCCTTTCTGGAGCAGGCAGGCATGATCAATCTTTTCAACGACATGGCCATGGGTACGGTCGGTCATGCACGCGGCGGCCCGGCCAAAGTAGCCGTCATTTCTTCGGCCCTGATGGGTACCATCAACGGCTCGGGTGTGGCCAATGTGGTCACCACCGGGCAATTCACCATTCCGCTGATGAAGCGTTTTGGCTACAGCTCAGCCTTTGCGGGGGGTGTGGAAGCCACCGCCAGCATGGGGGGGCAGATCATGCCGCCGGTCATGGGTGCAGTGGCTTTCATCATGGCTGAGACCATTGATGTGCCCTACGTGGACATTGTCAAAGCAGCCGTCATTCCGGCAATTCTGTATTTCCTCACGGCCTTCTGGATGGTCCATCTGGAAGCCGGCCGCAAAGGCTTGATGGGACTACCGAAAGAGGAATGCCCCAACCCATGGATAGCCATGCGCCAACGCTGGTACCTGCTGTTGCCACTGATCGGCTTGGTGGCACTGCTGTTTTCAGGCTACACCCCGCTGTTCTCCGGATCCGTCGGCTTGGCTTTAACGGTGATCCTGATCTTTGGTGCATCTGTTGTAAAAGGCCTGCGAGGGACAGGTCTCCGAGTACTTTTCTGGGTGCTTCTGGCCATCGCCTGCAGTGGTTTTGCGCAGTTTGGCATGCTGGCCTTTTTTATCCTGATCGCGGTCTTGGTTGCCCTGAGTTGGGCGCGCAAATCAGGTGCAGACACCCGGGTATTGGCTCTGCAATCCTTGGTTGACGGTGCTCAACACGCCTTGCCTGTCGCCATTGCCTGCGCGCTGGTAGGGGTCATCATCGGCGTCATCAACCTGACCGGAGTTGCCGCAGAATTGGGTGGACAAATCATTGCCGTAGGCAAAGACAACCTCTTGCTTGCCCTGATGCTGACCATGGTCACCTGCCTGATCCTGGGCATGGGCATCCCCACCATTCCCAACTACATCATCACCAGCTCGCTGGCGGCACCCGTACTGCTGAAGTTGGGCGTCCCCTTGATCGTCTCGCACATGTATGTGTTTTATTTCGGCATCATGGCTGACCTCACCCCCCCAGTGGCCCTGGCAGCCTTTGCAGCGGCACCCATTGCCCGTGAAACCGGCCTGAAGATTGGCTTGCAGGCCATGCGCATTGCCGTGGCGGGTTTTGTCGTCCCCTTCATGGCCGTGTACAGCCCGGCGCTGATGCTGCAAACCGACAGCCCGCTGGCTGTGGCTTGGGTCGTGTTCAAGGCCGTGATCGCCATTGGCATGTGGGGCGCCGGTGCCATTGGCTACCTCAAGGGACCCCTGAACCTGTTCGAACGCCTGTGGGCCATTGTGGCTGCCAGCTTGCTGGTGGTCGCCTACCCCGCCACGGACGAGGCCGGGTTGGGCGCTGTTGCCGCATTGCTGATCTGGCACTTCTGGCGTCAGCGCCGCTCCGCTTGAGCACCCTGCTCCATGCCGGCCTGTGCCTGGCCTTGGCAGCTCAAACTGCGGCCTACCCGCCGCCCGATTCAGCGGCGCAGGCTTTCATCCCCGGACAGCATTTCACACTGGCCTGGACACACTCGATCGAGAAGATTCGCTGGGAAGAGGACTACAGCGTCCAATCCCACAACACAAAACCTACCCTGCGCCTGGACAGGGCACGCGTGCGTGGCTCGGGTGCAGGCATGGAGCCACCTGAAGATGCCAGGCTGGTCAAGGGCTGGTATGTGTATTCGCCTACAACACCGCTTCCGCCCGCACTTCGCCTGACCCGCTCACCGTACACCAGCGACTACACCCTGTGCGCCGATGGGCAGTGCCAGCCCATGTCGCACTGGTTGGCCTCGGACGGCAACACCACCTTGATGTGGGCCTGCACCCGTCCTTGAGCTTCAACTTGCAACGGGTGGTCAGCCCGCGTTCTCGGGGCGCAGGTCCGGCCCGGAGCCACTGAAGCGGTCCAGCGCCAGATAAATCACCGGCGTGATGAACAGCGTCACCGCTTGCGAGAAGATCAAGCCCCCCACCACCGCCAGGCCCAGTGGCTGGCGCAACTCGGCGCCGGCACCAATGCCCAGCGCGATCGGCAAAGCGCCCATCAGGGCAGCCAGCGTGGTCATCATGATCGGGCGGAAACGCAAGATACAGGCTTGCCGGATGGCATGCGTCGGGTCCATACCATGATGACGCTGCTGGTCAAGGGCAAAGTCGATCATCATGATGGCGTTTTTCTTGACGATACCGATCAAGAGCAAGATGCCAATCGTGGCAATCAGGGTCAGGTCCTGCTTGAACATCATCAGCGTCACCAGCGCACCCACTGCCGCAGAGGGCAGGCCCGCCAAGATGGTGATCGGGTGGATGTAACTCTCATAGAGCACACCCAGCAAGACATAGATCACCAGCAAAGCGCCCAGAATCAGCACCACTTGATTGCCTTGCGAGTTCTTGAAGACCGCAGCATCACCGCCATAGCTGGTGATGATGGAAGGCGGCAAGCCAATAGCTTCGCCGATTTTTTCCAATGCGTTGGTCGCATCACCCAGTGCCACGCCGGGTGCCAGGTTGAACGAGATCGTCACCGCCTGCAGCTGACCCACGTGGTTGATGGCCGATGGACCCACTGTGCGCTTGACCGTAGCTACCGCCGACAGGGGCACCAAAGCCCCGGTGCTGGAGCGCACAAACAGGGTATTGAGCGCAGACTCGTCCTTTTTCAGCTCAGGGTCCACCTCCAGAATGACGCGGTAGCTGTCGGTGGGCAGGTAAATGGTCGCCACCTGACGTTGACCAAACGCGCTGTAAAGCGTGGAGCGCACGGCTTCCTGCGACACGCCCAAGGCATTGGCGCGGTCCCGGTCCACACTGATGGTGGCTTGCAAACCCCGCATCTGTACGTCGGTGTTGACATCCTGGAACATGGCATCCGTGCGCATGCGTTGCACCAGCTTGTCGGACCAGCTGTACAAGGCGTCCGCTTGGACGCTTTGCAGCACATACTGGTACTGCGCCTTGCTCATGCGGCCGCCCAGCTGCAGGTTTTGCACTGGCCGCATGAACACGCGCAAGCCGGGCACTGCGCGCAACTTGCCACGCAGGCGGTTGATAACTTGATCAATCGCCTGGCGCTCCGATCTGTCCTTGAGTGCAATGAACATCCGACCAGAGTTCTGCGCGCCCCCAGCGCCGGCAAAAGAAGTGACCTTGTCGACCGCAGGATCCTTGCGGATGATCTCGGAGGCCTGGTTTTGCAGACGCACCAGCTCTTCAAAAGAGACATCCTGGGCTGCCTCGGTAGAGACCGTGATCTGGCCAATGTCTTCCTGCGGAAAAAAGCCTTTGGGGATGACCATGAACAACCAGGCAGTCGCTACAAATGTGGACAAAGCCACAGCCAGAACAGCCTTGCGATGCGCCAGGGCCCAGTCCAGTACTCGCGTGTAGGCAGCCAGCGTGGCCTCAAAGCCATGCTCGAATGCGGTGACCACGCGGTTTTCGTTTTGGTGCTGACCATCCTCGGTTTTCAGGAAGCGACTGGCCAGCATGGGTACCAAGGTCAACGATACAAACGCCGACACCACAATGGCCAGCCCCACCACCACAGCAAATTCGTGGAACAGGAGGCCGATCACCCCTGGCATGAAGAAAATCGGAATGAACACCGCAATCAGCGAGGTGGAAATCGAGATGATGGTGAAGCCCACCTCGCGCGAGCCCTTGAGCGCCGCCGCGAACGGTTTTTCCCCCTCTTCGATGTGACGCATGATGTTTTCCAGCATCACGATCGCATCGTCCACCACCAGGCCCACCGCGAGCGTCAACCCCAAGAGGGAAATGTTGTCCAGGCTGTAGTTCAGCCCCCACAAGAGCGCCACAGCCCCCACCAGCGACACCGGCAAGGACAGCGTGGGGATCACGGTTGCCACCACGCGGCGCAGGAACAAATAAATCACCAGCACCACCAGGACAATCGTGCCCAGCAGCGTCAGCGTGACATCGTGCATGGCCTCTCGCACCGAGCTGGATCGGTCGATAAAGGGTGTGACCTGCAAGGAGCCTGGCAACTGCTCGCCCATTTGCGCCAGGGCCGCGCGCACACCATCCACCACCTTGACCGTGTTGGCATCCGGTTGACGTTGCACCGCCAGCACAATGGAAGGAACACCTTCAAAGTTGCCATAGGTTTTGACGTTTTCCAGGCTGTCTTCCACATTGGCCACATCGCGCAGACGCACGGTGGCACCATTGCGGGTGGAGACAATCAAGTTGGCAAATTCGGCCGCATTGCGCAGCTGCTCGTTGGCCACCACGGTCAGGGTCTGTCGATCGCCATCGAGCGAGCCCAGGGGTGTGTTGGAATTGGCCGCCGCCAGTGCCTTGGACACATCTTCAATCGCCATGTTGCGCGCAGCCAGCGCAACCGGGTTGACACGCACCCGCACCGCAAAGCGCTTGGAGCCATAGACGTTGACCTGCGCCACGCCCTCGATCATGGACAAGGTGGGCACGATCAGGTGCTCGGCGTAATCCTGCATCTCGGTCAGCGAAAGCGCATCGGACGTCATCGCCGCAATCAACACCGGCGCATCGGCCGGGTTGACCTTGCGGTATGACGGCGGTTGCGTCATTTCGGTGGGCAATGTGCGCTGTGCACGCAGCAAGGCGGCCTGCACGTCCAGCGCAGCGCCATCCATGCTTTTACCCTCGGCAAACTCCAGCGTCAGCGAAGTGCTGCCGGTAGAGCTGGTGGAGCTCATCTGCACCAGGCCCGGGATTTGCTGAAACTGCTTTTCCAGCGCCAGCGCCACAGACGAGGCCATGGTCTCCGGGCTGGCACCCGGCAAATTGGCTGACACGTTGATCACAGGCGTGTCGTAGCTGGGCAAGGCAGAAACCGGTATCGAGCGATAACCCAGAATACCGGCCATCAAAATGCCCAGGTTGAGCAACACCGTCATCACGGGACGGCGGATAAAAAGTTCTGAGAGGTTCATGACTTTTTCTCGGCGCCTGGCTTGTCAGCACCCGGTTTGATTTCGCTCACCGGCGCGTTGGGGCGAACATTCTGGCGGCCATCGACCACCACTTTACTGCCCGGCTCCAGGCCACTGACGGCGGCCATATCGGCTTGCAGGGCCAACACTTTGACGGGCTGGACATTGGCCTTGCCCTCACGCACCACAAACACAGCCGTGCCTTTGGGGTTTTGCACCAGGGCTTGCGCGGGGACCAAAACAGCGCTGTCCAGATGCAGCGTTTGCAAACGGGCGCGCACAAACTGGCCGGGCCAGAGCTGCGCCTGCGCATTGTTCACACGGGCCTTGACCTTGACGGTTCCCGTGGCGGCATCGACCGCGTTGTCCACAAAAGTCAACTTACCCGTCACCGTTTTGCCGGCTTGGGCAAGCACGATGTCGACTTCGGGCACTTCTGCCTTGTTCAGGCGAGCCAAAAGTGCGGGCAGACTGTCTTGCGGCACGCTGAAGGCCACGTCCACGACATCGGTCTGGACAATCGTGCCCAGCGAGGTGTCATTGACTTTGACCACCGAGCCCACAAACACCGGGATGCCGCCCAGACGGCCGCTGACAGCAGCACGCACTTGCCCGTAGGAAACAGGCACCTTGGCGGCATCCACCGCAGCGCGATCGGCATTGACCACGGCCTGCAGACTTTCCACATTGGCCTGCGCCGTATCGGCAGCGCCGCGTGACATGAAGTTCTGCGCCACCAACTCTTGCGCACGCTTGTACTGACGCTGCGCATCCGCTAGCGCGGCCTGATCCTTGAGCAACTGTGCCTGGGCCTTGGCCAGATTAGCCTGATCGAGTTGCGTATCGAGCGTGAACAGCAACTGGCCAGCCTTGACCATTTGCCCTTCCTTTACATGCACCTGGCGAATCACGCCACTCATCTGGGGGCGGATGTCCACCATGGACACCGGGGTCACGGTACCCGCAGCCTCCAGCACAACATCAAAAGGTTTTTGCACCGCCTCTTGCGTGGTCACAGGCACACCTTGACCACCACCCTGCCCCGCAGGCTTGCCTGCTGCAGCGGCAGCAGGTTTGTCAGGCTCAGCCTCTTGCTTGCTGCAAGCGACCAGAGCCAAGGAACCAGAGGCCACAACTGCGGCCAAGCTCATCCAACGCAAGGATTTATTCATATCGGTGGTTTTTATAAAAGTCAGGCCCTCATATTATGAAAAATTCCAAGGCTCTTTGGCTGACAACAGCGGTCACCTGTGCGTAAAGACGCCGTAAACACAAATGCATTTGCCGAAATGCAAAACGCCTGAGCTGCAAGCGTTGCACCTCAGGCGTTCAAAGCACCGCCGCAGCCAGGGCGGTCACACCGGTGGGATCAGAAAATCAGCTTGACCCCGGTTTTGGACTGGATGAACTCGGGCGTCACGCCCTCTGCCAGCTCCACCACCTCCAACCCCTTTGGGGTCACGTCCATCACACCCAGATCAGTGATGATGCGGTCCACCACGCCCTTGCCGGTCAGGGGCAAAGTGCATTCGGGCAGGATCTTCAGGTCTTCGGTGCCGTCTTTTTTCTTGGCCACGTGTTCCATCAGCACGATCACGCGCTTGACACCCGCGACCAGGTCCATGGCGCCGCCCATGCCCTTGACCATCTTGCCGGGAATCATCCAGTTGGCCAGGTCGCCACTGGCGGTGACCTGCATGGCGCCCAGAATGGACAGGTTGATCTTGCCGCCACGGATCATGGCAAAGCTTTCGTGGCTGCCAAAAATCGACGAGCCTTTGAGCGTGGTCACGGTTTGCTTGCCGGCGTTGATGAGGTCGGCATCGACTTCGTCTTCGGTCGGGAATGGGCCAATGCCCAGCATGCCGTTCTCGCTTTGCAGCCACACTTCCACGTGGTCAGGCACGTGGTTGGCCACCAGCGTAGGGATGCCAATGCCGAGGTTCACATAAAAACCG
>JACCDG011446583.1_pt1 | contig 52892 bp, 38 predicted proteins | sample 7442471 | NCBI WGS metagenome assembly JACCDG01 (sample SAMN15323444, study PRJNA562643) | freshwater metagenome | isolation source: river surface water | place: USA:Blue River Watershed | collected 2017-08-17 | reverse complement strand
GTTTTCGCCTAAGACCGGGGCTCTGTCATCACATAATGCTGTTAGACCTTGACTTGATCCAGCGATGTTTATGTACTTTGTCTCGTCAACTGTGCTACCTACTGTTACTCCACTAACTTGCCACTGCTTAACAGGTTCGTTCCAAATAATTTCTACATTTCCACCAGGAGCAGTACCACGATAAATTTGAACACCTGATGTTGTACCAAGTGTGCTAACACCGTTGCCTGTTTCACCTGCGTTAAGTGTAATAATATTATCTGTGATAACTTGTGTATTACTTGAAATTATTGTTGTGTTACCGCGAACAGTTAAGTTACCTGTTACAATCACACTGTCAGTGTCTAAGGTAATATTAGAAGCCCCACTATTTTTGAAAGGGGTTTGAATTACTAAATTACCGTTAAATTTCTTTACGCTAGCCATTTAAAATATCCAGTTTCTATTATTTATCACTAAACCTTCAGATAAAAAAATAGCGGCCGTAGCCGCTATTTTAGTCTATAACAAATTAATTGTTACTTAAAGTCACGCTTGTGCTTGCTACTGGAGTTGTAATATTCCATGGCACATGTGTGTTTGCAGCAAATTGTGTACCTGTATCTGGTGTTAAATATGCTGTTTCACCGTAAAGTTTGTAAACATAGTAAGTACCACCTGCTGAGTCTGTTGCAGTGATATAGCCTTGACCTGCTGTAGGGCTACCGTTGTCAACTAAAGCAACAACACCTGTACCTTGTGCGTTTGCTACGCGATAACGTTTGCTACCTGTTTGTTTAACAATGTCACTGGCTACTGCTGAAGCACCACCTGTGATATATGCTGTCATACTGATAGCGTTAGCAGTTACACCTGTACCGTATAGTGTTACGTTACCTAATGCGCCCGATGCGTTAGCACCAGTGATAGTCATTACAGGTGCTGATGTATAGCCTGTACCTGGTACTGTTACTGTGATTGCTGTAACGTTACCACTACCGTTTAATGTTACTGTACCTTGTGCTGTAGTACCGCCTGTGATCTGTGGTGCTGAGAATGACACACCAACGTTAGCAGTATAATAACCATTACCTGCTAGATAAACGTTAGCGTAAAGTACACCTTCACCGCCTACACCACCGCTGTTGCGGTTACCAAAATAAACTGATTTTACTGGACGTCCCATTTGTTTTCTCCTTATAAATGGCGTTCTAGGCCTACGCGGTGGGTGCCGCATAAACTCTCAATTAAGAGCGAACAATAGTATTTATCGCATTAGCCAACAAAAAAGCCCCTTGCGGGGCTTTTTTATTTTCATATCCTTTAAGATTAAATCTTATTGGAATGATAGGTTTGCAACACCAATTGTTTCCAAGTAGTCTGCAGCGTTACCTAGAGATGATGCTGTGTTTGTTAACTCAGCATAACCGTAACGTGTCATGAAACCAACTACTGGTTCAAATGTGTTTGGATCTAGTACAACACCAGAACTCATTAGAGGTACATATGGGCAATAGAACGCTGCAGCATCTGCCTCGCTAGAACCTTTGTAACCTACTAATACTGATGTGCCAGTACCTGCGTAACTGTCTACGTAGATCTTCATTGCGTTGTTCAATGTACCAACTAGTTTTGTGTTAGTTGGTGCTTCGAATGTACCTTCTGTAGTACGAGCAAATGCAGATGTTGTAGCAGATTGCAATACTGTTAACGCTTCTGAACTTACAACTGCCCAGTTAGCAGCACCACGACGTGTACGTTGAGCGATCAAGTTTGCTGCGCGGTTAATTAAAACAGCAAGAGCAGCGTGCTCGTCACCAACGAATGTAGCAGTACCAGAAACTGTTGCTTGGTTGTAGTTGAATGTGTTACCAGCCAAAGCACGTAGAGATGCTAAGATCTCTTGGTCGATTTCAACTGTGATTTCTTGTGCTAAAGCAGCCATAATTTCTGCTTCAACGTCCAAGCCGTGCATAGATTGTGCATCTTGTGCGGCTTCAAATGTCCAGCGTGCGCTCAATTTACGAGTTTTCGCTTCAACAACTTGTTTCAAGATTTGAACGTTAATGCGGTTACCTGGTGTACCTTCTAGTGTTGATGTAGAAGCAGCCTTACCAGCTGTTGTACCAGAGTAAGCAGTAGCGATCTTGAATGGACTTAGTGCCTCATCACCACCTACTGTGCTATCGCCACTTGTTGCTGTAACAGCATCAGCGTAACGTACACGTAGAGTGTGGATTTGTGCAACTGGGCCAGTCATTGGTTGAACGCCAACGATTTCGTTAGCGATAACTGTTGGCATAACACGACGAATCACTGGAAGAATTACACGGTTAAGTGTTGCAACATTACCTACCGCTGTAGCGCCAGCAGTTGCAGTTTCCATCAAGTGTTTCTTAGTGTTTTCTAAGATTACAGCCATTGTGGTTCTTTTCGAACCTTGTAGACCTTCTAACAGGGCGTCTTTGGTCTCTGTCCAACGGCTTTCTAATAGTTGGGTTGTCATTTCTTTGTTTTTCCTTTTAAAAAATGTACTACTATTTTAGCCCTGCTAAACGCTTGATGTCGATGACATTGTCAGCGATTTCCACCGGAGCGTCTGTTTTAGCAGATTTATCACCAGTAACTTCTACACGTGACTCAGACAATACTGCTTTTTCGGCTTTCACTGTCGGAGTGTTGTTTAGAACTGCTGGTAGATACTTGTCGTATGCAGTTTGTAAACGATCTGTCTGCACACTTTCGAGTAAACTGATCATTACTTCAGCCTTCTCTTTGTTTAATGGTTTTAATAATTCGTTCATCTTCTCTTTACGAGCGATGCTTTCTTGAATTACTCGAACTTCACGGTTCTTAGTCTCAACTAATGCTTCTTTTTCAGCAACCGCTTGTTTGCTTTCTGCTAATTCGGATTTTAGTCCTTCCATAGCGGCTTGCAATTTAGCAATTTCTTTGTTCTCATTTAAGTGAGTAACAGCGAATTCGCTTGCGAATGCTTCAAATAGGCGACGACCAAACATGTTCTCACGAGCAGTTTGAATGTCTTCTTTTAGTTGGGCTAATTCTGACCCTAGGTTTTGTGCTACTGCTTCCTTAACAAGTGCAGCACTACGTTTAACAAATTGTTGTTCTAGTTGGGCTAATTTAGTTTTAGCCTCAGCAACTAGTCGAACTTTTGTTTCAACAACTGCTTGCTTGTCTTGGTCAAACTCTTTGATCTCTTCTGCTAGTGCATGAATAACAAATTTCTCAAGTTTAGCAATCGCTTCACTTTGAACTTTCTTATCTGCACGTAGTTCTTGGATCTCTTCAGCAAGTTTAGTAACCATAAAGTCATTAAACTTACCTGCGCTTTCAACCATGTGACGTTTGAATTTCACGCGGTCTTCTGCAAGAGCCTGTTTCTCATCGGCGAACTCTTTGAGTTCAGCGGTAAGACTTTCAGTAACCATCTTGTCTAGAGCTTCAACCATTACGTTTTTGTCATGTTCGTAGCGAGTCGCAAATTCTTCGCGCAGTTCTGCACGAATAGTTTCACGAGCCTCATTAATTTGTTTTTCCCAAGCCTCTGTAATAGCAGTTTGAGTAGACTCATTAATGATGCCACTATCTAACAATGGTTTGATAGCGTCTAACATTCTGATCTCCTATTTTAGTTTTAAATCTTTGATTAAGCGGAGTACGCCTTCTCTCAGATACTGTTGCACTTTTTGATCGGCACTTGCTTCACGAGCAATTTCGAATACCTTGTTACCACCTTTCATATTCATCAGTCCTTCGTAAATCGCTGTTGGATATGCGTTAGGAGCACTAGGTTGTGCCACTACATCAACTGTGACTATTTCAAAGTCACTTACTTTGCCGTCAGTTTCGTTCACGTTACCGCTACCACGACTACTAACGCCTAGTTTCACACCTGATTCCAACATAGTCTGTACTAACTGACCCATTGGAGTAGGTAATATTTTTAATTTGCCGAAGCCATTAGGGCCGTCCATCCACATATCTGTAATCATGTGGCTTACACGGTCTAGGTTAATTTTCAAATCATCAGGGTGATCTACTTCGCCTAAGACGCTGTAGCCACCCTTGATTTGTTCATTTAACTGTGCAACGGCTTTTTCAATTTCCTGTACAGGGTATACACGTTCGTTGTGATTACGTACACCACCTTGAATGAATATACCTTTCATGTAACATGACTTGCCTTTGCCGTCATGGCTATCTTCTGTCAAGATTTCCAATCTAGCCGCATCGTATGTTAAATTTTCTTTAAGGTATAAAGCCATTGTCTTTTCCTAATTACTTACGTAGTGGACTAGTTTTGTTGATAGCAACGCTACCATCATTACCGGCTAATTTGCCTTCTTGACCACCTTGTTGTGCTTCTTTTGTTTTAAATGCTGTTTTACCAGCGTTAGCACCTGGTTTGTTTTGTGGGTTAGATACTAAAGTGCCTTTTGGTTTTTCGCTGGCAGCAGGACGGTTACCGTCTTGATCTTGATTACCACCATGTGATGTTACTGCTGTACCACCCATGTCGTTTTTACCTGCTACTGTTGATTTTTTGTTAACAGCAACGCTTTTACCTGTTCCGACTGCTTGACCTTCAGAATTAGCAGGAGCAGCAACTTTTTCTACATACTCACGTACGATAGATTCGTCAACTTCTTCTTCCTCTTCTTCGTCATCTTCTTCTTCGCCTTCGTACATGTTTTCTTCGTAGTGACCTTCGTCCATATTGTCTTCTTCGCCACCAAACATGTCAACTTCTTCTTCGCCACCTTCTTCGTCTGCCATTAAAGCATCAAATTCTGCTTTAAGTTCGTCAAGTGCGCTTTCTAAGTCACTAACACGGTCTTCAACATCACCGTGATGTTCTTCGTGTTCGTCTTCTTCGCCGCTGTCGTCAAAGTCAACATCTAGGTCGTCTTCTTCAGCACCAACTTCTTCCTCTTCTTCAGCAATACCTGATTCGTCACAGGTTACTTCGTCTACTAATTCTTCAACTTCGTTACCGCCGATTGTTTCATCTAAATCTTCTTCCGCTACTAAATTCTCATAGATATCGCGTGATTTCTCTACAACGATCTGATGGAATAATTCACGAGCCTTGTCGTTTTCATCATTAATGATGTATTCGACTAACTGTTCGTATTTGTTCATTATGAACTCCTTAAAATCTTTTATTAATATAAGTTTCGAAACTTACATCACGAGGATGTATTATGTTATATTATTTACAAAATAAATCTAAAAATGGGGTTATATGTGTGTTTTTTGAGCCAAAAGGTGAGATAATTACATGCCTGGTTGTTCTGCTGGGGGTGCTTTGTATTGTGTTTGTACTGCTTCTATTTTCTTTTCATGCTCTAATTTACGTATATCGTTCATGATACGCAAGCGGTTTAATTGTTTGAGTGTAAGTTTAGTCTTACGCAGGTCGCGAAGTTTAACGACAGTGTTGTCGTCCTTCTCAGTGGAATAGCCCGCAGGCGTAGGTTCAAAGATTTCTAGCAGGTTCATATCGTTATTTATTATTTTTTTATATTATTAAATTGCCGGTGCTGCGCCTGTTGGTGTAGGTGCTGCTGTTCCGGGTGCCCCCGCTCCTGCTCCTGCTCCTGCCGCCGCTGGCATTTCGCCTGGTGCTCCAGTTGGTAATGCTGGCGGTGTTAGTGTTTCTAAATCTTGCTGTAATCCTGCATTAGTAACTCCCACAGCACGCAAACTAGCATTTGGTATTTCAGTATCTTCAACTGTACCGTTTTCCTGTGCCCACAATTCATCATTTCGTTGCATTTCTTCTTCACTTAAGTCTAAGAAGCGTTCTAGTAAGAAACGTTTACTTAGGTAAGGAACCTGTTCTAAACTTGCAAATGATGCTATACGCACTGCATCAACTTCTGCTTGACGATACTTAGCAAAGTTTTGTGGTTCGTTTAGGCGCAGTTCAAATAAGGCATTGTCAATGTTAATACCTCTCCAACGCATAAACATTTTAAATTCTGTATCTAGTTTTTCTGCTACAGCACCTTGCAACCTCATACAGTATTGGTTAAAACGCCACTCTTGGATCAGTGCTGTAGTTGTTTTACCGTCACTGTAAGTGCGTTCGCTTTCATCTGTGCCTGTAGGCAAGTAACTACTAGGAATACGTAGACCACGGAACATCTTGTTAGTAAAGTAACGTAAGTCTGTGATTTCACCTAGGTTTTGACCGCCCGGGAACACGTCTACGCTAGAACCACGGCCATCTGCTGTTACAGGGAAGAAATAGTCTTCGTTAGTTGACAGTGGATTATATGTAGCATCCATCATGTTCTGACCGCCACCTGTTTGTGTAGGAATACGGCGCTGGCTGATTTCGTTTTTAACACGGTCAACATAGGCCATGGCCATGTGTGTTGGCATGTTACCTACGTCAATCTTAAAGATTCTACGCTCTGGAGCACGTTGTATACGGTAGATAATGATAGCATCTTCTAACAGTTCTTTTTGTTTAAAGATTTTAAAGATGCTTTCTAATACACTAGTACCAAAAGGCCAATTTAAGTCTAGGCCTTCTGTTAGGCTGATGTGAACTACGTGTTCAGCGTCAATTACTGCTTCATTTTTAGCATGACTAAACCGACTACCACCACTGTATGGTGTTTGTGGTTGCACATAAGCACCGCTAGGGCCGCCTACTTGAGGATGGTTAATAAAGGTATCACTAGAACTTAAGGCAGTTGCAGTTAGGTTTTGGAAGTTAATGTTAAGATCTTTGATCACATATTGTTCTGGCTTTTTGCCTTCTGCTTCGTTAACAATAACCTTAACAACCTTAAACATTTCACACCAATACAATTTAAAGTTTTCTGGATCACGTAGGAATACTTGATCACCGTACTTGATTGTATTACGGAACAACTTAAACATACGTTTGTTTAGGTCATTAAGTGTTACCCACTGTTGTAGTTGATCTTTAAGAATTTTGACTTCGTTGTCTGTCGGGTCTTCTTTGAAGAATAGGTCAAACGCTGTGCCGTTTTCAACGTTAGTTTGTGTACAGAATTCAGCAATAATGTCTAATGCCGCATTAACTTCACTGTCCATGTCCATTTGTTCGTATTGATTATATCGTTCTGTACGATTTGGATGCCCAATATAGACTTCTGGCAGTTGACTGGCAAAGTTACGATAACCCGCATCAGGTAACTGCCCTGTATTACCACTTACCGGACTTAGTGTGCCGCTAGTATTAGCAACTTTGAAATATTTTTTCCACGCCATATATTTGTTTAACCTAGGTTGTATTTATTATATTTAACTGTTTTTGCGGCTAACTGTAAATTATTTTAATTAGTATTAACAGCAACTCTAGCAGTATGGTTAACGTTTTCCTTCATTAGACGCACTAGTTCTGCTAATTGACTGACTGTTTCTGCTGTGCTCTCACGTTCTTCTTTGTCCATTTGATCTTTGGCTGCCTGCATGCCAGAATATTCGCCTCTGCGACTTAACTCAGATTGCAGTTGACTATAATCGTAGCCTTCAAATCCTCGCATTCTGTCTTGAAGAGTAGACATACGGTCTGCTTGCATGCCAACTTGCCAATTAAAATCATTTTCGCTAAATCGTACACCTGCCATTTCTCGCATAGCATCTAATGCTACTACAAGTTTTTCTGTATCAACTCTACTTAATACACTAGCAGGACCGCTGACAAATTCAGGTCCGTATTCACCAACCAATCCTGTTTGGCCTGATCCAATTTTGCCGCCACTGTCAAATCTAGCATTGCCTGTACGCTTAGCCAGTTCAATCATGCGTTTTCTATAGTCATCTTCAGTTTCAAACGCCATTCTTTGAAGATTCTCTTGTCCCATACCCTGTTGGGTTTTGGCTATACCTTCCATGTATTTTTGATTTTTTTCTTTTGCGGCTTTAGCAACTTCACTGTCACCTAAACTTTTGATAAACTTCATAAAGTTACCTTGTAGTAACTCATTAGTTTCTTTTAGCAGTTCGGCATATTTAGGTAAGTGCTTCTGAACAATATCTTCCATTTCAACTTGATATTGTTTTGTTTGTGCATATAGTTTTGCGGTCTCGTCCGCTAATTGATCAGTTATTGTTGCTTGATCTTCGTTTGCTTTTCGTGATTTGTCTGCTGCCTCAGGATCTAGTGCATAGTTCATTGCTAAGAATTGATTACGTAGTTGTGCTGCTTCGGCACCTGCGCCCGATACTCCTGCAACTAAAGCACGGTCAACTGCTTGACCAAACATCTTACCTTGCTCGCTTTGCATTCGTTGTGCAGCACCTGCCATTTCACGGGTCGTTACACTAATCATATCTTGATTGCCGGCTTTGACCTGATCACCAATTGTTCTAACCATGTCAGCCATTTCTCGATTAGCAAGAAGTTTAGGATCAGTTATAGTACCAAATGTCAAGTACTGTGTAAGACCGTCTTGAACTTCTTTAGGTGCTTTGGATAATACTTCATTAGCACGTTGGAATGCTGTTACTTGATCACCTTGTAAAGATGCTAGTAGTGCACCTCTCATGGCTTCGGCACGTGATTTTTCTGCTAATTTTTTAGCGTCCTGACCTGTAATATCTGAAATAACTTTTAAGTCTGTGGCATATTTTCTGGTTTGTTCTGCTACCTGTTGATCAGTCATCGATCGCAGTCTACCGGCCATCTGCATATTAGCCATAAAACTGGTAAAGACAGCACCTTGTTCTTCATAGGTATAACCCATTTTAAACATTTCGTCACGCAAAGACATACCGCTTTTGCGCACTGTGGTTGCCGCTGATCCCATAGCACCCGACAATCTTGTTGCAGCATCGCCCCCGGCCATACCTAGTTCACGCAACACATCGCGATTGTTAGCAACAACTTTAGAGAAATCAGCAATACCAAGCCCTGCAGCATGTGCCACTGTGGACATCTGTGTCATACTACCGCTAAAACTTACACCAATTTTAGCATAACTTTGTAGTGCATCCACGTTTCGTTGTAGTTGTTCAGCAAATGCTTTGTTAGCGGCTTTTGCTAACTCTGCAGCCGCTTTAGTAGCCGCACTAATAAACGCACCAATAATAGGAATTGCTTCAGCAAAACTACTAACAACATTACTGCCTACATCAATCAAAGCATCTAACATCTTTGCTGTTTCTTTAATTGGATTTTCTGCGATGTTTACAAAGTCTGTGCCAAATTTAGTGGCCATGGATACAGCAGTTAGGCCAATATCTTTAAGTCCTTTAACAGCAGCGGCCCCTACTGCACTCCAACCTGTGCTAAATTCTTTACCTACTTTAGCCGCATCAGCGTCTGCTTTGGCTTTGGCTTTGGCTGCACCTGTGGCTTCCTCATCGGCTTTTTTACGGCGATCTTCAAACTGTTTATTTTTTGCGCTGTCTTTATCTAGTGCGGCTAAAATATCCAGTAGGGTCTGCTCGGTCGCAGCATTTTCTGCAACTATCGTGCCTATTTCAGGTATGTCAATTTTCACAGCCATGGTTTAATTCCAATAAATATAGAAGTATATACGTATATTTATGGAGATCAAATACCGTGGTAAATCCAAATAACCCGTTGGCCAAGCATTTTCGCCAACCTGCAATCTATCTTAAACTTCCAAGTCAAGGACGTTTTTACCCACCAGACGGTATAGAACTTAGCATAACAGGCGAACTTGCTGTCTATCCAATGACAGTTAAAGACGAACTAACGCTTAAAACTCCTGACGCCCTAATGAACGGTGAAGGCATGGCTGATGTAATTCGCAGTTGTTGTCCGGGTATTAAAGACCCTTGGACTATCCCCAGCGTAGATTTGGATGTAATTTTTATTGCGATCCGACTGGCCAGTTACGGTAAAGGCATGGATATAAGTGCTACATGCCCGCACTGTGGTGAACCAAACGAATATACTATAGACTTAAACGTATTGTTAGAAAACATTACGCCCGCTGACTATAACGAATCACTGACAGTTGATGGTCTTGTGATTAAATTTAAACCACAATCATATCAAGATCTTAATAAGATAAATCTAGCAAGTTTTGAACAACGTAAACTGATTGCCAACATCACCGATGCTGAAATTTCAGACGATGATAAGAAACGCTTGTTTGATGAAAGTTTTAAGAAGATTGCTGATCTCAATGTTGATGTTATCATTGACAGTATAGAAAGTATTTTTGTAGATAAAATGCTAGTCACTGATCGAAACATGATCAAAGAGTTTTTAGATAACTGTTCAAGACAGACCTATCAAGCAATACGTGACAAAATACAAGATTTAGCCAGCAAAAATTCTGCACCGCCTGCTGATTTAACTTGTGCTAGCGATTCATGCAGTAAACCCTACCAAAGCCCATTGGTGTTTGATCAAGCAAATTTTTTCGAATAAGGCTTTTGAATCTTAATTTAGAACAAATTAAAGAACTGATCGAGCAGTTCGAAAATGATTCAAAAGCCATACGCAACTCAATACTCGAGTTGTGCTGGCACATGCGCGGTAGTATTAGTTACGATGATGCTATGTTGTTAAGTCTAACAGAACGCGAAATTATCAACAAGTTAGTCAAAGAACATCTTGAAACTACACAAAAGAGTGGCCTGCCGTTTTTCTAATGGGTACTAATTTATCCCATTTGTCAAAGAATTAACCGACCTTTTTATCCTTAGACCCTAGTATTAAATAACTTACCCACTGTAGATCAGTGTTGGTAATATAGGAGATCCATCTAATGGAAATACTACAAAAAGTGAAAGGTTGGGCAAACGCCCTTGCAGACGCATTAGTTAGTGTATTAGCACTAGCAATCGTTTTAGAAGTACTATTCAAGGGAGCCGCTGTCCCATTTCTACCAGCAACAGACGTAATTGGTTCAGTTACAGGCATCGTTAAGACTCTTGGCGGTGAAGGAGTTGTTGGGTTAGTAGCTTTATGGGTACTATATTCAATTTGGAAACACAAATAATTTAGTTTGAGTTTTGAATTCGAAGAAAGGGCATAGTTAACTCTATGCTCTTTTTTATTCTCTATTAGTTTAAGATGTCTACGACATCTGCATTTTCGCTTGCGCTCAATGCTTTTTCTTCTATTCTAATTACGTTAGTTTACTGTGAATTCTATTATTCGTGTTTTACGATATCATCCAGATTTCAGTCACAATTCACCCGTTGCCGGGAAAATTGCAACCGCCACATCATCCGAGTTCGGCGTCACACTAACTATAAGGGATTGTATCATAACACGGAGGCGGTCAGCCTGTACCCCCTACCCTAGATTCATCTGACGGTAGCATTTATAACCGTAGTTAGCCAGTTATAATTACTCCTAGGTTGCAAAGTAGCAGAGCCTAGATCATTCGGTTTTTACACCTATTGAACGTCGTTGCCAGTACGTGTGTAGTCTACTCTACACGTTCCAAGCGCGGCCATTACGCGAGCGCCATCACCTCGTACTACAGTTAAACTGCATCAGTGGCTGTAATTTACTTCTTTATTACTAAATCTTTTACGGAATTTTTGCCTAGTTTGATTTGAATAATGCCATTGTAGTTGTTTTCACGTAACAGCACATCTTCTTTAAATTGATAGTATGCCTCTAGATAATTTGTTTCGCCTCTACTACTGCATAAATGAATTATTTCTCGAGTAAACTTGTCTTTGCCATGTGTATCGATATCTGCTTGTAGTCGCGGACTAGATCCCCAGTAGGTCTTCCAATCTGTTTCTACAACTTCACGACGCTTGTTTTTCTTGCCTTTAAGAGGTGGTCTCTTTTTGATTGTAGTAAAATACTTGCGGCCAATGTAGTCATGACCATTTATTGTGTTTGTGATTCTATAGATAAAGCCATAATAAGAACCGATATCCTCGGATTCAAACTCTACTCCGTTATAAATCCAAGGATAATCGTATGATGCCATGTTGTTATTTATTTTGCAGCCTTGGCAGCATTCTTCTTCTCTTGAATTTCTGCACGACGAGCCTTGGCTAGTTTGCCTAAATCGCCTAATGCGCTACGAGCACGTGTACCGGCAGCACCTACACCTTTGCCTTCAAATTTTTCATTTTCTGCAATATATGCATCATATGCCGCTACGATTTGTTCATGTGTTGTTGCCATTTTACTTCTCCTTAGTTTGATAACATCGCTGTTTTACGAGCAATTTCGTTGCGAATTTTCGCAATTTCTTTTTTAGCCTGTGTTTTGCCCAATAAAGTTTCTAGTTGGGATAAATTTAACGGGCGCAGTCTAGGCTTGCCGCTTTTATACTGCATTGGGTTGTTATGTCTTTTGCTCGGGTGTACTCTTACGTTTGGGCCTGCCATAATTCTCTCCTATATTTTATATATTATGATACGTCTACATCGGTGTTATATGTGGTAAAACCGTTTTCTTTAACCACAGTAAGTATATTATTCACACGTCCTGCTAGTTCGTCTTTGTGTGAAACTAGCCATACACTCTTATTTGCATCGCGAGTCATCTTCTTAAGGATAGCCAAAGCATTCTCTACACCACTGGTATCCATGCCTGAATCTACTAACTCGTCGATGAATAATAAGTTAATAGGTTGATATAGGCTTTCCCACACATCACGGAATGCCCATGATAGTGATAGGATTAAACGATTGCGCTCGCCTCGACTTAAATTATCAAAATCTAGTTCACGACCTAGTTCTTGAATTTCTACATTTAGATCGTTTAAGAATTTAACTTCATGCGGCAAGCCAATCTTTTCTAAGTAATAACTCAGTCGAGCATTTAAGTAACTCAAGTTCTGATCAATAATACGTTTACGGATATACGAATCTTTGTTGGTTAATAGTTTATATAAGAACTCTTGGTGATCACGCACTCTGGCCAGATCGTTCATTGTTGTATAATCTATTTCTGCAAGTGCTGTATGACGCATCTCCGCAATCTGTTCAGTATAAGGATCTTGCTCAACACGTTTGGCTTCTAACTGTGTTTGTAAGTTTGCCACTGTGCTACGATGATGAATAGCATCTTCTTCTTTGTCGTAGAATATCTGCGGTTGTGCACCTAGTTCACCCAACTCAGTAAGTGCATCAGTGTTTTGAACTAACTGTGATTGTGTGCTTAGATACTGTAAGGCTGCGTCTTTGAGTGCGGCTTCTTTTGCAAATAACACTTCTTCGTGTTTACTGTCGTGCATGGTCTGTCCGCAAGCATAACACTTGTGTTCTTTAAGATCAGCAACTTCTGCTTCTAATTTAGTAATTTGCTTTTCTTCTTTAGACATGTCCTGCTCACATCGCAAGATTAGTTTCTTAACGTCGTCAATGTCTTTGCGCTTTTGATTCCAAGCAGTTAAGTCTTTGTGTGCTTGTATTTCAGCATCAATGTCTATGTGTGCTAGTTGTTCAATTGCAGACTCTAGTTTGGCTACATCTTCGGCATGTTTGTCCTGCCACAACTTTTGTCTGCGTTCTAGGCTGACAATCTGCTCTTCAATACGTTTGTTAGCATCTTGTATGGCTTTGATGTTAAACTCTTCTTGCTGTATAGCATCACGTGTGGCTTTTTGCTGTTCTTTTAATGCTTCGGCTTTTTCACTAAGCATAGTAATACCTAGTAACTGCTCAATGATAGCACGTTGATCACCAGACTTTAGACTTAAGAATGGTTCAGTGTAGGTATTAAGTGCTACAATGTGCTTGAACATATCGTGGCTCATGCCTAGCAAGCGTTCTATTTCCTGCTGTGTTTCACGACTGTCACCTTGACTGTTATCGTCTTTGGCTTCTTGTTCTTGATCACCAATGTAAAACTTCATTACGTTTGACTTGCGACCACGTTCAATTTTGTAGTCTATACCATTAACTTCAAACTCAATGGTAACCAACATGTTCTTACCGTTAGTTTTATTGATCAAGTTATCTTTACGAATGTTAGTTAAGGCATTGCCATAAAGTGCGTAACTAAGTGCGTTAATGATAGTGGTCTTACCTGTACCATTACGTGCTCCACTGTCGTCACCGCCTAGGTCAATGTTCTCACCTAAGACTAAGGTTAAGTCTTTGCGGTCAAAGTTAACTGCCTGTGTAGCATTACCTACACTCATAAAGTTTTTTACTGTGAGATGTTTTATTCTAAACATTGAGTTCACATATCCTTATAGATTCTCAAGAGTTTCTTTTAACCCTGTGTCGCAAAAGTAATTTACATAATGATTATAATTATAATCAAGAATATCTTCTATAGCATAACATATTTCTTTTAATTCGTCGATCGATTTATTTGTAAATTGATTAACAATGTTAGCCACTGCAACTAGTCTGTCAGACGGATTGATTATAGTGTCGTAACTTTCATCAAAAATAGAGTCAAATGTTTTAAATCCAAAATGATGCAAAATTTTCAATGTACCACACGGTCCTAAAATTACAAATGGTCTTCTATTGATCAATGCCTTAAAAGTTTTTTCAGTGATAAATTGAGTAGGATTATCGAATACTGTTTCTGTAATTACATATAAAAAAGATTTTTTAAAATGTTCCTCTATCGTGCATTCTGGATTATATTCCGATATAGCCAAAGGTACATATTTTTGATTTATAAATTTGTGACTGTGCTTGTTGTAAATCTCTAATTGCGGAGCAGACCATGTTACGCGATCATTGACTCGAGTTGGGGGGGACAATGTTAGCAGATTAATAGGGCATTTATTATTTTCATAATTAAAAGAAAAGTCAGTGAATGATTTTTTAGTAAGATCAAAATTCCACGATGTTAAACCGAGCGAAAGTATTCCTAGTTCTTGTAATGTACAAAGAAACATTATTCTGTGTGATCTACTACTACCGTTTAAACATAAAAATGGATATTCGATTGCAGATATATTGGAAGTTTCAAACTTTGACGGAAACGGATTAGATAAAGTTTTGATAAAACTGTTAGAAATAATGCTGTTTTTATTTGTTATGTACCCTAAAGAGGCTGCATATTTCTCAAAATGATGTTCTAACCCATAGTGGGCTGTTAGTAATATAGTTGCCCAATGCGGAATATTTAAATAATGTAGAATATTAATAAAATTATAAGTAGTGAACCCACAATCACCTAAATAAAATTCAGTATCATAATGATAGAATATTATTCTTTGATTAAAGTCAAAAGAATAATCTTTAAATTTAGACAATTCATCTAATAGAATATCCATGCGATAGTCATAGATTGCTAGGTCGTACGTACCTAATATATTATATTTTTTAGTTATGTGATTGGTAACTTGGCCCCAAGGCACATTTGTGTTTGTGACACTTTTAACTAACATTATAGATGCCTGTAAATGTCTAACAACAAATTAGGGTCGTAATGTTCACTATTGATATTAGTTAAATTATTTGTTACGATAGTGTCAATACTTTCAAATTGAATGTTGCCTAGAGCAATATCCTGTCCTATGTCTATTTTTTTACTAGGTATTAGTGTAAGTTCTCGTAGATCGTACTGTCCAACAAAAGTTTCTTTAATAAATGTTGCTTCTTCGTAGGTAATATCAATGTCGATGTTAACACGAGTGTGCATGCCTTTTAGTAATAGTGTTTCTGGTATACGCAAGACATCGCTTAGATTGTACACACGATACTTAGGCTGATCTGGCCAGGCATGAAACTCTGGCTTTTCGCCCCATGTAAGTACCATCATACCGCGCTCATCATCTGCGGCGTCTGCGTAATTGTGTGGGAAACAGTTACCTACATAGGTAATATTCTTTTGTGTTTGACGTTTGTGGAAGTGCCCGCTAAACACATGATCAATGTGACCAAAGTTCTCGCTACGCAATTCACCATGTTCTGGCATCTGTACCATAGCATTCATATAAAAATGCGGCAATTCAAAATGCCCAAACACATACTTGGCATTTAGTTTGGGAATTCGTTTATGATCGTCACCAACGAGCCAAGGAGCAATGACAACGTCACCGTCTGAAAACCAGTCATTAACAATTTGAACGTTGGGCAAGTGTCTAGCCCATTCCACACTTTGTATATCGCGTTTATCTCTATAGTAGAGATCATGATTGCCAGGGATAAAGTATACACGATCAAATGCATCATTTAGTAACTCCAATGCTCGTAAACTATAGTTGAGTGTAACGATGTTGATTGCCGCACGGTTATTATGCCAATCACCCAAGAACAAGCAGGTCTCACACCCTTCTTCTTTGGCCTTAACAATAAACCACTTGATAAAGTTTAAACAATCGTCGTTGTGTGTTTGGCTGTTTGACTTTAATCCAAAGTGAATATCAGTACAAACAGCCGCTTTTTTAAATAAGTTAGCCATAAGTTTAGTGTATACGAATTTCTGACCAAAGGTCTAGTTTAAGATCGCCAAATTATTCGTCAGCACCCCAACCACCACCACCCCATTCGCCTTGACGTGTGTAACTTGGGTTGTAGTTGTTCATTTCTAAAATATCATCGCGGATGTTTTGATTGCGCTTTTCGATATTTAGAACACGGGTAAAACTGTTGGTAATTGCGGCGGTGTAATAAGCAAAAGGATTTTGTGATTTTGACTCATCAAACTGTAGACCAATTTGACTTAACTGTAGTAAGGCTTGGCTACGCATCTCATCGTTATAAGTGTAACCACGCCAGTTGCTACGAGTAGCATACCTCTCACACAACTTAATAAACATGTGAGCCAATTTATTTGTCATCTGGCCGTGGTCTTTGCTAAATTTACCTTTTTCTAATCCACCCTTCCAGTGACTTTTGCCTACTAGATAAGGTGTGTGGTTTTCGTCTACTTTGTAGTGTTGAAACGGCGGAAAGTTTACTTTAGTATACTTGGCAGGTGCCTTAGGCATAAGACTAGGATCATCGTACTCTGTTTCAAAATCCTCATCTTCTTCCATTTCTTCGCGCAGTTTAGCATCTGCTTTCTTTTGCTTTGCTTCGTCGATAGGTATGTGTTCCCATGTCATAACACGGAACACAACGTCTGTACTTGGGGTATCTTTTAAAGGAGTGGTATATTCGTCAAGTTTCTTTTTGATGCCATTAAGGAGGTCTTGTTCTTGGAGTTCTTTGCCTAGTCGTTCAATGCGAGCCTTGCGTGCTTCTTCGATGTGTTTTTTAGTGATTTTATCGACACTGGTAACGATCATATCGTAATCCTTGTCGCTGGGTGTTGCAAAACTACAGTAAGTTGCCTTACTTTTATGAATTTCTTTAAGTATGTCTTTATTGTTTAGGTAATTTACTTTACGCACAATCCTTTTTCCTTATTAATATACTACTATAATACAGTCAATAAATATAGTAAAGCAAGAGGTATTTTAAAAATGGCTATAAATTTTGGTGGGTTATTACAGCAGTCTGGTGGTGGACTAGTTAAACGTGTACTAGGGCAGGGCTCTAATACTGTTTTTGATCTATTAGATCCTAAAAATGCTCGTAATGCTATTTCTGGTTTATTGCCAGGAGGTATGAGTAGTGCTACTAAGGCTGCTCCAAACATAGGTTTCCAGGGTATAGCGGCTGAGGGCGGTGCTACTGCGGCTAACGAAGATGATTGGCGTGTTAGAATAAGTTTAAATCCAGGCGCAAAAGTCTTTTATCAAGATCCTATGCTACTGCCTAACAGCCTACTACAACCATTGGTACAAACCAACGGTGTAATATTTCCGTACACTCCTACAGTATCAATGACACACGCTGCCCAATACAGCACACAACAACTTACACATAGTAATTATCCCGCACAGTTCTACAACTACTCAGAAGTGAGTGACATAACTGTTAGCGGAGATTTTACTGTGCAAAATGCTAGTGACGGTCAGTATCTAATGGCAGTTATCTATTTCTTTAGATCTGTAACAAAAATGTTCTTTGGTCAAGGAGACTATGTAGGCATGCCACCTCCTGTGGTATACTTAGATGGCTATGGTAGTCACTATCTACCGCACGTGCCTTGTGTACTAGCATCATTTACACACAGTATGCCTAATGACGTTGACTACATTCAAGTACCAGTTACTCGCAGTGAATTAGATTCAAGTCCTACTGAACCTAATCGTGCTGTACAATTATCTGAAGAAGAACAAAAATATGTACCAAGTCTATTGCGCTCAGAAACGCAGGCAACCACACCAAGCACTAAAGCAACTATGAAAAACAGTCGTAGAAAAGACATTGTAACCACTACTAGATTGCCTACGTTTAGTACTATACAAATTACACTTAGACCAGTTTACAGTCGTAAGAGTCTACATGATAGATTTGACCTTAATAAGTTTGCACAAGGATACTTACTGGCTGACAGAGACACTGGTGCAGGGGGATTCCTATAATGGCTCAAGTAGTAAATTATGCTAAAACCAGTCCCTATACTCAAACAGAAGTATATGGATTTTTCTTAGATGTTGCTAACATTCCTCAAATTCCTATTGTGCCTAGTGATGTAACCTATGAAATAGATGCTATCTACAAACATCGTCCTGACCTGTTGGCCTATGACTTGTATGGTGATCAAGGACTATGGTGGGTATTCGCAGTACGTAATCCTAATGTGATTCAAGATCCTATCTATGATTTTGAACCAGGAGTAACTATCTATATACCACAAAAACAAAATCTTGTAACAGCCTTAGGAATCTAATTTAGATGGCTTCAACGTCAGTAACAAAAAATGCGCAGACCGCAATAAATTTCTTCAAGTCTAAAGGATGGACTGATGCACAGGCTGCGGGTATAGTTGGCAACCTCCAAGCAGAATCAGGGGTTGACCTTAATGCCAAAGCATTTAATGCCGCAGGCGGCGGTAGTGGCGCCGCAGGTATTGCGCAATGGCGTGGCCCTAGACAAACCGCGTTTGAACAAAGATACGGCGTTCCAGTTAGACAAGGTACCTTAGAACAACAATTAGATTATGTAAACTGGGAACTTACCCAAGGACCTGAACAGGCCGCAGGTAACCGATTAAGAAATGCTACAACGGCTGCAGAATCTGCAACTATCATAGACAGATTCTATGAAAGATCTGAAGGCCAAGATATTCAAAGAAGAATTCAACTAGCACAAACTCTATCAGGCGGGGTTCCTGAAGGAGTAATAGGTGGAGCCCCGTCGGAAAAACCCGCAGAAGAAGCCAGAAGAAGCACACAGATATATGTGGCTAAAGCACCACCTATACCTAATAGACTACATGAATATCCAACTTACATTTATGCACTTAGCCTGCATATATTAACTAACCAAGAATTAAATGACTGTATCATAACACAAAAATACACACCTAAAAATGTGTTAATTGCCAGTGCTGGTCGCTACAGCGATAGTTTTCCTCGTAATAAACATTTTAGTGAAGATTTCTATTTTAATGATTTCAACTTAGTTACTGTTATCAGTCCTAATGATCAAAGTAGAAATACCAATGCAATTGATGTTAAGTTTAGTGTAATTGAACCCTACGGGTTTACACTAATAGAACGCATACTAGCAGTGACTAAAGATCTAGGTGGCGACAATTACCTTGATATGCCCTACTTGTTACAAATTGATTTCTTCGCTGTAGATGAAGCAGGTAACCTAGTAGGTGCTGTAGAAGAACTACAAAAACGTTTTCCTATTAAACTTACAAAAATGGATGTAAAGTTAACTGAACGTGGCGCAGAATACTCAATTGCCGGCACACCGTTTGGCCATGCTGCATTTGAAGGTAATGCGGGCACAGTACCCTGCATTGTTGAAGTTACAGCAAGAACTGTAGCAGATTTTTTCCAAAGCATAGAAGGCACTGCTAACGACACACTTAAACAAGACATCCTAGCCAAGGCAGATCAAACACAGCGACAGGAGCAAGATCGCACTGCAATTCAAGCACAAAATGCTCCTAGCCTATTGTATTCTTCTACTCAAGTCAGTGTGTCTAAAAGTACGCTAAATGTAGACAGTTTAGGCGCGGCTATCAATGCCTACTACCAAGGATTAAAAGACAGCAACAAAGCAGAAATTGCAGACGTATATCGTTTTGAATTTTTACCAGACCCTGACACAGGCGAGGATGTTATTGGCAAGGCAACATTCGTAGAAGAAAAACGTAATACGCCAAAAGAAACGCCAATGAAAAAGAACGAAAGCACCACAGACGCTATTAGCATGCGATTAGCAGATGTGGGCAATAGTCAAAATATATACGACACTACACGTGCAATTTTTAACATTAACTATGGAACAAGCATTGTACAGATTTTAGAGTATGTAATACGTAACAGTAGTTACATTCAAGATCAATTGGTAATACCTGACGGTATGAGTCAGCAGGAGTATCAATCACGTCGTGAAGAAATGAAAGACAAGCCACTTAAATGGTTTAGAATTATACCTAAGACTAGAATTTTAGGCAAAGATAAAATAAGAGGTATATGGGCCAAAGAATATACCTATACAGTTAAACCTTATAAGATGTATAATGTAAGGAACGATTTAGCACCTCAAGGTGTTGTGGTAACTCCAACAAAGAACTACAATTATTTCTTTACTGGCAAAAATGATGACATTATAAACTTAGATATTAATTTTAATGTTCTATACTATAGTCAGCAGACTGCTTATAGAAATCTGTTGACAGTGACTGCACCAATTGGGGATAGTTATACAGAAGAATTTAGATATCAAAACGCACCTAACTATTCTGGTGGCCCACCAAGTACAGAAGTAGATCCAAACAGCGTCATGCCTAAAGTTATGAAAACTGTGTCACAAAACTCTAAAGGAGTAGCCACAGGTAATCCAACTACCAGCGCAGAAGTTGCAGCGGCTGATGTTGCGGAGAGTCTTATGACCAGCAGTCAAGCAGACATGGTTGGTGTTAAGATGCGTATCTTAGGCGACCCTGATTATATTAAACAAGATGACGTGTTTTATCAAGGCAATCAAAAGAAAGCCAGCAACACCTTAGCAACACAAATTGATCCAAGACTGTTACCAGGTAATGGTAGTTTAGTAATGGATGATGGTGGGGTCTATGTGCAGATACTATTTAAAATACCGCGTGACATAGACGATCAGACAGGGTTTATGAAATATGACTCGGGTCAACGAAACAGTGTGTTTAGTGGACTATATCAAGTTGTACAGGTAACCAGCAACTTTAGTCAGGGTAAATTTACACAAGAATTAGACATGGTACGCCTGCCTAGACAGGTAGCCTTTGACTATGTAGGACCTACAGGCAGTAAATCAAATGCCAGAGTAGCCACAAGCACAGTGCCGGGAGTGTTAGGAGTTACTGTAGAGCCTCCAGTAGTACCAACCTTGTTAGTATCCGGAGCACCTGCAGCAAGTACAGCAGATGCGGCTGACACACAAGTTGACCAAACCGCAGGGCAAGACCAAGAAGCGGCAGAAATTAACAATGCTGAATTACCTCCACTTACTAACGAACAAGAAGAATTATCTGCGATTAGAGAAACAGCACCTACAGTGTCTATTAATGAACAAAATCAAACACCACCAATACCAACTCCGCAAGCGCCAAGCGAAGGTAAACTAGCACTACAGCGAGAACTAACATCATTACAAGTAGCAAGTGCACCATTAACTACAGAATATCGCAGTTTACAGTCGCAAATAGACAACTTACAAAATAGCATAAATCAAAAACAAGCGACAATTGAAAGAGCCAGAGCCAGAGTTGCTAACGGATCAACAACTCAAGATGTTGCAAATGCGTTAATTGCAGAGCAACAGACAAGTATTAATTTTCAACGAAATTTATTAAATGATGCTGTTACTAAAGCGGCTGTATTAAACATCAAAGTACAAGAGGCAACAGCCCAAGAACAAGCGTTACAACAAAGAATTAATCAAGCAGTATAGGAATAATGTATGGCAATAGATAGTAGACTAGGCAATAAAGTAGTTAAAAATGCCCGACGTGAAGAAGCGTCTGGTACTCGTGTTGATCCCTATCCATATATAGGTGTTGTTAAAAACAATTTAGACCCAACACGCAGTGGTAGACTACAAGTTTATATTCCTGATCTTGGTGGGCCCGAAGATGACCCTAAAAACTGGCGTACAGTTAGTTATGCTAGTCCATTTATGGGCTACACTCCGCAGACTGCTACATCAACAGAACGCCCTAGCCTAGAAAATAAATTTCAAACGGTATCACACACATATGGTATGTGGTTCGTGCCACCAGACATTGGTGTGCAGGTAATTGTTCTATTCATTGCTGGTGATCCACTACGTGGTTACTGGGTAGCATGTGTAAATCCAAATCTAAGTCACTATATGGTTCCTGGTTTAGCCGGCACTAAAAACATAGATAAAACAAGTTTACCAGGTGGTGGTAAAAATATCAAAGATGGAGAAATACTACCTGTAGTAGAATTTAACCAGTACACTAAAGATTTTACCAACACTGCATTTTACAACAATAATAAACCAGTACACACATACCAATGGGATATATTAAAAAAACAAGGCCTGGATAAAGACTACATACGTGGTCCACTGAGTAGCAGTAGTCAACGTGAAAGTCCTAGTTTTGTATTTGGTATTAGTACACCTGGCCGCCCTGTGGACGATCCTGCTGAAGACCCTAACTATCTGTCCAACCTAAAAGCAGGTAAACTAGATAGCAAATATAACTTAGTTAAAACTCGTAAAGGTGGGCATCAATTTGTCATGGACGATGGTGCAACCTTAGGCGAAGATCAATTGATTCGTTTACGTACAGCCAAAGGTCATCAAATACTCTTGCACGATACCAACGAAACCTTGTACATAGCACACATGACAGGTAAAAGTTGGATTGAATTGGCCAAAGATGGCAGTATCTTAGTCTATGCCAAAGATGGATTTGCACTACGCACCGAAGGCAGTATTAACATGAAGGCTGACAGCGATTTCAATCTTGATGTTGGTGGTAAGATCAACATGCGTGCCGGTACTAGTTTTAACTTAGAAACTCCTAAAATAGAATTTCTAGCAGAAGATAAATTCCGTGTTACTGCCAAAGCAGGTACAGAGTTTAAAACAGGCACGTACAAAATTGATGCCAGTGGCAAGATCAGTGTCAAAGGCGACGGTACATTGGTACTGCAAGCATCTAGTATACTGCAAAATAGCGGTGGTGGCGATCAACTACAAGAAGTTAAAAAATTACAAACAGTACAACTGCCAGATGCCGCACCTAGCGGTGGCAGTTGGGCTCCTAAACCTAATGCTCAGCAGACTATTGTACGAGTAGCACCCACCCATGAACCGTATATACGAGGCACTACAGGTAGATTCTTTACTCCTGAAAGTCCTGGCATACAACCTCGCGCTTATGCAGGTGACGTAGATGCTACAAAGACAGCCACTTCTGTAGGAGTACAAAATGGTGCTACAATCAAAGACCTGCGTAATCAACCAGCAGCCAAAGAAACTGTAGGTACGTTATCAACTGATCAAACTACAGCATTCTTAGCACAGGTCAGCAAAGGGCAAACCTACAGTTCCACAGGCACTGACGGTAGCCTGGGCAAGTATCAAATGGACTACAAAGCCCTACAACAAGCCGGTTATGTTAAGAGTACTGCTACCAGCAACAGCGACCTGGCTAATCCCAACAGTTGGATAGGCAAAAACGGTATGATTAACACAGAAACTTTCTTAGCCAGTGCTAGTGAACAAGAAAGTGTTATGAGTGCAGTTAGTAAATTAAACTATACTGCTATGATAGCCAGCGGTGCAATTACCAGCGAACAAACACCACAAGATGTTGCTGGTATGATGGCAGTGGCGCACAAACTAGGAGTTGATGCGGCTAAAAGTTTCCGTGAAGGAAAACTCAGCGCCGCTGAGATTTTTAATCAAGGCAAATATGCTGTAGAAGTAATGGCACCTAAACTACCAGGTATTAACGCTGGATAAATATTAGTATGGCTACTTACAAAGGTTTTAGTACACTAGGCAGTTCACGTAATTTTCGTCTTACTGATTTTGATTTGATTAAACAAGACATACTTAATCATTTCAACATACGCAAAGGCGAGAAACTCATGCGTCCTAACTTTGGTACTATTATTTGGAATACACTTTACGAACCTTTTACAGAAGATTTAAAAAGTGTAATCGTTCAAGATGTGCAGGCCATTGCCGCATATGACCCTCGAGTAAGTTTTGACAACATTATCATCACAGAGTACGATCAAGGTATTCTAATAGAACTACAACTACGCTATGTGTTAACCAATCAAACAGATCTTATGATGCTGAGATTCAATGGTGAAACACAGTCTATGACAGTAGAGTAATAAACTACGCTGTTTATAATTAAGATAAATACATTATAATAGGAATAATGTATGGCTATTACAACAAGACAGACTAGTTTATTGGTCGCTGAAGATTGGACTAAGGTCTATCAAAGTTTCCGTAACGCAGATTTTCAAAGTTATGACTTTGAGACTCTACGTGCGTCGATGATCAATTATCTTCAATTATATTACCCAGAAGATTTTAACGACTATATTGAATCAAGTGAATTTATTGCACTGATCGATATGATTGCCTTCTTAGGTCAATCATTGGCATTCCGCGGTGACCTAAACGCACGTGAAAACTTTATCGACACAGCACAACGTCGTGACAGTATTCTTAAACTAGCACGTCTAATATCCTACAATCCTAAACGTAATATTAACAGCAAGGGTTATTTAAAGTTTGAAAGTGTCAGCACCACAGAACCAGTGTTTGACAGCAATGGTATTAACCTAAGCGGACTTGTAGTTAACTGGGCCGATGCAGGCAACAACAACTGGTTAGAACAGTTTACTACTATATTAAATGCCGCACTGCAAAGCAATCAGGTTGTAGGTAAACCTGCCAGCAGTCAAGTCATTGCAGGTGTTACCACAGACGAATACAATATCAACTATGTGCCTAATACTCTAGCAGTATATCCAATTAAGGCCACAGTGGCTGGTACAGGTATGAACTTTGAAGTAGTAAGTCCTACCACTGCTGGTCAAAGTTATGTGTATGAAGCGGCACCTAGATTAAATGCTCCATTTAACATTTTATATAAAAATGACGGCCTAGGTAATAACAGTAACAACACTGGTTATTTCTTATATTTTGTACAGGGCACACTGCAAAGTGTAGACTTTACTTTTGAAGAAAGTATTCCTAATCGTTTATATAGTGTTAACAGCAATAACATCAACAACAGTGACCTATGGTTATATAGTGTAGATGCAAATGGTAATTTAGATCAACTGTGGACCCAAGTTCCAGCAGTGGCCAACACTAACGTTATCTACAACAACACCACTAACAGAAACATCTACCAAGTTAATACCCGTGCAGGTGATCAAATTGACCTAGTGTTTGGTGATGGTGCGTTCTCTAATATTCCTACCGGTCGTTATCGTTTATACTACAGAACATCAAATGGACTACAGTACAAGATTACTCCAGATGAAATGCAAGGTGTAACTATTGCGCTTAACTATGTTAGTGCCGCAGGACGTATTGAAGTATTAAACATCACTGCTAGTCTACAATACACAGTGGCCAATGCTAGCACACGCGAAAGCCTAGATGATATTAAACAAAAAGCACCACAACAATTCTATACACAGGATCGTATGGTTACAGGTGAAGATTATAACATCTTACCTTACACACTGTTTAGCAATATTTTAAAAGTTAAAGCAGTTAATCGTACCAGTAGTGGTGTTAGTCGTTATCTAGACGTTATTGACGTAACTGGTAAGTATTCATCAACTAATATTTTTGCTGAAGATGGCATACTATATCGTGACAGTTTTGTTGACACATTTAGTTTTGACTACAACACCACAAACGATATTTTCCGTGTGATCTATGATCAGGTTGCACCTATTGCGCAGTCTACAGAAACTAAACAGTTGTTCTATGCAGACTATCCGCTGATTTCTTTAACTAATGTCTACTGGCATACGTCAACAGTTATTGCTAACGGCTGTACTGGTTACTTTGTTGACATTGATGGTAACATTCTACAAGTAGGTGATGTAGTTGCAAACAGCAACAGATATATCAAACAAGGTGCTATTGTACGCTTTAGTGCTGGCCCAGGTAACTATTTTGACAGTCAAAACTATGTTAAAGTTGGTACACCAAGTCAACCAGGCGATAAGTTCTACATCTATGCGGCCATTGAGTTAGTAGTAGGTGACGGAACAAACAACGGTCAGGGTAACTTAGATAGCGGTGCTGGCCCAATTACATTAAATCAAATTATTCCTCTAGCCCTTAGTGGTGCGCAACAAACTGTTTTAGGTGATAAGGTATTTGCTGTATTAAATGTAGACTTTTCTACTACCTTAGTGCAGTCAATGGTTAGTTACATTCAAGCGTTTGCTAACTTTGGCCTGCGTTACGATTCAAATATTAGCGATTGGGTTATAATTACTCCTGAAAATCTGAACACCACAGGCGACTTTGATCTAACTTATACCGGTAATACTAGCGGCCAGGCCTTAGATGCTAGTTGGTTAATTGAGTTCCAAACAGTTGGTCAAACTTACACTGTAAGTTATCGTGGCCTACGTTACATATTTGAAAGTGTACTAGAAACAAACTTCTACTACGATGGCACTACTAAAATTTATGATGCTAAAACTGGTCTAACTGTTTACGATCAAATTAAAGTATTAAAAATTAATTCTAATCCAGACAATAATAACCCACTGGCATTAGACTACATTTGGTACATTGACAAGAGCATCATTGAAGTTGATGGTTACACAAACATTAACAAAATACAAATTACGTTCAGTGACAGCGACAATGACGGTATACCAGATAATCCAGAATTATTTGACTTGATTGTTGATCCTAATATCAACACTAACGACAAATATGTATATTTTGAATCTACAATTGGCTACGACAACTTTACAGTAGAAACACCAGTGGACAAGGCTTTAGTAAATTCTGATTACGATACCCTACGTGCGGCAGAACAGGCTAAAACATTGTTCCAGAACGGACAACTATTTTATATTGCACCATTGAATGAATTTTACAAACTTAGAGTAAGTGGTGCAGTGTATACTCTTGTACTACAAAATGGTCAAAACGGCACAGGCAGTTACACTGCTAAACTAGGACGTCAGAACCTATACTTCCAGTACCGTCATAACAGTCCTAACAATCGACGCATTGACCCAAGTCCAAATAACATCATTGACTTGTATGTGCTAACACAACAGTATACTACAGACTACTTGGCATGGATACAAGATTCTACTGGTTTAGTTTCTGAGCCTACACCGCCAACTAGTGAAGATTTACAAGTGGATTATAGCACACTGAATAACTATAAAGCAATTAGCGATACAATTATCTATAATCCAGCAAGTTTTAAACCTTTGTTTGGTGCTAAAGCAGATCCTACGCTCAGAGCAACCTTTAAGGTAGTTAAGAATCCTAACGTAGTTGTCAGTGACAACGAAATTAAGACCAGTGTGATTGCAGCCATAAACGAATATTTTGACATTGGTAACTGGGACTTTGGTGAAACATTTTACTTCAGTGAATTAGCCAGTTATCTACATGTGCAATTAACACCAAACATCAGTAGTATTATTATCGTTCCTGCAAACGAAGCGGAAGCATTTGGTAGTTTAATGCAGGTAAATGCTAATATTAATGAAATTATAACCAGCGCAGCCACTGTGGACAATGTACAGATCATCACAGCGATTACAGCGGCACAATTAAATCAATCAGGTACAGTAGTTATTGCTTAAAGTAAAACGGAACTAGAATGGCAACAAGAAAAACTAATACATTTTTACCCGCATCATTTCAGTCAGATACTAACAAAAAGTTTTTGGCTGCTACCATGGATCAATTGGTCACAGAACCAAATCTTGAAACACTCTATGGTTATGTAGGTCGCAAGTTTTCTCCAACATATCAATTTGGTGATAGTTATGTATTAGAGACTACAAAGGATCGCCAAGACTATCAACTTGAACCTGGTGTTGTTATTCGTGATAAAAATAATGAAGTTACTTTCTTTGCTGACTACAAAGACTTACTAGATAAAATTGAATACTATGGTGGTATTACTTCTGACCATAGTAGATTGTTTGAACAAGAATATTACAGTTACGATCCTAAAATTAGTTATGACAAATTAATTAACTTTAGTCAATACTATTGGTTGCCTGATGGTCCTGACCCAGTTGAAGTTACAACTGACGGGCTGGACTTAGAAATTACCTATACTGTAACACGCGATCCTGCTAACGGTCGTTACATATTTAAAAACAATGGTGTAGTGGATAATAGTATTACACTGGCTCGTGGTGGTGTCTATGAGTTTATTGTAGATCAACCAGGTAATCCATTTTGGATACAAAGTGAAATTGGCACAGACGGTACACTTAATGCTACTCCTACTATCAGCAGTCGTGATGTACTTGGAGTACAAAACAATGGTATAGATCAAGGCACAATTACATTCCGTGTACCTCCTGCTTATGCTCAGGACAGATTTGTAAACATGAACACTGTTTACAATGCAGACTACGCCACACCAATTCCGTATGCAGCATTGGCTAACAAAACATTGAGTCAGTTCTTGGCTGCATATCCACAGTACGCAGGTATTACTGGTCAATTAAATGGCAAGTCAACTATTTTCATTGTGACCAGCGCATGGAACAATTTTGGTGAAGGTGCATGGACTAACTCGGAAGTAATTTATGCTACACCAACTGCCACCGGTAATGTTGGTAGTAATGTTATTAGTGTAAGTTCAACACTGAGCCTCAAAGCCAATCTAGTAGTTGAAGGGACTGGCATTCCTGCTAATACTACAGTAGTCAGCGTTGACACTGCTAACTTACAAGTTACTTTGAGCGACACTCTTACTGCTAATGTAAATTCGACAGTGACATTTACTACTACTGACTATGATCCTAACTATAACGTTCCAGAAAGTCAACGCTTTGGTGTGTGGAAAGTAGTTTTTGTTGACGCAGGTATAAAAAATGCAGATGGTAGTGTTGACCCATTACTACGAGTAATCTGGCAACAAGACGTAGGCATAGACGAAAAGGTATATATCAAATATGGTATTGCCAATGCCAACAAAGAATTTTACAAAGACTACGATGGGTTCTTTAAACAAACCCCATTGCTCACTGCCTATTTAGATCAACTATGGATTCAAGACGGTACCCGAGGGGACATATTTTCTCCTATCAAAGTAGTTGAATATGTTGGCTGGTCTATAAATGTTGAAACAGATATCCTAGGACAACTAAACTATACAAGTCCTAACGGAGTTGAATTTACTTCTGGACTAAAAGTTCAGTTTGGTGACGATGTAACTCCTGCAGAATATCAAAACAGACAATTCTATGTAGAGCACGTGGGGGACAATAATGGTATTAGATTAATACCGGTAGACGAGTTAGTTACTCCCGAAGCCTACAATGAAGAAATCGCAGTTAATTATCCAGGTGAATATTTCCCTGACTACATTACAATTAACAGAGCCAGCAAAGACCGTAATGCTTGGGCACGTAACAATCGTTGGTTTCACGTTGATGTTATAACTGCCACTGCGGCATATAACAGCACTGTTCCTACTTTTGATAACGGAATTCGCGGCCAACGACCTATTGTACAGTTTGAATCTGATTTGCAACTGATCAATGATGGCCGTATAGCCAAAGCACCGATTGATATTTTAGATACTAGTATTGAAGATGCCTTTACAGAATTACAAGGACAAACTTATACTACAATCTTTGGTATACCAGTTATAGATACAGCCACAGGACTACCAATTTATCCTAACGGACTACGTGTGATATTTGGTGCTGACACTGATCCGCTGGTTAAAAATAAAATTTATGATTTAGTTTTTGTTCAGTACGATGCAAATGATTCAGGTAATCCTACAGGCACTTACTACATTGAATTAAGTCTAGCAAGCGACGGTGAAATACAACCATACTCCACTACTGTGGTAAAATTAGGACAGTATAAAGGTAGCCAATGGTGGTATGATGGTATTCAATGGAATGAAAGTCAGCAAAAACAATACCTACAACAAGCACCGTTATTTGATGTGTTGGACAATACTGGTAAAAGTTACACAGAATTTGTACGTAGTACTTTTGTAGGCACGCAGTTATTTGGTTATGATCGTGCTACATCTGGTGTAGCAGACAGTGTATTAAATAGAGGGCCAGTAGCACCATTGGTTACTGCTGATGGCCAAGTAGTTCCTAATTTTTATTTAAGTTACAAAAATTTCCAAACACAGGGTGACATTGAATTCTGTAACTTCTTTAACACAGACACATTTAGTTATGTGGATGAGGCAACTGGTCAAATTGTTGTAAGAAAAATAAATTTAGGTTACTTACAAAAGATTCAAAATAACGAAACATTGGTGCCAAAAAATACTTGGCTGATGGTTCCAGAAACTAGCAAACAATATCAATTGTTCTCGTTTACTTTTGACGGAAGCAATAACCCATTTGAGTTGGATATTACTCCTGACGCAAACGAGCGTTCTATTCCTTATGTAAAAGTATTTCAAAACTTCAAATATCTACAAACTGATCAATGGAGTCTTGACGGATTTGAGTTGACTATTTTAACTCCGTTAACTGTAAACGATCAAATTGACGTTTTGATTTATAGCCAACAGGTAAGTGCTACTGCATTTTTTGAAGTGCCAGAAAATCTTGATCTAAATGCACAAAACATTAACATAGATACACTGACACTTGGTCAGATTCGTAACCATTTGATTGCTCTGGCGGAGAACAGTACTATTATTGAGGGAGATATTCTAGCACAGAGCAATCTACGTGATGTAGATATAAAACAACAAGGCGGCACTATCTTACAACACAGTGCGCCAGTGCCATATGCTAGTTTGTTCTTGATTGATAACAACGCAAGTTTCGTAAATGCTACACGCTATGCGCAATTAGAGTATACTAAATTTAAAAATAAATTCTTAGATTTATGTTTGAGCCTGCCTGGTATTGACCCCAATGATCCTGTGGCTAGTGTTGACGTTATATTAACTAAAATCAATCAAGTTAAAAACAAATCATTCCCTTGGTACTACAGTGACATGGTTCCTTACGGCCCGCTAAAAAATATTGTAGGACAAATTGGTAGCATAGATGGGTTCCAAGTATTTGACCCATTTAAAACAAACTACGAAATTACAGAAATTTTTAATGATAGACAGTTAAGCAACAAAGCAATTTTAGTTTACCTAAATGATCAGCAATTAATAAAAGGATTGGACTATACATTTAGTGTTGAAACACCAAGTATAGATTTTCTAACTCAGTTAAACGTAGGTGATATTCTTAAAATTGTTGAGTATTCTAACACCGACGGCAATTACATACCTGAGACACCAAGTAAATTAGGCATGTGGCCTGCGTTCGTACCAGAACGTTTTTATGACAATACCTATAGAGATCCAATCTATGTGATTCGTGGTCACGATGGTAGCATAACTCCAACGTTCAACGACTACCGCGATGAGTTTTTACTTGAACTAGAAAAACGAATTTATAACAATATTAAGTTGCCTGCAAACACAGTATTCAATAAAATTTACAGTGTTGTGCCTGGTGCATTTAGAGATAGTGAATATACTCTTGCTGAGTTTAATCAAGTGTTAAGCCGTTCATTCTTATCTTGGGTAGGTAATAATAAACTTGATTACAGCACAAACGAAACGTTTGAAGCAAATGATCCGTTCTCTTGGAACTATGGCAGTAGCACAAGTAAACTAGACGGAGAATCGTTGCCAGGAAGTTGGCGTGCGTGTTATCAATATTTCTACGATACATATCGTCCTCATATAACACCTTGGGAAATGTTAGGGTTCTCTAGTGAACCATCGTGGTGGGAAGCCTATTATGGTACTGCACCATTTACTGGTGCTAATAAAGTGTTATGGGATGACCTAGAAGCAGGACATATTAGATTTGGTGAGCGTCAAGGCATCGATCAAAACTACAGACGTCCTGGACTAAGCAATTATATTCCAGTAGATGAAAACGGCAACTTAATTCCTCCTGCGGCAATATTAAGTCGCTCATTTAATAGTCGTCGCAGTGCGGCTGCCTGGGCTATAGGACAACAAGGCCCAGTTGAGTATGCTTGGAGAACTAGTAGTGACTATCCATTTGCTGTTCAACAGGCTATGGCTGTACTTAAACCAGCAAAATATTTCAGTACACTAATTGACGTTGATTCATACACTCCATTAAATCTTCTTTACAGTCAAACCACCGACGTACAAGGATTTACTGTAATTGACGAACAGTTCTTGCACACTACCAGCAATGGTCATATAACTCAGGATGTTATAGTTTACAACGGACAGCCAGAAGGAACCGGTGTATACAGAACCGCTGGATATATTAACTGGGTAACAGATTACTTGATCAATCAAGGTATCAATCCACAGGTATACCTATTAAACATGTTAGAAAACTTCAGTGTAAATCTTGCTTACAAAGTAAGTGGGTTCACTGATCAAAACTATCTACAGGTATTAGCAGAACAGGTAAGTCCTACTAGCACAAATAATAGTGTTCTGATACCAAACGAAAATTATAAAGTTTACTTAAACACTAACCCAGTGGCCGTAGATGAAATCACCTATAGCGGTGTTATCATTGAAAAAACAACCAATGGTTTTAGTGTAAGAGGGTATGACCTATTTAACAGTTACTTTACCATTATTCCTAGCATTATTAACAATAATGCCACAAGAATAACAGTGCTAAACAGCAGTGCTACAGTTTACAAAGACTATCAAAATCTTTTAATGAACGTGCCTTATGGCTATGAGTTTACTAGCCAACAACAGGTAGCAGACTTTTTAATTAGTTACGAAAGATTCTTGATCAGTCAAGGATGGACATTCACTGATGTAGATCCGCAACTTCAACAGGTCAAAGACTGGAAACTAAGTGTACGAGAATTCTTATACTGGGCTCAACAAGGTTGGAAACCAGGTAGCATACTAGTTGTAAGTCCTGTGTCTGATACATTAAATGCAGTTACCAGCGGTTCAATTACTCAAGGTATAACAGATAGTCAATACGGTAGTAAGGTATTAGACCAAAACTTTAACTTGATTAAGAATAACAATTACAGTGTTTATCGCACACCAACTGAGTTTAGATTAACCTTAGACACTGAGGCCAGTGTTATTGGCTATGTGAAAGTTGATCTAGTTCAATACGAGCACACACTGATATTTGATAATACTACTGTGTTTAACGATGTAGTTTATCAACCAGAAACCGGTAATAGACAGTTCCGCTTAAAACTTATTGGTCAGCGTACTGCTGGATGGAACGGTAGTCTAAGTCCAGAAGGATTTATATACAATCCAGGCGTAGTGGCAGAATGGAATCAAGGACGCGATTACCTACAGGGTGATCTAGTACAATACAAAGGACGATTCTACACTGCTCTACAAAATATTCCAGCAAGCACTACATTCCAATTCCAAAATTGGCAAGTGTTAAGTTCTAACGAAATTAAGAAAGGATTGTTACCTAATTTTAGCACAATCGCAGTAGAAAGTCAATCGTACTACGACAGTTACGGCAAGATACGTAACAAAGAACAAATGGCTTACAGTCACGCACTTATTGGCTTTAAAGAACGCCAGTACATGGCTGACCTTGGTCTAACAGAAACTACACAAATTGAATTCTACAAAGGATACGTAAAACAAAAAGGTAGTAAGAATGCGGTTGATGCATTTACTAGTGCCAATATAAATTACTCAACTAGCGCCATTAACATGTATGAAGAATGGGCTATGCGAGTAGGCGAGTATGGCGCACTGTCGATGAATCCTTTTGTGGAAATTGTATTAGATGAAAAAACATTTGGTGTTAATCCGGGTGTAGCAAGATTTGTTGATGATACTGACAATAATTTAGGTAACGGCTTAGATGTGTTTAACCGTGATCAAATTTACAAACTATACGGTGAATACAGTGCTAACGTTGCACTAAATCGAACATCATCTAGCGATTATCAAAATGATATTCCAGTAGCAGGTTATGTTAATGTTGACGATGTTGATCTGCAGATCTTTGATCTGGCCAACTATGTTGACCTTAATAATAATATTGCTGACATGGGCAGCGGATACCTAATCTGGGTAGCCAAAGATTTTACTCAAGACTGGAATGTTTATCGCGTTACCGAAACTAACAATTCAGTCGTACAAGTATCTAATAGTTTAAATCAACAGATTACTTTTACTACACAGAAACCACATCAACTGAGCGTGAACAGTGTGTTTTTAGTTAAAAACTTTGACCCTGCATTTGATGGATTCTATCAGGTCATAACAGTTATAAGTAGTTCAAGTGTATTAGTACGATACAACGGCAATTTAGATAATCTAACCACACAAGATGGTCGCGGTATACTGTTTAGATTAGACAGCGTCCGATTCCAGTATATGGAAGATGCACGTATCTATGGTTTAGAAAATCCACCAAACGGTTGGAAGATAGGTGACAAGATTTGGATTGATGATGACGCTGAGACTACCGCCGTACAAGGCCAACCATTTGGCACACAACCAAATGGAACATGGAAGGTTTATGAAAAACAAGCACCCTGGACACTAAATCAAGAAGTAGCCAAAGGTGTATTAGAATATGCTAACGGTGATGCCTATGGCACTTCTGTTAAGATGTCTAGTGACAACTTAATTGTTGTTGTAGGAGCACCTGGCGTAAGCGGTAATGTAGGACAAGTTAATACATTCTTACGTAACTACCAAGGCGAATACGAACAAGGATTTACCTTAAACCCAACAGCCGCCAATACACGTGCATTTGGTCACAGTGTTGACCTTGCTACAGACGTACTTGGTAACACAAAACTAGCAGTTGGTGCTTATAATAGTGGCGTTACTTCCGGTAATGGTTATGTTTATGTCTATGACAAGGCACTTAATTCATTGACATTTGAACGCAGCCAAGTATTAATGGGTAACGTTGCAGGTGATCAGTTTGGCTACAGCATAGCATTTAATCAAAACGGCGAATGGTTGTATGTTGGTGCTCCTGGTAATAACATGGTGTATGCCTACGGTCTGAATAGATTTGTACCAGTACAAGAACAAATTACGTCAGTTAATAATACCAACACCTTGTATCTGAGTCAAAATGGCCACGGCGGATTAATTACTGCTGGTGCTACTATAGTTCAAGCCAATACTGGTGCTCGTGCTACTGTAACCAGTGTAGTATCTAATACAGAAATTCGTGTGGATACACTGTCAAACTTTGTGTTAGCCGCATACGGTAGTAGCGGTAACGTTGCACTAGGTAACGTAACTGTATTGGCTAACCTAAATATTATTAGCAGTGGTAACCTTACAGTTTCAAATGTATATCCATTTAACAGTGCAAGTAATGCCAGCGTTAAGAGTGTAAACTTATCATTTACTCCATTTGAAAATGATGCTAACTGTTTAATTATTACCGACACATTCAAAACATACTTGCCAGGTAAAGATTACCTGCTAAGTGGAAACGTTGTTACTTTTGCGTCAAACGTTGATGCAACTACATTAACAATTACACAACAACCATACTACAAACTATTGGCCAAACTACCTGTACCATCAGGTAACAGTTTTGCACAATACGGTTTCGCTTTATCAAGTAGTTTTGATGGCGCACAGTTAGCAGTTGGTGCACCTAACGAATCTGTACCTGATAATACTGGAACAGTTCAACCTGGTGCAGGTGCTGTTTACGTATTCGATCGTGTAATTGAAGCATTTAATTCAGTAACTGATGCTGTGCCTGGAACAGGTGGTAGAGATTATCAGACTGATAATACCATTGCGTCTGTGTATAAAGTTACTATTAGTGGTATTGAAGTTAACGATTATATTGTAGTAGGCTCTAATACTATTAGATTTATTAACCCTCCTGCAATTGGCCAGGTTATTTTTGTAGAGGTTAATCAGTTTAATCTACTAGAACGTATTGTTGGTGTAGACAGTTTAGAAGGCGGATTAGCCGCTATTCAAGCCAACGCATCATTTGGTACAAGCCTAACAATCTGTTCAAACAACTGTGCGATTTATATTGGTGCACCTAATTATGATAACGGTACTGAATACAATTCAGGTGCTGTGTGGAAGTTCCACAACAAAGGTCGTTTGTACGGTACTAATCGTGGCTTTAGAAAAAATCCAACATTTGATCCTGTTAACACTATTCGACTAAACAATTTCGAAGTTCGTGTAAGTTTAGGTCTGACTGGCAATGTAACAGTAGCCGCAGGTGACTATATCACTCAACCTAGCACAGGTGCAAATGTTCAAGTAGTTAAAGGTACAACTGGTAACATAATTGCTGTTAGCAAATATCAAAATACCAACTCCTTTACCATTGGTGCAAATATTGCAATTAACAACGCATGGCCTGCAACCAATGTAGCAGTACGTTCTACAACATTAGATGAATTTGTACAAGATATCAACAATGCAAATATCTTAGGTGTAAGTGCTACCAACGAAGGTGGTAATCTACGTGTTAACTCAGATGTTACAGTGGCCAAAGACCAACTACGTGTTCTATCAGGTATTACTAGTCCAGGTAGTGAAGGTGTTCTAATTGAAGCAGAGTTAATTGTATTTGCATTCATGCAGATCATTATTAATCCGTTTGGTCTACCTGGCGAGTATTTTGGTAACAAGGTTAAACTAGCCGCTAACGCATACATGTTGGTTATTGGTAGTGCTCGCGGTACTACATTTGAGTTTACTACATTTGATGTACATACAACTACAGATGGTACAACATTAGACGACGACACTACAAGATTCCACGACAGTACTCCTGGCAGTGGCAGTGTATACATTTATGAATTATATGATGACCCTCGTAATCAAGTTGAGAATCCAGGTCGATACGCTTATGCACAACAACTAGATCCAGGCACGTTAGTTCCTGGTGGTGGCTTTGGCTATGCACTAGATATCGAAGGCGCATATATTACTATCACCGCACCAAGTATGACTGCGGATGGTGCACCTGCAGGCACTGGTACAGTGTTTGTGTTTGCTAACCCAACAATGGCACGTGGTTGGAATCTAATTAGATATCAACAACCTAAAGTTGACCTAGACAGTATTACTCGTGCATATTTGTACGATACACAAACTAACTTAATTAAAGAAAATCTACAATTCATTGATCCTGCAAAAGGTCGTGTACTAGGTCAAGCAGAACAAGAAATTAGTTTCAAAACAGAATACGATCCTGCTATCTATAATAGAGGATCTAGTGAGGCAGCAAACATTAACACAAAACTATATTGGGGAAGCCCGCAAGTTGGTCGAGTATGGTGGAACCTAAGTAAAGTTCGTTACATTGATTATGAACAAGACAGTTTAACTTATCGTAGTTTATACTGGGGTCAACTGTTTAACGGAAGTACCATTGAGATAAGTGAGTGGGTGGTAAGTAGCGTATTACCAAGCGAATATGAAGCCGCAGGATTTGACGGTGTACCTTTATATCCAGATAACAGTGCCTATGTAGAAGAACTATTTGTTGATCCAACCACCGGTATCATTTCACAACGCTACTACTATTGGGTCACAGGTAAATCTACAGTAGATCCTAATAATAGAACACGTAATTTACCAACTACTGCTATTGCAGATATTATTGCTAATCCTAAAACTCAGAACATTCCTTATGCGGCAATGATCAAGAGTGATGCTATTGCTTTCTATAATATTGCCAACTACCTAAGTGCTGATACTACAGTCATGCACTTGGATCATCAGTTGATTATCAACAGTGACATGATTCACAGTGAGTATGCTCTAGTTCAACAAGGTAATCCAGACAGCGAAATACCAACAACATTAGTTAACAAATTAGTAGACAGTCTTGCAGGCATAGATCGTAACGGTGCACTAGTGCCAGATCCTGTCTTAAGTGTTGCTGACAGATATGGTATTCAAATTCGACCAAGACAAAGTATGTTTATTGACAGACTTCGTGCTTTGAACGAATTAATTTCATACGTTAATGATATTTTTGCTGTAAATCCTATTACAGAGCAGTTTGATCTTAGTGGTCTAAATGATGCAGAACCTGTGCCTAACTTTAAACTTGGTGAATATGATCAAGCAGTTGAAACTGAAGTTGAATTAGGTTATATAGACACTACTAGTTTATCTGCAGGATACAAAGTTTTAGTAAACTTTGATTCTACCCAAGACGGATTATGGATTCTTTACGAACTAACATCTAACAAGACTTGGAGTATCTCTCGGGTACAAAGTTACAAAACTAGCATCTATTGGACATACATTGATTGGTATGCGCCAGGCTTCAGTGTAAGCACTAAACCAGACTTTAGTGTAGCAACTACTATTGATGCGCTAAAACTTAACGCAGTTGAAGGAACAGTAATTTACATTCAAAATGCCACAGGTAACAATACTTGGCAACTGGTTGTGGTGCAAACAGATGGTAGTCTTAGTGTAGTAGGCATACAAAATGGTACTATTAGATTAGACCCTAGTCTAGGAGATTATACAAATAATGAATTAGGTTTTGGTAATCAAGACTACGACAGTAACCGCTTTGATCAAAATCCTAATAACGAGATTCGTAGCATTGTAACTGCACTGTATCAAGATATATTTGTTAATACACTACAAGGAAAATTTAATGATTTGTTCTTTGTAATGGTTAACTATCTGTTAACAGAACAAAACTATGTTGATTGGTTATTTAAATCTAGTTTCATTAGTATTACACACAAACTTAGAACACTAAGTCAGTTCCCAAGTTATGTTGTGGATAATCAAACTTACTATCAAGATTATATTGAAGAAGTTAAACCATATCGTACTAAGATTCGTGAATACTTGTTAGACTATACAGGTAATGATCATTTCGATGGTGATGTTACTGACTTTGATTTGCCTGCTTATTATGATACATACTTAGGTACTGGCATATTCCGTAGTCCGAGTGGTGAAGTTCCTTATGTAGAACAAGATGAAGCAACATGGCAATTATGGCCTTGGAACCAATGGTATAACAACCGTACCTTACAGGTATTCCGTATACAAATTCAAAACGCTGGTGCCAATTATACCTTAACACCGACTGTAACTATTACCAGTGCTGATGGTAACGGCACAGGCGCTACAGCAGTGGCAGTGCTAGACGGAAACACCTATACTATCAGTAACATTCGTGTAACTAACAGTGGTATTGGCTATACAAGCACACCGATTGTAACTATTAATGGTAATGGTAGCGAGTCCGCTACAGCCTACGCAGTTATGTACAATCCACAAGTACGTACCTTTGACAGCACGCTTAAATTTGATCGTGTCAAATATTCAAGTAATGTTAAAGTATGGACTGCTAATACTACCTACATTAAAACAGAATTTGATGCCAACGGTCGTGTAACCAGCGGTGATATCATTACTCATGCTCAACAAGATGGTAATGTGATGATCCGCCGTGCATACTTTGTTAATGCAAACATTACCACCGGCAGTTCATTTATAGGCGCAGACTACACTGTATGTCCTCCAGGATATTTTGATAATGCCAATGATCGTATTGTTGGCTACTATGAACCAACAAGTGTAATGCCAGTAGTAGACAACATTATTAGTCCGATTACAGTGGCTAACAGTGCCGTCAATACCAATACTATCTATGTATACAACACTGAAGGTGTTGCCAAAAACATGTACATTTATGGTCAAGGTGTTGAGGCTGGATACATCACTGAAATTGTTGGTAATGTGACCTTGATGGTTGGAATCACAGGATACTTTACAGGCAACTTGTCTAACGGTAGTTCTGCTATTGAAAACATCAGTAATATGAGTGGATTCAATGTTGGTGAATACGTAACTGGTCCTGGTATAGGATTTGAAACAACAATTATCAACATTAATTACGGTACTAATAGCGTTAACCTAAGCGACACAATCAATGCTAATGTATCATTTGCAAATATTAGTTTTGGTGGTATACCAATCAAAGCATCGCAAATTACATTGGGCACTAATGTTACACTGTCGACTGATACTACTATCTATGGCAGATTTGATAGTTTAGAACAGTTAGTACCGGGTGTAACATATCCTACAGGTGTAACACAGAGTCCTAACTTTAGAGTAACGCCACTGTTTGGTCGCAGTTATGACATAGCACCGTTTGACCCAGTACAATTTAGTACTGACGGTATTGCACTACTATCAACAAGTGTATACGATCAAGCACTATACAGTCTATATGCTAACCTAGCACTAGGAAATGCTCCTGAAGATCTAATAACACAAGGTGGTGCGTTCGTTGACACATACCACAGCCGTGCTCCAGAAGAACTAGTTCCGGGCAGTACATTTGACACACTAGACATGCGCATCTATACAAAAATAGATGGCAATGCAAATATTGTGGCCTATCGACTATTTGAAAATATGGTAGACGAGCCAGACTACTTGCGTATCAGCGGTGCTAATATTGCTAAACTTGAATTGCCACTAGGTATAACTGACAGTAACATTTATGTAACTGATGCTAGTGTATTGTACACTCCTAGTCCAACGTTCTTACGTCCAGGTGTGGTGTTTATTAACGGTGAGCGCATTACTTACTACCAAAAAACAATTTACACACCTACAGCATGGACGGCTAATACAAGTTACAGCACAGGTTCAGCAATTAGTTTCAATGGTGTAAACTATATTGTTACTGGTAATGTAAATGCCAATGCTTGGACTTATGTATCCTCTGCTAACGTACAAGTATTACCCGGCTTAAATGTCCTAGGACAAATACGCCGCGGTACACAAGGTACCGGTTCACCAATGGTACAACCTTACTGGTCAGATGTAGTTGATGCTAGCCAAGATCAACGTATACCAGGAACAAGTTATGGTAACTTAATAGTCTTTGCTAATGTATTCTATAACAGCGGTTCAGGTACTGCTACAGATGGTACAGGACTAAACGGTTCTACCACTGCTGGTGCGCTATTCTTAAAAGGACTACCATTAGGATCTAACGTGATACCTGGTATAAGCAATCCGTTAGTAACTGAAGATACGATAAATACGATAACCACTGAAAATGATGATGGACTTTATACTGAGGATTAATGTAGAATGACAATTAAGATTAGCGGACTTGGGAATCTAACAGCCGTATACGGTAATACTATTATACCAGTGGTTGCAAATATCGCAGGTACCTTAACTACTGTAAAAGGCAATTTAGATCAATTTGGCACATATATCAATCGTGCAGAATTGCCTTATGGAAATATTATACCTTTCGCTGATGCTGTTTATAGTTTAGGTACTCCGTCATATCGCTTTAAAGATTTATACCTTTTAGGTACAACAATTTTCTTAGGTAATGCAAATATTTCAGTGTCAAATGCCGCAGTTACTACATCACTGCCATTTACTGCCGCAACCGTAAATGCTACTAATTTAAACGTAGGTGCAAATGTAAGTGCAAATAATATTTCTGTTAGCGGCGAAATAACAGCAACAGATGTTACAACAACAGGTACAGTATCTGCAGGTGATATTACATCTAGCGGAACAGTGCAGGCTGCTAATATATCAGCAACAGTGACACTGTCTGCTGCGAATCTTTCAGTGTCAGGCGACTTGAGTGTTTCTAATTTAGAAGTATCAGGTAATACGATTACTTTAGGTAGTGCTACACTTAACGTGGCTGGCGGTACTTTGCAAAGTAGTGTACCAATTGAGGCGGCTATTACTTCAACGTCAAATCTTACAGTACAAGGTGCACGCATTGAATTTGCGCAAGGTGCTTATGTTGTTGAAGAAGAAGTTGCAGGTAGTCCGGGGCAATATGCACTAACACTTACTAGTGCAGAAGATGGTATTGTTGGTTTAAATGCCTTAGACACTAATGCTATTGTGTCTTCTAGTGTAATTGTAAGTAACGTATCTGTACAATTAAATGTAGCCAATGTAGACCCCGGTGTAGGTAATATTAATGTTTGGCTTTATGATTCAATCGGTGGATTATTTTTCCCAGACGGCACACGTCAAGATACGGCATATGATGTTTCAGTAAATTATAGTAATGCAAAGGTTGCGACATATTTAACTAGTCAAAATATTGCAAGTTATAGTAATGTAAATGTCCAAACATATTTAACAAACTCATGGTCCGGTACAATCGCTGGCAACACGTTAATGACTGGAGCATTTGGTGTATCTAATGTTTTTGTTCCTACTGCTGCAAATAGCGCAGGTATTGCTGGTACATTAGTTTGGGACAGCAATTATCTATATGTATGTGTAGGCACAAACACATGGAAACGTGCTAATATTGCAACTTGGTAATAAAACCTATGGATAAAAACGCGATAAATAAGAATATGGACGAAAAACAGCAACCTACTGCAAAACCAGAAAAGAAACCTGATGAACGCGGTGGTATCTATATAGAAAGCCGTATTAAGATTTTTGACCCAGAAACACAACAAGTATATTTAGATGGAAGAGCATAAATGAAGTCAACGATGAATTTAGACATTAAAGGGCATGTAAAGATATGGAATCCTATCAGCGGAGAAATCTTTGTTGATAAGGACAATGCCATTCACTACGAAAACTTCAGTGTTGCTCTAGCACAAAACGTTGCTAACAAGGGTACAAATTTTATTACAGAAATGCACTTTGGCAATGGCGGTACCACAGTTGACCCTACAGGCGTTATTACCTACTTGCCTACTAATACCAGTGTGGCCAATGCTGACCTATATAATCCAACATACTATAAAATAGTAGACAACACAAATGCAGCAAATACAGATCCTGTGAATAATAAAATGGAAGTTCTGCACACACCGGGACTGAAATATACAGACATTCTAGTAAGTTGCTTGCTTGACTACGGTGAGCCAAGTGGCCAGGCTGTATTTGATAACAGTCAAACCTTAACAGGTGATTTTGTGTTTGATGAATTAGGACTATTTGGTTCTATAGAAGGAGCAAGCGGACTAGGAGCAGGCTTGCCATTATTAACTCATGTGATTTTTAGCCCTGTGCAAAAATCCTTAAACAGACTTATTCAAATTGAATACACTGTGCGAGTGCAAACTTTAACTAACTTGACAGCATAATTAGGAAGATAAAATGTCATATATTGTAAATTTACCAGACGGAACGCTACTAACAACGATACTAGATGGTACCATTGATACTACATCATCTAGTTTAACCTTAGTAGGACGTAACTATAGTGGATACGGTGAGATTATTGCAGAAGACCTAGTAGCATTACTAGTAAACTTCTCAAAAAATATAGCACCAAACAATCCTTTACAAGGTCAAATTTGGTATGATAACTCTAATAATTTAGTTAAAGTTTATACTGGTACTGCATGGAAAAATGTAGGTAGTGCAACTTTTGCTAGTACAGCACCAAGTACTACAGTAGGTGGTGACCTTTGGTGGGACAGTGTTAACAAACAACTCTACTGCTACGATGGTACAACCCCGTACAATATCAATGGTTGGATCCTAGTGGGTCCTGGCTATAGTGTTATTAACGGTAAGAGCGGTGCACTGTACGAACAACTAAGTGACGGGGCAGCGTTTTATGGTGTAGTTAGTTTGTATCTAAATGGTACAAGACACGCTATTATAAGCCAAAATACATTTACACCTAATGTATCTATCACAGGATTCAGTACCTTACAAGTTGGTTTCAATATGAGTACTGACAGTACCCAAGGAACACTATGGGGTACTGCTAATAATGCAAGTTATTTGGGTAACCAACCTGCAGCAAACTATTTTAGAAATAATATCAACAATAGCGGTACAGGTACACTTGCTATTGTTAATAATAGTGGATTAACAGTTGGCGCATTTGGACAATTTGTTGCTAACGTTACTAGCAACAACGTAAGTCTACATAACACGGTCAACGGTAGTTTAAGTTTAGTTAACCAAGGTAACGTTGCTCTTACAGTAACAAGTACTGGACAAATTACGGTTAATAGAGATCCTGCTGTGGCACTTGGTGTAGCAACTAAACAATATGTAGATAATAGTTTTATTAACGCTAACCTATGGGGCGTTTCAACTGCTATCACAGCACCAAACGGTACTGCTAATACTATGATTGCTACCACTGAATTCGTTGTGAATAATTCAGGATTCTTTAAATATAAAATCTATCAAGGCACCAGCCACATGTGGGTGGACAATGCCAGTGCTAACGTAGTAGTTGGCGGCGCAACCGTAATGTCGGCCACATCAAGTGGTGTAGTGTTAAATAATGGAGCAACGGCTACAACACAAGGCCAAACCTACAACACTACAGGTAATAGTTTAGTTGCTACTACTCAGTTTGCTAAAACTGCTACAACATGGTGGGGTGGTAGTGCTAAATTTGTAAGTAACGCAGCACCTGTAGCAGGTGTAAATGATATCGGAAGTAATGACGGTGACTTCTGGTTCCAATACGCTAATTAATTAAGGTAAAGTAATGCCATATTCAATAACTACATATTCAGGCACCGCGGTAGCCACAGTTCAGGATGCAACAATCAATACCACGTCTACAGCATTAACGCTGATAGGTAGAGATTACGCAGGATATGGTGCATTCTTAAACGAAAACTTTATCTATTTGCTAGAAAATTTTGCAGGTAATACTGCACCTAATCAAAAACTTACTGGTCAAATTTGGTACGACACTAGTGTTAATACTCTTAAAGTATGGAACCTGAGCGCCAATGTATGGAAACCAATAAGCAGTAGTATTGCTCAAAGCACTGCACCATTAGGTGCTACATCTAGTACAGGCGACCTTTGGGTAGATACTGACACTAACCAATTATATGTGTACAACAACGGCTGGCAACTAATTGGCCCGGGTGTTACATCAACCGACGGCACTACATCAGGTCCGTTAGTTGAAGTGATCCAAGACTCTAGTGACAATGATCACACTGTGATTAAATTTTATGTTCAAAACCAAGTAATTGGTATTGTAAGTCTTGACCCAGTCTTTACTCCTAAAAATTCAATTGCTGGATTTACTTTAATCTATCCAGGATTTAATTTAGTTAATTCTTCAGCAGTGTCTGGTTCGCAACTAACAGGTGATGCAAGTAATGCTCTCACATTAAACGGCGTTACTTCTGCGCAATTCTTGCGCAGTGACCAAGATGCTAGCACCCCCTATCAATTAAATGTGGGTAACTTGATTGTAGGTAGTTCACTGGCAATTAATGAAGTATCTAGCAACAACGAAGTTAAGGTAACTAGTTTATTAAACGGTTATAATTTTAATGTTTATGCTAATATTGGCGGCTTAGCCAATACAAGAATTTTAGGTATCAGTGGAACTACTGGTGCGATAACTATAGATAAGGCTGTGGCAATTGGCTCAACTCTAGGGGTTACAGGTGCATTTACTGCTAATAGTACAACTACTTTGGTAGGGGTAACTACTCTTCAAGATAAAATTAGACCCGGTGCTAACGGAACTATTGATATTGGTGAATCTGCTACTAAATTTGCTAACGTACATGCTAATTTCTTTAGAGGTAGTGTAGTAGGTAATGTAACAGCCAGCGCAATAACTGTAGGTAATATTACTATTGATAGTGACAGTATAGCATTGTTGGGCAATAATTATGCCACGCAATCATACGTTACTAGTGCAATCAATACTCCAGGTAAGAATAGCCAAGGTACAAAAATTATTAGTACAAGCCCCCCAAGTGGTTCAGGTAGTAACGGGGATATTTGGTATCAAGTTTAATAATGACTATTAATGTTTATGATAACTTTCAATGGAAAATACCTAAGGCAATTTACGTTTGGAATGCCAATGCTAATGCTTGGTCTGAATCATCATCTGTAAGTATATGGGCTAACGGACGTTGGCAAACTATACACAACACCGCAGTAATTAATAGTAATGTAACTAATGCAAACTTATTTTCTATTTTAGGCCAGCCTAACGTGGCACTGAATGCTAAAGTTACAGTTAATACTAATGTTTGGGTTACTAGTGTAAATGCCAATGTGGCTAGTTTCAGTATTAATTTATTCCCTCCAGGTAGTAGAATTTATCTCATTAACAAAGGTGTAATTCAAGGTGCAGAAGGTAACGCTGGTTGGCCCGGTGGTAATGCTATATCTACTACTTCTACACTGTTAATTAATAATACTGGTACTATTGCAGGCGGCGCAGCAAATGCCGCGGTAAGTGCAGGGGTTGGCTACTATCTAGCAGGTAATGCTACAATAACCGGTAGTTCATTAACCTCTTACGAAACTAGCGGAACTTTGTTAGGGTTAGTTAAATAATCAAGATAAATAATATAATATTAAATAGGTTAGAATTATGACATATACAGTCACTAGAACAGCCGGAGCACCAATAGCAACTATTCCGGACGGTACAGTTAATACTACAGCAACTAGTCTTACTCTTATTGGTAAGAACTATGCAGGTTATGGTATTTTCTTAAATGAAAACTATGTACAATTATTAGAAAACTTTAATAATAGTACTCCTCCAACTTCACCTTTAACAGGTCAACTGTGGTATGATAATGTTGATGACATTCTTAGAGTATATAATGCAAATACTAATCTTTGGAAACCAATTTCAAGTAGCATAGCGCAAGATACAGCACCTAGTTCAGCAAGTAGTGTTACTGGTGATATCTGGTGGGACACAGTTAATTCGCAGTTAAAAATTTGGTCAGGTTCAGCGTGGATCACTATTGGTCCATCATACACAACAACAGCAGGCACAAGTGGCCCGGTAACTGAAAGTATCCTTGATAGCGGCGGTAATCCGCACGTAGTAACCAAATTCTTTATTTCAAGTAGCGTTATTGCTATATTAAGTAAAGATGCTACATTTACACCACAAACAGCAATCCCCGGTTTCTCAACAATTATTCCTGGATTTAACCTAATTAGTCAAAGCACCTTAACTGGTGCACAATTTACTGGTGCAACTACAGGTGCAGGAACACTAGGTGGGTTAACTGCTAGCCAATTCTTACGTAGCGATATTAGCCAAACAACAAACTATGCGTTTGGGGCTGCAGGTGGTTTAACTGTAGGTAGCGATTTCACATTTGACAGTAGTAGTCCTACAGTTTCTGTGATTGGACAAAACACAAGTAATAAAAATTTACGTATTGACGTAAACAGAAGCGGTGTAACAACACAGGCTTTATTAGTTACAGCAAGCACTAACACAATTACAGTTAGTAACGCATTGTCAGTTTCTGGTCCTGCTATAGTTTCAGGAACATTAACAACAGGCAAAATTGAACCTAGTGGGAATGTTACAGTTAATATCGGTGCTCCGGCATTACGATATGCTAACATTTATGCACAGTTCTTTGTAGGACAAGCAATTACATCACAATACGCTGACTTGGCAGAACGTTTTGCTGCCGATACAGTATACCAACCAGGTACTGTAGTTCAGTTAGGTGGATCTGCAGAAATTACTGCGGCAATGGAAGAACTAACTGAAGATGTATTTGGTGTAATCAGTACCCGTGCTGGTTTCTTAATGAACGGTGAAGCAGGAGATAATTTTACACACCCACCGGTAGCAATGAGTGGACGAGTTCCTGTTCGCGTAATTGGTCAGATACGTAAAGGTGATCGTTTAGTAAGCGCAGGTAACGGACTAGCACGTGCTGCGTTAAAAGGTGAGTACTCTCCGTTTAATGTTATCGGGCGTGCTTTAGAAGAAAAAACAACAGTAGATGAAGGCACAGTAGAGGCCATTGTTAAATTAAATAGTTAAAAGGTAAGAAAAATGTCATACGCACAAGGCTCGTTGATCGAAGCATGGGACTATAATAGCCTAGCATGGCGGGCTAATACAGCAACCTATAATAATGGTGATTGTATTGCACAGGTTGTAGGTACTGGATTTGGTTATCTTGGCTATGGACAATCTACTACACCAATAAGTCCAGTTGCTATAGGTGGTACTGTTACAGGTACACAATGGGCAGGTTTAATTTATCTTACTAATCGCGCATTAGGGCACCAAAGTGGTGCAGGTGCACAGTTAGGTAGTGGTGGTAACTTAGCAACTACGGCTGGTAGTACTATTGTTGCTTATGGTAACGTTAACACTGCTAGAACAACAATAAGAACTAATGCCAATACCTATGCTGCAGTTGGATCAGTCACAGCAGGTGCTCAATTCTGGGCTAACTATACAGGTACTAATACTACGCTGACTGGTAGTTTTACAAGAACAGTCACTTGGTCAAGCGGTGACGCTGCTCGATATTTCTTCAATGCTGGTGGTAATATTCGTTGGGTAATTATTGAAGCACGTAACGTAAATGGCACACTGCGTAGTGCTGATGCAGTAACACAATGGGCTACATATCAAAATAATGGATTTATATACGGTTCAAACGCTAATCCACGATTAGGCACAGGCGGAACAGGCACTGTTACAGATACTACTTTAGGTTATTGGAAGTGTACCACTGCGTTACAAACGTTGACTCAGGTTACTTCTCTAAACTATCGCTACGAATATAACCAAGATTTTACCAACGTAAGAATACGTACAAATGGCGTACAAGGTGCAAACGGTGATAACGGTAGCGTTATCACTCTAAACTTTGGTTACTATATGTTCTCTACTTACGCTGGATTAAACGATGATGTAAGTGTTGCTGTAAGTCATCGTATTGATTATACTCAACCATCAACTACATACCTAACATCAAGTTGGGGTGTTCCAACTATAACCTAATTGGTTGCTTTTTGCAGCCTGGCCTGCTATACTAGATAATTACTAGTATGAGCGAAATAGATCAATTAATCCAAGAAATACGTTTAGCCACTGACTATCAAGTCAATAAACGTATCTTACGAGAAAAAATTCAAACAGACCTTCAGGTAGCCTACAACAGTGGACTATTTAAAGTTACTCCTGAACTGATAGCATTCCTTAATGCGTGGGATAGTGAAGAATTGTTCTTAGAAGATACTTATCAAAACCCAATTAAAGTAAATCGTAAAGAATTTCTAGAACTGTGCAAAAGCCATTATCAAATGGTAATGAACACATGGCATTGTCAACATGAAGAAATCCGCCGTGCAAGAAAAGTCTAGAGGGGTACTATTATTTGCATTTAACACTGAACGCACTGACTATGTAAAGATAGCAGAACGTGCAGCACGGCTAGTCCATCATACACTTGGTCTTCCAATTACCCTAGTTACAGAAACTGGTACAGTAACTGAGCACTTTGACTCTATAATCTATGTAGACAACGCTCTTAAAAACTATAAGATAGGCGAACAGGGCAGTTGGCGTAACGGTGATCGTTGGCGTGCTTATGAACTGAGTCCATATGACGAAACATTACTAATTGACAGTGATTATCTGATGCTTGACGATAGTCTACTTAAACTATTCGAGCAAGACTTTGATTATCGTATTATGAGTTATAACAGTAAGCCAGCAGGCCTTTGGGCAATAAAAATGGGTATGTACAGCCACGAATACTTATGGGCCACTGCTATCTTATTCCGCAAAACATCAAAATCAAAAATGTTATTTGACCTAGTAGGTAGAATACAGCGTAACTATCTATATTATATGAAATTATATCACATGCGCGAAGGTAATTTTCGTAACGACTATGCGTTTACTATTGCTAACAATATACTAAATGGGTATAATTTAAACTTTGATCAAGGCATAGTTACACCTATGTTGACCTTTGCTGACGTGACAACCAGCATTACTGTTAAAGGCACAATGTTAGTAGTAAAAGAACGTGAACGTGCTTATGTAATACCTCGTCAAAATATACATGTTATGGACAAAGGTTATTTACTAAGTAACGACTTTGCAGAGTTTGTGGATTTAATATGCGCAGAGTAGATCAATACAAGGCACAGCAGGGATTTTTTACAATCGCACAGAACAGTGACGAAGTAGATTATCTGCGTCTTGCATACCTGCAAGCACTCAGTATCAAACTAACCATGCCAGGCAGTTTGTATGCTGTAGCAGTAGACAAAAATACTTTAGAGTCTGTGACGGAAGAACAACGTAAGGTATTTGATTATGTTGTTACCATAGAGCATGATGAAGCCAAGGATGACAGTTGGAAACTACGCAACGAATGGCAGGCATTTTTCTTAACTCCGTTTAAAGAAACAATTAAGTTAGAAAGTGACATAGTCTTTACTCGTAGTATAGCACATTGGTGGCACACATTTAGACTGAAGAACATTGTGCTTAGCCAAGGCTGTAGAGATCACCGTGGCAATTTGAGCACAGATAGAACCTATCGCAAATTATTTGATGACAACCAACTACCTGATGTTTACAACGGTTTAATGTATTTTCGCTACAGTTCTGAAGCCGCAGAGTTCTTTTGGTATGCTAGATTAATATTTCAAAACTGGGACACAGTTAAGAACACGTTGATCAAGTGTCACGATGAATATCCTACAACAGATGTGGTATATGCACTAGCGGCCAAGATTATTGGTGAGGAGCAGTGTACTATTCCTGGCGTAGATTTTATTAATTTTACACATATGAAATCTGCTATTAACAAGTTTAGCGGTGCTACACCGTGGCATAAATTGGTAGTACATGAAGTAGCGGCGCCAATGATTAGAATTAACAACATTAACCAGTATCATCCCTTACATTATCAAGACAAAGAGTGGGCGACAGATGAACTAATTCAGGAGTATGCAGATGAACTGGCAAGAAGAGTTTGAAGCCGCACTGGCCGCATTTGGTACAGTAGTAGAAGAACCCATTGAGTATCGGTGGCATTATAATGACCTAGGGCAGATCTATATGTGTAGTATGCAAAATCACCCTAACAATACTCAATATTTGGTTGTTGATAGAGAAACATACGGAGACTATAACAAATATACAGTTGATATAGTCAAAAAGAAGTTAATAAAGATTGACTTTAATCCAGGTGTGAGTGTACAATTAAAACGTAGTAGCCAAGGTTATGCGGCGGTTAAAGACCATGCAGGCATTCTGTTGGAGCCTGGTGAAACATACGACAGTGTAGAGTACTATGAGCCAAATTATTGATATAGCAGATTTAGACGTAATATTTTTAACTTACGATGAGCCTAAGAAAGAAGAGTTTTGGATTAAAATTCAAAACATGGTACCTTGGGCTAAACGTGTAGACGGAGTAAAAGGAAGTGATGCCGCACACAAAGCAGCCGCAGACGCCAGCGAAACAGACAGGTTTGTACTCATTGACGGCGATAATATCCCGGATAGTGAATTTTTTAACCTTCAACTTAATCTTGATGACAGCAATCGTACTAAAGTTTTTCGTTGGAAGGCGCGGAACGCTATTAACGGACTCCAATACGGAAACGGAGGACTCAGTTGCTGGACCAAAGAATTTGTCTACAACATGCGCACCCACGAAGCATCAGACGGAAACACAAAGAACGACGTAGAATTTTGTTTCTATGATGACTACTGGCCCATGCACGACTGCTACAGCACAACATACCCTAATGCTACCCCATTCCAAGCGTGGCGTGCAGGATTCCGTGAAGGTGTTAAGATGTGCTTAGATCGTGGAGCAAAGCCTAGCATAGAAGAATTTGAACGTCGTGTACATAGTCGCAACTATGATCATTTGTGCATATGGCAGACAGTGGGCGCAGATGTAGAAAATGGCTTCTGGGCTATATTTGGCGCACGTAGCGGTACAGCCCACACTATGTTAAATGATTGGTGGGATTACAAGGATGTACAAGACTTCGACAAACTAGCAGAGTTATTTGACGGTGTAAAAGACTACCCTGATCCAGTAGAATACTGTCGAGAGTTAGGCGAAACACTACGCACACGTTTAGGTTTACCTATTGTAGACATGGATCCTGAAGAAAGTCGGTTCTTTAAGCATCACTATAAGAGTAATTTCCGCAATAAAGGAATAATGTTTAGAGAATGATTAATCTTGTTAACAAAGACAGATTTATATATGACTTAGAATATCGTATTATCGATATTATATCAGAATATCTCACCAATGGTAGAGTTATAATTAATGTTAACGCCGAAGGAATATGTTTAGACCGATGTGGATTTTATAAATTATTAGATTACCTGTGTGAACAATTAAATATTGACAAAAAATTAATTACTATAACGACGCCAAATAAATTAGAAACGCATTTGGAATATAATATCGAACATTTTAATAATCATTGGTTTAGTAGAACTAAACAAAACATACCACCAAACTATACTCCAACAAAAGATGCTCAATTAAAACACATTGGTTGCTTTATTGGAAAATTAAATTGGAATAGATTAATATTAGGATCATATCTATATAAAAATTTTAAAGATAAAATTTTATTTACATGTCATTACCGGCATGAAGACTCGCAAAAATTGCAAAGTGAATTAACTGAACTGAATTTTTATAATGAACACGCACTAAATGATGCAGTTGAATTGATGAATGTATCTCCTATTACTTTGTGCGAGAAATTTGATAGTTATACTATAGGACCACCTGAGCATTTGACTATTCTAAATCAGTACAATAATTTTTTTGTTGAATTAGTTTTGGAAACTTATGTTATGGGAAATTCTTTTTTTCCTACAGAAAAAACACTAAGACCTATTATTGCAGAAACACCATTTATTATAATGGGTCCAAAAAATTATTTAAAAAATTTAAGAACCATGGGATTTATGACCTTTAGTGAATGGTGG